>ENA-OQBJ01000090-OQBJ01000090.1-human-gut-metagenome-genome-assembly--contig:-NODE-90-length-44896-cov-6.080145_pt1 | contig 44896 bp, 51 predicted proteins | sample MGYA00242743_ERZ504545 | MGnify/ENA primary metagenome ERZ504545 (study PRJEB26092, sample SAMD00036252) | human gut metagenome | host: Homo sapiens | study: EMG produced TPA metagenomics assembly of... | reverse complement strand
CGAAGGTACGGCAAGCGGCGCATGGAGCCGCATGCTGGCAGGCAATCGCAGGTTTGCGGAAGCAAACCGGAACATCCGAATCGTGGCGCCGAAGCACGCGCAGCACTTGTGGACACACACGCACCGGAAGCGGCCGTACTGAGCTGCTCCGACGCGCGGGTAAGCCCGGATATTATTTTCGATTCCGGTCTTGGCGACCTGTTCACGGTTCGCACGGCCGGTCAAATCATCGACGAAGCCGTGCTTGCGTCCCTGGAATACGCGGTGACCGTGCTCGGCGTACGTTTGCTGGTGGTGCTCGGCCACCAGAATTGCGGTGCGATCAAGCAAGCTTCCAAGGATTACGAGGCGTTACTGCACGAACTGACCGCCGATGCCGAGGATTCGCTGATGGCCGCCGACAGCATTGCCGACATCGACGAACGCATCTGCGCTTCGGATTCGCTCATGATGCGCACCGTCGGTTTCTCAATCTGGCAGGCGCACGAGTCGGAATTGGAATCCAGCGAGGATTTCGAACGCGTGCACATCGCGCGCACCATCGAACTCTTGGTGGAACAATCCGAAGCGATCCAGCAGGCGCTGCATCCGACAAACTCATGATCGTCGGCGCAAGGTACCAGCTGGACTCCGGCAAAGTCGAGGTTCTTAGCTTCTGAAACGGATTACAATTCGGAAAACGGAGATTTGCAAAACAGAGATCCAAAAAAGAACAATCCGAAGCTAAGCAATCTAAGAATAATTGAGAAAATCCAAGAAAATCAGGAGATACAGACACTTTGACATACCGCCCCGATAGAGTGGAACCATGTCTCTAGGTTTAAACATTCTCCTGATTTTCGTTTTTCTGTTGCTCGGATCGGTGTTCGCCGGCACCGAACTGGCGTTGGTCAGCTGCGTGGATCGCAGATCGACCAGATGGAACAGGAGGATGCCCGCGGAAAGCGCGTCGCACAGATCGCGCGAGATCCGAACACGTTTTTGTCGACCGTGCAGATCGGCGTGACGTTGAGCGGTTTCCTTTCCGCATCGTTCGGCGAATCGTCGATTTCGCCTTATATTGTGCCGATCGTTGAAAGTTGGGGCGTGCCGACGAGTGTGGCCGCTCCCCTGACCACCATTGTGCTGACGTTGATCATTTCGTACTGTTCGATCGTGATTTCGGAGTTGGTGCCGAAGCGTATCGCCATGCAACGCAACGAGCAGATCGCGCGTGCCGTGGTACCTGCGATTCATGTGTTTGCGAAGGTGTGCAAGCCGATTATTTGGCTGATCGGCAAGAACACGAACATTATCGTGCGCTTGCTTGGTTTCGACCCGAACGAAACCGACAGCGAAGTGTCCGACGAAGAGCTGCGCGTACTCGTCAACACCAATACGAACTTGAGCAAGGACGAACGCACGATTCTCGACGACGTGTTCGACGCGTCCGAAACGATTGTGGCCGAAGTGATGCGCCCGCGTGCCGACGTGGTTTTTTTGGATGGCGATATGCCGATTGAGAAGGCGGCCGCATATGTGAGAGAAATGCCGTATTCCCGCTATCCGGTGACCGGCAAGGATTTCGACGATGTGCTTGGTTTCGTGCATGTGCGCGACCTGCTTGACATTCGCGATCCCGAGGCGAAGACGGTTGCCGGCGTGACGCGCGAGGGCATTTCGCTGCCGGGCACGTCGAAACTGCTGCCAACCTTGAGCTGCTACGTAAGCGCGGCATTCATCTGGCGGTGGTCATCGACGAATATGGCGGTACCGACGGCATCGTCACGTTGGAAGATATGACGGAGGAACTGGTCGGCGATATTCGCGACGAATATGATCTGCCGGAAGAGAAAGGCGGCGAACGCACGGAACGTACCACGTTCGTCAATGGCGTCGCCACGATCGAAGGCGGCATGACGATTGAGGATTTCGCCGATTTGACCGGTATTGAGCTGGAAGACGGTCCGTACGAGACGGTTGCCGGCTATTTCCTGGCGCATACTGGAAAGATGGCGAAATCGGCGACGTGCTGCTTCCGACGACGGTTATGACATGACCGTCACGCAAGTGGATGGCCGTCGTATCGAAACGTTGGAAATCCGCAAGCATACTGTTGACGGCGATGCTGCGAAAGCTGCGAAATAAAACGAAAATAAAACGAAAATAAAACAGACTTGCGATTATGTAAATGCTGATTTTTTACACAATCAACATCAGTAATCGCAAGTCTGCTCTGTTATTAAATCCGCTGAGTTATTGCAGATTCAGCCGCGCAGCATGGGATGCATTCGTCGTTCCACCATGCAAGCTGCGCGATATTGGCACGGATATGCTCGCAGGACGCATGGAATTTGGCCCGTTCGCTTTCGGTGAGTGTGGGATTGAGGACTTCTTCAACGCCGTTCGCACCGATGATGCACGGCAGGCTGGCGTAATTGCCGCTTTCGCCTTGTTCGCCGGTAAGCAGCGTGGAGCAGGCGGTCGCATAGTGTTCATCGCAGAGCACAGCCTGCGTAAGGCGTGCCGCAGTGGCTGCAATAGCGTATTCCGTGCACTCTTTGCCGGCGTACACGCGGTATCCGCCTCGTCGGGCGTCCTGCTCGGTTTCGTCCTTGTCGAGGGCGAATCGTTGCGGATCGTCTTGTGCGAGTTGATCAAGCGGCTTGCCTGCGATGTTCACGTTCGACCAATAGGCGAACTGCGAATTGCCATGCTCCCCCAGCATGTATGCGCCGATTGATTTCTGATCCACGTTGACGCGTTTCGCGATGGCGTTGCGCAGTCGTGCGGAATCCAACGCGGTTCCGGTGCCGATTATTTTGCGCGGATCGTAGCCGGTGATGTGCCAGATTTCGGTTGCGACCACATCGCACGGATTTGAGATGGTGATGATCACACCGTGGAAGCTGCATTGAACAGTCGGGAGATCCAGGTGCGTGCAATGTCGGTGGTGACGAACAGTTCGCCGTCACGATCTTTGGCGCTGGTTTTCACGTCGCCGGCAGCGTTGATTACCACGTCGCAGTCGGCTAGCTGCTCGTATTGCGTGCCGTAGTTGCCGATCACGCAGTTATGCGGATAGAAACCCAACGTGTCACTTAAATCCTGACATTCGCTGACTACTTTTTGCTCGTTGATGTCGCACAGCTTCAGTTCTTCGGCCAGTCCTGCGGAAAGCACGGCATTTGCGACATGCGCGCCCACGTGTCCGATGCCGATAATGCCGACTTTTCTCAATACAGTCACAATCGACCCCTCCCTCACTTATTCGATCTTTCTGCGTGGACTGTTTGCACGCAAACGTTTCAGTCGTCACGATTGTAGGCTTGCAAATCGCGGATGTTAAGCGTTCTGTACATCTTATGAACAAAAAGCTATACGAATCACCTATACGTCGTTATCAAACGTGCGTAAGCCGTGGCAAGTCATTGCAATCCGCGCAATGTGACGGCAGTGGCGTGATATCGCAAGTATTTCAACATCACAGGCAACGCAACAACATCGCCCTACGCAAGCTCATCGCAGCATGGCAGCGTGACGGCGAACGCAACAGCATCGCGAGCATCACAACACAACATGACGGTTCAGCTCCCGCCGCAATTGCCTCCATTGCGGCAAATATGCGCTCATACGCCGCTGAAAGTCCTCTCCGTGCCCGTTTTCCCACAGGTGCGTCATTTCGTGCACAAGCACGTATTCCAGGAATCTGGGATCCATAAGACCAAGTTGCAGGTTGAGTCGGATGCGGCCGGTTTTCGGCGTGCATGACCCCCATCGCGACGTCATGATGCGTAACGTGACATGCGTCGGCTTCCGCCCGATAATCGGCGACCATTTCGCAAGCAGCACCGGCAGTTGCGCATTGATGGCCCGTACGGCCCGTTCCTTCGCCGCGTCGTTCCACACGAAAACGCGCGGATTATTCAAGCTATTGGGATCGCCTGGATTGTTTCGATCGCCCACGCCGCCCGAATTTTCCAGGCCATTCAGATTATCCGGACCATGCGAACCATTCACACGGTCCAAACCATTGAAATCGCTTTGACGGATCTGTTCATCCTTGGCTTGCAGCATGGTGCGTCGCGCACGTTCGATCCATGGTTTGCGTTCCGTCACAAATCGTGCGATTGCCGCTTGCGACATGCGAGAAGGTGCGGAGATGACGATTTGCGCGTTCGGCGGTTTGATGCGCAGGTACATGTTTTTGATGGCTTTACGCACGATGGTCACCGTCATCCCAGCGATTTGCGTGGTTTCTTCGGATAGCGTGCGATTACGGTTGCGCACTCCCCTGCTGGCTCTCCCACTGTTGTTACGCTGGCTACGATGATTGTTCGGCATGTCTGCATTATGTCACGACACGCCGAAGACACACCTTGTATTGACTTTCTCTGAAATTCGCGTATTATTTCAATTCGTTGTGCTTAACAGTGCAGCAGGAACGGGCCCGTAGCTCAGGTGGTTAGAGCGCATCCCTGATAAGGATGAGGTCGGAGGTTCAAGTCCTCCCGGGCCCACGGTGATTAAGAGCGGCGCGGCCGCTTTTTTTCAACTATGGGGCTATAGCGCAGCTGGTAGCGCATCTGCTTTGCAAGCAGAGGGTCGCCGGTTCGAACCCGGCTAGCTCCACGGGGCTATGGCGCAGCTGGTAGCGCATCTCCATGGCATGGAGAGGGTCAGGGGTTCGAATCCCCTTAGCTCCACAGAATTGAAGGCTTCCGAGTAATCGGAAGCCTTTTTCGTATTCAGCCTCTTGTCGACCATCCAACGGACGCGATCGCCCGCAAACCAAATAAAACGCCGCCTGCATACCCGCAAGCGGCCGGAATCATCAAATCAATAGGGGAGTGGCACCACGAATCGCAACTAGTTGCGGGCCGCGTTCTGCTTGGCCAGCTCGTCACGAATCTGCTGCAGCAGCTGGACGGTCTGCTCTTCGGCAGACGGCTCTTCAGCGGCCTTTTCCTCGGCTTCCTTCTGCTCGGCAAGCTTGGTCTTGGCAAGCAGCGCTTCGGTCATGTCGCGGAACTTGTTAATCGGCACCAGAATGCAGAAATAAACGGCGGCCGCGATAATCAGGAAATTCAGAATCGCGCCCAGCACAGCGCCGAACGAGACGGTCGCGCCGTTGAACGTGATCGCCAGCAGGCCGTCCATATTCGGCTTGCCGAAAATCATGGCGATGAACGGGTTGATCACGCTGTTCACGATCGAATTGACCACGGTGGTGACGGCACCGCCCATAACAACACCGACAGCCATGTCGATCATGTTGCCGCGCGCAATGAACTTCTTGAATCCTTCAAGCATGGTTTTTCTCCTGTGGGAAATGAGGGAGTTGATGTTGCGGACGACGCTCTCTCCTCGCCTTCCACACACTATCCTATGGCGTTCCAAACGCCTCCAGCCAAATCTTGAGCAATATCTTGTGCGTCTCACAATCAAGCACATAGAATGAAATCGCCGTATTGATAACCCAACTATCCGAAGGGGAAAAATATGCTCACTGATGAGTACGTCAAGCGCGTGTACGCGCAGGTCGAGAAGCGCGATGGCGACCAGCCGGAGTTCCTGCAGGCCGTTCGCGAGGTCTTCGAAAGCCTCGAGCCGGTTGTTGAGAAGCACCCGGAATATGAGAAGGCGGGCGTGCTCGAGCGCCTCGTCGAGCCGGAGCGCGTGGTGAAGTTCCGCGTCGCCTGGACGGACGATGAGGGCAAGGTGCAGGTCAACCGCGGTTACCGCATCCAGTTCAACTCCGCGATCGGCCCGTACAAGGGCGGTCTGCGTTTCCACCCGAGCGTGAACGAGGGCGTCATCAAGTTCCTTGGCTTCGAGCAGATTCTCAAGAATTCCCTGACCAGCCTGCCGATGGGCGGCGGCAAGGGCGGCTCCGACTTCGACCCGAAGGGCAAGTCCGATGCCGAAGTCATGCGTTTCTGCCAGGCGTTCATGACCGAGCTGTGCCGTCACATCGGCCAGTTCACCGACGTTCCGGCCGGCGATATCAACGTCGCGCCCGTGAGATCGGCTACCTGTTCGGCCAGTACAAGCGCATCCGCGACGAATACTCCGGCGTGCTCACTGGCAAGGGCCTCGAATTCGGCGGCTCCCTGGCTCGCACCGAGGCTACCGGCTACGGCCTGTGCTACTACACCCAGGAAGCCCTGCGCGTCCTGAAGAACGATTCCTTCGAAGGCAAGACCGTCGTCATCTCCGGCTCCGGCAACGTAGCCATCTTCGCCACCGAGAAGGCCCAGGCCCTCGGCGCGAAGGTCGTCACCGCCTCCGATTCCAACGGCTACGTCTACGATCCGGACGGCATCAAGCTCGACATCGTCAAGGACATCAAGCTCGGCCACCGCGGCCGCATCAAGGAGTACGCGGAGCGTGTTCCGGGTGCCGAATACCACGAGGGCTGCAAGGGCGTGTGGACCGTGCCGTGCGACATCGCGCTGCCGTGCGCCACCCAGAACGAAATCGATGAGGAGTCCGCCAAGGCCCTCGTCGCCAACGGCTGCAAGGTCGTGTGCGAAGGCGCCAACATGCCGTCCACCCCGGAGGCAATCGCCGTCTATCAGGACAACGGCCTGCTGTATGGCCCGGCTAAGGCCGCCAACGCGGGTGGCGTGGCTGTGTCCGGCCTTGAGATGAGCCAGAACTCCTACCGCCTTTCCTGGACGTTCGAAGAGGTGGACAACAAGCTCAAGTCCATCATGGAGAACATCGTCGCCAATTCCCTGGCCGCCGCCAAGGAGTACGGCCATGAGGGCGATCTGATGCTCGGCGCCAACGCCGCCGGCTTCGTCAAGGTCGCCAACGCCATGGTCGCCCAGGGCGTGCTCTGATCGTCTTTCACAATCCGTTTCAACGTCCGTGCGATTCGTTCGCACGGACCGTTTTCATATGCGTTACGGCATAACGCGCAACGCAGTATGACGATTGCATAAAAGCGACCGCATAATCGCGATTACATAAGAAAAGACGGCGCCTCCCGAAGTAGGGAAGCGCCGTCTTCTTATGTTGCACGAACGGCTTACGTTGCGCAAGCGCCGTACGAACGCCGTATGACGAATCGATCAGTCGTCGCCGAGCGTCACGTGGATGCCGCCGACCAGCGTGCTCACCACGTTGTACAGCAGCGTGAGAATCACCACCAGCACGGTGAACAGCACCACTTCGATGATGGAGAAGATGGTGACCGCGCTTAGCACGGTGCTCAGCGAAAGCACGTTGCAAGGTCGAATCCGCCGGCGTCAAGACCGGTGGAGGACACGATCTGCGTCACCTGATCGAACACGCCGACCACGTTCAGCAGCAGCCACAGCAGCGTCACCGCGACGATCTGGATGATGCCTCCCGCGATGGAAAGCATGAACGCCACCTTGGCCGCGGACCATGCGTCGATGCGGGTCAGGGACAGGCTCATGCGGCGGGCGCGAGGCGCGCCACGACGCGCTTTTTCACGAACCTTCACACCGCCGGACGCGGCGGCCATGTTCTCATGCGCCTGAGACTGTTCCGTACCGCTCAACGGCTGGCTGGATGCGGAACGGGCCACGCGTGGGGCCTGCGCCCCTGCCTGCGCCTGATGGCTTTCATTGTTCTCGCTCATCGTTGCTCCTTGCAGAATCTTGCCTACTTCTAGCCGAGGCTACCAGTTTTCGCAGACGATTCCCCGCCTGTGTCTCAGGCCTCTACATTCTCGCCATCGCCGGCATCGGAAGTGGCTTCCGTACCGGTTTCAGCGGAGTTTTCAGTAGTGGTTTCGGCTTGCGATTGCGCGGCTGCGTCGTTCTGGACTGCTCCGTTTTCCGCGGCGGCTTGCTCGGCGTCATCCTCGTCGGTCTCCTCGTTGCGTGCTATGGAGATGATTTCGTCGTTCTTGTCAGGCTTGGCGAGCGTCACACCCTGGGTGGTACGTCCGGTGCGCTTGACTTCGGCGACGTTGGAGCGGATGACCTTGCCGGACTTCATGATGGCCATGATCTGGTCGGATTCCTCCACGATCACGGCACCCACCAGGGAGCCACGGCCTTCGGCGAGCTGCACGGCCTTGACGCCGTAGCCGTTACGGCCCTGCAGACGGTATTCGCTGATGGCGGTGCGCTTGGCGAAGCCCTCGTTGGTGACCACGAGCAGATCCCTGTCGGAATCGCCCTGCACCACATCCATGGCCAAAAGCTCGTCGCCGTCGCGGAACTTCATGCCCTGCACACCGGCGGTCTGGCGGCCCATCGGGCGCAGCTGCTCGTCGTTGGCTTCGAACTTCAGGCTCATGCCCTGCTTAGAGACGAGGATGATGTCGTCGTCGGCGTTGCACAGCGCGGCACCGATCAGCTCGTCGGCGTTCTCGCCGTTCTCGTCGGTCATGAGTCGTACCGCGATCAGACCACCCTGACGCGGGGAGTCGTATTCGGCGAGCGCGGTCTTCTTGACCTTGCCGGAACGGGTGGCGAGCACCAAGTACTTGGCCACGTCGTAGTTCGGAATCGACAGCACGGTCTGGATCGTCTCGTCCGGGCCGAACTGCAGCAGGTTCGCCACGTGCTGTCCCTTGGAATCGCGGGAGCCTTCCGGCAGCTCGTATGCCTTCAGACGGTACACGCGGCCCTTGTTGGTGAAGAACAGCAGCCAGTTGTGCGTGCTGGTCAGGAAGAAGTGGTCCACCACGTCGTCCTCGCGCAGCTTGGCGCCCTTGATGCCCTTGCCGCCGCGGTGCTGCGCGCGGTATTCGTCGGCCTTGGTGCGCTTGATGAAACCGGAGTGGGTCACGGTGACGACCACGTTTTCTTCGGCGATCAGGTCTTCGACGTTCATCTCGCCGGAGTACGGCAGAATCTTGGTACGGCGTTCGTCGCCATACTTGGCGACGATTTCGTCCAGCTCGTCGCCGACGATCTTGCGCTGGCGTTCCGGCTTGGCGAGGATGTCGTTGTAGTCGGCGATCTTGCGCATGAGCTCGTTGTGCTCGTCGAGGATCTTCTGACGTTCCAGGGCGGCCAGTCGGCGCAGCTGCATGGCGAGGATGGCGTCGGCCTGCACCTCGTCCACGTCAAGCAGGTCCATAAGGCCCGTGCGGGCGGTCTCCGCGGACTCGGAGGCACGGATGAGGGCGATGACCTCATCGATCATGTCAAGGGCCTTCAGATAGCCCTGCAGGATGTGGTCGCGTTCCTCGGCCTCGCGCTTGAGGTAGGCGGTACGGCGTGCGATGACTTCGAGCTGGTGGTTTACCCAATGACGGATGAACGCATCCAGGGACAGCGTGCGCGGCACACCGTCGACCAGTGCCAGCATGTTCGCGCGAAGGTCTGCTGCAGCTGGGAATGCTTGTACAGGTTGTTGAGCACGACCTTCGGCACGGCGTCGCGCTTGAGCACGAGCACGAGGCGCTGGCCAGTACGGCCGGAGGTTTCGTCGCGCATGTCGCGATGCCTTGGATCTTGCCGTCGCGCACGCTTCGCGGATGGACACGACCAGACGATCCGGGTTGACCTGGTACGCAGTTCGGTGATCACGAGGCACATGCGGCCCTTGATCTCCTCGGTGTTCACCACGGCTCGCATGGTGATGAGGCCACGGCCGGTACGGTACGCCTGTTCGATGCCTTATGGCCGAGAATCGTGGCGCCGGTAGGGAAGTCCGGTCCCTTGATGATGCGGATCAGGTTGTCGAGCAGTTCCTCACGGCTCGCGTCCGGATGGTCGAGCGCCCAATGCACGCCTTCTGCCACCTCGCGCATGTTGTGCGGAGGAATGTTGGTCGCCATGCCGACGGCGATGCCGGACGAGCCGTTGCACAGCAGGTTCGGGAAGCGGGCCGGCAGCACGGTCGGCTCCTGCGTCTTGCCATCGTAGTTCGGCAGGAAATCGACGGTGTCCTTGTCGATATCACGCACCATTTCCATGGCGAGCGGCGCCATACGGCATTCCGTGTAACGCATTGCGGCTGCCGGGTCGTCGCCGGGGGAGCCGAAGTTGCCCTGGCCGTCGACGAGCGTGTATCGCATCGACCACGACTGCGCCATACGCACCAACGTGTCGTAGATGGCGGAATCGCCGTGCGGATGGTACTTGCCCATGACTTCGCCGACGACGCGTGCGCACTTGGAGTAGCCGCGGTCGGGGCGGTAGCCGCCGTCGTACATCGCGTAGATCACGCGGCGGTGCACCGGCTTCATGCCGTCTCGCACGTCCGGAAGGCACGATCGACGATGACGGACATGGCGTACGCCAGATAGGATTCGCGCATTTCCTGCTGCAGATCCTTCTTCTGGACGCGTTCGCCGACCATCAGGCCATAATCGGTGTTGTCGGCCTCCTGCGGGCTCAACGGTTCCATGGAGCCGTCAGGCACGAACTGGCCGTCTTCGTTGCTGTTGTTTTCGTCTGCCAATTTCTAATCCTTGCTTTGAAGTCCTGCGAAACCCTACGCGTTTACGCGTCGATCCAGCTGACGTTGCGTGCGTTGCGCTGGATGAACAGACGACGTGGTTCGACTTCGTCGCCCATGAGCATGGAGAAGGTCTCGTCGGCCGCGGCCGCGTCTTCGATCTGCACCTGCTTCAGAATGCGATGGTCAGGATCCATGGTGGTCTCCCACAGTTCCTGGTAGCTCATCTCGCCCAGACCCTTGTAGCGCTGGATGCCTTCGCCCTTCGGCAGCTGGCGGCCGGCGGCCTTGCCTTCGGCGAGCACGCGGTCGCGTTCGGCGTCGGTGTACACGAAGTCGTGCGGGCCTTGGTCCACTTGAGGCGGTACAGCGGCGGCATGGCCACGTACACGTAGCCGGCGGTGATCATCGGACGCATGTAGCGGAAGAACAGCGTCAGGTTCAGGGTTGCGATATGCGCGCCGTCCACATCTGCATCGGCCATGATGATGACCTTGTGGTAGCGCACCTTGTTGAGGTCGAAGTCCTCGCCGTAGCCGCCGCCGACGGCGGTGATCAGCGATTCGATGGTGTCCGACTTCATCATGCGGTCCAGGCTTGCGCGCTCGGTGTTAAGGATCTTGCCTCGCAGAGGCAGGATGGCCTGCGTGATCGGGTTGCGTCCCTGGATGGCGGAGCCGCCTGCGGAATCGCCCTCCACGATGAACAGCTCGCATTCTTCGGGGTTGTTGGACTGGCAGTCCTTGAGCTTGTCCGGCATGCCGGCCGATTCGAAGATCGACTTGCGGCGGGTGTTCTCACGTGCCTTCTTGGCGGCCAGACGCGCACGGGAGGCCTCGATGGCCTTCTGGATGATGTTCTTGGCCTCGTTCGGGTGGGCGTCGAACCAGTCGCCGAGCTTGTCGGTCATGACGCGCTGCACGAAGGTCTTCGCTTCGGAGTTGCCGAGCTTGGTCTTGGTCTGGCCTTCGAACTGCGGGTTGGTGAGCTTGACGGACACGACGGCGGTCAGGCCTTCGCGCACGTCGTCGCCGGACAGGTTCTCGTCCTTGTCCTTGAGGATGTTCTTCTCGCGGGCGTAACGGTTGACCAGCGAGGTCAGCGCGGCGCGGAAGCCTTCCTCATGGGTGCCGCCTTCGGTGGTGGAGATGGTGTTGGCGAAGGTGTGCACGGCTTCGGAATACGCGGTGGTCCACTGCATGGCGATTTCCGCGGAGATGCCGATCTTCAGGTCCTCGGCCTCGAAGTCGATGACGTCCGGTTCGACCGGGGTGGCCTTGCGGGACTTCACCAGGTAGTCGACGTAGTCCTTGATGCCGTCGTTGTACTGGTAGGTGACGGTCTGGAACTTGTCTTCGGTTTCGGATTCCTCGCCGGAAACCTCGTCGCCGGCCTGGTCGGGCTCGCGCAGGTCGGTCAGGGAGATCTTCAGGCCCTTGTTCAGGAACGCCATCTGCTGGAAGCGGTTGCGCAGTATCTCGAAATCGTAGGTGGTGGTTTCGAAGATCTTGCCGTCGGCCCAGAAGGTCACGGAAGTGCCGGTGGATTCGCCTTCCTCCATCGGCTTGCCCTTGAGCAGACGCGCGGTCGGCTTCTGGTCGATGTAGGTCTGGGTCCAGTGGAAGCCCTGACGGCGCACTTCGATGTCCACGCGGGTGGACAGCGCGTTCACCACGGAGATGCCCACGCCGTGCAGGCCGCCGGAGACCGCGTAGCCGCCGCCACCGAACTTGCCGCCAGCGTGCAGCTTGGTCATCACGGTTTCGACACCGGAGATGCCTTCGCCCGGCACTTCGTCGACCGGGATGCCTCGGCCGTCGTCCACCACGCGCACGCCGCCGTCCGGCAGAATCGTCACTTCGATGTGCGACGCGTAGCCGGCAAGCGCCTCGTCGACGGAGTTGTCGACGATCTCATACACCAGATGGTGCAGGCCGCGGGGGCCGGTGGAGCCGATATACATGCCCGGGCGGATACGCACCGCCTCAAGGCCTTCCAGCACCCTCAGATCGGACGCGTCGTAGTGTTCCGGAGACAGCGAATCGTCAAGTTGCGCATCTTCGAGCTGGTCGTTCTGGATCTGATCCTGAATCTGATCTTCCTGCGTGTTTTCAGCTGATTCGTTCAGCGAATCCGCATCAAGGTCTGCCACAGAGATTCCTTCCTGCATTTTTCCCGCCATCAAGGGTCATTTCCGCAGGTGATACCACCTAGAACGCAAATAAAGGCCCCTTCTAGGCGTTTACATACACTGCTGGATATTCTACTCATGGAGGGGGACAGCGCGCTATAGACATTTGTCCTTGGAATTCAACGGTTTTCAACGGCTTCGGCATGGTTCCGAACGCGTCCGACGAGCCGGAAAACCTCCGTAAACCCCGTCGCAACGGCCTGTTTCACGCGCGCCACAATCGATCTCTCCTGTCAGAGAGGTCGATTGTAAGTCGACTTCGCAATAGCCCTCAGTAGCGAATCTTCCTTGAGATACGCCCACGGCTGAACCCTTGGCTCTGCGGGCCGGTGACCCTCACCTCATTGATGGTCAGACCTTCGAGTTTCCTGCGGATGGTGTCCGTCAGCAACGGCGTCATATACGACAGGGTGGTGGTCCAGGCCGGGCTGTCGCAACGTATCGTCAGCACGCCGTCTCGCAGGCTGGCGGGGTAGGAGTGCTTCGCGTTCTCCACGCCCACCACCTGGTCCCAATGGTCGCGCATCTGCGCCATTTTGAGGTGGGGTATCCATGCGCCGTTCGATGCCAGCAGATTGAACAGGCTGCCGACGGTTTCCGGATCGCGTCCGGGTTTGCCGAAGCTTTCCCACGCCTTGCGCGCGCGTTCCTCGCGTTCCTTGAGCCGCCCGGCACGGTCGCTGATGCGGTCGAACACTTCGGCCGGCAGTTTGCGTTGGTCGAGGTTCAGCAGTTCGCAGATTGGTGGTTTCGGCATTAGGATTCGGCCTCGATTCCTTGCGATTGCGCGCCACGTCCGGCGGCAAGCATGGCCGCCATCGCCGCGATATCGCCGTCCGTCTCCTGCGATTGCGCACGCAGCGCGGCAACGTCGATGACATGCGCCTTGCCTTGCGGAATATCGCTTGCCGCGGCAACGGTGATCAGCACCTGGTCCTGCCGTCGCGCGAAGTCGAGGATCTGCCCGCGACGGGACTCGTCGAGCTGGGCGAACACATCGTCGAGGATCACGATCGGCTTGACGTCGCGCTGCGCCGAAACCACTTCGTACAGCGCCATTTTCAAGGCCAACGCCATCGTCCACATCTCGCCGTTCGAAGCGAATTCGCGGGCTGGCATGTCGTTGAGCCGCAATGTCAGATCATCGCGCTGCGGTCCGATCAGATTCTGCCCACGGGCCACTTCGCGTAGATGCGTTGGAAATGACGGCTGATTTCCGCGGCCGGCTCGTCGAACAGAAGCACCTCGTCGAAGGACGGCTCATACACCAGGTCGGCCTGTTCCTCTTCGCCCGCCAGCGAAGCATAGATGCGGGTGAACGGCTCGCGCAGCAGTCCGATCACATCGTTCCGGTCCTTGGTCAATTGCACGCCGAGGGCGATGAATTGGCCGGTCCACACTTCCAGACCGCTCAGCACGGCCTGACGCCCGTATTCGGGGTCGATGCCGGAGCCGTCGGACAGCTGTTTGAGCAATGCGGCACGCTGTTTGGCAACGTGCGTGAACTGTTGCAACGACTGCGCATAACGGGGCAACAGCAGCGAAGCCGCCTGGTTAAGGAAGTTCCGTCGGGTGGCCGGATCGCCAGACACCAACCGCTGGTCTTCGGGGGTAAAGGACACGGAGGGGACCAAACCCACGATATCCCTCATATATTGCGATTTTCCGCCGTCCACGCGCGCCTGTTGGCGCCTCGCGCGGCGATGGTGATCTCATATGTGCGCTGTTCGCCCGCATCTTCGACGTTGGCCCGGACAGTGGCGGAAGGGTGGCCTTTTTCGACCAGCGGCAGCGATGACGAGGTGCGGTGGCTGGAGCCGGTGGACAGCACTTCCACGGCTTCCACGATATTGGTTTTCCCTAGGCCGTTCGAGCCTTGGAGAATGTTGATTCCCGGTTCGAAATCAAGCACGCAATGGTCCCATGACCGGTAATGGTCGAGCGCGAGACGGGAGATATGCATGAAAACCGGAATTCCTTGAAGGTGATGGCATGGTGGCCCGGACGGGAACTTGCCGTCCGGGCCACAGGTGGAACGAAATCAGTTGTTGAAGCGCATCGGAACGAGCAGGTAACGGTAGTCCATGGATTCGTCGGAATCCGCTTCCTGCTGGCCGTTGAATTCCACGGGCTTGACCGCGGTGGTCATCTTCATGCGCACGAACGGCTCGCTGATGGCGCTCAGGCCGTCGACCAGATAGGAGGGGTTGAACGCACGGTGATGTCCTCGCCGTCCATGTCGATGTCGAGAATCTCCTTCGCCTGTGCTTCGTCGGCGGTGCCGGCCGACAGCGTCAGCTCCTGGCCGGAGAAGACCATGCGGATCGGGGCGTTGCGTTCGGCGACCAGCGAAACGCGCTTGATGGCGTCGATGAGGGCCTGCTTGTTGATGACGGCATGAATCGGGTATTCATCGGCATACAGGCGGTCAACGGCCGGGAATTCGCCGTCGATGAGCTGGGAGGTGGACACGCGGCCGGCGTTCTCGAAGCCAGCAGGGACGGGTTGTCCGCATCGAAATCGATGGTGACGTTCTGATGCTCGTCCAGCGAACGCGCCATGTCGCGCAGCAGCGAGCCACGGACCAAAGCGGTGGTGCTGATGGTCGCATCCTCCGGCGTCCAGGTGAAGCTGGAACGGGCCAGACGGAAACGGTCGGTGGAGCTCATGATGACCTTGTCGCCCTGGAACTGGACGCGGATGCCGGTGAGCACCGGACGGTTCTCCTCACGGGAGACCGCGACGGACGCCTGGTTGACGGCCTGAGCGAAGGTGGGGAGTCCACCTGACCCAGTTTCATCGGCACCACGGCAGATCCGGATATTCGCTTTCCGGCATGAGCTGCATGGTGAAGGTCGACTTGCCCGACGTGATGGTCATCGTGGAACCATCAGTGGAAAGATAGGTTTTCGCAGCGGGCAGCGACTTGGTGATGTCGGCAAGCAGTTTGCCCAGCACCAGAACGCTACCGGCCTCATCCACGCCGGCTTCGATGTGATGGCGTGCGGAAATGGCGTAGTTGAAGGCGGAAAGCTGGAGTGTGCCGTCAATGGCTTCCAGACGGATGCCCGCCAGAATCGGGGTTGCGGGACGTGCGTCGATGACACGTGTGTCCATGCCACGGCATCGGCAAGAGCTTGGGAATTGACTTCGACTTTCATGGGGTATTCCTCGTTTCGTTCGATCCACATGCCATTCTAGCGATAAGAGCAACGACGACGAAAGCGTGGGGAATTCCCCGCATTACGAGAATGACGATGAAAGTAAGAAAAACGTACTTTCGTAATAATAAGCCCTGTGGATAGTGTGGATAAGCTCGTTCAGCCCAAGCGCAGCAACGTCTCAGTACGAGGCGACATCTGTGGATAACTTCTGAGTCGAATGTGGATAAGAGCATGGGTTATCCACAGGCTCATGGCCGCGCAAAACTTATCCACAATTCACTGTGAATAATCCACGAGCTATACACTGCCGTTTTCCGTGTTTCCAACGGCTTTTCCACAGACCTTTCCCCGAAATGTGGATATGTATGTGGAAAACTCGATGTACAAGAAATTATGTCCGGGCGTGTCACGCGGATAGTAAAAAGGCTGGTAAATAATTTACCAGCCTAAGGAAAACCGTTGGAAATACGCCGTTTGTTGTGGTTGCTTCCGTTACTTGTCGTTGGAACGCTGCTTGAGCTGCAGAGTCAACTCGGTCACGTAGTTGTAGATCTCCTGCTTCTCCTGCATCTCGTCGTTGATGCGCGTATACGCGTGCATCACGGTGGTGTGGTCCTTGCCACCGAAGACCAGGCCGATGTCGTTGAGGCTCATGCTGGTCAGCTCGCGTACCAGATACATGGCGATCTGGCGTGCCAGCGCGATCTTCTTGGTACGCGAACGGCCGACGATGTCGTCGAACGTCAAATAGAAGTACTTGGCCACCTGCGTGATGATGTCCGCGGGCTTGATCTCCACGTCGGTGGTGAAGAAGTCCTGCAAAGTCTGTTCCGCAAGGGCTTTGGTGACCGGCTGGTTGCTCAGCGACGCCATGGCGGTCACACGGTTCAGCGCGCCTTCCAGCTCGCGGATGTTCTCGGTGAACCGTTCCGCGATCAGGTTGAACACGTCGTTGGGAATATTGGAGCCGTTCATGGTGGCGATCATGCGCAGAATGGCGATTCGCGTCTCCAGATCCGGCGGTTTGACGTCCACGGTCAGGCCCGATTCGAAGCGGGAGATCAGACGTTCGTTGAAGCCTGCAGGTCCTTCGGCGGCACATCGGAGGCGATCACGATGCGCTTGTTGGCTGATGCAGGGTGTTGAACGTGTGGAAGAACTGCTCAAGGGTCGCGTCCTTGCCGCTCAGGAACTGGATATCGTCGATGAGCAGCACGTCGACCTCGCGGTAGCGGCGGTTGAATTCCTTGATCTGGCCGGAACTTTGGTTCGTATCGGCCAGAGACTCGATGAATTCGTTGGTGAATTCCTCACTGGTGACGTAGCGGACCTTCAGATTGGGGTCCTTGACCAGCGCGTAGTTGCCGATGGCGTTCAGCAAATGGGTTTTGCCCAGGCCGGAGCCGCCGTAGATGCACAACGGATTGAAATCATGGCCGGAGCCCTCCGCCACGGCCAGCGCCACGGTACGTGCGAAACGGTTGGAATCGCCGGGCACGAAGGTGTCGAAGGTGGCGTTCTTGTTCAAATGCGTTTCGGGGTCGAGCAGCGGCCTGTTCTGGCCGCTCTGGAAATGGTCCTGTTCCGGCGGCATCGTCGCGGGAATCGGCAACTGGCCCTGCATCGTCTCGTTCGCAGGGGATTTCGCCGGTGATTTCGCGGGGGAGAAGCGCGGATAGGTTTCCTCCGGCTGTTCCTCCGTTTTCGGCTTCATTTCAACGATTTTGAAGGCGGGGAAGATGTCCTGTTCGGCGGATTCGCGCAACGCCTCCATCAACGGCTTGTTCAATTCGGTCTGCAAAGCCTGCTGAGCCGCCTCACTGGGCACGCACAGCATGATGGTCGGACCCCACATGCCTTCGGGATAGACGTTCTCCAGCCAGCTTTTGTCGCGTACGGACAGCGACGGATTCTGGTGCAGCAGGGCCAAAGCGTCGGACCACACCCCACGAGCCTGCTCGAGAGGATCTGTTGTCGTGTTATCAGCCACGGATAATCCTTTCTCGACAGACGTACCACTGATGTGCAACTGTATATTTGTACTCTCTTTTCCCCGAGTTATCCACCGGCGTGCGTGTTGAAAAGATTGAAATGTGAATAACATTGTTGTAGTTTGTGGATAACTTTTGTGGGGAATTCGGCGGAATCGCAACGATTATGTGGATTGTTTTATGCGGGGAATCCCCATGAAAATGTGAAGAAAAATGGACGACGCGGCAATCTGTTCAGGGGTCAGAGTAATTTGGTAGAGCTTGACTCATGAGGAGCCGTGCCTTGGCATGGCTAAAAACACCGGGAGCATTAATTATGAAGAGGACATTCCAGCCGAACAACCGCCGTCGCCACATGAAGCACGGTTTCCGTCAGCGCATGCGCACCCGCGCAGGCCGCGCTCTGATCAACCGTCGCCGCGCCAAGGGCCGCAAGTCCCTCGCTGCCTGATTTTTTAGTGGCATAGAGCGGTGGAACGGCTGAAAAGCCATCGCGATTTTGTTGCGGTGCTCAAACGCCGTCGTAGGGTATCGCGAGAAGACATCGTCGTGCATTATCTGATGCACGACGATGTCGTAACGGGCGATACAGCGACGGTGCAAGGCCGCCGTGTCGGCTTGGCCGTTTCCAAAGCTGTTGGCAACGCGGTCACGCGCAACGCGTGAAAAGGCGTTTCCGTGTGCTTGCACGAAGTACGAATCACTATTACCCGAATCCTGCGATATCGTGTTGCGTGCCAAGCCAAGTGCCGCACGTGCCGATTTCCTGTCGCTTGAGCAGCAGATGGCATCGTGTTTCGAAGCAGTGAAACGTAAAACCGCTTCCCGGCAATGAGCAAAGGGCATCATCGCAATTGGATGGTGCGGCTCATCCGCTGGTATCAGAAACATATTTCCGCCCATACCGCACCTCGGTGCCGGTATTATCCCAGCTGCTCCAATTATGCGATTCAGGCGATTGAACGATTTGGCTGCCTTAAAGGTGGTCTTCTTGCGTTATTACGCCTTCTTCGTTGCAACCAGTGGAACCGTGGAGGAATCGACGACGTTCCACAGCTCTATTCCTTGTTTTACAGATGTTCGTGGTCGAAGGCACACGAGGAGCCTCGTCTCACGCCTCTGGATGTAGATGAACCTATAGGCGATAAGGAGAATGGCCTGTAATGAATCAAGATCAATTCCTCCTCGATAGTGGTTTCTGGGGCTGGCTGTACAAGCTCCTGTACCCCGTCGAGTGGCTCATGACGCAGATTATGGCCGGATTCCACCGATTCATGGTGATGCTGGGCATGAACGAGATCGGTTTCTCGTGGGTCATGTCCATCGTGTTCCTGGTGATTGTGGTCCAGGCGTGCGTGTTCCCGCTGTTCTACAAGTCCATGAAGGCATGCGCAAGATGCAGGCCCAGATGGCCGTTTTGCAGCCCAAGATGCAGCGCATCCAAAACAAGTACAAGGGCAAGAACGATCCCGCCAGCAAAGAGGCTTTGCAACGCGAGATGATGAAGCTCTACCAGGACAACGACGCGAACCCGATGGGCGGCTGCACATCGATGCTGCCTATGTTCGTGCAGGTCCTGTGTTCATGTGCATGTTCTACACCCTGTCGGCCATTCCATACATCGCCCGTGGCAAGTTCAGGAACGGTTCCGGCCTCGCGCCTTCGACATCGCCACCGCCAAGCAGTTCACCTCCACCAACGTGTTCGGCGTGAACGTGGCCGAGAACTTCACCACCGCCGACATCCACGGCAAGATCATCATCGGCATCTTCGTGGCGTTGATGTGCTTCTGCCTGTGGCTCATGCAGTACAACAGCATGAAGCGCAACATGGCCCAGAGCGCTGCGAACAAGCAGACTGAAATGATGCAGAAGATGATGCTGTGGATGTTCCCGATCATGTACATCTTCTCCGGCGTCGCCATGCCGTTCGCAGTGCTGGTGTACTGGCTGACCAACAACATCTGCAACCTGCTGCGTTCCGTCTGGCAGATCCACGTCTTCCCGACTCCGGGATCCCCGGCCGCCGAAGCGAAGGAAAAGCGCGACCACGCCCACGAGAACGCCCGTCGCGCCAAGCCGGTCTGCCGTCCCTCGAAGAGGAGGAGCTGCAGAAAGCCAAGAAGGCCGCGGAGGCGAAGGAAAAGAACGGCTTCCAGCGTCAGCAGCCAAGCCGCAAAAAGAAGAAGAAATAACATCAAGTGTGTGTCCCTGTGTTTCACGTGAAACGCAGGACACACCGCTTTTGTATCGGGCGAATCGCCCATATGATACAACCCAATCAGTAGACTTTCAGTAGACTTGAAATAATACGAACCCCGCTCAAAGGAGTAAAACACCATGGCGCAGGATGCTGAGAAAACCATCGATCAGCTCAATGACGAAGCTGACATCGCTGCCGATTACCTTGAAGGATTGCTTGACATCGTCGACTACGAGGGCGATATCGAAATGGGCGTGCGCAACAACCGTCCGACCGTGCAGATCGTTGCCGACGACGACACCGACATCAAACATCTGATCGGACGCAACGGCGAAGTCGTGGACGCCCTGCAGCAGCTCACCCGACTCGCCGTACAGCAGAAGACCGGCGAGCGGTCCCACCTCATCGTGGACGTGGACGGCTATCTGAAGCGCAAGCGCCAGCGCCTGCACGACCTTGCGCTGGATGCCATCGACGAGGCGCGCGAAACCGGCGAGCCGGTGGACCTGAAGCCGATGAACTCCTTCGAACGCAAGATCATCCATGATGTGGTGCGCGAGGAAGGCATGAAGTCTCGGTCCCATGGCGAAGAACCGCATCGTTACGTCACGGTGTACGTCAAGGCTTCCGCAGCCGATGACGCCGACGAGATCGACGAAGCCTGAAATAGTTTCACGTGAAACATGAAGCGTCGCGAGTTTCTCGCGGCGCTTTTTTGATGCCTGTAGATTAGGATGGTGTGCATGAGTGATGTGAATGACGAATTGGATGGGTCGCCGATTCTTGAGAAAGTGCTTGGCGATGCATTGGGCAAGTTGAAGGTGTTTCACGTGAAACTTGCTGCGGAAGGAGAGCCGCGCGGGCTGATAGGGCCACGCGATGTCGGTATTATTTGGGAACGGCATATTCTGAACTCCGCGGCCATCGTACCGTTCATCCGTGAAGCAACGGCCAAGAGGCAATTCAAGACGGTGGCGGATATCGGCAGTGGCGGAGGATTCCCCGGTATCGTGGCGGCCGCCTGCCTGCCGGACCACCAGTTCACCTTGGTGGAACCGATGGAACGCCGTATCGAATGGCTTCATGAGTGCGTTGACGAAATGGGATTGGACAATGTCTCGATAGTGCGCTCCCGAGCCAACGCCGTAATCGAAGCCGTCCGCGGTTCGAACGGTGGCCGGAAGGCAGGGGAGAGGATGCCGTCGATCTCGACGGGAATCCCATCCCGGTCAGGCATCCGTTTGCGTGGTGACCTGCCGTGCGGTCGCGCCGATGACCAAACTATCCGGATGGACGCTGCCGTTGCTGGACAAAGGCGGACGGCTGGTCGCCTGAAAGGACGATCCGCGCAGGAGGAAATCGTCAAGGCCACCAAAGAGATCTCCAAAAACGGCGGTATCCATCCCCGCGTGGTGGAGGCCGAGGTCGGTCCGGGTCTGGAACCGACGCATGTGCTGATGGTGGACAAGCGATAAGTTATCCACAAAATCGCGTGAGTTATCCACAGTATCCACAATCGCGGAAATGTGTTACGAAGCATCTTGAAGAAGCTTGGAATTGCAACGATTGTTCTGTGGATAACTTTTGGGAGGTCGGATGAGTTATCCACCAACTATCCACCGTTGTTCACAATGGTGCACATGGCCGTGAACAGGTGAAAATCTGTCCACCCAAATGATGAAACTTGATTGTTGAATATGTATAGGAAGGCTAGTTCATGACTGGACCTGAAGAACCAGACAATTTGACGTCGATGGAATCCGCCACGGAAACCATCAAGCGAATCTTCGAAGGCTCGACATCCCCCGTAGGCGCGCAAATCGCTGATGAATCGACGCGATACAAGGCATTGGAGCATGCGGTCTGCCCGAAGCCGGCCCAAACGCGCCTGATCGCAGTCGCCAACCAGAAAGGTGGCGTCGGCAAAACCACATCCGCGGTGAACCTGTCCGCGGCCTTGGCCCGTTTCGGATGCAAGGTCCTGCTTATTGATATGGATCCGCAGGGCAACGCCTCCACGGCATTGGGTGCCCCGCACGCCTCCGGTCAGCCTTCGGTGTATGACGTCATCGAAGGACGCAAGCGCATCGCGGAAGTCAAGTGCACGTGCCTGATTTCGACAACCTCGACGTGGTCCCCGCATCCATCGATTTGAGTGGCGCCGAACTTGAGGTCGCCGACATGGCGGACCGCAACTCGCTGCTGAAGAACGCGGTGGACGAGTTCCTCGCCACCAGCGAAGAGCATTACGATTACGTGATCATCGACTGCCGCCGAGCCTGGGTCTGCTGGTGATCAACGCCATGTGCGCCGTGCACGAAATGCTGATTCCGATTCAGGCCGAGTATTACGCCTTGGAAGGTTTGGGCCAGCTCATCAACACCATCGGACTGGTGCAGGAACATTACAATCCGTCGCTGCTGGTCTCCACGATGCTCATCACCATGTACGACAAGCGCACGCTGCTGAGCCGCGAAGTGCATGGGGAAGTGAAGAAGCACTATCCGACAATCGTGCTCGACACCACCATTCCGCGCACGGTGAAGATTTCCGAAGCGCCAAGCTTCAACCAAAGCGTGATCGCATACGACCCCAAGGGCATGGGTGCGATCGCGTACTGCGAAGCCGCGCTGGAACTTTCGCGTCGTTCCGATACGGTGCTGCAGGCAATCGATGCAAGAAGGAATGAGAACTGATCATGGCAACTAAGTCGCGTTTGGGTAAAGGTCTTGGCGCACTGTTTCCTTCTCTTCCGGGGGAGCCGCAGCATCAGGAGCATGCGGCGCCTGCCGCTGCCGCCAAAGAAGTCAAGGCTTCCAAGACTGATGAGCATGTGGAATCCAAGAGCGCGTCCGCTACCGCACAGGCATCGGTGAACGCCGTGCAGGGGATGAAGCATGCTGTTTCACGTGAAACAACCAAGAAAAACCAGCATCGTCGTGCCAGCATGCCGTCGATTTCGTTGAACGAAAGCGCGCATCCCGCGGACATGTTCTTCGGCTCCACCGCTCAGCCAGCTTCCGAACAGGGCGAGCAGCAGGGGAGTGTTTCACGTGAAACCACGCCGACCGAACATAAGAAGGACGAACCGGAACTGCTTCCCGTACAGGGTGGATATCTGGTTGAACTGCGTTTGAGCGACGTCGGTCCCAATCTGCATCAGCCACGTACCATTTTCGATGAAGACGACCTGCGCGAGCTAGCCGAATCCATCAAGGAAGTCGGCGTACTGCAGCCAATCGTCGTACGCAAGCGTCCGCAATCGCAAATCGAAGCCGCCCGCAGGAAGCCGCAGCCAAACCGGCCGAACCGTACAACATGTTCGACGGGCGCATGGATAGCATGTACGAGCTCATCATGGGCGAACGTCGTTGGCGCGCATCGCAGATCGCCGGCCTGAAAACGATTCCGGCCATCGTCAAAACCACCGCCGATGACGACATGCTACGTGACGCACTGCTGGAAAACCTGCATCGCGTCGCGCTGAATCCACTGGAAGAGGCGGCTGCCTACCAGCAGATGATCGACGATTTCGGCCTGACGCAGGCCCAACTGTCCAAGTCGGTGTCAAAATCCCGTCCGCAAATCGCCAACACCTTGCGATTGCTCAACCTGCCGGCCGCCGTGCAAAAGAAGGTCGCATCCGGACTGCTGTCCGCGGGCCACGCGCGTGCGCTGCTGGGACTGCGACGGAAGCGGATATGGAACAGCTGGCCACGCGCATCATCGCCGAGGGACTGTCCGTACGCAGCACCGAGGAAATCGTGTCGATGAAGGCCGCCGAAAGCGACCAGCCCAAGAAGCCGAAGGCAGCAAGCTCAATCCGTGGGCTGGTACCCCCGTTCAGGTTGGTCTGGAGCAGCGTTTCGGCACCAAGGTCTCCATCAAGGGATCGAAGAAGCACGGGCGAATCGAAATCGTGTTCAAATCGGAAGACGATATGAAACGCATCGTCGACCTGCTTATGCAGCAGCAGAGCTGAACGAACCGAGCCAATCGAGCTCTGCGAGCGATAATGATTTGAACGATTTGAGCCTTACTTGAGCGAATCGAGATAAGCCTGCGCGTCCAGCGCGGCGCGGCACCCCATGCCCGCCGCGCTGATGGCCTGCCGATAGACGCTATCCACGCAGTCTCCCGCGGCGAAAACGCCGGGTTCGCTGGTACGCGTGCTGGCGCCATCGACCGTGATATAACCAGCTGAATCGACGTCTACAAGCCCGTTAAGAAAAGCAGTGGCAGGAGTGTGCCCAATCGCCATGAAAACGCCGTTAGCGGGGATTGCAGAGGTCTTTTCGGTGGCGGTGTTGCGCACCTCCACCTCCTGTACGCCGTTCTCGTCGCCGCGAATCTCCTGCACCACAGCGTCAAGCATGAAATCGATTTTCAGATTGCGTTGCGCACGCTCCACCATGATGCGGGAAGCACGGAACGTGGAACGCCTATGAATAAGGGTGACGGACGAGCCGAAACGGGACAGGAAATCAGCTTCTTCGAAAGCGCTGTCGCCGCCGCCGACCACCACAATCGGCTTGTTGCGGAAGAAGAAACCATCGCAGGTGGCGCAGTAGGAGACACCTTTGCCTGCGTATTCCGTCTCGCCTGGCACGCCCAGCTTACGATAGTTTGAGCCTGTTGCGATGACCAGCGCGCGTGCGTCGTACACGTCGCCGCCGTCAAGGGTGACGGTTTTGATGCCGGAATCGGCATTCGAAGCAACCGAAACAACATCGTCCCAAACGATATGCGCGCCGAACCGTTCCGCCTGCTTGCGCATATTGTCCATCAGATCCGGACCCATGATGCCATCGGGAAAGCCTGGGAAATTCTCCACTTTGGTGGTGTTGACCAACTGGCCGCCGGGCGTCAGCGCGCCGGCGACGACCAGCGGCTCGAAGCCGGCGCGGCCAAGATAGATCGCGGCAGTATAGCCAGCCGGGCCGGAACCGATAATCACCACATCACGCATATCACTCATGGTTGCTACTGTAATGCAGTTTCCACGACGGTTGCGGGCGGTTTTGCAGATGGCGTTCAAAAAAGCGTTCAAAAAAGTCAGCTATCCGTCACGTTGTTTCACGTGAAACAAAAAGAGGGTGTGCGGAACAATCCGCACACCCTCCTTGTCTGCCGATGCGTCAGAAAATCTGCACCGAATCGATGTACAGCTGGTTGCCGGGAAGGCTGTCGAACGGCACCCACAAGAGGATGTCCTGGGTCTCCACGGCCTTGTTGAACTTGATTTCGGTGGTGCCGCTGGCGTCGAACTCGAACTGGGCGACCTGTTCACCCTGGTTCGGGCTGGACTTGGCGTTCACGCGAATGTAGCCCTGGCCGCCGGAAGAACGGATCTTGATGACCATGCGATACGCTTTCTGGGGCTGGCTGAGGTGGAGGTAATAACCGTAACCCTGTTGTCCGTCCGGATTGGACAGGAACTGGCGGTTGTCGATCTCATACGGAGTCGTGTTCTCCGGCATCTTCGGTTCCGGAACCTTCCGCACCTTCTTATCCGAAGTCACCACCTTGTCGACGTCCTTCTTGGCGGAATGGCTCTTCTTCGTGGTTTTCTTCGGCTTGCTGGAATCGGAGCTGCCGTTGTCGGAGCTGTTGGCATCGTTGGAATCGCTGTTTGCATCGCTGGCGGAGCTGCTGCCATTGCCGGAATCGCCATTATCGCCGAAAGGCACGTCGTCAAGGTTCATTTCCGGCCACGGATTGTTGGAATTCGTATTGGTGATGCCGTCATCCGGCTTCTTGGTCAAACCATGAATGGCGAATCCCAATGCGACGGCCACCACAATGAACGCGACCACAATGGCCACGACCTTGGTGGTGAGCTTGCCGAACAATTTGGCATTGGCGACCTCGGCCGGACTGGAGGAAGAGGCTTTAGGGGCAAAGCTCGGCGGCACCGCAACGGGGGTTCCGTTTTCGTTCTGATATGCCGCGTCGATCGCTTCCTGCTCCGCCTTCAACGCGCGTGCGGATTCCTCGCCCGGCTCGATGACCCGTCCGTCAGGTCCGATCACCGGAATGCGACCGGTCTTCTCCAATTGCGAATCGTCCGTATGATAATCGCCCTGCGGCGACGGCGTGGAAACACGGATGGGGAAGGAGAACGGCGAATCCACATCTTCGGAGGATCCGTCGAGGTCCTCTTCGCTGAGTAGTTCGCGGCTGTTGTTCCACAGCGATTTCACGGCACCGCCGGTCGCGGCCATACCCTTGGCCAAGGCTTCCTTGCTGTCGGAGAAATCAGTGTGTGGTTCAGGCGCTTCGAACGTCATTTCCGGAATGCTTCCGGTTTCAGCCAGCGTATCGGGCAAGGCGATGGCATCCTGCTCGAGAATCTGCAGCAGGGGCACGTTCACAATCGAGCATTCCGAATCCGCGGACGGTAACGCAATATCGGGGCCGTTAAGCTTCGCCAGCGGCTCGTAGTCGCCCAGCAACGCCTCCAATTCGGCGATGGTGGCCATCGGAACGGTCGGGAAACCGTCCTTCTCCTTGAGATCCAGACCACGCTTGCAAATCACGCGGAACTCCATCGGCACGTTCGGTGAAATCGCGTCAAGATGGTAGTTCGTGGACAGCGTCGACGGCGTGCGCGTCAGCAGGGAATACAGCAGGGAAGCGACCTGGCGAATCGCAAGCTGCTCCTGGTTTTCCACGGATTGCACGCGCGAAGTATCGGCCAGCATGATGCTTACCGGCGCGTCGGCGATTTCAATGCCGTTGCGGGTCAATCGCACGGTGTCCGTGCTGATCGAGAAATGCGTGAGATTGTCTTTCTGCAACACGTGCAGGGCTTCGACGACCTCACCAAGAATGGAACGGATCGCGGTGAAGCTCAGCGGCTTGCTGGACTGCGTGAGATACTCGCTCAACGACATGCCGGCATCGAGCTGCGTGATCACCAACGCCACCTCGCCCACGTGCTGAAGCTGCAGCACCTGCGTGAAATGGGCGTCGTGGGAAATCGCCAGCATGGAGGCCGTCGCATTGACGTCCTGCAAAGCCTTGCGGTTGTTGACGATAAAAAGCTGGCAATCCCGGGCAAGCACGTGATCGCTTGCCTTCCAAACCTGCAAGCCGGTTTCCTCGCGCAATGGCGAAACCAGCACATAGCGGTTGCTGATGGTATCTCCCAGTTGAGGTTTCATGGTTTCCTTCAACTCTGTAACGATTGTTCTACCTACGCTGTTATTCTTGGTCGCCGTTTTCGGCGGTACTTTGCTCAAGTTTACCGTTGGGGCTGGCCGTTCCGCCAGACTTAGGCTTGTTGCCAAGCCCTGGTATGCGGGCGGCGAGCATGCCCGCGACCGAAGTGAGCTCCTCGGCACGCAGCGCCCACAGGCACGCCAGATAGACGATGGCGATGACGATGGTGAGCAGTATCGCGGACAGAACCGCCTGACCCCAGTTCATAGTGCCGTCGTCGGGGCCGATATGCGCTCCGACAGCCGGTAGACGCCGTTGCGGCACAGCAGGCCAATCACGCAGGCGGCTATCGTGGCCACCAGCGCCTTCGCATAGGCGGTGATGATGCGCTTGTCGTCCACATCGCCGTCGAAACGGGAGCGGAGCATGTGCGTAAGCAGCGGATACGGCAGGATGAAGCTCACCGAAATCGCCAATCCGATGACGGTGATCCACTGCGTGGGCGGCAGAATGAACGTCGACGCGATGATGACGCCACCCTGGATGGCCATGGTGATCGCCATGAAAATAAACGGATGCTTGCCGTCTTCGAACGCGTAGAACGTGCGTTGGATGACCAAATACGAGCTGGAAAGTGGCAGGCCGATGCCCAAAGCGGCGAGCGGCGCGCTGATGAGCAGCGCCTCACGCACGCTGATGGACGGCAGCAGTGCGAGGATGATCGGCAACGGAAGCACGATGAACGCCGCTGCGAAGAAGCACATGATGAGATTGAGATTACGCAGGGCCGAGCTCAGATCCTTGCGCGCCTCGTCGATATTGCGGTCCGCGATGGCTTTCGATATTTTCGGGAAGATCGCAGTGGCGATGGACACGGCGATCAGCGAATACGGCAGCATGTAGATGGTGTACGCATTCTGATACGAGGCGTTGCCGGCCACGTCCAACTGGCTCATATGCAGCTGTTCCGAAGCTTGAACGGCGCGCTGGTGGCCACGCGGGTGACGATGATGTTGACGATCTGATCGACGCGACGATGCCGAGGCTCCACGCGGCGACCGGTCCCATCGAACGCAGTCCGATGCCGTGAACGCCGAATTTCGGACGGTATTTCAGGCCGATTCTCGTCAAAGGAATGAACAGCACCAGCGCCTGGAACGCCACGCCAAGCGTCCAAGTGCCGGCGGTCAGCGCGATTTTCGTCGGCGTCCAGAAGTCCAGCGGACGTTCCGTGGCCCTGCCGAACATCGCGATGAACGCGCCGAAACCGATGCAGCTGATGATGTTCGCGCCGACCGAGCTCCACGCATACGTGACGAAATGGTCCTTCGCCGCGAGAATCTGCCCGATCACCGTATACAGGCCGTAGAAGAAGATCTGGGGCATGCACCACAAGGTGAAGGAGGTGGCGAGGGCCATGGTTTCGGCGCTGCCGTTGACATACAGTTTGGTCAACAACGGCGTGGCAACGGCCATGAGCAGCGTCACACCCAACAACAAGGTGATGGCAAGGGTGATGAGCTTGTTGAGCTTGGTTTCGGCGTCCTTCGATTTCAGCGTGCGCACGATCTGCGGCACAAGCACCGCGTTGAAGATGCCGCCGGAAACCAGCGTGTAGATGACCTGCGGAATCATCGAACCGGCCTGGTAGGCGTTGGCGGCATAGCCGGTGGTGCCCAAAGCCCAGGCAAGCAGGATGGTGCGGATTTGGCCGGTCACGCGCGAAGCGGCGGTACCGGAGGCCATGATCAGTGAGTTACGGCCAACGGAAGAACTCATTCGTCGGGATCCTTCTTACGGTTGAATTGACGCCACAGTCCCACAGCGCCCAAGAGCACGGCGAAGCCGATGATGACGAAACCGCTCTTGTCGCTGATCTGCAGCGCGCTGGTGATGTGGGTGACCTGCGTGGCTCCAAACGCTGCACCATTCCTGTCGAACAGGCTGATGGTGGCGTTGGCGGTGCCGGACGTGGACACACGGATGGTGAACGCCACCTGTGCCTCGCCGTGGGGCGGCACCTGCACGGTGTCGAATCGGGACGTGACGATCTGCATGGAATCGGTCAGCGACGAGACCTTCACCTTTACCGGGTACGGGTGGCTGTTGCTGATGGTCACCGGCATTTTCGCGGTTTCGCTGACCACGTTCACGCTTTCCGTCGGCGTGATCGCCACACCGTTGATCAGCAGGGCCGTGAGCTGGTTCGCGCCTTCCGCCATCGTGCTTCTGGAAGGGCTCTCGCCGCCCAACGCGTGCAGGGCCATGATGGTGTGGGCGTTCGTCAGCTGCCTGCTCCAGGTGTTGACGTCGGATTCGTCTTTTCCGTTCGGCTTGACGAGGATCGACGTATTGAAACGTTTGATGTTGCTCGATGAGTTCGCCAGCGCGCTCAGAGTCTGCTGGACGTCGCTGCGCATGCCATCGGTAAGGCCGTCCGTTTGGGGAAGGTCGGTTGACATGCTGGCCGCATCTTCGGAGATGTCGGCATCCTTCAACGTGGCGAGATCGGTGAGGTTCAGCCACGGCGACTGCTCGATGTCGCTCATCAGCGCGTCCACAACACTGGGGTCGGAATCCTCGTTCAGACAGACCAGCAGGTTGCGTTCCGCATAAGGCTGTTCCATCTGGTAGAACGCGCTTTGCGCGACGAATCGCGCCAATCTGCCGGCCGTGGTTCCCTCGCTGTCGGCGTTGGCATCGTCACTGGTCGCCTTGCCTTGGGCCAGGCCGGAAAGCACATTCTGCGCGGAAAGCACGGTGATGTCCCCGGCATCGGTGGAGACCACCGTCTTGCCGGTACGTACGGTAGCCGCATCGTCCTCTTCGAAGTCATGCGTGGCGATGACGGTGCCGTACCCCTGCTGGCGGGCCTTCGTCAACGCTTGTAGGGTCCAATTGCCGTTGCCCTGCCACGCGTATGCGGTGATGTCCGCGTTGCTGTCACCCAATGCCGATTGATAGGTTTTCCGGGCTTTGGCTGCGGACCATTGACGGTCGTTGATACCGGCTGCGCTGTAGGCCGGAGCGTTGTTCATGGCGCTGTAGGCGGTCATGTCGAACAATGCGGCTGGGTGATGCCGTCGACCGCGTCGGCATCGCCATCGCCTGCAGGTAGGTCGGATCTCCTACGACCTGCAGCATGTCGTGCTTGGCGAAGGTCTGCTGCAACGATTTGAGCCGTGCGTCGTCATCCTTGCTGGGCATGGCGATTTTCGCCAGTTTCGAGGAGGAAATACCCCCTTCATCGACCAGCTGTCCAAGCAGCTTGCTGTCGGTGGTCCACCCGTTGGCGGCCAGCGGCTGGGCGACGGTGATGTGCAGCGCCGGCGTGCTGGGCGTGTGGAGTCCCGCGCGGTGCGCGTCACGAACGTATGCGATTGAGGCAAGGGGGTTCGTTGGCGGAATAGCTCAGCAGCACCGGCTTCGGCCCCCAAGAGTTGATGGCCGCGAGCGATTCCTGATGGGCGTCCGCGTCGATGCTCACGTTGGCGCTGGCTCCCGGCTGCAACGCGGGCACATCGGCCTGTCCCACGGATTGCGGGGTGGGGATTCGCCCGTTGCCTTCAGACCAATCCTGGATGTCGTTGCGCGAAACGAACGTGTAGAAGGCGTTCATGGCCAGCGTCAGCGTTCCCGCGGGAATCTCCTGTCCGGTCGTGTTGGTCACCGTGGCGTTCAGATGGTATCCGGAGGTGTCCGTCAATACGGCCGTGGAAGAGTTGATGGACAACATACCGTCCGTCGACTCCGCCGATGTGGTCGATTCCATGGCCCTTGCCGATGGCGTGGGTGCGTACAACAACATCAACGCCATGGTCAATACCATGGCGAGGATGGATGATAACGCGCGAAGGCCACGCGAAACGTGCCGTTGTGCGGATTGATTCACTATTACGCCTGTCTGTTGAGTTTCCTTGCGTACAACCATGCTATCTTCCGTTCGTTCGGATAGCTCAGCACATCGTCCAAATCAGCAAAATCCACCCAAATGGCGTCTTCGGCTCATGGTCGGGATCGCCTTCGACGGTCAGCTCGCCGCCGATCTGCCGCAACGCGAAGTGGTGCACCAGCTTGTGCACGCGTTGGCTGGTACCGGTGAACCAATAGTCGATGGTGGCGATGGAATCGACCACCTCGCCCAGAATGCCGGTTTCCTCATGCACTTCGCGCACGGCCGTCTGCTGCGGCGTTTCGCCTTTTTCGATATGTCCCTTCGGCAGGCACCATTCCAAATGCCCGCTGCGTGAATGACGTGCGATGATCGCCACGCGACCCTTGTCGTCGAACACCAACCCGCCCGCCGAATACTCGCGCACCACCGGCAGCTCCTGCGCGTCAAGCGATGCGAACGTGGTCGGACCATCCGCGGTGCGCCGGCGCGGCATCATCGCCGGCGTAGGCGCGCTCGGCGTGATGATCGTGCGCTGCTGCAATTGCTGTAGTTGTTGCAGCTGCTGCAGCGAAACCGACTGCGATGTGTACAGCAGTTCGTCCGGTTCCAGCGGATTTTGGGCATGGTCGTCCGCAGCATGGGCAAGCATGCGTGCAAGGTCTGCGGGCGTAATCATGATTCCAACCATACTCAATTCTGTGTGCAGGTGGGGTAACGGTATGCTGGTAAACGAAAAACTTGTGGTGCTGAAAGGTATGGCGTGAACTTCGAAGTGTGGCCAGAGGCCATTGAATTAGGACGTATGTTTGCTGCGGAAGGCTACGAACTGGCACTGGTCGGGGGTCCTGTCCGCGACCTGCTGCTGCATCGCAAATCGCATGATTTGGATTTCTGCACATCGGCGCGTCCCGAGCAGTTTGAGCATATTCTGCGCCGTTTTGGGCATGATGGCTTCTGGGATATGGGCCGCAAATTCGGCACGCTCGGCGCGATGCGCAGGCGTGAGGACGGCACCGAGGTGAAAGTGGAGGTGACCACCTACCGTTCCGACACGTACGACCCCGACTCGCGCAAGCCGGAAGTCAATTACGGCGACACGCTGGAAGGCGATCTTTCCCGCCGCGATTTCACCGTCAACGCGATGGCGTTGCGTGTTCCGGAACTCGAATTCGTCGATCCGTTCGGCGGTGCGAACGATTTGGCCAAAGGCGTGCTGCGTACCCCCGTCGATCCGCGGCAGTCGTTCGACGACGATCCGTTGCGCATGATGCGCGCCGTGCGTTTCGTGGCGCAGCTCGGCTTCCGCATCGAGCCGGAAACCGCCGAAGCGCTGTCCGACATGGTCGATCGCATCGAAATCGTCTCCGCCGAACGTGTGCGCGACGAACTGGTCAAACTGCTGCTGTCCGATCGCCCGCGCGCCGGCATCGAAGCGTTGGTCGATTCCGGTCTTGCCGACATCGTGCTGCCGGAAATTCCCGCGCTGCAGCTGGAAATCGACGAGCACCATCGCCATAAGGACGTGTTCGAACACACCATGATCGTCATCGAACGCGCCGTCGCCCTCGAAACCGGTCCCGACGGTCCGGTGCCGGCCCCGGACCTGACGCTGCGTCTGGCGGCTCTGCTGCACGACATCGGCAAGCCGAAGACCCGTCGTTTCGAAGCGGGCGGCAAGGTGAGCTTCCACCGTCATGACGCCGTCGGCGCGAAGATGACACGCAAGCGTTTGAAGGCACTGCATTTCGACCACCACATGGTCGAGGACGTCAGCGAGCTGGTCAACCTGCATCTGCGCTTCCACGGCTACGTGGAGGAGCCGTGGACGGATTCCGCGGTCCGCCGCTACGTCAAGGACGCTGGCCCGCTGTACGAGCGTCTGAACCGCCTTACGCGCGCCGACACGACCACACAGAACAAGCGCAAGGCCATGATGTTCTCGGCGGCCATGGACGAGATGGAACAGCGTGTACGCGACCTGAAAGAAAAGGAAGACTTCGACGCGATCCGTCCTGACCTCAACGGCGACGAGATCATGCAGCTGCTAAGCATCGAACCAGGCCCGATGGTCGGCAAGGCGTACAAGCACATGCTGGAATACCGCCTCGATAACGGTCCGGTGGAGCGTGACGTGGCCGTTGCCGAGCTGGAACGCTGGTACAAGGAGCAGGGTGAATAGCGATTGACATGCGGTGGTTTCGCCGCATGCATGGAACAGTGTGCTTGGAACAGCTCGAATACGAAAACCCGCGTTCCCGATTGGGGGAGCGCGGGTTTTTCATATTGCCTATATCGATTTCGATTGGCGGTCAGCTTTGCGGATTCACCGCATCATGTTCGGGCGCCTTGGGCAGGTCGGTCATCTTGTCCACCGCGACGCAGCCCTGGATGCCGGTGATCGCCTTGCCTGCGGCGGGAACCTTCTTCGTATCCTGCAGATTGTCGAATGTGGCGCCCACGATGACGTCGATCAGCTGGTCCTGTCGGTCGTCCATAACCAGCATGGCGTCGGTGAAATTGCTTGCCACGGTGTACGCCTGATTCACGCCGTTCTTGCCGAAGACGATCATCGTGCGATCCACCTTCTTGGTGTAGTTGTCTGGCGTCTGGGGGTTGAACTCGCGGTTCTGCAACGCGTCGCTCACCGCCTTGGCGAAGCCGGAGAACTTCGTGCCGTTGAGCACACGCAGCGTGATGTTGCGATTCTCCACATACTTGGCCTTGTTGCCGTCGGCTTCCTTGATGGGGCACGGTGCCTGCTGGCCGTAGTTCGGCTGTACGGCGGCCGACTTGACGTTGCCCAGGCCTCCGACATGGAAAAAGAACAGCAGGGACACCACCATGGCGACCACCATGACGGCTCCGACGATGCTGAACACCGTCTTCTGACGGCGGCGAATGTACTCTTTGCGCGCGGCGCGCTCGTCGTTAGCCTGGGTCATTTACGAATTCCTTTTGAACAAACCAATTGCCATCAACTTTACTGTCATGCGGTGATATGTGTCATGCGGTGATATGCACAATCGGTCGGGCTGGGGCGTTCGTGGCGATGATGCGATCGACGCAACGGCTGTCCTGCCATGCCCGCTGCACGGCGTCCGCCGCATCCTCCGTCGGCACGAACGCGATGACGGACGGGCCGGAACCGGAGACGAACGCCTGGCTGGCTCCCGCACGCAAGGCTTCCTCGATCGCCTGTCCGCTACGCGGATGCAGGGAGACCGCCGCCTTCTGCAGGTGGTTCTCATCGCCATCGCCGGCACCGATCTGATCGAATGTGGCATACACTTCCGGCGTGCGCAGTTCCGCACGGTATGCGCCGACCAGCAGATGGCCGGTAAACCCACGTTCCGTAAGATCGCGTACGATATCGCCATCGTCATCAAGCTGTTCGATGCGTTCGCCGAAACCGGTGCCGCGCGCGTAACCGCCGGTCAGACAGAACGGCATGTCCGCGCCCAGCGTGGCCGCGACTTCCTGCAGGCGTTCGATCGGCCAATCGAGATCCCACAACGTGTTCAATGCCAGAATCGTCGCCGCCGCATCGGCGGAACCGCCGGCCATGCCCGCGCCGACGGGGATGCGCTTGTCGATGTTCAACGCCACGTCCGGCTCATGGCCGCTCGCTTCGGCCATGGCGAACAATGCCAGCACGGCGTGGTTGCGGCGCATATCGCTGCCGGAAGAGGCCAGGTCGCCCAGATACGCGCCCTCGAGATTCAGCGAGAAGCCGCTTCCCGGCGCTTTGCGCGTGGCGGTGACGGTGTCGTATACGCCGACCGCGCAATAGATGGTGTCGAGTTCATGACGGCCGCCCCATTCGGCATGCGACGGGCCCACATGCAGGGTCAGATTCGTTTTCGCCGGGCAGTCCACGCTCACGGCGTTGATGGTGGCCGTTCCGATGGCAGGCGAATCAATGGTGCTCATGACGCGAACACCTCATCCAACGCGCGTGCCAACGCCACGAATTCGTCGATGGTGAGCGTCTCGCCACGACGGGTCGGGTCGATGCCGGCCTTCTCGAACGCTTCGGACGGCACGATTTTCTTCAATGCGGCGTGCAGGGTCTTGCGGCGCTGCCCGAAAGCCGCGTCGATCAAACGGAACACGGTTTCGCGATCCACCACGGAACCGTCCGCATTGTCCGCGGCGGGGGTGTGACCGCCCGGGTAGCGCTTGAACAGCACCAGCGCGGAATCGACGTTCGGGGCCGGCCAGAACACGTTGCGGCCGATGACGCCCACGCGTTCCGCGGTGCCGTACCATGCGAGCTTCACGCTCGGCGTGCCGTAGATCTTCGAACCGGGCTTCTCGCTCAAACGGTCCGCCACTTCCTTTTGCACCATCACCAGGAAGGTGCCCAGATTGTCGAAACGTTCCAACAGGGTGAGCAGAATCGGCGTGGCCACGTTGTACGGCAGATTGGCCACCAGCGTGAAGGAATCGTCATCCTTGAAATCGGGCAGATTCTCCGGATTGACGGTAAGTGCGTCGCGGTTGACCACACGGAAGCGGTCCACGGCGTCCGGCATGAATTCGGCGATGGTTTTCGGCAGGCGTTCGGCGACCGGCGGGTCGATTTCCACAGCCGTCATCGTGCGCCGGTTTCCAGAATCGCCAGCGTCAGCGAACCCAGTCCGGGACCGACTTCCAGCACATGGTCGTCGGCGGTCACGCCGGCCTCGCGCACGATGCGACGCACGGTTCCCGGATCAATCACGAAATTCTGCCCGAATTTCTTCGTCGGGCTGATACCCGCGTCGGCGGCGATGCGTCGGATGTCGCCGCCCCCAGCAAATGGCCCTGCGTATGCTCGTTCACGTTTTCCGTCATTCCCTCTTCTGTCATTCCCTCATTATCCGTTCATGCCGGTACGAAAATCGTTGGCGATTAGCCGGATCAGTACCATCCGGTCTGTTCGGAGTGCTGCCACGCCGCGGACGGGCTGCCGTACCGCTGTGCGATGTAGCTCAGACCCCAGTCGATCTGCACGGCGGCATCGTCCTTCCAATTCGCGCCGAACGTGGCCATTTTGCTGCCCGGCAACGCTTGTGGAATACCGTATGCGCCCGAATACACGTTTTCCGCGCTCCAGCTCCATCCGGATTCGCGATTCCAGAGTTTGACCAGATCCGTCCAGTTCTGGCCGGTCCAGCCGCGCTGCGCCGCCGCGCCGGAAGCGTAGGCCTGTGCCTGTGCCGCGGAAGGATGGTACAAAGCGGCAGCCTGCGGAAGGATTGCTCGGCTGCGGCGTGGGCTGCGGTTTGGGCTGGGGTGCGGGAGTCGGCTGCGGTGCAGGGGTTGGTGTGGGGGTCGGTGCCGGATCGTCCTTCTTGGTGTTGTTGGAATTGTTATTCGAGTTGTTGTTCGAATTGTTCTTATCCGAGGAATCCGACTTGTTCGAATCGGACTTATTGTCGTTTTTATTCGAGTCGTTCTTACCCGAATCGTTCTTGCCGTCGTCCGTCTTGCCGGAATCGCTGTTATCGCCGTTGCTGTTGCCGTTGCCGCTGTTGTCGGATTTGTCGGACTTGTCGGTATCGTCCGTAGTTTTTTCCGGTCCGACCGCAATGACTTTGTCGATGGCGATTTTCGTGGTCTTCTCTCCGGTCAGCGTCTCGCTTTCCTTCACGCCATCCACGTAGGTGACGGCGTACGTCTGCTGGATTTCGCCGTTTTCGCCTTCCTGCCGTACCGTGACTTCGCCCGGCTGCAGGTTCGGGTCGATGATGGTCTGCGTGCCGAACGGCACTTCCTTCGTGCGGGTCTCCTCACCATGCGTCACGCGGCGGACGCGCAGAATGGTCTTTTTGCCGTCCTTTTCGACGCTGACGCGATCCTCCTTGCCAACGTGATGCCTTTGGCGTCAAGGATGGAGCAGCGGGCAGCTTGCCGTTCGGCGCCACCGAGCTTTTGCCGTCCGCGATGACGGTGACGGGCCCCTTCTGGTTGATGATGAGACCGCCGGTGAGCTTGTTGTAGACGTTGCTGATATTGACGGTGATTTTCGCCGCTTCGGTTTCGTTTTGGTTGAAGAAGTCCAGCAACTGCTCGGCGCTGGACGCGACCGTCCAGAACGGCACTTCCTGGCCGTCGATGGTGATGGTGGTCTGGTATGCGCTCTGCACGTTCACCACATCATGGTTCTTCAGCATGCTGGTCGGGCTGGTCGATTCCACCAGGTCGTGCGTTTTGACTTTCACGCCCTGCTCCTGCAGCAGACGGTCCACGCTCATCGCATATGTGGTCACCGTGGTGGTCTCCCCATTGACGGTCAACGCCACGGATTTGCGCGCGCCCACACCAAACGCCAACGCCGAAGTCAAAGTCAATGAGGCCACGCATGCCATGACGCGGACACGACGAAGCGTCACGAATCTCCGAGGGGTCCACCTTCTCGTCATTTATCCTCTTTTCAGCGCTGCCTACAACGCCGTTATTGTAACGGCTCAGCTGGAACGGTCGCCGTGCTTTCCGATGGTTTTATCCATACCGCCACATTTTTGAAAGCAGGTGCGAAAAGCGAAAAATAAAAAGGGGGCAGGAGAGAAGGGGATGTCCTGCCCCCGGTCGGACGAGACAGGTTGGGGGACGTCTCGTCCGCTTTGCCAGAAGTCTCAAGTTGGGGGAAGACTTCTGGAGCACTTACCCATGGTAAGAGGTCCAAGCCCGTCATACGGGTTCGAGCCTCCTGTCGGGATCGAACCGACGACCTGCCGCTTACAAGGCGGCCGCTCTGGCCATCTGAGCTAAGGAGGCATGTCCTCTTTTGCTATGAAAACAACAGAGGAACGATGAATAGCATAACCAGCGCTTCCACCGCAGTCAACTTAGCATTGCGGGTTGAGACGCGCCGGCTGCCCGTAAGGGGTTATTCGCCCGTGGTGACGGAAATCGGCCCCTTCTTGGCTCCGATGGACGGCATCTTGCCGGCAACGCCGACTTCGCTGTCCTTCAGGCCGATCGATTCCAACAGACCGTCCTTAACCGTCGTCTGGGCGGTGGTCAGCTGGTCCATATCCCAATACTTGCCGTTGATGATCACGGTCGGCGTGGTCATGCTGCCCTTGTAGCTGCCGGACTGATGCCACAGTTCGGAACGCTTCGGCGTGTAAGTGTCGATCGCATCAAGCCATTCCTGATAATCGCGGCCAAACGCTTGTCCGCAACATCCTTGGAAACACCCGCGGCGATCATCTGCTCCTTGATCTTGGCGTCGCTCACCGACTTGTATGCGGAGCCTTCCTCCGGCTGGAAATCCTCGGCGTAGACCTTCTCCAGGAAGGAGATCAGATGGTTCGGGTCGCTGTCATGCTCGGCCAGGTAGATGGCCGCGTTCGCCGCGCGACTGGAATACTCGTCGGTGGACCAACGGTCCATGAACGCCATGAAATGCAGGTCCAGATTGATCTGGCCGGCATCGACCATCTTCTGCAGGTCGGCGTCCAACTGGCGGTGCAGGTTGCCGCAGCCCGGGCACAGGAAATCCATGTAGAGCTCGACGGTCGGCGCGCCCTCCACAGCCTTGCCGTAGCCGTTCTTGGAAATCAGCAGGCCGCCCTTCTTATCGACGAGCTTCGGAGTGTTCTTCACTTTCTGCAACGCCGTGTACGCTTCCTGCACGGTTTCGGTGGAAGCCTTCGTTTCGGCCTTCTTATGCATGTTGTGGTACACGGTGAACGCGCCGATCGCCACCAGAATCACCAGCACCGCCACCACGATGCCGCCGATGATCGTCTGCTGCTTGCGTTCCTTTTCCATCTGCTCGGCGCGCGCCTTCATCGCCGCGGCCTCGGCGGCCCTACGCTCGGCGCGGCTGGTACGCTTCTGCGCATCCTTGCTGTTCTGGCCATCGATATTCCTTTCGACCTCACGTTGTTATGCTGGGCACCATACTAGCGATGCCTTGCTATCGATTCGCCGGGAATTCCGTATTGCCTTGCGATTGCGTCGGCAGCTCGCTCAAGTGGCGCAGATACGGCTGTTTACGCAGTGCGCCGCCGCCCAATCGCAGTACGATCGCGCCCGGAGCGGCCACGGCCACAAGCCAGCCGATCGCGCAGAACGCAGCCTGCGCCAGCCCGCTTTCGGAAAGCGGACCGCCAAGCAGCGTCGGCATCGGAATCGTCAATCCAAATATCCACGTATCCATCACGGCATACGGAAGCTGCAGCACGACCGTGGTGAGCGACAAACCCAGCGCGGCCACGGCCAACATGATCAGCGTCCGCACGATGCGACGCCGAAGCCTTCACGATGTGCCAGGCAGTCCCGCCAATCGCAGCAGCCAGTCGGAACTTTTCTTCTCGCCGCCACGTTTGCCTTCGCGCTCGAGCTGCGCCTCCGTGTTGAATCCGATGGTGGCCAGCGCACAGGCGAACAGCAACGCGGCTGCCATCGCCGTCCACAGTGAGAACAGTCCGCAGACGGCCACGGGAATCGCCATCAGCGCGCAGGGGAGCATGCCCCGGCCCAACATCGCGCCACGCTTCACATCGGCGGGATTGGGTGCTTCCGCAACGTTCGGCCCATCCATACCGGGTACCGGCGGGAATGACATTGCGGGCGATTGCTGCGCCGCGGCCACCGTGGCCTGCGGTATGACGGACGGTGGCTGCCGCATGGCGATGCGTTGCAACGCGGGTTTGATGGTCGGGTCGACTTGCGTCGGCGCTTCCGCTGGATTCCATGCGTTCTGGGCCGGCAGCATTTGTGTTGACGGCATGGATTGCGGCATTACCTGCGTGCCTGTCGGCATCGCCCGCGTGCCTTGCGATTGCGGCATCGTGCGCGTGCTGTCCACGTTGGGAAGTGCGTCGGAAAGCACGCTGGTCTCGGCATCGTCAACAGGTGCGATCACCTGCGTTGCGCTCGCGTCGGATTGGCTGGTCACTTGTTTCCCGATTACTTGAGTTGCGCTCACATCGGGCTGCCCGATCGCCTGCGTTGCTTCGCTGAGCCTTGGCATCGTGCGCGTGCCGATGGCGTTTTCGCCGGTTATATCGTCCTGCAATCGCCACAACGTGCGCGGATTGTCGGGCGATTCAACAAAAGGGGGCATCGCCTCCGTATCGCCATCCGCTGCGCCACCATTGTCGGCCGCAACCCACGCCTGCGGATTCAACGCATCCACGGCGATCGCCTGCAGCAAATCGTCCGGCGTGCACCGCTTCGTCCGATCCGGATTAAGCGCCGAACGGAACGCGGCCATCGTGCCCGCAGGAAGTCCCGCAAGATTGGCGCTGCCTGCCGCCGCACGTTCCAACACGGTCATCATCGGCTTCGTGCCGAACACCGGCTCACCCGTAGCGGCGAACGCCAATACGCTCGCCACCGACCACCAATCGGTCATTTCATCCGATTCCGCGCCATCAATGATTTCCGGCGCGATGAACCCCGGCGTGCCCATCACCAGACCGGTACGCGTCACATGGCTTTCGCCTTCGCCCATAGCGATGCCGAAATCCACCAATACCGGGCCGGTGCTCGACACCATCACATTCGTCGGCTTGATATCGCGGTGCACGATGCCGGCCGCATGCACGGCACGCACCGCCTCAATCAGCTTGCGTGCCAGCCGTTCCAAATCGTCGCCCACATATCGGCCATTGACGCGCACATCCTCACGCAGATTCTTGCCTTCGATCAACTCGGTCACAATAAAAGCCAACGCGTCGTCAAGTTCCATATCCACAATGCCGCACACGCCCGGATGCCGCACCTTCTGCAACGCCATCGCCTCCCTGCGCAGGCGCTCGCGTGCGGTCAACTCGTCGCGCTGCTGCTGCGGGGAATCGTCGTCGGAGAGGGAATCGCGCAAAATCTTCATCGCATATTGATGGCCGCCATCGTCCCGCACACGCCATACCGAGCCCATGGCACCCGAACCAAGCCGGGAAATCAACGTGTAGCCGCCAACCAGGCTGCCTGCTTCCAGATTCAATGCGCTTAAGTCGCTCATACTTCCATCGTACTTGGCGTGCAGATTATGCACGCGAATTGACAGGCTGGGGAAAACGCCATGTGCCGCACGTTGAAGTCTGATGAAATCGAATCATCGACATGAAGAAGTGTCTTCACTTGCCGCACGCATCTGCAGCCACTTCACCGAAACCATGAGATGCGGGGCAGTGTTGAATGGTTTCGCGGTTCCGATAAAGGCATCGGAGCTACGTGTCGTTTGGTTATGAGAATCAAGGAGGAGGCAGACCATGCTGCAAATCAACATGGCTGATGTCATGAACGTCATCGGTTCATTGACACCATATCTGATTGCGATCGGCGTGCTGTTCGTGCTCGCGCTGATTATCACTTTTGCCGTCAACAAGAAGACGGTCAAGGACGTGGCGACCCGTAAGATCGTCCATTCCGAATCTTGGCTGGTGGCGCTCGTCGGCATCGTCGTGGCCGTGTCCATGATGCTGACCGGTCCGCTTTCCACGCTGCTCAACAATGCGACCATCACCAAGTACACGCTGTCCGACGCCACGGTTTCCAAGGCCAACGAGCTGGCCAAGGATGTGCAGTCGGAGGCCGTCACCCTGCTGAAGAATGACGATTCCAACCTGCCGCTGTCCGGCAAGAAGGTCAACGTGTTCGGCTGGGGCTCCACCAACCCCGTCTACGGCGGCACCGGCTCCGGCTCCATGTCGAAGCAGTACAAGACCGTCTCCCTGCTTGACGGCATGAAGCAGGCTGGCCTGAAGACCAATACGGAGCTGAGCAAGCTGTACACGGACTACCGCAAGGATCGTCCTGAGGTCGGCATGTTCGCTCAGGATTGGACCCTGCCCGAGGTGCCGGCCAAGCAGTACTCCGACAAGCTGGTCTCCGACGCGAAGGATTTCTCGGACGAGGCCGTGGTCGTGCTGACCCGTGTCGGCGGCGAGGCGCGGACCTGCGACGGACATGAAGGCGAAGGGTATCACCTACAAGAACAACTCCAAGGATTATGACGACTTCCAGAAGGGTGAGAGCTTCCTTCAGTTGTCGAAGACCGAGCGTGACATGATCGACCTGGTCACCAGCAACTTCAAGAAGGTGACGCTCGTCTACAACGGCGCGAACACGTTCCAGTTCGATTTCCTCAACGACTATCCGCAGATCCAGTCCGTCGTGTGGTGCCCGCCGGCTGGCCAGACCGGTTTCTCCGCCCTTGGTGAGGTGCTTGCCGGTGAGACCAACCCGTCCGGCAAGACCTCCGACACCTTCCTCAAGAATCTGACCAAGTCGGTGTCCTATAACAACTTCGGCAAGTTCGAATACACCAATATGGCAGACAAGGCAGCCAAGTACAAGGGCTTCACGGGTGACGACGTCACTGCCATTCCGGGCTTTGTCAACTACTCCGAAGGCATCTATGTGGGCTACAAGTTCTATGAGACCGCTTCGGACGAAGGCCTGATCAATTACGACGACACTGTCGCGTTCCCGTTCGGCTACGGCCTGTCCTACACCTCGTTCGATCAGAAGCTCGACAGCGTGAAGTACAAGGGTGGCAAGGTGACCGTCACCGCCACCGTGACCAACACCGGCGATAAGGCCGGCAAGGACGTGGTCGAGGTTTACTACAACCCGCCGTACACCGACGGCGGCATCGAGAAGGCGTCCAAGAACCTGGCCGGCTTCGAGAAGACCAAGGAACTGCAGCCGGGCGAGTCCCAGAAGGTCACCGTCAAGTTCGATGACGACGACATGGCGTCCTACGACTACAAGGGCGCGAAGGCGTACATGCTGGAGAAAGGCGATTACGACATCTCCATCCAGTCCGATTCGCACCACGTGATCGATCACAAGGCGATCACCGTGAAGGACACCGTCACCTACGATTCCGATTCGAATACCCACAATGGCGACAAGACCGTGGCCACGAACCAGTTCGATGATGTGGCGGGCGATGTGACGTACCTGTCCCGCGCCGACCACTTCGCGAACTACAAGGAGGCCACCGCCGCCCCGACCAACTTCAAGATGTCCGACAAGGCCAAGGAAACCTTCTACAACAACTCGAACTACGATCCGAAGAAGTTCGACAAGGATTCCGACAAGATGCCGACCACCGGTGCCAAGAACGGTCTGAAGCTGTCCGATATGTACGGCAAGGACTATGACGACGCCGATTGGGACAAGCTGCTCGACCAGCTCACCTTCGACGATATGGACAACCTCATCGCCAATGGTGGCTATGGCACCCAGGCTGTGAAGTCCGTCGGCAAGATCCAGCTGACCGATGCGGACGGCCCGGCATCGCTGAATAACAACTTCACCGGCGTTGGCTCCATCGGCTTCCCGGCTTCCACGGCATTCGCCTGCACTTGGAACAAGGATCTCGCCAAGCAGTTCGGTGAGATGATCGGCGACATGGCCCACGACATGCACGTGGCTGGCTGGTACGCACCGGCCATGAACATCCACCGCAACGCGTTCTCCGGCCGTACCTTCGAGTACTTCTCCGAGGATTCGCTGCTCTCCGGCGTGATGGCATCCAGCGAGATCTCCGGTGCCAAGTCCAAGGGCGTGTACTCCTTCATGAAGCACTTCGCTCTGAATGACCAGGAGACCAAGCGTACGGAAATGCTGTGCACGTGGACGAACGAGCAGGCCATGCGTGAGATCTATCTGAAGCCGTTCGAGATGAGCGTGAAGGAAGGCGGCGCCCAGGCCGTGATGAGCTCCTTCAACTACATCGGCAACACCTATGCCGGCGCCGACAGCGCGCTGCTGCAGACCGTGCTGCGCGGCGAGTGGGGCTTCAAGGGCTTCGTCCTGACCGACTACTTCGGCGGCTACGGCTACCAGAACGCCGATCAGGAAGTGCGTGCGGGCAACGATTCGATGCTTGCCACCACCAAGATCACCAACCACATCACCGATAAGTCCGCCACTTCCGTGAAGGCCATGCGTCAGGCCGCGCACAACATCCTGTACACGGCCGCCAACAGCTGGCAGTACGCGAATGGCGAGCCGAAGGTCGCCACCCCGATCTGGAAGACCGCCATGTACGTGGCTTGGGGCGTGACCGCGGTGCTCGTGATCGGCCTGGAGATTGTGGCCATCAAGCGGTACCTGAACCGCAAGAAGGCTGTCGCCACGGTCGAGTCGGCTGCAGAACCGGTTGCCGCCGGCCCGGCCAATGCCGAGTGAGCTGCCTGATCAGCGATAACTGAAGTAATAACTGAAAACAGTCGGCTACAGGCAGCATTAGCAATGGTCAGCGATTCGAATGACCAAAGCTGAATATCCAGTAGCCGAACAACAAAGCCGGGAGCCTCCGCTGACCACGGAGCTTCCGGCTTTTGTCATGCGAGAACCGTGGTTGGACCTCAAAATGCGGATGTGGTTGACCATGTTGATGGTCGACACGCCGACAGCTATTGGTTTTGCGTTCACCTGGTTGTGGTTTTCGGGGTCTATTCTGATGGTATCGGCGCTTTCCGGACGCATTTTCCCGGTTTTCGACACGCCGATGGAACGTTGGATTTCCAACGGTTCCGTACTTCATTGCGCCCTGCGGGTTGCGCGATTGCGGGTTCTCGTGTAAGTTTATCTCTTGCTGCTCAGCACGGCGGCCTCGCTCCTGGAGATTGGGGCGGCTTGCTGGTGCGGTGGTGGTTTGAGAACTCAAGAGCGTATTTGTACTACTTCTTTATAGTCAATGATTGCCAGTTCGTTGCCGGCCACGCTGACGCGTGGTGCCGAGGGATCGGTCAAACGGCGGCGAGGTTTTTGTGCGATGCGCCTTTCCTTATAAGGCGATCGTCAATTTTCTTATTTCGAGAGTCATCGTGTCGATGTCTCTTCATGAAAAGGTTTTTTTGTGGAGGGTTCGATTCTGGCTCAGGATGAACGCTGGCGGCGTGCTTAACACATGCAAGTCGAACGGGATCCCAGGAGCTTGCTCCTGGGTGAGAGT
>ENA-OQBJ01000089-OQBJ01000089.1-human-gut-metagenome-genome-assembly--contig:-NODE-89-length-44985-cov-1.850662_pt1 | contig 44985 bp, 55 predicted proteins | sample MGYA00242743_ERZ504545 | MGnify/ENA primary metagenome ERZ504545 (study PRJEB26092, sample SAMD00036252) | human gut metagenome | host: Homo sapiens | study: EMG produced TPA metagenomics assembly of... | reverse complement strand
CCGCTCATAATCTGCCACATCGACCTGCTCCATCGTCAGATATTCGCAGACAAAGGTGACTTTCTGCTCATCCAGTGCAAAGTCTTCAAAAAAGTCTCTGACTTCTTTCATCGTTACTTTATTTTCATGGTCTCTGGCGTAGGACAGCAATTCGGAGAGCTTCTCCTGGAACTTTTTCTGTTCGTCCTGCATCTTTTTTACCCTCTCTTTCTTCCGTTTCACGATTCCATTTCTTCGTACATTTTTTTCAATTTGTCCATTGCTTTTTCTGCTTTGAAAAAGCTACTATAAAAGCAAACGAAAAACCACATTCAAGTGGAAAGGAGAATCCTTATGAAACAATTTTTTCAGGATGTGAAAAAACAGTTTCCTGCTTTCAGCCGCTGTCTCTATTATACTAGGTATCGTGCTGATCGTCTACCCCGTAAAAACGAGTTTGCTGATCTGTTATATCGCCGGAGCACTGCTCCTGTTTGGCGGCGTTGTTGCGTTGATCCGCTACATTGCAAGCCGCGGCGAGCCGTTTTTCTTCCGCTACGATCTGTTCGTTGCCCTGGTACTGATTCTGTTCGGCTGCTTCGTTATCTTTGAAAGTGACCTTGTAATCGCATTCATCCCGGTTGTCATCGGTATCATCCTTCTGGCAAACGGACTGCTCAGCATTCAGAAGCGTTCAACCTCAAAAAAACAGGGCTGGAAAATGGTGGCTTGAGTTCCTGCTGGCTCTTTTAACCAGCGTTCTCGGCATCATCATCTGTACCAATCCGTTTGATGCCGTTGCAACCACAAACATTTTCATCGGTATCTGCCTTGTCTACAGCGGCATTTCCGATCTTGTCACCACCTACTACATGGGCCGCGCAAAACGCCGGATCAAAAACGTCATCCAGACCGAGATCAACCAGCAGAAAATCCTGCACGATGACAATGTGATTGATGTGGATGAGGACGAGCTTCACTAAAAAACAGCTTCTTCCATAAAAATCTTCTTTCATACGAAAAACCGGAACCCGGCACCGCTTTCAAACAGCGGCTCCCGGGTTCCGGTTTTTCTCTGTATTTCTTTTTTTATTTATTCCTCGTGTTTGCTCAGTACTTCCATGCCTTCTCTTAACTTCAGGCGGATCTTTCCAAGCTCCAGACCATTTGCGCCGAAGTACAGCTTCAGGTAGTGGTTCGGGCCGAAGAAGAAGCCAAGGTCTCTCGTCTCTTTGATCCACTCACCTTTTGTTCCGCGGATGCTGATCATAGTTTTTACGATATTGTCGATGTACACGGTTACCGGCAGCTGTGCGAGGTCTTCCAGATCGGATTTCATCTCGATTTCGATATCGTACGTTCCCATCTTGTCAGCCAGAATCGTAACACCGCATACTTCACTGTTTCCTTTTTCGTGTTCCATGCGGATGCGTCAATCACAACATCTCCCGTTGCCGGATCTGCCTCGTATGTTACAAGATCTGCTGCAACGAAATCGTTGTCGCCCATCTGCTCCTGTGCTTCTTTCTCTTCCTCGCTGATGCGGTCCAGGAACCGTAAGATGCTTGGAGTTCCAAGGATGAAATGCAGGACATTCATCGCATTTCTCTGCAGGTCGCCTCTTGTGATCTCGCCGTTTTCCAGTGCCTCTTTCACATCGTCCTGTCCCATATCGGAGCAGTCGGTGCATACCATGAAGACATCGTTTCCGGCAGATACCATCGGTGCATGGGTTGTTTTGGTTGCTTCATATCCCTCACGGTTTGACATTGCCCACCAGTCAGTCATAACGAAGCCGTCGTAGTTCCACTCGCCGCGCAGAATCGTGGTCAGAAGATCGTAATTTCCTGCAGTCCAGATGCCGTTGACCGGTCCGTAAGTGCTCATGATGGATCTTGCGCCGCCTTCTTTGACTGCGATTTCATATCCCTTCAGATAGATTTCACGCAGGGCACGCTCGGAACAACGGCGTCCACATGATGTCGGTTGGACTCCTGGTTATTTGCACAGAAATGTTTGATGGTTCCGGTTACATCGGATTTTTCCATACCAAGAATCTGTACGGCACTGATCCATCCGGTCAGGTACGGATCCTCGGAGATATACTCAAAGTTACGGCCGTTCAGCGGGTTTCTGTGAATATTCATACCAGGTCCGAGCAAGGCATCGACACGGTTCTGTCTCATCTCGCGTCCTGCCATCTCGTACAGATCTTCTACCAGCGGAAGGTCAAACGTACAGCCAAGCAGGGTTCCGTTCGGCATGGAGAAGGCTCTCGTTCCGCAGTCAAAGCGGAGTCCGGACGGGCCGTCGGTACAGCAGGCTGCCGGAATACCGAATTCCTGCAGTTCCGGTGTCAGGCCGCCGAATGCTGCTGCGGTTCCCGGAGTAACCTTCGGGCTGCACATGCCCTCGCCGCGGAAGATGCAGATCAGATCTTCATCGGAAAGCTGTGCCACGAACTCTTCCATCGTTACTTTCTTATCCAGGACATCACCGAGCTTGTAGCCTTTGTCACCGGTATAGGTGATCGGCTCCATGCGGTTTTCTTTCATGCGCTCGATCGGATCTACGGTGCGCAGAGGAGCTGCCTCATATCCCGGTTTTAACGTTCCGTCTTCGCCCGGAACAGCTTTCATGCGCTCAAATGCTTCTACCGGAGCCATAGCCTCGGTCAGGATCTCAACCACTTTGAACGGCTGCTCGTATGCACCGGCAAAGGCTGCGCTTCTGACATCGCTTCCGACGTAGACTCATAACTGCCCTCTTCGAGTACGTAGCAGGATTTGTGGCCGGTTGCACCGCTGTCATCGTAGGATGCAAAGCTCTCTTTGGTCACATCGATCGTCAGCGTCTCTTTTGCGCCTGGTGCAAGAACACCGGTCTTTGCAAAACCGACGAGTGCGCGGGATGGTTTTCCAAGAACACCCTGCGGAGCTTTTACATAACCTGAACAACCTCTTTACCATCGTTTTGCCGGTATTTTCAACGGTTGCCGTCACGGTTACATTGTCAACATCTTTCTCTTCTGCCTCTGCGGTCACGGCAAATGTCGTATAGGAAAGACCAAAACCGAACGGATACAATACTTTCTCTTTTGCAAAGGTCTCAAAGTAGCGGTATCCGACGTAGATATCCTCTTTGTACTCATTGCGGGTCAGATCGCCGAAGCAGCTTTGGGACGGATAGTCCTCGATATTCTCTGCAATCGTGTCGGTCAGCTTACCGCACGGATTGACTCTTCCCATCAGTACATCGGCAACACCGTTTCCGCCTTCCTGACCACCCTGCCATACATAGAGAACAGCTGCCGGATTGCACTCTTTCACCCATTTCATGTCGATAATGTTTCCGACGTTCAGCACAACGATTGTTCTTGCAAATGCTTTGCTGACTTTTTCTACCATCTCTTTTTCAGTATCGGTTAAGAGATAGCTGCCTGCCTCATTTTTGTTGTCCTGATCCTCACCTGCGGTACGGCCTACAACAACGATGGCTGCATCGGCGCCTTTTGCACTCTCCACGATCTCGTCGGTCAGCTCCATCTCTTTTTGGGACCACGGCACCTTGCCCCAGCCCTGTCCTTCGTCGTACGGATTTTTCTCGATCCATTTTTCGTATGTTCCAAGAAGATTCTCGTCGAGTGTAATGTCTTTTTCTTCTTTTAAGGCATCCAGAATACCGACAACGTATTTCGTATTGACAAGACCGCCGGAGCCAAGTCCGCTCTTATAATAGTGGAATGCAATTCTTCCGAAAACAGCCACTTTGTCTCCTTTTCGAAGCGGGAGTGCCTCATTTTCGTTTTTCAGAAGTACACAGCCTTCTGCCGCTGCCTGACGGGCCAGTGCTGCATATTTGTTGAAATCCAGTGGTGTAAATTTTCCCATTTTGTTCCCCTTTCTCCTGTATCCTTTCTGATCCGACAAGTGCCGGGACACCTGATACTTCCGGGTCCCGGCACCTGTTCTGGTCTCTTGTCTTTTATTATCTCGTATTCCTGGCTTTTTTCCAGTTCTTTTCTTATCTTTTTTTCGTCTGATATTGACCTTTTTGTTCCTGTCTTATCCGATCAGTCCCTGGACAATTAATACCAGAAGCAGCAACGGCAGAATATAAGAAAGATAAACCGTACCCAGTCCGGCACTTTCAGGCCCCCGCCTTATTTGCCTCTGCCTGGTAGTTTTTGAAGCCCCAGCCCCATTTTGAAGTACAGAACAGAAGGTAAATCAGAGAGCCGACCGGCAGCAGAAGGTTGCTGACGATAAAGTCCTCAAGATCAAGAACGGTGCTTCCTGCGCCGAGCGGCTGGAATCCGGACCACACATTGTAGCCGAGTGCACACGGCAGGGATCCTAAGATCACCAGAATGCAGTTGATGATGGCTGACTGTTTTCTGGAAACGCCGAAAATCTCAGAAAAACAGCACATGATATTCTCAAATACAGCGATGATGGTAGACAGCGCCGCAAAGAACAGGAACAGGAAGAAGAAGCTTCCGAAAATCCGTCCGCCCTTCATCGAGGTGAAAATGTGCGGCAGCGTCATAAAGATCAGCTTCGGGCCGCTGTCCGGCTGTACGTTGTAGGAGAAGCACGCCGGGAAAATGATGAGCCTGCGGTAATCGCTACAAACGTATCGAGCGCTGCAATGCTGACTGCCTCGCCGAGCAGGGATTTTCCGCCGTTTAAGTAGCTGCCGAAAATCAGCATCGCGCCGATACCAAGGCTCAGCGTAAAAAATGCCTGGCTCATCGCGTTTGTGATAATGTGGAACAGTCCCACCTGTTCGATCTGCTGCATATCCGGCACCAGATAGAATTTCAGTCCCTCTTTGGCACCCGGCATCGTAAAGCTGTAAACCGCAAGGAAAATCATGATGACCATCAACACGATCATCATCACCTTTGTAACACGCTCCACGCCGTTCTGCAGACCCACCGAACAGATCAGAAAGCCTGCAATTGTAATAATCAGCATGGTAATGACAAGAATCGACGGAGATGAAAGCATCTCGTTGAATTTTCCGGTTACGGCGTCGCCTGTCAGGCCGCTGAATTTTCCGATTAAAAAGCTGTAGAAATAGTACAGCATCCAGCCTGCAACGACGGTGTAGAACATCATCAGCAGATAGTTTCCGATGAGGGCAACGTATCCGTGGATATGCCACTTCTGCCCTTTCTTTTCCAGTTCCCCATACGCGCGCACGGTACTCTTTTTGCTTCCTCTTCCGATGGCAAGCTCCATCGACAGAATCGGAACTCCCATGATGGCAAGGAACAGCAGGTAAAACAGCACGAAAATGCCGCCTCCGTTGTTTCCTACCATATACGGAAATTTCCATACATTTCCGATGCCGATGGCACATCCTGCCGAAAGCAGAAGAAAGCCAAGGCGCGATTGGAATGTTTCTCGTTCCATTTCTTTTTGTTCCTCCCTTTTTTCTTCCATACTCCCGGAATTTCTCCGCAAGTACATCTTCGTACAAAACCAAGACTTCAGACAGCACCGTTCTGCCGTTCTTTCCGGTATGCCGACGGCGAGATTCCCATATGGTGACGGAATACTTTTCCAAAATAGTTTCCACTGGAAAATCCGGTTTCTGCTGCAATCTCTTCCACACTCTTTCCGGTATTCAAGAGCAGCGTCATCGCTTTGCGAATTCTCGCTTCCTGAAGATACTGCATGGGAGAAACGCCTGTTTCCTCCCGGAAGCATCTCGTAAAATGGGCAAAGGAAACCCGGCTCTGTTCTGCCAGCTGTTCAATCCCCTGCACAGATGCGCAGTCGGTATCCATCTGCCGTATCGCTTCCCGAACAAAAAAATGTGTCTGCTTCCGCTCCGGACGTTGTACCTCCCGCAGAAGAGAACAAAAAAACTGATACAAAAACACACCGCATTCATACGGTTCCGACCGGTAACCGTTTTTCAGTTTCGATGCATCTGCAGTGCAGTCCGAATTGGCTCGCTATCTGCATCCGCATAAAAACATCTCCTGTTTTTTCAAACAGTCGTTCTGCCGCATAGGACACTGCACTTCCACGAAAATGAAATACAGAAAAATCCATGGTTCTTCGGATTCCGGATGCAGATAATATCTGCTATTCTCCGGAATCTGACACAAAAATCCTCTCCCGGGACGCATTTCATACGTTTTTCCGTTTTTTTCAAACCATCCTGTTCCCGAAAGCGTATACTGCATCAGCCATCCGGAATATGTTCCGCGGTCTGTATTATGAAATGCATACGGTTCCTTCCATCTCTTTTCCACCCCGCCGTCCAGCAGCAAAAACGGAGCGTTCGGCCAGTGATCCAGATCCAGGATTCCATATACTCCGATCAGATCTTCCATCAAAAAATTACCTCTTTTATCCGGTTTGTCTTCTTGTTTTGCACTATGTCCTTTATTATACTTTTCTTATCAGAAAAAACAAGCATTGCTTTAGAAAGGAGTTTTTTCTTATGCATCTGACAAACAAAAATACATGTGCACCAACCCCACCGATGGGCTGGAACAGCTACGATTACTATGATACAACCGTGGACGAGGCTGCGGTAAAGGCAAATGCCGACTATATGGCAAAGCACTTAAAAGCATATGGCTGGGAGTATATTGTAGTGGATATCCAGTGGTATGCAAAAAAGGCCGGTTCCATGCGCGACCGGTATCAGTATATTCCATTCTCTGAACTGGAAATGGACGAATACTCCCGTCTGCTGCCGGATCCCGAACGTTTTCCATCTTCTGCAGACGGTTCCGGCTTTAAACCACTTGCCGACTATGTACACAGTCTGGGGCTGAAATTCGGAATTCACATCATGCGCGGTATTCCGCGAATCGCTGCACATCATCACGGAAAGATCAAGAACAGTTCTCTTGGTGCTGAACACGTTGCCGATCCTACGGTCATCTGCGGCTGGAATCCGGATATGTACGGTGTACGCGATCTTCCGGAAGGACAGCTTTACTATGATTCCCTGCTGGAGCTCTACGCTTCCTGGGGTGTTGATTACATTAAATGCGATGATATCTGTAATACCAACATGCACAAAAATCCGTTTGCAGCTGCGCATGAGATCGAGATGCTCTCGAATGCCATCCAAAAATGCGGACGGCCGATCGTCCTCTCTCTGTCTCCGGGACCTGCGCTCATAGAGAAAGCATGGTTCTATGAAAAGCACGCGAATCTCTGGCGCATCACCGATGATTTCTGGGACAACTGGGCACAGTTAAAGGATATGTTCCAGCGTTGCGAGCTCTGGCAGAGCCACGTCTCTGCCGGCTGTTATCCGGACTGTGATATGCTGCCGCTTGGCGAACTCGGAAAAGGTTTTGCTACAGAACATCATACGTATTTTACCCCGGATGAGCAGAAAACGATGATGACACTCTGGTGTCTCTTCGGCTCTCCACTGATGCTCGGTGCCGAAATGACGCTTCTCGATGACGATACACTGGCACTTCTTACGAACACGGATATTCTCGCGATGCTGCCTCCGTCCGTTCGTCCGCATCAGATCACGCGTACAGACAATGAAGCTGTGTGGTATGCAAAGGATGACACAACCGGAACAACCTACGTTGCACTTTTTAATCTTTCGGATGCACCGCAGACGGTTTCTTCCACACTTGCCGATGCAGACTGCCCACTGGAGTCTGTTGCGGCGAAAGAACTCTGGAGCGGTAAAGCACTTTCTTTAAACGCGGTTTTTCTGACTTCTCTTGCTCCGCACGCCTGCAGCGTATGCCGTTTTGAAACACGATAAAACGATCATTTCTTAAAACAAGCAGCAAATCATGTCCTGCCCGGGACCAAAACAATGGTTTTTCCTCCGGGCAGGGCATTTTTATGCTCTATTCATACCGCGCAATCTCTTTCCGCAGCCGCTTCATAATCCGTTTTTCCAGCCGCGAGATATACGACTGGGAAATCCCGAGAAGATCCGCGACTTCTTTCTGCGTTTTCTCCCGCCCCTCTGGCATATTGATGCCAAACCGGAGTTTCACGATCACCTGCTCCCGCTCAGAGAGCTTGCTGATTGCGCTTCCCAGCACGCGATGTTCCGCCTCCTGCTCGAGCCCCTGATAGATCACATCCTCCTCCGTTCCGAGGATATCCGACAAAAGAAGCTCATTTCCATCCCAGTCTACATTGAGCGGCTCATCGATCGAGACCTCCATCCGTGTCTTGTTATTTCTCCGCAGATACATCAGAATCTCGTTCTCAATGCACCGGGACGCGTACGTGGCAAGCTTGATCTTTTTTTCCGGATTGAACGTGTTAATTGCCTTGATGAGGCCGATGGTTCCAATCGAAATCAGATCCTCCACACCAACTCCTGTATTATCAAATTTCTGTGCAATGTAGACGACGAGACGCAGGTTGTGTTCGATCAGCTCGCTCCTTGCCGTCTCGTTTTTCCGGATCGGAAAGCCCCGCAATCGCATCGGCCTCCTCCTGTCCTTCCAAAGGCGCCGGGAGAACATCTGTGCCCCCGATATAAAAAATTTCCCCTGTCTGACGAAATACAGCCGGCACGGACCGCGGCAGCATACGAAGCCGGAATCCGTTTGGCAGTGCAGCCTGCAGCATACTTCATTCCTCCTGTCCTTCCATGAGATCTGGATGCAAAATTATTTCATAGCCCCTGGGAGATGAACTATTTTCTCCGCCAAGCGCAATCAGCGGTCCGCTTATGTGCCTGGCTGTATGTTCTGTCACAAGAATCATTTCCGAGATCCGGATCACCGGCAGAAAGCCCCGGCCTTCCAGTCCACGAAACGGTATGTAACGGGGCTGCAGCGCAAGAAGCCGTTCCGGCTCCGGCACCGTCTCGTGCCTTGCAAGCGCCGCAATCCCTGTCCGCATTTCGTCCGGGAACAATTCGAGTATCACAGTGTACGGTACGACCGAGACCGGCTTTTTGGTTGTGGCATCCCGCAAAGTATTGCCCGTGTCGTACAGTCCTTTTACTTTTTTCCATTTCCCATTCTGCACAAGCTGTACCGTAACCTGCCTGGCGTGTTCCAGGAGCATCTCCTTTCGGATCTTCAGCAGGAGGAGTGTTCCCGCATATGCGGCACTCCCGGAAAGAAGAAAAAGAAAAATTCCCCTTCCCGGCATCAGCTCCCGGAACAGGCGGTATGCACTGCCGATCAGAAAACCGGACAGTATATAGCCTGCCATTCCCACCACAAGATCCCGTACTGTCGTGATTCTGCAGCCAGATTTCACCATCCCTGTTGTAATTCCGATTCCGACCAGGGCGAGCAGCGCACCCGGCAGATACCGTGCAAACACGGCATACAGCACCGCATAACCGGCGCCGAGCGCGGCTGCCGCAAAACTCCTTCTTCGCGTGGCAGATCGTTTCAGAAGAAAGGAGGAAAGGCGCAGAATAGTATAATTCAGCAGAAGATTCTCTGCAAAGAGAAGATCCAGAAAGATCTCATAGTGCAAAAAAACACCCCCTGCGCCTTTTGCATGGTCTGAATTTCTAACAGACCCTATTATAGACGGAAGGGTGTGAATTTTTTGTCGTTTTCGGAAGAATGACCTTCTTTTTTGATCAACAAACTTCGACACGCCGCAACATTTTCGGTCTGCGGCGTGTCGAGGTAAATTCGTTATTTGCTTATTATTCTTTGCTTATCTGCGGTTTCTTAAGAAATCCGGGATCTGGATGTCCTTTTTCGGAACATTGCTTGTCATGGTCTGCTGAGCCTGTACCTGCGGCTGCACCTGAACCTGTGGCTGCGGCTGTACCGGAGCGGAAGCTTTCGGAGCAGTGTGTACCGGAGCGGCTGCCTGTGCAGAGAAGCTGCTGCTGGAAAATGCGCTCTTTCTTGCATCTGCCGGCTCTTTGCGGGATACGCTTGCCTGTTTCGCCGTTGCATCGTTGAGACCTGTTGCGATAACGGTGATCTTCGCTGTATCGGTAACAGAATCATCATACATAGCACCGAAGATGATGTTTGCATCCTCTCCAGCCAGATTCTGTACGTAACTTGCAGCATCGTTTGCATCCATAAGGGAGATATCTCCGGAAATGTTGATGATAACGTGGCTTGCACCCTCGATGGTGGTCTCAAGCAGCGGACTGGAAACAGCCTGCTGTACAGCCTCGAGCGCTTTGTCGTCGCCCTTTGCCTCGCCGATACCGATGTGGGCGATACCCTTGTCGGTCATAACGGTCTGAACATCTGCGAAGTCGAGGTTGATGAGTGCCGGCAGGTTGATCAGGTCTGTGATGCCCTGTACGGCCTGCTGCAGAACCTCGTCTGCTTTCTTTAATGCCTCCGGCATGGTTGTCCGGCGGTCTACGATTTCAAGAAGTTTGTCGTTCGGGATCACGATCAGGGTATCTACGTTTTCCTCGAGTTTTTCGATTCCCATCAGCGCATTGCTCATACGGGTTCTTGCCTCGAATTTGAACGGTTTTGTTACAACGCCGACAGTCAGAATGCCCATTTCTTTTGCAACGCCTGCTACAACCGGTGCTGCACCTGTTCCGGTTCCGCCGCCCATACCGCAGGTGACGAATACCATATCAGCGCCTTCCATGATCTGTTTGAGCTCTTCGATGCTCTCCTCGGCTGCTTTCTCTCCAACCTCAGGTTTTGCTCCTGCGCCCAGTCCCTTGGTCAGCTTCTCGCCGATCTGGAGAATGGTAGGTGCCTTACAGAGGGTCAGCGCCTGTTTATCGGTGTTGATTCCAACGAATTCAACGCCGCCGATGGATTCCTCCACCATTCTATTTACAGCATTATTTCCTGCACCACCTACACCGATTACGATAATCTTTGCAGATGATTCTGCCTCATTTGTCATGATCTCTAACAATTTCAACTTCCTCCTTTTGATTATGAACTGCTGTCTATCTCAAAATAGTCTGATATTCTGATGGTCATACATAAAGATATAATATAATTTCTTCGGAAAATAATCAACTGTTTTTTTCGTATTTCATAAAAAATTCAGGATTATTGCGTTTTTTTGACGGCTTTCCTTTCCTCTTATACATCTTTCGAGAAGACAAAGCTGCTGTCGCCGTCCTTGTAATCCTCCATATGGAGTTCTCCGGAAAGACCGGAAAGGCTCGGCAGGATTGCTGCTACGCGCGTCATCTTTTCTTCTAACGCCGTATCGGTTCCAAGCAGAATCCGCACGGTATCATAGTAATGCAGAATAATTTCGCTGTTCTCATTAAATTCCACACTGTCCGGCGTGATATTGTATTTCTCCGTCATTCTCGTAAGTGCGAGCATGGTGCGGAAAACTGCCGGTTTTTCAACCGGGAGCTGCTTGTTCACGGTCACATAGTCAAACGTAAGTCCTGTTACAAGCGGAACATCGGAAAGGGTCGGCTGAAAGTCTGTCGTTGTCACACGTGCACTTTTAATCGTATCCGCCGAGAGCGCACCGTCGGACGTACTGCTTTCGGATGCTGTGCCATCGGATGATACGCTTTCGGATGCAAGCGACTCACTCGTAAGAGATCCATCCGCACTCGTTCCATCGGAGGCGGTTCCGTCGGAAGGCTCACCCTCCGCAGGTGTTTCCTGCTCCTCGTCCACGCACTCCAGCACGATGCCGTTCTTGTCAAAATAGACCTTCTGGCCTTCGTACTCGACATAACCGACCACTTTTTTCTCATTTACCTGGATGCAGATGGTGTCATAGCTTACAAACGTAAACTCCACGGAGTTCATAAAAGGAATATCGCTCATATCAACCTTCGAATGAAACGTCGTAAGAAGCACCGTGTTTTTCATCCACTTGTCGTCCGCGACCATCTCTTTGATTTCATCTTTTGTATACCGGGTGTTCCCCGCCACCTGGATATTGCGGATTTTGAACACATTAAAAAACAAGGCACCTGCAAGGCCGACGCCAAGCACCACCCCGGTCAGAATCCGTATTTTTCTGTTTTTCTTCTTTTTTCTGTTTTTTTTCTGTCTCATATTTCTTTTTCTACGATAATCTTGGCTCCGAGTTCCCGGAGCGTTTCTGGAAACCGTTCATACCCCCGCTCAATCAGTTCTGTCTGCCGGATTGTGGAAAATCCTTCTGCGGCAAGCGCCGCCGATACGAGTGCCGCGCCGCCCCGAAGATCCTGGGAAACAACTTCTGCACCGTGCAGACGGCTTTTTTCGGCCGTCAGCCATTTTCCGCAGATCTGCAGCGTACCGCCCATTTTCTGCAGCTCCTCTGCCGTCCGGAGGCGGTCCTCAAATACATTTTCACAGATACAACTCTTTCCTTCCAGCGTCATCGCTGCCGCCAGATACAGCGACTGCAGATCCGTCGGAAAACCGGGATATTCCTCTGTCTCCACGTACGGAACAGCATGCTGCACGTTTTTGCTGTCTGCTACCAGTGTACCACTCTTCCTTGTATATTGTCCACCTATTTTCTGATAGAGGGACAGAACCGCCCCCATTTCGTCCAGCGGCGCGCCGGAAAGCGTCAGGTGCCCCCGCGTCGCCGCGCCCATCAGAAGATACGTCCCTGCCGCGATCCGGCCACCGGAACACGATACCCGGCAGCCGGACAGCAGTCCTCTTTCCCCTGCCTTCCGTAAACGGTAATCTGCTCCGTCCCCTCGCCGGTAATCTCCGCTCCCATGGCCTTAAGAAACCGGCAGAGATGAACCACTTCCGGCTCCCGCGCACAGTGCTCCAGCCTTGTTGCACCTTCCGCTCCGACAGCAAAAAGAACCGCATTTTCCGTCGCCCCGACACTCTTTTTCGGAAAGCAGAGCACGGCTCCTTTCGGATGATCTGCCTTTGCCCGAATGGTGCCGTCCTCCTCGAAGACCTCGGCTCCCAGAAGCTCCATTGCCCTCTGATGCAGGTCCGTCGGCCGCTTTCGATCCGGCAGCCGCCGGCCCCTGCAAGGTATGCCTCCCCTGTCCTTGCAAGAAGACTTCCCAGAAACAAAAGAGAGGCGCGCAGTCTCTTCGAAAGCGCTCCCTCCACACGGCTTTTTTCGATCTTTTCACAGTTCAGGTGGAGCGCATTCCTCTCCCACCAGACTGTTCCGCCAAGGCTTCTTACAATCTCCGCCATATCCTCCACATCGGAAATCTTCGGGCAGCCTTCCAGCACGACCTCCTCTTTTGTCAGAACCGCCGCCGCGATCATGGGAAGAACGGCATTTTTGGAACCCTGGACTGTTACCGTTCCGCAAAGCCGCCTTCCGCCGAGAATCTGATATACTCCCACCTGTTCTCTCCCATCCGGCCTCTCTTTTTACGGTATGCATTACACTCCCGTTTTGTTCCCGTTCTGCAGCGCTTTTCCGCCTTTTTAATCGGTGTCCCTCGAGACCGACAGGGCAAGCCCCATCTCGCCGAGCAGAAACAACACGGAGGTGCCGCCGTAACTGATAAAAGGCAGCGTAATGCCGGTATTCGGAATCGTATTTGTCACAACCGCGATGTTCAGAATCACCTGAAGCGCAATATGCCCCATAATTCCGCCCGCAATCAGTGCTCCGCCAAGATCCCGCGCATGGATCGAAATAACCATCAAGCGCCAGATCAGCACCGCAAACACGGCGATCACCAGGCAGGCGCCGAACAGTCCGCCCTCCTCACAGATAATCGAAAAGATCATATCATTCTGCGCTTCCGGCACAAAGCCAAGCTTCTGCAGGCCTTTTCCAAGCCCGCAGCCAAAGATTCTCCCGCTGCCGATCGCATAGAGTCCCTGAATGGTCTGGAACCCCTTCTCGTACGCCTCCGGGTTGCGCCAGATGGCAAGCGTTCGAGGCGGTAGCTCTCCATCATCAGAAAAACGGCAATAAACCCGATGCCGGCGCCTCCGATTCCGAGAAACGCAGGTAGCCGGATGTGAAATAAAGATCAGAAATGCACAGATTCCGAGCAAAATAATCGCCGTACTTAAGTTATTGCTTCCGACAAGCGCTGCAATCGGCAGGGTGCACAGCACCGCCTTTGTCATAAACCAGAGACTGTCGGACCGGCCTTTCGTGTGCTCCATCACCCAGGGCAGGAAGAGAATCACCGCCATCTTGGCAAATTCCGAGGGCTGGAACGATAAGGGGCCAAGCTTTAACCACCGCTTCGAGCCGTTGTACTCACTTCCGAAAAAGAGCACCGCCGTCGAGAGCGCAAGGGAAGCCGCATAAAACCACGGTGCCAGTGCAAACAGCCGCCGGTAATCTATTTTTGCAACCGCATACATACCGATCACACCGAGCGCACTTGCAAAGAGCTGCTTCTTGAAATAATAAGCCGGTCATGGAATCTGACCCGGCCGTTATACGCGCTGGCGCTGTACAGAATCACAAGGCCAAGGCCAAGCAGAATCCATACCGTCACCAGCAGCGTCCCATCTATTTTTTTCTCTTTTTCCTTCCGCATCCGCGCCACACCCGCCGTTCGCTCTTTTTCAGCTTATGCGGGATAGTTTCCTGATATGACGTTTTTACAGTGCTCTTACGTACTCCTTAAACAGCTCACCGCGCTGCTCGTAGCTCTTAAACTGATCCCAGCTTGCGCAGGCCGGGGAAAGAAGAACCGCATCCCCTGCATTTGCCTTGTCGTGCAGATCTGTACGGCTTCTTTTAAGTTGTCTGCCATGATAATGTCGTTGAATCCGACGCTTCTTGCCGCTTTTGCGATCTTCTCTTTCGTATCTCCGATCAAAACCAGGAAGCGTACCTTTCCATCGAATGCCTGAATCCACTCTTCGTAGGTGGACTGCTTGTCGTAGCCGCCGCCGATCAGCAGAGTCGGGCGGTTCATCGCCTGGATGCCTTTGATGGCCGCATCCGGATTCGTTCCCTTGGAATCGTTGTAATATGCCACGCCGTCCTTCTCGCAGACATACTCGATGCGGTGCTCTACCCCTGCAAACTCCTGAATGACTTTGCGGACAGTTTCCATCGGCACGCCTGCATGAAGTGCCATCGCAGAAGCAACCATGACGTTTTCAAAATTATGTAGGCCGAGCAGTTTTAAGTCGTCGGTTCTGGTCAGAAGCTCCGTCTCGCCGTTCTTTGCAATGCGGATTTCGCCGTCCTGATAATAGATGCCGTCCTTTAACGCACGCAGACTCGAGAAGTACATCACCTGTACTTTCTTCTCTGCCATCAGTTTTTCGCCGAACGGGCGCAGGATTTCGTCCTCATAATTCAGCACACAGAGATCATCCATCGTCTGATTTTCGGTGATACACTCTTTCACGCGGATATACTCTTCCATCGTGTGATGGCGGTTCAGATGATCCTCGGTAATGTTTGTGATCGCACTTGCCGCCGGATGGAACTCTTTGATGGTTTCCAGCTGGAAGCTGCTGATCTCGGCAACCGTTACGGTATCATCTGTCGTGTCGAGTGCTGCGGATGTGTACGGGGTTCCGATGTTTCCGACCACTTTTACTTCCGGCTGATATGCTTTCATGATCTCGCCGAGCAGCGATGTTGTGGTGGTCTTTCCGTTGGTACCGGTAATCGCAAGCACTTTTTCCGCGGCTTACCTGATACGCCAGCTCCACTTCACCGATGACCGGGATCTCTTTTTCTTTCATTTTAAGGACAACCGGCAGATCCGTCGGAACGCCCGGGCTTAAAACGACAAGATCAAGGCTGTCGAGCATCTCCTCCGGGAGCTCGCCTAAGACAACTTCCACGCTGTCACGGCTCTCTAATTTTTTTAAGATTTCTTCTTTTTCGAGTTTGTCATTTCCATCGTAAAGAACGACAGAAGCACCTTTCTTGTGCAGCAGATCCTCCGCTGCAATTCCACTCTTTCCGGTTCCGAAAACCAGTACTTTTTTTCCTGCGAAAATCATGTTTGATTACCTCCATATTTTAAAGCCCCATCAAATGCGATCAGGCATAATATCGCTGTGATTGTAGCAAACACCGTCACAATCTGTGTCTCCGACCAGCCCATCAGCTCGAAATGGTGATGGATCGGCGTCATCTTGAAGATCCGTTTTCCCTTCGTCAGTTTGAAGAATGACACCTGCAGGATCACAGAGAGAATCTCCATCATATAAATGAATCCCACAAGCGGCAGAAATAAGGGGAGACGTAAGAAACACGCCATTCCCGAGACGAAACCGCCGAGTGCCAGACTTCCGGTATCGCCCATAAAGACGCGGGCAGGAAATACATTGAATACCAGAAACCCCAGCAGACTCCCGATAACCGCAAGCGGGGACGGGGAAACACCGTTTCCGAGGCCGATCGATGCCACGGAAAAGAAAACAGCATTTAAAATCGTCACACTCGCCGCCAGTCCGTCAAGGCCGTCGGTAAAGTTGACACCGTTGACCGTTCCAAGAATCACAAAGGCGAGAAACGGAATCGTAAAAATCCCTGCGTCCAGCTCTTTGCCTGGAAGGAACGGAATGCGCATCCGGAGGGAAATTCCGGAAAAACGCGCCAAATACCACAGAAAGACTGCTGTAATCACTGCCTGCAGTGCCATTTTCTGCTTCGGGTACAGCCCGTCGCTGCGGTGCAGCACGACTTTCAGATAGTCATCGAGAAAGCCGATCAGGCCAAAACCAAGCGTCAGAAACAGCACCGGAACCACTTCCGCTCCCTCTTTCCGGAAAAGGAGGGAAACTGCGGTAAACGCCGCCAGAAACATCACGCCGCCCATCGTCGGGGTTCCCGCTTTTTTCTGGTGGCTCGGCACACCCTCTTCCCGCTCCTTCTGCCCCGCTTTGACTTTTCGCAGAAACGGGATCAGAACCGGCCCCAGCGCCAGGCTGATGCCAAAGGAAAGAAGAACCGGCAGGATCATTTCTCTTTTCATAGACGCACCTCTTCCTTTTTGTACGGAACAGGCATGTCAAAATATTTTCTCCAGCCTATTCAGTATATAGCTTTTTGTTCTGTTTCGCAACCTTCTTTTATAATCCAAGTTACGGTTCGCTCAGCAGTGAAACACTTGCTGTTTCGCTGCGTAAGAAAGTGATTCAGGTGTGAGCAGCCCTCCTTTTGCGAAGCAAACTTTAAATGAGGGCTGCGAAGGACACAATTCTCAGGTTTCCTGAGAATTGTGTCCAATACCGAGATACGGAAGTACATTGGAAAAGATATCGCGGATCACCGGCGCGCAGATCGTTCCGCCGTAGTAGACGCCCTGCGGATTGCGGATAATGCAAAGCCCCAGCACCGTCGGATGCTCCGCCGGGGTGAAGCCGAGGAATGAGGAAATATAGCGGTTGGCGCTCCGCGGAAGTGTCTGCGAAGTTGCCGTCTTTCCGCCGATGGAATATCCCTCGAGGTACGCATTCTTTCCAGACCCTTCTGAAACGACGCTTTCCAGAATTTCGCGCACCGTCCTGGAAGTTTCTTCCGAAAGAACCCCTTCTTTTTCCGGAATTCAGATGCTTTACAACATTTCCTTCTTCATCGAGCACATCCGTTGCGACATGCGGCGTCACCATTTTTCCGCCGTTGACGAGCGCAGAGACCGTCGCCGCCAGGCGGATCGGCGTGATCTGGAAGGACTGGCCGAATGCCATCGTCGCAAGCTCAACCTCTCCGATGTTTTCCTCCTTGTGCATAATCGTCGATGCCTCGCCCGGCAGATCGATCCCTGTCTTTTCCATCAGGCCGAAATTCCGGAAGTAATCACAGAACATTTTCCACACCGAGCCGCAGCCCCACTTCAATGAACACCGGGTTGCACGAGTTCTGCGCGCCCTGCACGAAGTTTTCGGCTCCGTGTCCCGTCCGCTTGTGGCAGTGGATCCGGCGGTCCTCCACGATTTTGTAGCCGGGACAGAAAAACGAATCGTTCGGCGACACAACGCCTCCGAAAGTCCCGCCGACATCGTGATGATCTTAAAGGTAGATCCCGGCTCGTACGTATCGTTGATGCAGGCATTCCGCCACATCTGGTTCAGCAGATCCTGAATTTCTTTTTCCGAAAGTCCCGTTGTATCCTGCTGCAGCGTGAACGGATCGTTGAGGTCGAACTCCGGCACATTGACACAGGCATAGATTTCTCCGTTCTGCGGATTCATAAGAAGAATCGAGACGCTGTCCGCCTGTTTTTCTGCCATCGCCTTTTCCGCTGCCTGCTGGCAGTACGCCTGGATATTGACATCCAGGCTGACCTTTAAGTCCCTTCCCGCCACCGGCTCCTGGCGGCTCTCCCCGATGCCGTTCTGCTCAATCCCGCGCGCATCCGTTGTCGTCAGGATTTTTCCGTTGATTCCTTTTAAAATTTCCTCATATTCCACCTCCAGTCCGATGATGCCCTGATTATCGCCTCCGGTGAAGCCGATAACGCGCGACGCCAGCTTCCCTTTGGGGTAATACCGCTTGAAATCCTCATCCACTTTTACCCCCGCGTATCCGTACGACCGGATGGTATCACCCGTCTTCTTGTCCACATTCGTCTTGACACGCTCGATTGAAGACCGCTTCTCCACGCGTTTTCCGCGCCGTCTCCTCCGAAATTCCAAGCTCTTTTACCAGCATCGCAATCACCGCCTCCGGCTCCTCGATCTGGCTGTGGATCACGGAAATCGTACAGACCGTGCGGTTTGCCGCGAGAACTTCCCCGTTTGCATCAAGAATCCGGCCGCGCGCCGCCTTGATCCCGCGCTCCCGCTCGTGCAGATCATCCGCCTTCTCGGAATAATAGACGGACCGGAACACACACAGATACACCAGCCGCCCGGCAAGTCCGACCATCATTCCCATGCAGAGTACCCACAGAAGAACCGTCTTTTTCCGGTGATACGTTTTGTTTTTACGCATAGAATACCCCATAGCCGAATCCATTATGATAACACTATATGGAAACTGCTATGGGGTTATGTCTTTTGTTTTTTATGTTTTTTTTACTCTTCATTGATGAGATCCAGCTCGGCGTTGTCAGACCGCCGTTCTCGATATTGCTGTTTTCAGCACTGTTTTCCGTATCGTCTTCCTGTACCGGTACAGGTGCCGCTACGTTTGGATCATCCGTTCCGGTCTCGGAGCCTTCGCCCGTCACACCGTCCGTATCATCCGGGAATACGTTCAAATACGGCAGCAGTTCTGTGTAGATCTCTTTTACGATCTCCTGTGCCAGCACACTGTTCGCCTGATTTTCTACATCCGGCTCGTCCACAATCGCGTAAACAACAGCTTTCGGGTTTTCTACCGGTGCAAATCCGATAAAGGAAACGAGATATTTTCCATTGCCTCGCGGATACTTCTGTGCAGTACCTGTTTTTCCTCCCATCGTGTAACCGGCAACCTTTGCACTCTGGCCGCTTCCATCGGTCACGACTCCCTGGAGGAAACTTCTCATTTTATCGCTGATTTCCGCGGAAACCGTCTGACGCACCAGATTCGGCTCATTGCTCTCAACAACAGCTCCTGTGCTGTCCGTGATCGTCTTCATCACATGCGGCTGGTAATAATTGCCTCCGTTGATCAGAGAGGAAAACGCAGCTGCCTGCTGTACCATCGTCACGGTATAGCCCTGTCCGAATGTACTCGTTGCAAGCTCGGTCGGTCCCATAGTATCCTCCGTGTGAACCAGGCCGTACGCCTCACCCGGCAGGTCAATTCCTGTCAGACTGCCGAAACCGAAAATATCCTGATAGCGGAGAAATTCCGCTGCTCCCATCTTCTGTCCGATCTGCATCATACCAGCGTTGCAGGAGTTTTTCAGTACATCGGCCGGTGTCTGTACGCCATGTGTTCCCGGATAAGCTCCGCAGCGGATCATCTGCTGCAATCGTCTCAAACCCCTCACAGTCAAACAGGGTATCATCATCGATTACATCGAGGGAATATGCCGCCGCCACGTTCATCGGTTTTGCCGTGGAACCTGGCTCATATGCATCGGAAATACAGTAGTTTTTCCAGATGGCACTCAAAGCTCCATTGTCTCGTTATCGTTCATCGCATCAATTTCTTCCTGCGAATAGAACGGTGTCAGATCTCTTGGATTGTTCAGGTCATACCAGTCGGAAGAATCCATACCAAGAATCTCTCCATTGTTCGGATCCATCACACAACGCCGATATTCTTTGCCGCTTTTGTCTGACGGTTCGTCTCAGTGTCCGATTCGTCCGCGCCGTTCTGGACATGAATCCGCTCATTGTAATTCTCGATCGCCGTGCGGATGATCTTCTGAATATTTACATCAATCGTCGTAACCACGTTTTTGCCCGGCTGCGCCTCGATGATCGTCTGTTCCATATCCGCATCTTCGTTGTAATAGCCGAACTGGCGGCCATTCACGCCATTTAAGATACTGGAATAATACCCTTCGATTCCCCAGTCTGCCGTGTCTCCTGAATACGTAAAGCCGATCAGATCGCAGGCAAGTGAATTTAACGGATACGTTCTGTGGTAGGATTCCTCGAACCAGACGCCGCGGATGTTGGCACGGTATGCTTTTTCCGCCTGCTCGTTCTCATCGAGCTCCTTGTTCTTTTTGTCCGCGTACTCGTCCACATAGGCCTCAAACGCTTTTTTCGCGTCCATCGAGACCTCTCTGGCGAGAACCTGGTACTGGCTTTCTTTTGTCGTTTCGCCGGTCAGACGATCCCGGATATCCGTCTCGTCGAGTCCGAAGTATTCAACCAGTGCTGCTACGGTCGGATCGACGTACGGATGGGTATCGTTCTTTTCTTCATCTTTTACCGTCGTATTGGCAAGTTTACAGTCGAGAATAACGTTGTAAACCTTCTCACTCGTTGCCAGAATCGTTCCGTTCCGGTCGGTGATACTTCCCCGCTGGAATGGAATTGTCCTGCTGTCGTAGGACTGCTGCGTCTGGCTTAAAACCTGTCTTTCGTATTTTTCTCCCTTTGTGGCATTCACATACGTAATGTCAATCGCTAAAGCAACAAAAACCAGCATCACTCCCAAAAAGAGTGCTACCAGTTTTCTGCTCATACGCCCACTTGTCTTCCGTCTCCGGAATGCCCCGCTTCGTTTTTTATTTTTTTTCTGTTTACTCACGTTTTCACCTATTTCGCATCCGGAACATCCTGATACTGTCTCACATAGCTGTTTTCTGAATCATCGAAATAAATTACCTGGGACTCATCTGCATATTTCATGCCGAGCCGGTTCTGTGCTGCTTCTTTGACTGCCTCAAGATCTTCGGAGGCAACCGTTGTATTGTAATAGGCGTCATTGTCCGCCTTCAGATCGCTCAATTCTTTTTCTTTGCTGGTAATGTCTTCCGCCTGCGTGGTAACCACGGTCTGCAACTTGACATACGCAACACACGCCGCGATACACAGTGTGCAGACAATGGCAAGAAAAACAGCGTAGCCCGCGCTGATCTGTGTCGCCCGTGCCCGGTTTCTTCTTGTCTGGCTGCTCACACCCGATTTCAGAGGCCGTGCTTCTTTTGGTGCTTCCTGCGGCTGTGCTGCAAGACGCCGTACCGCACTTCCGTCCTCAAACGTATCTGGCGTATAACGTTTCGTTCTATCTGTCGAATTTACCCTTCCATCTGCCGTCTGGCCATAACTTCTCTGTCTCCTTCGTGCCGAGCCGTCACACTTTTCGTTCAAAGACGCGCAGTTTTGCGCTCTTGGAACGGGGATTTGTTTCCATTTCCTCTTCTCCCGGCAAGATCGGTTTCCGAGTTACTACGGTTCCCTTGGACTTCTTTCCGCATACACAGACCGGAAATTCCGGCGGACACGTACATGGATGCTCGTTTTTTCTGAAAATGTTTTTTACGATACGGTCTTCCAGAGAATGAAAGGTGATGACACAAAGTCTTCCACCGTCATTTAAGAGATCAATCATGCCGTCCAGTGACTCCGACAGAACGGTAAGTTCCTGGTTCACTTCGATACGGATTGCCTGAAAGGTTCTCTTGGCCGGATGGCCGCCCGTCGCCCTTATTTTTGCCGGAATCGAGCGCTTGATGATTTCGATTAACTCCCCAGTTGTTCGAATCGGCGCCTGCTGCCGGCTTACGCATATATTGTGTGCAATTTTTCTTGCAAAACGCTCTTCTCCATATTCATGGAGAATACGCGAAAGATTCTCTTCACTGTAATCGTTCACGACTTCGTACGCGGAAAGAGCATTTCTCTGATCCATCCGCATATCCAGCGGAACATCCTCACGGTATGTGAATCCACGCTCTGCATTATCCAGCTGATAGGATGAAACTCCAAGATCCAGCAGGATTCCGTCTACCCCGGTGACTCCGATTTCGGCAAGACGCGGAACCATATCGCAATAATTGCTGCGGATAATCGTGACCTGGTTCTGAAATGGTTCCAGGCGTTTACCCGCAGCAGCTATCGCAGCTTCGTCCTGATCTATGCCTATTAATCTCCCCGTGGCAGATAAGCGCTCACATATATGACTGGAATGTCCAGCGCCTCCCAACGTCCCGTCCACGTAGATTCCGTCCGGTTTTATCTTAAGGTTTTCAATGGTTTCATTCAGTAATACTGATGTATGCGAAAATTCCATGGTCATCTCCTGTATCCCAACGAAACAGATCAGATCACAATGCCCATCTCTTCCATTGATTCGGCGATGGCATCCATATCATCATAATTGCTGTTTTCGTTCCATTTTTCCTTGCTCCAGATTTCAATCCGGTTGATATTTCCGGTAAGGACTACATCTTTTTCCAGACCAGCAAATTCCCGCAGCGTTGCCGGTACGAGAATCCTCCCTGCTTGTCCAGTTCACATGACGTAGCACCTGCTACAAAGAAACGGGAAAAAGTTCTGGCGTTTTCGTTTGTAAGTGGTAAGGCTCTCAGCTTCTCTTCAAAGGCAGCCCATTCGTCGTTTGGGTAAATGGAAAGGCATCCGTCCAATCCCTTCGTCAGTACAAACTCTTCTCCCAGCTGTTCTCTGAACTTGGACGGTATGATCAATCTTCCCTTCGCGTCAATCGTATGACTGTACTCTCCCATGAACATAATGAAAACCCTCTTATCACCTGAAATGGCGGTCTCCCCACGCACCACTTCATGTATCGCGCCGCAGCCAGACTGCCACATCCGCTCCACAACGCACCACTTTCACCACTTTCTACCACTTATATTTTTATTCTATATCAACTCATGGAAAATAGCAAGGTCTTTTTTCTATTTCATTTTTAAGATTTTCCCCAAAATGCAACATTTTTATGCGCATTTTCCGCCTTTTTTATACCAATTTTGTATCAAAAAAGAGAAAACCTTTTTTGCCGGTTTTCCCTTTTTCCTTGTATTTTTATTCTGTTTTTTTCACTTGGTTTATCCTTTAAGAATGGGCTGTCTCCCCACCGGATGATAATTTTTTTCGTTTCCATACCACCAGGATGGTACATCCCACCACAAGGCACCCCGAAAGGAGCTGGGAAACCGGAAGTCCCACCACCGGAAGCAGAAGCTGGTCGGTGCGGAGTCCCTCGATCCAGATTCTTCCAAGGCCGTATCCTATCAGATACATCAGGAACACTTCGCCGTTAAATTTTTTTCTTTTCCGAAACCAGAAAAGAAAAAGCAGGACACCCACATTCCATAAACTTTCATATAAAAAGGTGGGATGCACCTGAATATACTCGACGCCGTTTACCGTCACCACATGATCCCACATTTTCTGTGTGATTTCATTGGCACGGACCGCGGAAACCGGAAGCTGCATTGCAAACAGGTTGTTAGTGTAGTCACCGAATGCCTCACGGTTAAAGAAGTTTCCCCACCGTCCCCATAATCTGACCGAACACGATGCTCATGCTCGCGGTATCCATCAGAAGGCTGAAGTTCTGTTTCTTCTTTCTGCTGTAAATCACCACCGCAATGCAGGCACCGATGATGCCGCCGTAGATGGCAAGTCCGCCTTGGCGGATGTTGAAAATACTCAAAAGATCATCCTTATAATAGTCCCAGGCAAATATAACGTAGTAAATCCGCGCCCCGAGAATACCGGCTGCGATGCCGATCATCGCAAGATCGAGGTACTGCTCCGGGTTCTGCCCCGTCCGCTTTGCCTCTCTTTGGGCAATCCAGATCGCAATCATCATACCGGTTACGATCACGATGCCGTAATAGGCGATGGAAAATCCGAAAATACTGATGCTTTTTCCCACATGGTCGAGATAGATCCCGAGATTGGGAAAATTAATTTCCATATCCATAACTTATATTCTCTCTTATTATTACTTATCAAACGTTGAAACGGAACAGGATGACATCGCCGTCGCGGACAATGTAATCTTTTCCTTCCATACGCACAAGGCCTTTCTCTCTTGCTCCTGCGTAGGAACGCAGTCGAGCAGATCCTGATAATTGACAACCTCGGCTTTAGATGAATCCGCGCTCGAAATCGGTGTGGATTTTTCCGGCTGCCTGCGGTGCTTTTGTTCCGACTTTGATGGTCCATGCACGGGTCTCATCCTCTCCTGCTGTAAGGAAGCTCATGAGGCCGAGCAGACGGTAGCTTGCTGCGATCAGTTTTTCCAGGCCGGACTCGGTAAGACCAAGATCCTCGAGGAACATTTTTTTCTCATCCTCTTCGAGTTCGGAGATTTCTGCCTCGATCTCGGCGCAGATGACGAATACTTCGCTGTTGTGCTCTTTTGCATATTCGCGGACGGACTGTACATAGGAGTTGTTTGCACCGTCGTCAGCGAGATCATCCTCTGCTACGTTTGCTGCGTAGATGACCGGTTTACTGGTCAGCAGGTTGTACTCTGCGATCCATTTCTCCTCGTCCTCGTTCTGCAGCTCCATCAGGATGGCATCTTTTCCGTCCTCGAGCAGTTTTTTCAGACGCTCCTGGAATTCGAGCTCTTTTGCTGCCTCTTTGTCCATTCTTGCAGATTTTGCAGTTTTGGAAATACGGCGCTCGAGTACCTCAAGGTCGGCGAAGATCAGCTCAAGGTCGATGGTCTCGATATCACGGAGCGGATCAATGCTGCCGTCTACGTGGATAACGTTCGGATCCTCGAAGCATCTGACAACGTGAACGATAGCATCTACCTCACGGATATTGGCAAGGAACTGGTTTCCAAGTCCCTCTCCTTTGGATGCACCTTTTACAAGACCTGCGATGTCAACGAACTCGATGACAGCCGGTGTTACTTTCTTGGACTGATAGAAATCTCCGAGCTGCTGCAGACGCTTGTCCGGAACCGGCACGATGCCGACATTCGGGTCAATGGTACAGAACGGATAGTTTGCGCTCTCTGCTCCTGCTTTGGTCAGGGAATTGAAAAGTGTACTTTTTCCGACGTTCGGAAGGCCCACGATACCTAATTTCATAGTAATCTATATCTCCTTTGTTTTTATTTTTCGCTTCTTTTTCTGTTCGGGTTCTTTTTATGCACAAAAAGAGCCCAATGCAACTATAAATTATAGCACACGGGCTCTTTGATTTCAATGGATTTTAATCTCTTGACTGTACCATCAGAAGAATGCCGCCCTCGTACGATACATGCGCGGTCTCCTCGATGATCTCATTGCTCACGCACAGACCACCCGAAGTATTCGGCAGACAGTGATGGTCGAGCGGGTAGCGAAGCCCTCCAGGGTGATGGATGCGACTTCCTTTTCCAGCGGGAAGAACGAAACGTACTTTCCGAACTGATCTTCTTTCCGGATTTCAAACGAAGTTTCCACCGGAATCGTAATCAGATTGCGGCTGTCCACGATGTAAGCCGGAATTTTCTTCTCCCATGCCGTTTTCAGGTTCTGCACAATACTTAAGAAATGGTCGAGTCTTCCCCCTGTTGCTCCGAGGATCGTGATTTCACTGCTTCCCAGAACAATCGCCTGCTGAAATGCGATGTCCGTGTCCGTATTGTCCTTCATGGGATTAAATTCCCGGATCGGTGCGACATGGTTCTCCTTGTAATAATTTAAAATCTCCGGAGATAAACTGTCAAAATCTCCCAGAATATACGTCGGCATAATCTGGTAATGGTAGCAGAACTCCAGTCCCCGGTCTGCTGCAGGATAATATCAAACTGCTGTTTCTGAAGATATGGGAAGGCAAAATCCGGTTCGATCATCCCTCCCGAAATAATACATGTTCTCACGTTTCCCTGCCTCTTTTTTCTGTCTTTTTGTATCTTATTCTGCCTTTTTGCTGTATGAAGAAATTTTTTCCTGCAGCTCGCGCACGTTCTGCTCGATGTTGCTGCCAAATACAGCAGAGCCTGCCACGATGATGTTGCACCTGCCGCAAGGACTTCATCGATGGTCGCGCGGTTGATGCCGCCATCGACCTGAATGTGCACATGCTCCAGTCCCTTTTCATCCAGCATTCTTCGGAGCGTACGGATCCTCTCCGTCGACTCCGGGATATACTTCTGGCCGCCGAAGCCAGGATAAACGCTCATAATCAGAATCATTTCTACCTGATCCATCACGCCCGTAACCGCAGAAAGCGGCGTATCCGGATTTACGGCAACTCCGGCATCTGCGCCTGTTTCATGAATCTTTTTCACGGTTTCTGCCAGATCGCGGCATGCCTCCGCGTGAACCGTGATCATATCCGCCCCGCAGCTTTGAAATTCTTCTACGTAGCTCCGGTCCGTTTACCATCATATGAACATCAAAATACAGACTGCTTTCTTTTCGGATCGACTTTACCACCGGCATTCCAAACGAAATGGATGGTACAAACATTCCATCCATAATATCGATATGAAGCCACCGGCACTCTGCTTTCTCTACCCTTTGGATCTGTTCTCCGAGACGGTTGAAGTCTGCGGATAAAATAGAAGGTGCCAACTGATATACTCGGCTCATGCTAGTATCTCCTCTTTTCCTGTTCTTTCAGTTCTTCATAGAACATGGTATAGTTTTCAAATCTTTCTTTGCTGATATTTCCCTGTTCCAGTGCCTCTTTGACGGCACAGCCCGGCTCTTTTCCGTGGATGCAGCCGAGGAAACGGCATTTTCCTTCGTACGGATGAAATTCCGGGAAAAAGTTTTTCAGCTCCTCTTTTTCCATATCGGTTGTATAAAGCGAGCTGAACCCCGGCGTATCGCACAGATACGTCTCATGGTCGATCGGGATCATCTGGGAATGGCGCGTCGTGTGTTTTCCTTTTTTCAGCTTTTTGCTGATCTCTCCGGTCTCCATCTGGATTTCTTTCTGCATCCGGTTTGTGATCGAAGATTTTCCGACGCCGGACGGACCGGCTACCACCGTTGTTTTCCCTTTCAGGTATGCTTCCACTTCCTGCATGCCCTGCTCTTTCGCTGCACTCACCGTAAAGACACGGTAACCGCAGTTCTCATAGACGCTTCGCAGATGGTCTGTGTAATCTTCCCCCGCAAGATCTCTTTTATTGAAACAGATTGCCGTCGGAACGTTCTGCTGTTCCATCATCACAAGAAAACGGTCCAGAAGTGTCAGGTTCGGGGTCGGATTTTCCAGCGCAAAAATCACAAGCGCCTGATCGATATTGGCCACTGCCGGACGGATCAGTTCATTTTTCCGCGGCAGAATCCGGGTCATATTTCCTGTTTTTTCCGCTTCATCCAGAATCTCGATTTCCACAAGATCTCCGACGAGCGGTTTCTGGCCTTCCTTCCGGAAAATTCCTTTTGCTTTGCACTCATAAATGCCGATTCTTCCACGTCTACGTAGTAGAATCCGGCAATTCCTTTCATAATCTTTCCTGTCATACTCAACCTTCACTCAACGGAACCGATGGGTACTGTGCAATTGCCTGATAACTTCCGCTCGAATCCATCTCATAGAAGACGATTCTTCCGGTAGAAGAAGCAGACGATGAAGCACTCCAGTTGGTGTTGACAGAATACGGCCAGCTCGTAATGGCCTGTCCGTCCATGATGGTGATGGAGGTCTCGTTTCCGTTTCCATCATCCTGGATCAGCTCAATTTTTGCAATACCACCCTGATACTGATCCGGCGCACTTAAGGTCTGGCTGCAGGACCAGGTAACATCCGTAGCGGTATTTGCGCCCGGCTCGGCCGGTGTCGGGGTCGGTGTATTCTCATCCGGCGTTGTTGGCTGTGCACTTGGGCTGTTGACATAAATCGTAACGTCAGAACCTTTCTTTACTTTGGTTCCGATTGCCGGGTCAACCTCCATGACTTCGCCCTCGGCCACCTTGCTGCTGGTTCCTGTTTTCACAATAATATTGAAATCGCTCAGGATTGATTTTGCTGTCTCCTCATCCAGGCCGATTACATCACGGATTGCAATTTCTTCCGCGTCCTTGGATCCCTTGCTGATCACCAGCGTAACGGTAGATTCCGGCGCAACCTGACTTCCCTCTGACGGGTCAACGGAAATAACCAAGCCTTCTGCAACGGTATCGCTGAAATCCTCTGTTGTGGAACCTGCAGTCCAGCTGAGTCAGTGCAGCACTTGCAGCGTCTTTCTGTGTTCCAACAATGCCGGTCGGAATGGTTACGGTTTCTTTTCCGGAGCTTACATAATACGTAATCGTTGCATTTTTATCGACTTTCGTTCCCGGTTTCAGATCCTGGCGGCAGATCTTTCCTGCCTCAATGACATCCGATGCCTCGGTTCCGCCGTTGACTACACCAAGGTTCAGGCTGTTTGCCAGATCGACGGCATCTGCCTCGGTTTTGTTGGTCAGATCCGGAACGGTTACTTTTTCGTCTTTGCTTTCGGAAGAAGTAACGGAGGTGCTGCTTGCGGAGGATGCACTGGAAGCATCCGCGGTCGGTCCTTTGCCTCCGACAATACCGGCTGCCTGTGCGATAAAGTAGATCAGCATACAGATGATGATCGCTGCAATCGCAAAACCACCGATGGTGATGATTTTCTCGAGTTTGTTTCCGGCTTTCTCATCGTCGTCTTCATCGTCGTAGTAGGAGTCCTCCTCGTCATCCTCGTAGGAATCGCGGTCATCCTCTTCGTCTTCGTCGTCCTCATCCTCGTCTTCGTAGCTGTACTTCTCGTCGTCGTCCTCATCTTCAATCTTGTTATAACGCTTGCGGGACGTTTCCTCCGTGTTCTGCGCATTCGCTTTTGCTGCTGCGCCGGAACGGATCTGGCTTAACTCTTCTGCGGATACCATAACGGTTTCCGCGTGGGAGCTTAACGGTGTTACCTTTACAAAATTTCCCTGCGGTTCCATCAGGGAATGCTTCAGATCGTCGATCAGTTCCGCCATATTGTTGTAACGGCGGTCCGGACTCTTCTGCGTACATTTCAGAATAATCTGTTCTAATGCAAACGGAAGGTTCGGCGTGTATTTGGAAGGTGATTCAATCTCCTCCTGCAGATGCTTGATCGCAATCGCAACCGTGGTGTCTCCATCGAATGGCACACGGCCTGTTACCATCTCATACATTGTGATTCCGAGAGAATAGATATCACTCTTGTAATCGGAATATCCGCCACGCACCTGCTCCGGAGAGCTGTAATGTACGCTTCCCATAACATTGGAGCTGATGGTGTTGGAAGAAGTCGCCTTTGCAATACCAAAATCAGAAAGTTTTACCTTTCCGTCTGTGGAAATGATGATATTCTGTGGTTTGACATCGCGATGTACAATATTACGGTTGTGCGCCGCCTCAAGACCAAGGGAAACCTGAATGGCGATGCTGGTTGCCTCTTTTACGCTCAGTTTTCCTTTGCGGTCAATGTAATCCTTCAGAGTAATTCCCTCGACAAGCTCCATGACGATATAGTAAACGCCGCGGTCCTCCCCGACATCGTACACGTTTACAATATTGGGATGGGACAGCCCTGCCGCTGCCTGCGCCTCTGTACGGAATTTGCGGATAAATGTTTTATCCTCCCGAAATTCCGGCTTTAATACCTTGACAGCAACCATACGGTTCAGCTTGTGATCCTTTGCCTTGTAGACATCAGCCATACCGCCGGATCCATCCGGCTTATGATCTCATATCGTTCTCCTAAAATAACGCCCTCTTTTAACATTCTTTCACCTCGTTTGTAAATGGTTCAACGACAATGACTGCGATATTGTCTCTGCCGCCATTTGCATTTGCTTGATCAATTAAACGTTTTGCCTTGTCCTCACCGTCTTCGCGGCAGATGATTTCGAAGATTTCCTCATCTGTTACCATATTGGAAAGGCCATCCGAGCACATCACCAGTTGATTTCCTTCTTCAAGCTGAATATCAAAGAAATCAATCTTTACGGTATCCTGTGTGCCTACTGCCTGGTAATAATGTTTTTGTCCGGGTGATTTCGCGCCTGCTCGGGAGTAAGTTCTCCGAGGCGCACCATCTCTGCGATTAGTGAATGATCCTGCGTCACCTGATCAAAGATGCCATCCGCTGCCAGATACAGCCTGCTGTCTCCTACGTTTGCAACGTAGGCATAGCTGCCGACCACGGTAGCCACTACCATCGTTGTACCCATGCCTTCCATGGATACATCTCGTTTTGCCTGCTCAAAAATCTGGCTGTTTGCTGCTTCAATCCATGCCGAATGATCCGTACCGGTTAAAAATTCGTATCTCTTTTTTACAGATTCCACCAGTACAGAAACACCATAACGCGAGGCAAAATCACCCGCATTATGGCCTCCCATGCCTCTGCAACGACAAAGAGGTTCGGAAGGTTTCCGACCGGAGAGGCGGAGGCAAACACAAAATCCTGGTTCATCGTCCGTTTCTGTCCGATATCGGTTGCAGAAAATACCTTCATGCTTTTTTCTCCTGTATTGACAGCCGCTTTTTACGGCTGTTCGTTTGATTTATCGATAAAACTTTTTCTTAACTGTCCACAGGCTCCGTCAATATCGGCGCCCATTTCCCTTCTAATAGTAACATTAATTCCGTATTTTTCAAGTTTATTTTTGAAATTCTCTACGACTTTTTTCGTTGATTTCACGTAATCGCGCTCTTTGATCGGGTTGACCGGGATCAGATTTACATGACAGTTGATATCCGAAATCCGCGCGGAAAGCTCTTTTGCATCGGCTTCGCTGTCATTTTTCCCGCCAACGAGAGAGTACTCAAATGTAATCCGACGGCCTGTTTTTGCAAAGTAATTGCGGCATGCATCGAGAATTTCATCAATGGAATATTTATTGGCAATCGGCATCAGCTCGCGGCGCTTTTCATCGTTCGGCGCATGAAGGGAAAGTGCCAGGGTGATCTGGAGTCCCTCATCTGCCAATTTGTACATATTCGGCACGATTCCGCAGGTGGAAACGGTGATGTTTCTCTGGCTGATGTTGAGTCCTTCCTGGCTCGAAAGCAGCCGCACGAAGCGCACCAGATTGTCGTAGTTGTCCATCGGCTCACCCGTTCCCATGACAACCAGATTGGAGACCCGCTCCCCGGTGTCCTCCCAAATCCGGTAAATCTGGTCGAGCATCTCCGACGGAGTCAGGCACCGCACGAGTCCGCCGATTGTGGACGCGCAGAAGCGGCAGCCCATCCGGCAGCCGACCTGGGATGAGATGCAGACGGAATTTCCGTGGTGGTACTTCATCCAGACGCTCTCGATCACGTTGCCGTCGCTAAGGCGGAACAGGTATTTTCTCGTTCCGTCGATTTTGGACTCCTGCACCTGCACTTTTTCGAGACAGGTAAGCGGATACTGTTCCTTTAATTTTTCCCGGAAGGCAAGCGAGAGATTCGTCATCTCATCGTAGCTGCCCGCCAGACGATGATGCATCCAGTCGTATAACTGTTTGGCACGGAACGGCTTTTCTCCCATCTGCTGGCAGGCGTCCTTTAATTCGTCTAAGGTCATTGATTTAATATCCATCTGTTACGCCCGTCCTTCCTCTGTTTTCCGGAATTTTGCAAGGAAAAATCCGTCTGTCTTGTGTACCCCCGGGATCAGCTGCAGCTGTCCTTTGGCCGTTTCTCCGCTTTTCAGCTCATCCGGCAGCAGTTCATCCAGACTGACTGCTTCAAACGGGAACTGTTCCAGAAACCATGCGGCATTCTCGCTGTTTTCTTTTCTGTTGACGGTACATGTGCTGTACAGCAGTGTGCCGCCCGGCTTTACGTACGATGCGGCATTTGCAAGGATTGCCCGCTGAATCCGTACCAGCTCCTCTTCTTTTTCTTTTGAAGCGTAATATTTGATATCCGGCTTTCTGCCGATGACGCCGTATCCGGTGCACGGCAGGTCCGCAATCACAACGTCCGCTTTTCCGATCCATTCCGCATCGAGCTGTTCCGCATCTTTTACCTTCGGCACGACGCAGGAAACACCTGCTCTCTGCACATTTTCCCGGATCAGATCGACCTTGTATTCAGTGAGATCACGCGCTTCCACGCATCCCTGATTTCTCATTTTATCTGCTGCATGGAGGCTCTTTCCGCCCGGTGCCGCGCAGAGATCCAGCACCTGGTCACCCGGCTTTGGATCCGCCAGATGCGCCGCCATCATGGAGCTCACATCCTGAATCTGGAACCGGCCTTCCTGGAAGGCATTCAGTGATGCGATCGTCTCAAAGTTTTTCAGATAGAACGCCTCGCCAAGATACGGCGCTTTTTCCAGCTCTGCCCCCTGGCTTTCCAGACTTTTCTTCGTCTCCTCGATCGTATTGTTCCAGCGGTTGATACGGATCGTCACCTGTTTTTCTTTCAGGAAATCCGCCATCATCGTTTCTGCCGTTTCTTTTCCGTACTGGGATACGAACTCCTCAACCAGAAATTCCGGCATGGAATATTTCACGGAAAGATACTGCGTAGTATTGTTCTCCTTCGGCATCGGCAGATGATCTTTTTCCCGCACGATCGTGCGCAGAACGCCGTTGACAAAGCCCTTTAAGTTGTAAAAATGCTTCTTTTCCGCCAGTTTCACCGCCTCATTGACGACTGCCGAATCCGGTACTGCGTCAAGAAAACGGATCTGGTACACCGACATCCGTAAGATCGCACGAATCACCGGCTTGCATTTGTTGATCTTGATTTTGGAATACTGATTGATGATGTAGTCATTCTGGATACCGTATTCCACGGTTCCCTCGCAGACCCGCTTGATAAACGCACGGTCCTGCCGCGGCAGGAACTGGTATTTATCGAGGGCGTCCTTTACAGCAAGATGGCAGGGCGTTTTCTCCCTGTCCATCTCAAGCAGAATGTTCATAATCAGCTCTCTTGTATTGATTGTATCAGTCATCATTTCTCCTAAATGCTCCGGATAAAATCAGCAGCCGGAGCAGCTGCAGCAGAGAACCGATCACCGCTGCCACGTATGTCATGGCTGCAGCCCAGAGTACTTTCTTGACTCCGTCGTGTTCCGTCTCTGTCACCATACCGCCCTCACTGAGCATTTTTAATGCTCTTCTCGACGCATCGAACTCGACCGGAAGTGTTACCACCTGGAATGCCAGTGCCAGCACAAACAGCCAGATCCCGGCTTTCACCAGCATCGGAAGGCTGAAAATCAGTCCGATCAGGAACAGCGGCCAGAAAAGCTGGGATCCAAGGTTCGCTGCCGGAACAATGGCGCTTCTTACTTTCAGCGGCACGTAATCCGTATTGTGCTGTACGGCATGGCCGCACTCATGCGCTGCGACGCCGATCGCTGCGACCGAGGTTGAATCGTAAACCGCATCCGATAAATTCACGGTTTTTGTCCGCGGATCATAGTGGTCGGTCAGTTTACCGGATACGTGGCGGACGGTCACATCGTAGATGCCGGCCTGATGCAGAATGCGCATCGCCGCCTCGCGTCCCGTCATGCCGCTGTACGAGCGGACGGTCTGATATTTGCCAAAAATCGTGTTCATGCGGGCGGATACCGCCATGGAAATCAGTGCGGCAAGAATCACCAGCAGATACGTACTGTCATAAAAAAGTCCCATATCGTTTTTCTCCTTTTTCTTGGGCACAGCAAAAAAAGCCGCTGTGCAGTTCCCCGCCTCAACTTCAGGTTGCTTTTTTCTTTATTCTCCCAGTCTGGTACCAGGTTCGATGGAATAGCCGCGCAGGAAATCGGCGATTTTCATCCGTTTCTTTCCTTCGAGCTGCAGTTCTTCAATCACCAGAATGCCGTCGCCTGTCTTTACATGAAGGCCGGTTTCATCTGCCACCCAGACTTTTCCGGCATTCTTCGTCGGATCCTGCCCCGGAATCTTCGAGAACAGGTTGCCGCCCAACATGGCAATCACCTTTGCATCCCAGATTTTCAGGTTCTTTCCGTTTACTTTTGTAACGCGCTCGGCCACGGACTCATCGCACGGATCTGGCGTTCAATCTCGATGGCGCTCTTCGTCCAGTCAATCCTTCCGTCCTCTTTTTTAATCATTCGTGCATACGCTGTCGTGCTCTCCTTTGGCTGCTTTTCCGGTGTAATTTCGCCTTTTTCGATTTTAGGAGCGTCTCCACCAGCAGCTTTGCACCGGCTGCCGAAGTTTGTCAAAAAGACTGCCGCCGGTCTCATCTGATGCAAGCGGAATCTCCACTTTTCGAAAGCATTTCACCGGTATCAATGCCTTCATCCATTTTCATGATCGTAACACCGCTTACCTGATCACCGTTCATCACCGCCCACTGGATCGGCGCTGCACCACGGTAGGCCGGAAGCAGGGATGCATGTACGTTGATGCATCCATATTTCGGCATCTCAAGAATCTCTTTTGTAATAATCTGGCCAAAAGCAACAACAACAATCACATCCGGCTCCATTTCCCGGATCTTTTCGATCGCTTCTGCGTCCCGCACGCGGCGCGGCTGGTAAACCGGAAGACCGTGTTTTTCGGCTGCCTCCTTGACCGGTGTCGGCATCATCTGTTTTCCACGGCCCTTCGGTTTGTCCGGCTGTGTCACAACGCCTGTGATCTCATAGCCGGCCTCCACCAGTGCCTCAAGTGTTCCCACGGAGAAATCCGGGGTTCCCATAAATACCACTTTCATCTAAAGTCATCTCCTTTATCTTTTCGGCCTACTCTTCGTCCTCGTATTCATCATACTCATCGTACGTGTTGTCCCAGAGTTCGCTTCTACTTTTTCTGTATACATATGTCCGTCGAGGTGATCACACTCGTGACAGATGCAGCGGGCAAGAAGTTCGGTTCCCTCCAGTTCAAACGGCTGCATGTCGCGATCCAGTGCTCTTACCTTTACGTAATTCGGACGGGTTACCGTACCGGATTTTCCCGGAAGGCTTAAGCATCCCTCTGCTCCGGTCTGACTTCCGGAAGTCTCCAGAATTTCCGGGTTAATCAGCAGATGCGGTGTTCCATCCACATCCATGACTACGATTCTCTTTAAAATGCCGACCTGCGGTGCGGCAAGACCTACGCCGTTCGCCTCATACATCGTGTCAAACATGTCGTCGATCAGCTCGATGATTCTTGGTGTCATCTCCTCCACCGGTCTGCATTTTTTCGTTAATACGCGGTCGCCTACGACTCTGATTTCTCTGATTGCCATAATTCTTTTCCTTTCTTTTGCTCTTCTATTATAAATAATCTATGTGTAAATAGTATGAAAAAACTAATACTTCTGCTGAAGTCAAACTGTAAATAAACGGTACGGAAGCCTTTGTTAATCTCGATATACCGCTCCAGTTTTTCCCGCAGCCCTGCCAGCACCTCTTCCTGCGGCGCGCGTACATACACGGCCATGCGGTACAGGTCATTGATTTTCGACACTGCCTCACTTGCCGGGCCGATGATCTGGACTTCGCGGTTTCCCCGGATGCGGATGAGATATCTGCGAATGTATTCCATCGCCTGCGTCAGATGCGCTTCATCCTCCCCGGCTCCGTGGATCGCCAGAAGCTCCGCCGCCGGGGGATATCCCATCAGACGGCGGTAGTCCATTTCTTTCTCGTAAAATGCCCCGTAATCCTGCTCTGCCGCCGTCTGAATGCTGTAATGTTCGGATGGTACGTCTGAATAACTGCCATTCCCGGCTTTTCGCCTCTTCCGGCGCGGCCGACTGCCTGCGTCAGCAGCTGGAACGTACGCTCCCCGGCACGGTAATCGACTGCATTCAGGGAGAGATCCGCCGCCAGCGCTCCCACCAGCGTGACATTCGGGAAATCGTGGCCTTTTACGATCATCTGGGTTCCAATCAGGATATCGGCCTCCCCCGCCGCAAATGAGGACAGGATTTCTTCATAACTGTTTTTCGTTTTTGTCGTGTCGCCGTCCATCCTAAGAACGCGTGCCTTTGGAAACAGCTTTTTCACGTTCTGCTCGATCTGCTGTGTGCCGGCACGGAAGCCGCCGATGTACGGGGAACCGCACGACGGGCACGCATGTACCTGCGGTGTTTCATAACCGCAGTAATGGCAGACGAGCTTTCCGTTATTGTGTGCTGTCAGTGATACATCGCAGTGCGGGCATTTCATCACATGGCCGCATGCACGGCACGAGACGAAGCCCGCATAGCCTCTGCGGTTCAGAAACAGTACAACCTGTTCCTTTTTTTCAAGCCGTTTTTCGATCTCTTCCCGCAGTTTTCCGGACAGAATCGAACGGTTTCCCATCTGTAATTCTTCCCGCATATCCGCGATCCATACGGACGGAAGTGCTGCATTTCCGTACCGCGCATCCATCCGGAACAGCGCGTACGCTCCCGTCTCGCAGGCGTAAGAAGCATCCACCGACGCGTTGCCGAACCCATCACCACATGGGCATGCTCCAGCCGGCGCGGCGCACGGCGGTCTCCCTTGCATGGTAGCGCGGCGTCACTTCACTTTTATAGGAGGTTTCATGCTCCTCATCGATTACGATCAGCCCCAGATCCGGAAACGGTGCAAAGAGTGCGGAACGCGGACCGATCATAATACTGACCTCCCCGCGCCGCGCGCGCTCCATCTGGTCGGCGCGCTCGGACGGTGTCATCCGCGAGTTGACCACCGTGACCCTTGTTTCAAACCGTGCGCAGAACCGCTCCACGTTCTGATACGTCAGCGCAATCTCCGGGATCAGCACGATCACCTGTTTTCCTTCCTTCAGCACTCGCTCCATCAGCTCCATATAGACGAGCGTTTTGCCGCTTCCCGTCACACCGCGGATCAGGCAGGGGCGGTTCTGTCCTTCCCATTCCTTTCGAATGCCGTCCACCACGGCCTGCTGCTGTTCGTTTGGTTTTCCCGCAGTTGTTCTTCCTGCCGCATCAGATACCGGATTTCTCCAGGTGCTCGTACGGCGGATTTCCAACACGCCCTGCTCTTCCATCACGTGCAGCGTATCTGCCGTGATTTTCAGTTTCTTGCTCACAACCGGCCCTGGAAGAACCGGCTGGGCCAACAGCGCGTTTAAGAGACGGATTCTCGCTTTATAATTTTTCTTTCTGTAGTTTTCCAGCAGCTCCTCACATCTCGCAGGATCTGCAAGAAGCGCAATTTCGCGGGTTTCTTTCCCGCGCGCCTTTACTTTGACTGGAAGCACCGTCTTTAACGCCTGGATCATCGTCGATCCGTACGTATGACGCATCCACGCGGCGAGCGCGATGAGCTTCGTCTCTACGGTCGCCGCATCCTTTTGTACCGCGAGGATGGCCTTCATCCGGTCCTGCGGATATTTCGGCTCGTTTCCGACGGAAAGCACATAGCCGGTGATCGTGCGGTTTCCGTTTCCAAACGGAATCTGTACCGCCGTTCCCGGACTGATCTCCCCTGTCAGTTCCGGCGGAACCTTGTACTGAAAGGTCCGGTCCAGTTTTTCATTTGTGATGTCTACGATTACATCAGCGTAAACGCTGCTCATACATTCCCCTTACTTTCTTCCAGTATTTCCCGGATCAGCACGCGCTCATCCATCTCGTACCGTTTCCCCTTCCGGATCTGATACGTTTCGTGGCCTTTTCCCGCGAGCACCACGAGATCGCCCGGCTGCCGGTTTTCGATCACATACCGGATCGCCTCCTTACGGTCTGCAATCTCAACGAAAGCGCCTTCTGTTTTCCCGATTCCCGTCCGGATATCGTCCAGAATCGCCTGTGGTTCCTCATCCCGCGGATTGTCCGAGGTGATGACGGTCAGATCCGCCAGACGCCCCGACACCTCTCCCATCTGGAATCTCCGGTCCCGCGCGCGGTTTCCGCCGCAGCCGAAGAGACAGATCAGGCGCTTCGATGGTACTTCCGCAGTGTCTTTAACAGGCTTTCGAGGCTCATCGCATTGTGTGCGTAGTCAATGAGAAGCGTCATTTCCGGATACACCGGAACTGCCTCACACCGCCCACGGACGCGGACTGCGGAAAGTGCCTCCTGCATCGCCTTTTCCGGGATTCCCATCTGCGCGCAGACCGCAATGGCGGCAAGCGAGTTGGAAACGGAAAACAGACCCGGCAGATCTACCCGTACCGGAAAATCCGCTGCGCCCTGCACCCGGTATGAGACACCGAGCACGCCGGGCGCTGATCGAGTGCTGCATCTGCTGCCATAAAATCAGCTTTTTCCCTGCATCCGAATGTCACCAGACGGCAGGTGCTCTGCCTTATGATCTCCGGAAACCTTTTGTCATCCCGGTTTACAATTCCGGTTCTGCAGGTGCGAAGCAGCTTCTTTTTGCAGGACAGATATTCTGCAAACGATGCATGCTCCCCGGCGCCGATGTGGTCGTTTCCAATGTTGGTGAACACACCGTAATCAAACGTAATTCCATCACACCGGTGCTGTTTTTCCGCCTGCGAGGAAACCTCCATCACAACATGGGTGCAGCCCTCCCGCATCATTTCAGAAAACAGCTTCTGCAGCACAACAGGCTCCGGCGTTGTATTTTCTGACGGAATGCTTTTTTCCCCGATCCTCGTCTCGATCGTTCCGATGAGTCCTGCGCGTATCCCTGCTTTTCGCAGGATTTCGTAAATCATATATGCAGTCGTCGTCTTTCCCTTCGTGCCGGTCACTCCGATTGTCACAAGGTGCTGCGCCGGATCGTCCTCCCAGGCACAGGAAAGCTGTGCGAGTGCTTCTCTGCTGTCCTTTACTACGAGTACGGTTACCTTTTCCGGAATCCCTTCCAGTTCCCGCTCCGCAACCAGAACAGCAGCGCCCCTCTCGACTGCTTCTTCTGCATATACGTGCCCGTCCATCCTGTTTCCGCGGATGCAGACAAACACGTTCTGCGGCTGTACTTTTCTGCTGTCGCATGTGATTCCTGTAACTTCCGCATCCAGACTGCCCTGCTGGAGCTGATATGCGATCCGTTTTTGTAACGTGCGCATGTTTTTCATGCCGGGACCTCCCTTTCACGTTTCAAATCCCTACGACTCAGATACTTTTATAGAATACCATAGTCCGAAAAACATTTCAATGTGCGCAATGTCGGTTTCTTCTTGATTTTTGCCTCCATAAACTTTATAATAGTTCTATATTGATGCCTGGTTTTTTCGTATCAAAATCTATGAACTGCAAAGAGAGGTATCTTCCAATGAAAAGAAAAAAAATAGTTGTTGCACTGGGACACAAAGCTCTTGGAACGACGCTGCCGGAACAGAAAGCAGCCGTAAAACGTTCCGCAAAAGTAATCGCAGATCTCGTTGCTGCCGGCGCTGATGTTGTCATCACCCACAGCAATGCGCCGCAGGTCGGCATGATCCACATGGCGATGAATGAATTCGGCAAAATGCACACCGACTACAGCGCAGCCCCGATGTCTGTCTGCTCCGCTATGAGCGAAGGCTACATCGGCTACGACCTGCAGAACGCCATCCGTGCTGAGCTTCTCCGCAGGGGAATCTTCAAAACCACATCCACGATTCTTACACAGGTTGAAGTAGATCCGTACGACGATGCCTTCAACAATCCGGTCAAACTGATCGGCCGTACGCTTACCAAAGAGGAGGCTGACGCAGAGGAAGAAAAAGGAAACTACGTAACGAAAACCGAGGACGGCTACCGCCGAATCGTTGCTGCTCCGAAGCCGCAGGATATCGTAGAGATCGACTCCATCCGTCTTCTTCTCGATGCCGGACAGGTTGTCATCGCAGCAGGCGGCGGCGGAATCCCGGTTCTCCCACAGAATGAAGAGTTAAAGGGTGCATCCGCAGTCATCGAAAAAGACCTCACCAGCGGCTGATGGCAGAAATGCTGAACGCAGACATGCTGATGATCCTGACCAGCGTGGAAAACGTTTCCATCAACTACGGTACCCCGGACGAAAAACCGCTGGAGCACATCACCGTTGCTGACGCGAAGAAATACATCGCAGAAGGCCAGTTCGGAGAAAACTCCATGCTGCCGAAGATGGAAGCAGCTGTTTCTTTCCTCGAGAAAGGCATCGGCCGTACCGCAGTCATCACTTCCATTGATTCCGCACTCGCCGGATTCCAGGGAAAAACAGGTACGATTATTGAGTAATACAAAGTATACAAAAAAGGATTCCCTCGAGTGGGAATCCTTTTTTTCTACTCTTTTTCCGGACTAAAAAGCCAGATTAGAAAGTAAATTTATCTGCAAAGTAAGCATCGAGATCCTCAATTTTAATTCTCTCCTGCTCCATGGTGTCACGGTCACGGACGGTAACAGCACCATCGGTCTCGGAATCGAAGTCGTAGGTGATGCAGTACGGAGTACCGATCTCATCCTGACGGCGATAGCGTTTTCCGATATTTCCACGGTCATCAAACTCGCAGTTGTATTTCTTGGACAGCTCTGCAAAGACTTTCTCAGCGCCCTCGTTCAGCTCTTGGAAAGCGGAAGCACACCGATTTTTACCGGTGCCAGTGCCGGATGGAAATGCATCACGGTACGAACATCATTCTTCTCTGCGTCGAGAACTTCCTCGTCATAAGCGCTGCACAGGAATGCCAGAACGACACGGTCAGCACCAAGAGACGGCTCGATAACATACGGGATGTATTTCTCGTTCTTCTCTGGATCGAAATAGGTCATATCCTGTCCGGATACATTCTGATGCTGAGTCAGGTCGTAATCGGTACGGTCTGCGATTCCCCACAGCTCGCCCCATCCGAACGGGAACAGGAACTCGATATCGGTTGTTCCCTTGCTGTAGAAGCACAGCTCTTCCGGAGAATGGTCTCTTGCACGCATCTCTTCGTCTTTCATGCCGAGGCTCTTCAGCCAGTTGATGCAGAAGCCTCTCCAGTACTGGAACCAGTCAAGATCGGTGCCAGGCTCGCAGAAGAACTCCAGCTCCATCTGCTCGAACTCACGGGTACGGAAGGTGAAGTTACCCGGTGTAATCTCGTTACGGAAAGATTTACCGATCTGACCGATTCCGAACGGAATTTTCTTTCTGGAAGTACGCTGTACGTTTTTGAAGTTTACGAAGATACCCTGTGCAGTCTCCGGACGAAGATATACGGTGTTCTTCGCATCCTCTGTAACACCCTGGAAGGTTTTGAACATCAGGTTGAACTGACGGATATCGGTAAAATTATGTTTTCCGCAGGACGGACACGGAATCTGATGCTCCTCGATGAAGTTCTTCATCTCTTCCTGGGACCATGCGTCTACACTGCCGCCTTCGATTTCAATGCCTTTTCCTCGCAGAAGTCTTCGATCAGCTTGTCTGCACGGAAACGCTCGTGGCACTCTTTACAGTCCATCAGAGGATCGGAAAATCCGCCGAGATGACCGGAAGCTACCCATGTCTGCGGGTTCATCAGGATCGCGCAGTCAACACCTACGTTGTGCGGGCTCTCCATCACGAATTTCTGCCACCATGCTTTTTTCACGTTGTTTTTCAGCTCAACACCGAGCGGGCCGTAATCCCAGGTATTTGCCAGGCCGCCGTAAATTTCGGAACCCGGATATACAAAACCTCTGGATTTTGCTACTGCCACAATTTTGTCCATTGTCTTTTCCATAGTTAGTTACTCCTCTATTTTATTTGTTTACTTACCATAAACAACAATAACAGGACTGGCAAGAAGAACGTCCTGCTCATATTCCTGCTCTGTTTCTTCTGTCTTAGTCTGCTCTGATGATGACGCAGAATCACTCTCTGTGGACTTTGTGGTCCACTCGCCGGCGTATCCACCGTGTTTTTTCCTTTGATCACGGCTGTACCGGAAACGCAGAGCACCGGATCTTCCGTTACGATTTCCAGCGGCTCCTCGCAGACAATCACGCGTACATGCTTAACGCCTTTGACCGCATCTTCGACTGAAACCTCATTGCCTTTAGAATCGACAAAGGAAGCGGAAAAATCATATCCCGCTTCTTCTGCCTCATCCAGCGTGCCTGCGAAAAATTCTGCTCCGTGATAATCCGCGTAAGACTGGTAATCTCCGTATTCCATCCGGATCTCCACCTTGTCCTCTTTGATCTGGCATTTTTCCAGCTTCACGGAATCCGCATCGCCGCGCTCCTCTGTGAATTTTTTGATGTCATCCTCCACAAAGACCTTCAGTTCGTCTTCCGTGTAATCATCGTCTTTGCTGTAATCTTCCACAATAGCTTCTGTCACAACACCATTTTTGCTCACATAGACAGATGTCGTTGTCACATCTTTTAACTTCTCACAGCCCGACAGCAGCACGGAAGCCGCTGTCAGAACTGCGAGAAGCTGTCCTGCTTTTTTCATAAAAATCCTCTAAAAACCGCCTGAATTATTTGTTGCGGTAAATGATATCGTCTCTTCCCGGCCCGTTGGAGATCATGGTGATCGGGAATCCGATTTCTTTCTCTACAAACTCGATGTAGTTTCTGCAGTTTTCCGGCAGCTCCTCATATTTCTTGATGCCGCGGATATCGCATTTCCAGCCCGGAAGCGTTTTCAGCACCGGTTTTGCTTTCTCAAGAATGCTGGTGTTCGGGAAATCGTGGATTTCTTTTCCGTCTACTTCGTATGCTGTGCAGACCGGAATCTCATCCAGATAGCCAAGTACGTCAAGTACGGTGAACGCTACATCGGTGGTACCCTGCATTCTGCAGCCGTAACGGGAAGCAACACAGTCGAACCATCCCATACGTCTCGGGCGGCCTGTGGTTGCACCGAACTCTCCGCCGTCTCCGCCGCGTCTTCTGAGCTCATCTGCCTCATCGCCGAAGATCTCGGAAACGAAAGCACCTGCTCCTACTGCGCTGGAGTAAGCTTTGCATACGGTTACGATTTTCTTGATTTCATATGGCGGAACACCTGCTCCTACTGCGCGTAGCCGGCCAGTGTGGAAGAAGAAGTTACCATCGGGTAAATTCCGTGATCCGGGTCTTTTAAGGAACCAAGCTGACCCTCAAGCAGGATCTCCTTGCCTTCCTGAATCGCGTTCCACAGGAATGCGGAAGTATCGCATACGTATGGCTCAACCATTTTTTTGTATTCCATCAGCTCTGCATAGATCTCATCCGGATTTAACTGCGGTTTGTGATACAGATGCTCGAGCAGAATGTTCTTGGTTTCGCATACGGATTTCAGTTTCTCTTTCAGGTGCTCATCGTCGAACAACTCGTTTACCTGGAAACCGATTTTTGCATATTTATCTGAGTAGAACGGAGCGATACCGGATTTGGTGGAACCAAAGGATTTTCCGCCCAGACGCTCTTCCTCATACTGATCGAACAGGATGTGGTACGGCATTACCATCTGTGCACGGTCGGAAATTTTGATCTTCGGTGCCGGCACTCCCTTCGAAACGATCTCATTTAACTCTTTGATCAGAACCGGAATATTGAGTGCAACACCGTTTCCGATTACGCTTGTTGTGTGGCTGTAAAATACGCCGGATGGAAGGGTATGAAGTGCAAACTTTCCATAGTTGTTTACAATGGTATGGCCTGCATTCGCACCACCCTGGAAACGGACAATAATGTCTGCCTCTTTTGCGAGCATATCGGTAATCTTACCTTTTCCCTCGTCTCCCCAGTTTGCTCCTACTACTGCCTTAATCATGTGACATCCTCCTAATTCAACGTATACTTGCGGCCTCTTTGTTTCGGCCGTTCATGCATAGTATACCATGTTTTCTTCATAAGTAAAACTTATTATTACTTATAAAATTTGTTTTTTTATTATTTCTGTTTATCAAACGCATCAGACGTTGATTCCGCAGTCATGCCAAGTGCCTCTTTGTTTGCCTCAAGCACCGGATTAACTACGTTCTTCAGGAATGCGTCAACCTGTACGGATGCGCGGCCTGTGTATTTGGACGGATCCATCGTCTTTTCCAGCTCTTCTTTGGTCAGATGGAACATCTCATCCGCTGCGATCAGATCCAGAAGATCATTATCGCGGCCTTCCTCTTTGACATGTTTTCCGGCGATCATGGACAGCTCGCGGATTCTCTCATGCAGCTCCTGACGGTCGCCGCCTGCTTTTACCGCATCCATCATGATATTCTCAGTTGCCATAAACGGAAGCTCTGCCATCATGTGTTTTAAGATAACCTTTGGATAAACCACAAGTCCGTCTACGACGTTCATGCACAGATCCAGGATACCGTCGATGGCAAGGAAGCCTTCCGGAATGGAAAGTCTCTTGTTTGCAGAGTCATCGAGGGTTCTCTCAAACCACTGTACAGAAGAGGTGATGGCCGGATTTAATGCATCGGTGATCACATAACGGGACAGGGATGCGATACGCTCGCTTCTCATCGGATTTCTCTTATATGCCATGGCGGAAGATCCGATCTGTCCTTTCTCGAACGGTTCCTCGACTTCTTTTAAGTGCTGCAGAAGACGGATATCGTTGGAGAATTTCGTTGCGCTTGCCGCAATGCCTGCCAGAACGTTTAATACTCTCGTATCGACTTTTCTGGAATACGTCTGTCCGGAAACAGGATAGCAGTTCTTGAAGCCCATTTTCTCAGCGATCATCGGATCGATCTTGTCGATGGTCTCCTGATCTCCTTCGAACAGCTCTAAAAAGCTTGCCTGTGTGCCTGTTGTTCCTTTGGAGCCGAGCAGCTTTAAGGTGCTCTGTACATACTCGAGATCTTCAAGGTCCATTAAGAACTCCTGCATCCACAGGGTTGCACGTTTTCCGACGGTGGTCGGCTGTGCCGGCTGGAAGTGGGTGAAGGCAAGGGTCGGCTGGTCTTTGTAGGTATCCGCAAATTTTGCCAGCTCAGCGATAACGTTCACCAGTTTTTTCTTCACCAGCTTTAAGGCTTCGTTCATGACAATGATATCGGTATTGTCGCCTACGTAGCAGCTGGTTGCTCCCAGATGGATGATTCCTTTTGCTTTCGGACACTGTACGCCGTAGGCATACA
>ENA-OQBJ01000088-OQBJ01000088.1-human-gut-metagenome-genome-assembly--contig:-NODE-88-length-45133-cov-10.947718_pt1 | contig 45133 bp, 55 predicted proteins | sample MGYA00242743_ERZ504545 | MGnify/ENA primary metagenome ERZ504545 (study PRJEB26092, sample SAMD00036252) | human gut metagenome | host: Homo sapiens | study: EMG produced TPA metagenomics assembly of... | reverse complement strand
CCTTCCCCGGCGACGCCGTGCGCCCTGCGAGCGCTCCGGCTATGCGCGGCATGATCGTTCGCGATATGTGCGCCACGCTTCTAACTGGCGCTCGGCCGTCAGCGTGCCGGAGTACCTGCGCGCTCACGGCATCGTCGCTATCGAGGGTATCGACACCCGCGCTCTGGTGCGCCATCTGCGCGACAATGGTTCCAAGATGGGCATTATCTCGACCGAGATCTTCGACGTCGACGAGCTTGCCGAGCGCTTGTCCGCTGCGCCCACGCTGGTAGGCGAGAACCTGGTCAAGACCGTAAGTTGCCCCGCGCCTCACGAGTTTGTGGCCGCCGACCTGCCTGCCACGCATGACTTTGCGCTTGCGGCTGCCGCTCCTGCCCGTCACAAAGTGGTCGCCTACGACTGCGGTGTGAAGCGCGGTATTCTGGAGGGCCTGGTCCGTGCCGGCTGCGATCTCACCGTCGTGCCGTGGGGTACGCCCGCCCAGCAGGTGCTCGACATGAATCCCGATGGCGTCTTTTTGTCCAACGGCCCCGGCGACCCCGATGCCGTGGTGGAGACCTATGAGCAGGTACAGCAGCTGATCGGCAAGGTGCCGGTCTTTGGCATTTGCCTCGGTCACCAGATGATCAGCCTGGCCTGCGGCGCCCAAATGGAAAAGCTTAAATTCGGTCACCGTGGCGGTAACCAGCCGGTTATGAATCTGGTGAGCCGTCGCGTGGAGATCACCGCGCAAAACCACGGCTTTGGCCTGCTGTTCCCCAGTCTGGGCAAACTGATTCCGGAGCTTTCCGGCGGCGAAACCGAGCATGCGGCCGACGGTGACCTGCGCGCTGGGTGCGTCGCGGCATCGCGCCGGTCGTGATGAACGAGCGCTTTGGTCGCATTCGCCTGACACATGTGAACCTCAACGACGGCACCGCCGAGGGCATCCAGCTGCTCGACGCCCCGTGTTTCTCGGTCCAGTACCACCCCGAGGCTTCGCCTGGCTCCACCGATGCCCACTATCTCTTTACCGCCTTTACGCGACTCATGGACGGCGAGGAGAACTACCTGGACATCGACACCGCGAAGGACCGCCTCGCCGGCTGGAATTTCGCCGAGTCCGAGAACGCTGCGACCGAGGAGAACTAACATGCCGAAACGTACTGACATCAAGCGCATCCTCGTTATTGGTTCGGGCCCCATCGTTATTGGCCAGGCCTGCGAGTTCGACTACTCCGGCGCCCAGGCCTGCAAGGTGCTCAAGGAGGATGGCTTTGAGGTCATCCTGGTCAACTCCAACCCGGCGACCATCATGACCGACCCGGGCTTGGCCGACCGCACCTATGTCGAGCCCATCACCGCCGAGTTTATCGAGCGCGTAATCAAGAAAGAGCATCCGGACGCGCTGCTGCCCACGCTGGGTGGCCAGACCGGTCTGAACGCCGCTGTTGAGCTGGCGAAAGACGGCACGCTGGACAAGTACGGCGTCGAGATGATCGGCTGCGACCTGGCCGCTATCGAGCGCGGCGAGGACCGCAAGCTCTTTAACGAGGCCATGGCCGAGATCGGCCTGGAGGTCGCGCGCTCGGGCTACGCCTATAGCGTGGCTGACGCCGAGCTATCGCCGAGCGCGTGGGCTATCCCTGCGTGCTGCGTCCGAGCTTTACCCTCGGCGGCGCCGGCGGCGGCATCGCGCACACCCACGAGGAGCTCGTCTCCATCGTGAGCCAGGGCCTTGAGCTCTCGCCTGCCCATGAGGTGCTGGTCGAGGAGTCCATCGAGGGTTGGAAAGAGTATGAGATGGAGGTCATGCGCGACCACGCCGGCAACGGCATCATCGTGTGCTCCATTGAGAATCTCGACCCCATGGGCGTGCACACCGGCGACTCCATCACCGTGGCGCCGGCGCAGACACTAAGTGACCTTGAGTACCAGCGCATGCGTGTCGCGTCGCTCGCCATTCTGGAGAAGATCGGCGTCGAGACCGGCGGCTCCAACGTGCAGTTTGCCGTGAACCCCAACACCGGTCGCTTGATCGTCATCGAGATGAACCCGCGCGTGAGCCGTTCGTCCGCGCTGGCCTCCAAGGCCACGGGTTTCCCCATCGCCAAGGCCGCCGCGCGCCTTGCCGTGGGCTACACGCTCGACGAGATCGTCAACGACATTACCAAGGCAACGCCCGCCTGCTTTGAGCCCACAATCGACTACTGCGTCGTCAAGGTGCCGCGCTTTGCCTTCGAGAAGTTTAAAGGCACTGATCCTACGCTCACCACGCGCATGAAGGCCGTGGGCGAGATTATGGCGATCGGCCGCACCTTTGAGGAGGCCTTCGGCAAGGCCATGCGCTCACTGGAGGACGGTCACCAGGCGTCTGCGCCGGTGGCAAGGAGGGTGCCGACAAGCTGAGCGACGATGAGCTCGCTCAGGCCGTGGCAACCCCGACCGAGCACCGCATCTTCTTTGTGGTCGAGGCCCTGCGCCGTGGCTGGGACATCGCCCACATCCATGCCATCTGCGGTATCGATCCGTGGTACCTCAACCGTATCAACGACATGGTGCAGGTCCAGGAGAGCATCCGCGGCCTGCGTGTGGAGGATATCGACGCCGACGCGATGCGCCTGCTCAAGCAGTACGGCACGAGCGACGCCGAGATTGCCGCGCTGACCGGCTCGGACGAGCGCTTTGTGCGCGCCTATCGCAAGGGTCTGGGCGTGGTTCCCAGCATGAAGACGGTCGATACCTGCGCTGCGGAGTTTTCGAGCGCCACGGAGTACCACTACAAGACGTACGAGAACATCTACCGCACGAGCCGGATGCCAAGAAGTGCGTGGCTCCCGACGAGACCACGCCGGCGGACAAGCCCAAGGCGATGATCCTGGGCGCCGGCCCCAACCGCATTGGCCAAGGTATCGAGTTCGATTACTGCTGCGTGCACGCGAGCTACGCACTGGCGGCTCGCGGCTTCGAGACCATCATAGTCAACTGCAACCCCGAGACCGTTTCGACTGACTACGACACCTCGGACCGCTTGTACTTTGAGCCGCTCACCTACGAGGACGTCATGGATGTCATCGATGTTGAGCGACCCGACGGCGTCGTGGTGACGCTCGGCGGTCAGACCCCGCTTAAGCTGGCGCGCATGCTCGAGGAGAGCGGCGTGAACATCATGGGTACCAAGCCCGACGCCATCGACTTTGCCGAGGACCGCGAGCGCTTTGCCGCCCTGCTCGACAAGCTGGGCATCATGTATCCGCCGGCGGGCCAGGCCACCTCGTTTGAGGAGGCCGAGGCCGTGGCTGCACACATCGGCTACCCGCTGCTGGTGCGTCCGAGCTACGTGCTGGGCGGCCGCGGCATGATGATCGCCTACGATGCCGAGCATCTGCGCGATTACATGGCCGAGGCTGCGCGCATTAGCCCCGACTACCCGGTGTATCTGGACCGCTTCCTGGAGGGCGCAATCGAGTCCGATGTCGACGCCCTGTGCGACGGCGAGGAGGTCTATATTGGCGGTATTCTGGAGCATATCGAGGAAGCCGGTATTCACTCCGGCGACTCCGCGACCTGCATTCCGCCGTTCAGCTTTAGCGAGAGCCTGCAGGCGAAGCTCCGCGAGACCACGCGCCGCATCGCGATGGCGCTGGGAGTCCGCGGTCTGGTCAACGTGCAATATGCCATCAAGGGCGAGACCGTCTACGTGATCGAGGCCAACCCGCGCGCCAGCCGTACCGTGCCGTTTATCTCCAAGGCACCGGCGTGCCGCTGGCCAAATGCGCGGCGCGCATCATGGCAGGCGATTCCATCGCGAGCTTGGGCCTGCCGAGCGACGAACGTCAGCTGGACTGGTTCTGCATGAAGGAAGCCGTCATGCCCTGGGGTCGTTTCCCGGGCGCCGACGTCATCCTGGGGCCCGAGATGAAGTCGACGGGCGAGGTCATGGGTATCGCTAAGAGCTATCCCGAGCATACGCCAAGACGCAGCTGGCGATCGACTACAAGCTGCCCGACCCGAGCGCCGGCAAGGTATTCATCAGCGTGTGCGACCGCGACAAGCGCCACATCCTTTCGGTCGCGCGTATCCTGCGCTACCTGGGCTTTGACATCTGCTCTACCGAGGGTACGGCGCGCGTGCTGCGTGGAGGCAACGTGACGTGCGAGATCGTGGAGAAGATTAGCGGCCCGCACGACGGCGAGCGCCCCAACATCGGCGACCTCATCGCTGATGGCAAGATCGCGGTGATCATCAACACACCGTACGGTCCGGGCTCGCGTGGCGACGGCTATCTGTTGCGCACCGAGGCGGTGCGCCGCGGTGTGACCTGCGTGACCGCGATGTCTGCCGCCAACACGTACGTGAGTGCCATCGAGGCGGTGCGCGAGGACCAGCGGGGTCACGGCAGCGCCAACGACATGGGCATGGACGTCATCGCCCTGCAGGACCTGCCGCAGCACACGGTGTAGGTTGAGCTGTCCGGCCGGGGCGGAGGCGGACACTTTCTCTCGGAAATGGGCTTCGCGAAGTTTTCCGAGAGAAAGGACCGCCTCCCGCCCGGCCTGCGGTGACTCGGTAGCACCGTGTGCTGCCGAAGGGGCTTTGCGCGATGACTAGGGCTGAAAAAGAAAGTGAGTGTGGGCGCTCGTTCGTTCGATACGACGGCGCCCACGTTTTGGATTTATTGGGCTGTGGCGGTGAAGGTTGTTTTGTCGGCGGCGATGTGCACGTGCAGCTTTGCCTGACCGTCGCAGCTGATGAGCACGCCTACCTCGAACGGGGTTCCCGTCTTGTCGTAGGTCGAACGCACGATGCGCATCGCCGCCTTACCGGTGTTCTGTCCCAAAAGGCGCGCCTCATGCTTGTCGAGGTTGACCGTCTCGTAGACGGCATCGACACTTGCGGGCAGGATGCCGGTCTTTTCCGCGATGTAGGCGTAGAGCGAGCCATCCACGTCTTTGCGTGTGAGCTCGGGGCAAAGTGACACGGGATATAGACGTAGTTGAGCTCCATGGGTTTGTCGTTGGCGAGACGCAGGCGGCGAATCTCCCAGACGGGTGTCCCTTCGGGCACTTTGAGCCAGAGGCGATGCCGCGGACGGCCGGTATGCTTGAAAAGGCGAGAATCTGCGAGCTCGGAACCCGTCCCGCTTCGCGCATCCGCGCGCTGAAATTCAGGGCCAGGTCGATGCCGGGTGCTGAGGTTTGGGGTTTGATGAACGTGCCCTGCCCACGTTTGCGCACCACGCGCCCCTCGATGACGAGATCTTGGAAGCAACGGCGCACGGTCGCGCGCGATAACTCTAGTCGCTCACAGATTTCGAGCTCGCGTGGCAGCGGCGTCTTGGTGTCGAACGCCTGGCTGGCGATAAGCAGGGCGATTCGATGTTTAAGTTGGACATAGAGCGGCGTATCACGCTGCGGTCGAAGGGTTCGGAGGCGAGAAACGAGATCATATCCATGGGGTACCTCCATGTCGTGGGCGTACGTGACATGGTCTGACACTGCGGGGCAAACCGGAGATGCCAGGCCCGATTCTTGCTGGTATGTATGGTGCATAAGGAACATAAAACATTTATCAGGCAATCTACCTGCTATTTTAAAAATAATTAGAAGAAAAAATAATTTAGGCACAAAAATAGTTGCTACCGTTAACCGATGAATAGTTGCCGTTCGCAACTATTTTCTTGTACCGAACATGCCCCGGCGCAACAATAATCTCAGCAAAAAGCAAAGCCGTGCGACACACGGCAGGTCGAGAGGAGACCGCATGCGGTATCTGGTAATGGTCAGTCACGGAACGCTCGCTCCCGGACTGCACAGTGTCCTCAAGATGCTCGGCAATGACGCCCCGAACATCTTGTCGACGAGTCTCGTGGACGGCATGGGCGCTGACGAATATGTCGAGAACGTCAAGGCGATGGTCGCTCCCGTTACCGCCGATGACGAGGTTGTCCTGCTCGGTGACATCCTGGGCGGATCGCCGCTCACCAATGCTATGAACACGCTGGCCGAGAAGGGCTTGCTCGCCCACACCATTGCCTTCGGCGGTATGAATCTGCCCATGGCTATGACCGCCATGATGGGGCTTGCCACCATGGACCTGGATTCTCTCAAGCAGATGATGCTGCAGGAGGGCAAGAACGGTATGTCCGAGCTTGTGGTCCCGACCGATGACGCCGACGACGAGGACGACGACATCTAGGCAGCGCATCCGCCCCAATTTTTGTGATGGAGCGGGGGTTAAGAGGAAAGACCCCCGGTGATAAAGAAAGGGAGAACGCATGATTTCGTTCATCCGTATTGACGACCGTATGATCCATGGACAGACCGTTACCCGTTGGGCCCTCGAGTATCCCTGCGACGGTCTTATCGCCGTCAACGACGCTGCAGCGTCCAACCCCGTGCTCAAGGAGGCCTACAAGAGTGCCTCGGGCAAGAAGACGTTCGTGTGGACCAAGGAGCACTTCAAGGAGGTCTCCGAGAAGGTTCTCAAGTCCAACACCAAGTACTTCCTGATCACCAAGAACCCGCTCGACATGAAGGAACTTCTCGTCGATTTTGGCTTTAAGCCCGGCATGGACCGCATCATCGTCGGCCCCTGCAACGACCGTCCCGGCGCCACCAAGCTCGGCAACAACCAGTCGATCACGCAGGAAGAGGCCCAGGCGCTCGAGGATCTCACCAACGCCGGCTACACGGTCGAGTTCGCCCTTATCAAGGAGAAATCCATTGGTGAGTGGCCCAAGTTCCGCGGTCAGTTTGGCTTCTAGTTAGGCGCCAGCTGCATTTTGGTACCTACAGCCCTGGGGAAAGGGGCTGAGGAATAAAGAAAGGGGAAAGCATGGCAATCAATGCATTCCAAGCCGCGCTGTTCGGCCTGTTCGCCTGCTTGGCATCACTGCCTGGCATGGGCGGCACGACGATCGGCAACTACACTCTGGGTCGTCCTCTGGTCGCCGGCCTCATCGTCGGCATCATCATGGGCGATATGCAGACGGGCATCCTCGTCGGCGCTGCCATCCAGGTTGTCTACATCGCTCTCGTGACCCCCGGCGGAACCGTCTCCGCGACGTCCGCGCCGTGTCCTATATCGGCATCCCGCTGGCGATCCTCGCCATCTAGAACTCGGGCATCGATCCCGCCTCCGCTGAGGCTGCGGCATGGCCGCATCCCTCGGTGCCGCCGTCGGCACGCTCGGCACTGTGCTCTTCTATGGCACCGCCACCATCAACCTGGTGTGGCAGGGCATGGGGTGGAAGTGGCTCGAGAAGGGCGATCTCCACAAGCTCTACCTGGTCAACAACGTTCTGCCTTGGATTGGTCACATCGTCTGCTCGTTCCTCCCGACGTTCATCATCACCATGGGCGGCACCGCCATGGTCGACCTCATGAAGACCTACATGCCCATGGACGGCATCGCGATGAAGACGCTGTTCACCGTCGGCTCGCTGCTGCCTACCGTCGGTATCGCCATCCTGCTCAAGCAGGTCATCTCCAAGCCGACGGACTTCCTCACGTTCTTCTTCGGCTTCACCCTGTCCGCTGTCATGGGGTGCAACCTGATTGCCGCTGCCGGCATCGGCTGCTTCTTCGCCCTGATCAACTATGAGATCGCTTCGCTCGAGATCGACCTCGCAAACGCTCCCAAGGCAGCTATCGCCTCGGGCTCCGATGATGAGGAAGAGGAGGACATCTAATGGCAGAGAAGAAGAAACTCTCTAAGAAAACGCTTGCCAAGTCGTTCCGCAACTGGTCCTACGGCAACCTGACTTGCTTCTCGCAGGAGCACATGCAGACCTTCGGTTACCTGTGCGCCATGCTTCCGATCGTCGAGGAGCTCTACGACACGCCCGAGGAGCAGAAGCAGGCCCTCCAGACCTACTCCGCGTTCTTCAACACCGAGCCGCAGATCGGCACCATGATTGTCGGCGTCACCGCCGGCCTCGAGGAGGCTCGCGCAAACGGCGAGGCCATCGATGACGACGCCATCAACGGCATCCGCGCCGGCCTCATGGGCCCGCTCGCCGGCCTTGGCGACTCGCTGATCGTCGGTACCCTGATCCCGATCCTGCTCGGTATTGCCCTCGGTCTCTCGACCGGCGGTCCCCGCTCGGCGCCATCTTCTATATTGTCGTGTGGAACCTGCTCATGTTCCTTGGCATGCGCTTTGCTACAACCAGGGCTATGAGCTCGGCGGCAAGGCGGTCGAGGCCCTCGTCGGCCCCAAGGCCAAGGCTCTGCGTGATTCCATCGTGATGGTCGGTACCATGGTCATCGGTGCAGTCGGTGCTACCTGGGTCTCCATCACCTGCAGCCCCAACCTGGTGCTGCCCGGTGGCGGTAAGTTCCAGGACACGCTCGATGGCATCTATCCGCACCTGCTGCCGATGATCTTCATCATCTTCTGCTGGTACATGATGACCAAGAAGAAGGTCAACCCCATCGTTATGATGCTGATCCTCGTTGTGATCGCATTTGTGGGCGTTCTCATTGGCTTCTTCGACCCGGCACTGAGCTACTAGTCATCATCCCCTGGCCCCCTGTAAGGCCGTGCGGCCTCAACCGCACGGCCTTCTGATTTTGCGCCGCCCTTCAAGGGCAATATGGCCAGCGACCTCCATCGCCTACACGACACCCGCTATATTGCTCTTGAAAGATGACGTATTCGACAAACGATGCACTTGCGCATGATGCACACTTTGCACGAGGAGGACCATATGCACGAGAAACATGGACACGACCTTTCGCGCGACGACTTGATTCGCGAGGCAAAGATGCAGACCGATGCTATTCAGCGGCTCAATGTTTGGCTGCGCCTGGGCTATTCGCTCGTGGCGATTGGCTTTTTGATGGGGATGTGGGGTATGCAGGGCGGCCCCGGCTGGGGTGTCCCCGTGGGCATCGTGTGCCTGGTGGTGGGCACTCCGCTTTCGATCGTGCTTAAGGTCGGCACGACCAACGCCAAAAAGAATGTCGAGCGCATGCTCGAGGCCGCTGGTGTCGACGTTGAGGAGCTTATGCGACGCAAGAAGGACGAGCAATAGACTTCCGCGTTGGGGTATCATAAATAATTGTTGCGAATGTTAACTAATGTACGGCAAATGACGGTTTTATGGCCCTTCTAGAGTTGCAAAGGACAATATCCCCAGTGGATTACGATGACGTCGCTCGAAAACTGATTGTGTACTCACGTTCCTTGCCAAGGGATCCTTGAGTGCTGCCGGCGGCGCCAGTGTGGGCGAGGCACCGGTTTTACAGTATCTATCGGGTATTGACGGTGATGTCATTCCCTCCGAGATTGCCAAGAAGCTGAAATTCTCCCGTGCGCGCATGTCGCATATCTTGGATTCACTCGAGAGTAAGGGTTACGTTCAGCGCGGGACTGATCCAAACGATCGTCGGCGTGTGCTGGTGAGCATTACCGAGGAAGGCCGTGATTTCGCGGCGAAAAAAAATGCCGAGAGTGTGGCATCGCTCTCGAAACAACTCTCAGCGCTCGGCGAGCACGATGCCCAGGAGCTCGTGCGCATCCTGAATAAAGCTTACAGCCTTACCTATGATGCCGACGACTACCTGGACAATCTATAAGGATAAAGACAGACATTTAGGTGCATCTTGAAATGCACCCGGGACAGTTGTGCCCATCAGCCACCGTCAACATCTCATTCCAAACCAAATCAGCCAACGTACGTCATGGCAATCCCCGGTAGGTTGCAGGATGGCGGCTGAGCCTTTCCCTCGGGAAACTTCGCGAAGCCCAGTTCCCGAGGGAAAGGTATGGTCTGTGTAATACCAGACAAACAGTACATTTTTGCTAGATTGGTATTTGACTGAAGAACCAATTGGTATGGCTTATTAAGCCCACCTTGCCGCTGACGCTCATTTTACTGCCGCTGGTGGACTTCCGAACTTGGTTGCGCAAGTGCTCCCATATATTGATATGACCTAGTAGGTGGCTATCTGGTTACTACCAGTTGGCCCCTTGGTAACGGGTGGCCCCATTGTGCGGAATGTACCGAACATCCCCGTTTGATACGTTTTCCCATGCTGCCGGGGGGGGCGTCCTCGGCACCTCAGCATCTCGGAAGAAAGGAGACCAGGTGCGCAGGAATTCCATTTTTACGAAACGGTGGGTGAAGGGAAGCGCGGTCCTCGTTGCCACTGCAGCGACGCTCGTGTTTGCCAATCCCCAGCAGGCGATTGCCACGCCACTCAAGGGCGTCGACTCGGCGACCGTGTCCCAGTCTGCCTCGAATGTCGTCGACATCGATTTCGCTGACGGCATCAAGGGCCGTATTACGTTCCTCGAGGACGGTATTTTCCGTTATAACGTCGACCCCAAGGGTGAGTTTCCGAGTACGCCACGCCGCGCAGTAAGTCCCACACGGCTAAGATCCAGGCTCAGCCCGATACCTCGGACACCTACAGCAAGCCGAGTGCGACGGTTGCCGACAAGGGCGACACTATCGAGATCACCGGCGGAAAGGCGACCGTGATCCTGGACAAGGCGACTGGCAAGATGAGTATCAAGTCAGGCGACCGTGTCGTGGTTTCCGAGTCCGCGTCCCTCGACCTTGATAAGAAGGGTACCGTCCAGACGCTCGCCAAGGAGAAGTCCGAGAACTTCTTTGGCGGCGGCACCCAGAACGGACGCTTCCTGCACACCAACCAGACCATCGCCATCTCCAACACGAACAACTGGACCGATGGCGGCGTTGCCTCGCCCAACCCGTTTTATTGGACGAGTGACGGCTACGGCGTGCTCCGAAACACGTTTGCAGAGGGTTCCTACGACTTCGGTTCCACGGACTCATCGACGGTCACGACTTTGCACAGCGAGAATGAGTTTGATGCCTACTACTTCGTGGCGACCAACGAGGGAGCTTCGAACGTGGCAACTGAGATGCTGCAGGACTACTACAAGGTGACCGGTAACCCGGTACTGCTGCCCGAGTACGGGTTCTACCTTGGTCATCTTAATGCCTATAACCGTGATGGCTGGTCAACGACCTCGGGTCAAAAGAAGTGGGAGACCAAGGGCAGCAAGTCCTCGAGCGAGAAGGGCGACGTTAAGTACGAGTCTGGCATGTCGACGGGCTACAAGCTCGACGGCACACTTGCGGCCGAGACGCTCAACGGTGAGGGCCCTACGGTTGATACCGAGAACATGAAAGCGACCGATTTCGACCGCCAGTTCTCTGCTCGGCAGGTTATCGATGACTACGAGGACAGCGACATGCCGCTCGGCTGGTTCCTGCCGAACGACGGCTACGGCGCCGGCTATGGCCAGAACGGTTACTACAAGACCGGCGGCGTCAACTCCGACGGAGCGAGCTCGGCCGACCGTCTTAACGCTGTGCGTGCCAACGTCGACAACCTTAAGAAGTTCACCGAGTATGCAACTCAAAGGGTGTGAGCACGGCTTGTGGACCCAGTCCAACCTTGAGCCCGACAGCAACCCTGAGACCCCGTGGCATCTGCTTCGCGACTTCGACGCCGAGGTCAAGACGGGAGGCATCACTACCCTTAAGACCGACGTTGCCTGGGTTGGATCTGGCTACTCCTTTGGTCTTAATGGCATCAAGACAGCTTATGACACGGTGACGACCGGCGCTAACAAGCGCCCCAACATCATCACGCTCGATGGTTGGGCCGGCACGCAGCGCTTTGGTGGCATTTGGACCGGCGACCAGTATGGCGGTAACTGGGAGTACATTCGCTTCCATATCCCCACGTATATCGGTCAGAGTCTTTCGGGCAACCCCAACATCGGCTCCGACATGGATGGCATCTTTGGCGGCGACCCCATCATCTCTGCGCGTGACTACCAGTGGAAGACGTTCACGCCCTCTATGCTCGACATGGACGGTTGGGGCACCTACCGTAAATCGCCCATGACGCACGGCGATCCCTACACAGGCATCTCGCGCTTCTATCTCAAGCTCAAGGCGCAGCTCATGCCCTATATCTACACGAGCGCGGCCTCGGCGGCCAACATCGACACGGGTAACGGCGATGCCGGCCTGCCCATGATCCGCGCCATGCTGCTTTCTGACAACTCCGAGTACGCCGCAAGCACTTCGACGCAGTACCAGTATATGTTCGGTGAGAACTTCCTAGTGGCACCGGTGTATCAGGATACCCAGGCAGATGAGAACGGCAACGACATTCGCAATGGGATCTACCTCCCAACTACGGCACCGACGAGAATCCCACCATCTGGATCGATTACTTCTCGGGTAAGCAGTATCGCGGCGGCCAGGTTCTCAACAACTACGAGGCTCCGCTTTGGAAGCTGCCGCTGTTTGTGAAGGCCAACGCTATCGTGCCGATGTACGCCGAGAACAACAACCCCGAGGCAGTGAGCGACACCAACACCAAGGGTACCGACCGCAGTCAGCGTATCGTCGAGTTCTTCGCCACCGAGGGCGACGGCACCTTTACGCAGTACGAGGACGACGGCTCCTCCATCGAAAACAACACGACTGAGGACGATTCCTACGGCACGATCGACAATATCTCCTACGGTGAGCATGTGAGCACCGTCTACAGCTCCAAGGCCGCAGGCGGCACCGCGACCTTTACCGCCGAGGCCTCGCAGGGCGGCTACAACGGCTACGACTCCAACCGCACCACGACCTTCGTGGCCAATGTGTCCGCCAAGCCCACGAGCGTCGTCGCCAAGAACGGCGGATCCGCACTCAACGTGGTTGAGGTCAACTCGCAGGAGACCTTTGACGCCGCGACCCCCGAGGCCGGCCAGGCGGTCTACTTCTACAGCAAGACCCCCAACCTCAACCACTACGGCAGCGATGCGGACGGCACCGAGGCCGAGCAGGGCGAGAGCTTCAACAACACCAAGATCACCACGAACCCCAAGGTCTACGTCAAGTTCGCGAAGACCGATGTTGCTGCAGCGGCGCAGACGCTTGAGCTGGGCGGTTTCGTGAACGCCGACGCAACGCTCACAGCCGATCGCCTCAACGAGAACCTCTCCGCACCCACGAACCTTGCTGCCCCCGAGGACGTCACGACCCCAACGAGCATCAAGCTCACCTGGGGAAAGGTCGATGGTGCTACCTCCTACGACCTTAAGGTCGACGGCACTGTGTTTGCCGTGGGTGATGCGGCCGAGTTCACGCACACCGACCTCGCCTACAATAGCAAGCACACCTACCAGATTCGTTCGCGCAACGCCGAGGGTTACTCCGCCTGGAGCGATGTGCTCGAGGCGAACTCCGCACTCGATCCGTGGCGGAACGTCCCCGACGCCGAGCAAATCACCTGGGAGGGCTCACTTTACGGCAGCCATAAGGCCGAGCTCGCCTTCGACCATGAGTTCCAGTCGGGCGACGGCGGTTTCCACTCCGGTGGCAACGATCTGGGCAAGGCGCTTACCGTTGACTATGGACGCGCTTACAAGCTCGATAAGCTCGAGTACTATCCGCGCGATGACGCCGGCAACGGCACTGTGACCAAGATGCGTGTTGAGACGAGTCTCGATGGCGTCCACTGGACGAGCCAGGAGGTCGATTGGGCACGTTCCGCTGATTGTAAGACGGTAGCGTTTGACGGCACCGTGGCCGCCCGTTACGTGCGCATGACACCGCTCGCCTCGGTCGGCAATTTCTTCTCCGCGTCCGAGATTGCCATCTACAAGACCGACGGCACGGATGGCTTCGCCGTGGGCTCCAACCTCAACAAGGCCACGATCTCCGACGGAGACTACTCCAACATGAAGAACTACCTGGGCCTCGAGAATCGCGAGCCCGATACCCCGACGTTCGGTTCGCAGATCCGCGACCACTTCGCCGACCTCAACGATAACGGCGTTTACGACGTCTACGATTACTCGTTCACCATGGCGGGTCTTGACGGTGGCACTAAACAAAAGGGCAAGGTCGCAGGTTCGCTCGCGGTGATACCGAGCAAGACCGAGGTCGAGGCTGGTGATGAGATCACCGTTGATGTCTATGCGGCCGACGCCAAGAACGTCAACGCCCTGGGCGCTCTCGTCAACTTCAAGAGCGACCAGTTCGAGTTTGTGTCCGAGAGCATCGCGCAGGACGGCTCGACTGCCGGCATGGAGAACCTGTCTCGCGAGAAGGTCCAGTTCGCGGACAGAACGCAGACTATCAATCTCGCCTTTGCCAACCGCGGCGATGGCAAGCTCTACAACGGTACCGGCGCGGTGGCGAGTTTCAAGCTCAAGGCCAAGACCGCCGGCAAGGTCGAACTGCCCTCGACATCTTGGCTCATCGGTCCGGCATGCGACGCGCTTGAGTTTGCGAGCGACGGCACGGTGACGATGCCGGATGTTCCTCAGCCAACGGTCGCCGAGTACGGTCAGGATGCCTTCAACATCACGATGACCAACGATGAGCTCACGACCGACGACGGGACCAACGTCGAGAAACTTATCCAGCAGAAGAGCTATAACGCGCTGTTCGATAATAACGAGGGCGACAACGGCTTTGAGTTCCTATGGGACTGGAGCGGCAACTGGGACAGCGAGGGTAAGCTTCCGAGTTACGTGAAGCTTCCCACCACGATGACATTCGCATTTAAGACGCCGTCGAAACTCGATAGTGTCGAGGTCGTTAACCGCAACGGTGGCAACGGAACCGTGCAGAAGATCAAGGCTGTCGTGACGTTCGAGGATGGCTCGACCCAAGAGTTCGCGGGCGGGGAGTACGATTCCTTCCGGGCTCGCTACGCCTTTGGCCTCTCTGCGAGAACAAGGGCAAGAAGGCGACCAAGGTCGAGGTCACGCCGCTTGAGGCATCGGGTGACCAGATGCTCACACTGCGTGAGGTCAACTTCAACTACACGCAGGGTGTCGAGGCCATCGAGGGTGTCGAGCTAGGCAAGAACCAGACCGAGTTCTTTGAAGGCGACATTACGCCCGTCGACGCCAAGGCTACGCCTGAGAGCGCTGGCTACCCCTATGTGACGGTCGAGAGCTCCGACCCCTCTGTGGTAAGCGTCTCCGCTGTTCAGGCTGGCGATAGCGTGAGCTACTACCTGCGTGCCAACAAGGCCGGCAAGGCAAAGATCACGGTGGCGTCGGTACTCGACCCCTCCAAGACCGCATCCTATGAGGTCGAGGTCAAGGCTGGTGTCGATACCTCTGCGCTCGTGGCAGCGCTTTCCAAGGCCGCGGGCTACAGCGAGTCCGTCTACACCAAGGATTCCTATGCAGCTCTCACCACTGCGGTCGAGGCGGCTCGGAAGCTCCTCGACAGCGGCCAGGGCAGCTATAGCAAGAAGGATGTCGCAGACGCCACTGCCAAGATCGAGAAGGCAATCGACGGCCTCAAGATGCGCCCTGTCGATGAGAAGATCCTCATCAACACGCCCGAGAACCGCAAGAACGTCAAGGTGGCCGACTTCTCGAGTGAGGCCGACTACGAGGGCAGCAACGCCGTCAACGCTCTCGACGGCGACGAGCGGACGCTTTGGCACAGCGACTGGGCCATGGGACCGGTATGCCCCAGTATCTGAGTGTCGACCTGGGCCGCGACTACGATCTCACCGACGTTACATTCCTGCCGCGCCAGGACGGCGGCACTAACGGCGATATCTTCGAGGCCGAGATACTGGTCTCCGACACTGCCGACGGTTATGAGATGGGCACCGCCGCGTCGATGGTACGTTCGCCTTCGACAACGACGGCCGCGTGCTCACCGACCGTGGCGACTGGAAGCAGATGAGCTTTGGCGCCGCGCGCGGTCGCTACGTGACCGTCAAGGTGATTCACGCCGGCGGTGGCGACGTTGATGCCTACTGCAGCATGGCGGAGCTCAAGTTCTACGGTACGGCCGTCCCCGATCCGGTGGCGAAGGATGATCTCGCTACCGCGATCGAAAAGGTTGATGCCGAGGTTGCTGCCGGCGACCTCAAGGCCGGTGACTACACCGAGGCCTCCTGGACGGCGCTCGAGAACGCCCTGGCGAGCGCCCGCGCCATCTTGAGCGATGAGGACGCCACGCAGGACGAGGTCGACCAGGCGCTCAGGGCGCTCGAGAGCGCCCGCGGCGCGCTCGAGAAGACCCCGGTGGTCCCGGTCGAGAATCCGACTAAGAAGCAGCTCAAGGCCCTGGTCAAGCAGGCGAAGGAGACTGACACCAGGGGCAAGACGGACGAGTCTGTCAAGGCCCTGACGGATGCCATTACCTACGCCGAGGACGTCTTGGGTGATGAGAATGCTTCCGACACCCAGCTCCAGGCGGCCTATGACCAGCTCAAGCTGGCCATTGAGAGCCTCAGGGATGCCGACTCCGGCAACCAGGGCGGCTCGGGCAACCAGGGTTCCGGCAATGGCTCGAACGGCGGCAACCAGGCGGGCAAGCCCGCAGGCGACAAGGCCCAGGGCAGCAAGAAGAACGGTTCGGCGATCCCCAATACCGGCGACCAGACGGCGGCGACCGTCGTGACCGTCGGTGGTCTCGGCGCCATCATCGCCGCGATCGGCGCTTTCTTCCATCGTCGCAGCAAGGCCAAGTAGCCCCAGCAACAGCTAAGCAAGCGTGCCCGCCGTCCCACCCAAGGACGGTGGGCATGCTTTTTGAATGTAGGCGGAAAGCTCCGACCCTTCGGCCTTAATCTCGCAAAGCATTCCGTCTCTCACCGAACACATCGGCATCGGTGGCTATACTTGAATTATTTGCAGTTAAGGGTCGCGGATTCGCTGCGTCACCGCTCTCAACAGGAGGTCTATGTTTATGGCAGATCAGAAGCCGGTTGTCGGGATCATCATGGGTTCCAAGTCCGATCTGGGCGTTATGGAAGGCTGCACCGCCGAGCTCGAGGCACTGGGTGTGCCCTATGAGCTCGTCATTGCGAGCGCGCACCGCACGCCGGCGAAGGTCCACGAGTGGGCTTCGACTGCCGCCGATCGCGGTATCAAAGTGATTATCGCCGCCGCCGGCAAGGCCGCTCACTTGGGTGGTGTCGTGGCTGCCTTTACGCCGCTGCCGGTTATCGGCGTGCCTATGAAGACGAGTGACCTGGGCGGTATGGATTCGCTGCTGTCGATGGTGCAGATGCCTTCGGGCGTGCCCGTGGCCTGCGTTGCCATCAACGGTGCCAAGAACGCCGCCATCTATGCCACACAGATTCTGGTGCTTGCGACCCCGAGTACCGCAAGGTTATCGAGAAGATGAAGCAGGAGATGGCTGACGCCTAAGCGTTCCGCCGTTTCACCGCAGTATAAGGAGAGCCATGTCCGATTATCAGGGAAAACGATTCAAGGCTTCTCAGATTCCCGATCCGTCGAAGCCGGGTGCTGCCCGTGCGGCACAGCAGGTCGGACATCCTCTCCTCAGCAGCCGCGCGCGCCGCGCCCCGTGACACCGGCGACGCATCGTCGACAGGACGCGCCGGCCGCATATCGTCCTTCGTCTTATAGCTCCGCTAAGAAGCCGCCCCGGTCTTCATCGCATGCCGCGCCGTCGGATCGCACCGAGCCGCCGCGCAAAAAGCGCCACTCCATTATTCCCATTCTGCTCATCATCATCGGTATCGGTCTGATTGTCGCCGCCGCCGCTATTTTTATTAATGCCCAGATTGGCTATAAGCAGGCGAGCGATTCGTATCAGAAAATCGAGAAGCAATATGTAAGCGATAAGGACGCCAGCGGCGTGCCGATTATCGACTTTGATGCGCTTGCTCAGACGAACCCCGAGATTGTGGGTTGGATTTACGTGCCGGGAACCAACATCAACTATCCCGTGGTGCAGACCAACAACAACTCCAAATACCTCAACACGCTGTTCGATGGCACGTCTAACGCCTCGGGTGCCATCTTCTTGGATAGCGATGACACCGCGCCGGGAATGGTCGACCAGCAGACCACGATCTACGGCCACCATATGAACGATGGGTCGATGTTCAACGTGATTTCGGATACGACTGACCAGGCAACGTTCGATAGCATTGAATATGTGTACTACATCACGCGCGATGCGACGTATAAGTTGCGTCCGCTGGCGACCAAGGTGGTCGAGGACACGTATGCCAAGGCGCGCACGACCAATTTTGAGGGCGACGACGGACTCAAGAACTACCTGTCCGAGATGCTCGACGGCGCTTCTGCCGTGGCGAGTGATGCCACCGATCGTGCCGCTTCGGCAACTAAGGTTGTAACGCTTGTGACCTGTCGTTCGCTGTCGCTGAGCAACACACGCGCCGTCATGGTGCTCACGCCGGTCGAGGAATAAGTTGTTCGAGAGTAGCTAAAAAGGCCCCGTCCCAAATTGGCTACTCGACGACGGTAAGGGAGAAATGATGCTCGAGAGTGGCAAATTGATGCCTTCGATTGATGCTTGGCTGCGCGAGGCCAAGGCCGATGCTTCGGCGGCAGGCTGTGGGATGTATCTGACGCATAACGGTGTGGTGCGCGCGACGCCCAAGGCTGAGGTGCGCGGAGTCGAGACCGATGGCGTGGCGCCAGGCCACAGGGTGGGCGGCATGGTCTTTGACTACGACGCCGAAAAGGTACGGTCTGCTATCGAGACTACGCGCGCGATGCCGGGTATCGGCTATGTGCGCGTGTGGCTGGCAAGCGGCGAGCTTACCGTAGGTGACGACATCATGCTCGTGCTTATCGGCGGGGACATTCGCCCACACGTGGTCGATGCACTGCAGGCGCTCGTTGGCACCATCAAGAACGAATGCGTGAGTGAGGTCGAGCGCGAGGCATAGAGGATTGCGTCGATAGAAGGATCGTTTATAAAAATGCCCACCGGTACGTGTGATACCGGCGGGCATTTTGCGTTTTGGGCGCGGCGGGCGCTAAACGCGCGTGGCGTCCTTGGGGCTCATGGTCATGCTCTGGAAGCGGTTCTCCATGTAGTCGTTATCGAAATACTTGCAGTAGAACTGTGCGACGGGAATGTCCGGCTCCGTGCCGTTAACGCGCTGGTACCAGTAGTCGAGCGACTGCAGCGTCATGACGCCGTCGACCAGCATAATGACGGTAAAGATGACGGTGGCCGAGTAGCGGCTCTTCCAGGGGATCTTGTTGATGAGCTTAAGCAGCCTCGGTAGCAGCAGCTTGATCCAGATGAGGCCACCTAGGCCCCACAGGCAGGCAAAGCCCGTGCAGGTGCGTCCGCCCGTGAGGACCACGAGCGGATCGGGCAAACCAAACAGCGTTATGTGCGAGTAGCTCCACGAGACCACGCCAAACGCGGTCTGCATAAACCAGCCCACGAACACCTCAAAGCTCGCGCCGAGCACAGCGCTCACCAGGAAAATGATGATGGGGTTCTTTTTGTAGAAGCGGTTAAGCACCATGGTCATGAGCACGGCGCCAAATCCGTAGATGGGGCTGAAAGGGCCAAACAGCATGCCGGCGCGGTCCTGGTAGACGCCCGGGTCGTTGACCGTCATGTGCCAGATGTCCTCCAAGATAAGTCCCAGTACGCAGCAGACGAAGAATACCCAGAACAGGTTGAAGTAGTTGAGCTTGATGTAGCCCTCGCCGGTCTCATCGCGGCCGAGCATGCCCTCGGCGGCGGCATCGCGGTCGAGCATCTCCTGCAGGCGGCGCTGCAGCTCGCGCTCCTGACGCAGCGTGGGGTCGACGGTGGCCGAAAGCGCGATGAGGATGCCGAGCTGAATAGCGGGGCGCAGCAAGAAGGGCCCGATACCCTGGAGCATCACGTCGACCAAAAGCTCGACGACGGTGAATGCAATAAGGATGTAGGACAGGCGGGCGGCGTTGCGGCGCTGGTTTTTGATAAGGTCCAGGCCAAAGATGATTAGGATGACGGCACTTGCCGCAGAGAGCATGATGCCGGCGACGATAAGGCCGACTGCGACGAGCGTGTTGTCGCCGAGCTTTTCGGTGGCGTTGCCGTTAACAAGTGCCGTGATGACCTGCCACATAAAGGCAGCGACCGACGGGAGCGTGCCCACGCCGGAAAGGATGCACAGGACGGCGTACACCTTAATGATGAGGGGAATCTTCTTGACCTCTGTGGCGCTGGGGACGCTAGGGTCGAGTTCGTTTCGATCCATACAGAACCTTTCTCGCTTTGTTGTAGGTTATAAGGATACGCCGCCGACCTGCCAAAAGACAGGACGAACGTCCCAATTGCAACTTTGTAATCCCCAACGGCAGACGCGGCGGCCATCTGGGGGCGCGGGCACTTACACTGGACAGACCGATAAAATGTTTGGCAACAAAACTGATTATTAGCTCGGTGGGCTTTTAAAAAGCGCTGCTCATGCGCTGGGGAGCACGTCGCGCCGTGCGTATAATAAGGCGGGTAACGCCAAAAATACGAGGCTCTGAGGGGATACCATGTCTCAAGAAACCATCCGCGCGGCCGAGCGTGCCGCGGGACAGGTGAACACCATGTCGACGTATGATCCGGACTCCGACCAGCTGCATGAGGAATGTGGCATTTTCGGCGTATGGGCGCCCGATCGCGACGTGGCTCGACTGACGTACTTTGGCCTGCGTGCGCTGCAGCACCGTGGCCAGGAATCGGCTGGAATCGCCGTGGGTGACGGCGGCACGGTTATGGTCCGCAAAGATCTGGCCTGCTCGACCGCGTGTTCTCCAACGCCGACCTGTCGACGCTCTCCGGCCAGCTGGCCGTGGGCCACGTGCGCTATGGCACCGCCGGTGCCAAGAGCTGGGAAGCCTCTCAGCCGCACCTCTCTACCATCAACAGCGTCATTATCGCGCTCGCGCACAACGGCACCCTCGTCAACACCGACGAGCTGCGCCGTCAGCTGATCGAGCTGGGCGTGCCGTTCCTCTCCAATTCGGATTCCGAGGTCGCGACCAAGCTTATCGGCTACTTTACCCAGCGTACGGGCCACCTGCGCGAGGGTATTCGCAAGACCATGGAGCTCGTGCGCGGCGGCTACGCCATGACGCTCATCAACGAGCAGGCGCTCTACGCATTCCGCGATCCACACGGCATTCGCCCGCTCGTGCTGGGCAAGCTGGTGGACGAGGGTCTGGACCAGGCCGATGCCGCAGCCGTTTCGCAGCTGCGTCGCAGGACGGCGCCGCGACGGTCGACTCCGCCGTCCGTGTCACGCGCGCCGGCGCTGGGTCGTTGCTTCCGAGACCTGCGCACTCGACATCGTGGGTGCCGAGTACGTCCGTGACGTCCGTCCCGGCGAGATCTTGCGCATCAGCGCCGAGGGCCTGGTATCCGAGCAGGGCGTGCCTGCAGCCGAAGAGCCCGCCAACTGCATCTTTGAGCAGGTCTACTTTGCCCGCCCCGACTCCATCATGAACGGCAAGAGCGTCTATGCCTGCCGTTACGACATGGGTCGTCAGCTGGCACATGAGGAGCCTGTCGAGGCTGACCTGGTCATCGGCGTGCCCGACTCCGGCCTGCCGCCTGCGGAGGGGTATTCGCACGAGAGCGGTATTCCCTTTGGCGAGGGCCTTATCAAGAACCGCTACGTGGGCCGTACGTTTATCGAGCTACGCAGGAGTTGCGCGCCATGGGCGTGCGTATGAAACTCAACCCGCTGCGCGACAACATCGAGGGCAAGCGCCTGGTCGTCATCGACGACTCCATCGTGCGCGGCACCACCATGGTGCAGCTCGTCAAGATGCTGCGCAACGCCGGCGCCAAGGAGATTCATATCCGCATCAACTCGCCCGAGGTCATCTGGCCGTGCTTCTACGGTATCGATACGACGTGCAGTCGCAGCTTATCAGCGCCAACAAGACGGTCGACGAGATTTGCGAGTATATCGGCGCCGATTCGCTGGCCTTCCTTTCGGTCGAGGGCCTGCTTAAGGTCATGCCCAAGGGCGGTTACTGCGATGCGTGCTTTACCGGCCGCTACCCCGTGGCGATTCCCGAGAGCTTTGGCCGCGACAAGTTTATGGAGGGCTTTAAGCCCCGCAACCTGGACAAGCCGCTGCACTTTGACGACGACGCGTGATCGAGAAATACGACGACCGCAGCTGGGAAGAGGAGCACGGCGAGGCATAAAACCTGCCATATGGGGACAGGTTTATTTTGGTAGGTTTTACCTGCTGTTTTGTTGATATGACGGCGCGTGCTGTTATGGCATGCACCGAATCGAGGACAACTATGAGCACCGTTTGGCGCCCGCGCGGCGCCACGGTAGTGGGAGAGGAAGGCTCAGATGAGCGACAGCAAGCATGTGACGTATGAGGATGCCGGCGTCGATACCGCTGAGGGCGCCCGCGCCGTCGACGCGATTAAGCAGATGGTCAAGGACACCAATCGCCCCGAGGTTATCGGCGGCATCGGCGGCTTCGGTGGCCTGTTCTCGGCTGCCGCGCTTAAGGATATGGAAGACCCGATCCTGATTAGCGGTACCGACGGCGTGGGCACCAAGCTCGTGCTCGCCAGATCATGGACCGTCACGAGACGGTGGGCCAGGACCTGGTCGCTATGTGCGTCAACGACATTCTGGCTTCGGGCGCCGAGCCGCTGTTCTTCCTGGACTACGTCGCCATCGGTCACATCGAGGCCGAGCACATGGCAAAGATCATCAAGGGTGTGGCCGACGGCTGCAAGCTCGCGGGCTGCGCGCTCGTGGGCGGTGAGATGGCCGAGCACCCGGGCGTCATGGCTCCTGCCGACTACGACCTTGCCGGATTTACCGTGGGCGTCGTCGACCGTCCCAAGATGCTCGACCCCGCAAACGTCCGCCCGGGCGATGTGATCCTGGGCCTGCCTTCCACCGGCGTGCACTCCAACGGCTACTCGCTCGTGCGTAAGGTCATTGGCGTCGACGGCATTAAGCCGGGCACGCCCGAGGCCGCCGCTAAGGCCGAGGAGCTGAGCCGTCCGCTCGAGGAGCTCGGCGGTGCATCGCTGGCAGACGCTCTGTTGGCCCCCACGCGCATCTACGTCAAGCCGATCCTGGAGCTGCTGCGCGGCGGCGTCAACGTGCATGCTATCGCCCACATCACCGGCGGCGGTATTACCGAGAACCTCAACCGTGCACTCGCCGACGACGTCGACGCCGTGGTCACCCGCAACGGCGCCGAGATGGGTTGGGACGTTCCGCCCGTCATCACCTACGTGTCGCGTCAGGCCGAGCTCGCGCCCAACGAGGCATGCAAGACCTTCAACATGGGCGTCGGCCTGTGCCTGATCGTCGCCCCCGAGGACGAGGCCGCGGTTACCGAAGCCCTGGTCGCGCTGGGCGAGAAGCCGTTCCGCGTGGGCGAGTGCGTCGAGGGTTCCGGTAAGGTCGTGTACTCCGATGAGCGCTAACGAGCAGATGGCTGCTAGTGAGGGCCTGGGCTTTGTGCCCTACACCCGTCCGACCGGCACCGATACGGTCGAGCCGCTCAAGATCGGTGTGCTCATCAGCGGTTCGGGTACCAACCTGCAGGCGCTGATCGATCTGATCGCCGCCGGTAAGCTCAACGCCTCGATTGAGCTTGTGGTGTCGAGCCGTCCTTCGGCTAAGGGTTTGCAGCGCGCTGAGCGCGCGGGCATCCAGACGCTCACGCTGTCCAAGGATGTCTATGCCGACCCTATTGCCGCCGACGAGATCATCGCGCACGAGCTGCTCGAGCGCGGCTGCGAGTACGTGGTGATGGCCGGCTATATGCGCATGGTGCACACACCGCTGCTGGCGGCGTTTCCCAACCGCGTGGTCAACTTGCATCCGGCGCTGCTGCCGAGCTTTACCGGTGCGCATGCGATTGACGATGCCTTTGCGCGCGGCGTCAAGGTAACTGGCGTGACCGTGCATTTTGCCAACGAGGTCTACGACAACGGTCCCATCATCGCCCAGCGTGCGCTGGCTGTCGAGGAGGGCTGGGATGTCGACGCGCTCGAGGAGCACATCCACGCGATTGAGCACGTGCTGTATCCCGAGGTCGTGCAAATGCTCGCCGACGGCCGCGTCCACGTGCTGGAGAGCGGCAAGGTCGCAATTGATGCGCCCCGCGTCTAGCGGCGCGCAGTACAATTTAGTTGAGTGGTCAGGGTGGTCATTGGCGCCAAGGCGCGCGTGGCCACCTTTTGTTTTGGGTAGTCATCGGGGACGTTCCTGAATGACTAGGTGAGAGAGGTGAGCGCATGGCGGATAACGAAGCGCTGTTTACGCCTGAGCTGGTGTTTTTTGATTGGGAGTGTGCGACGCCGGGTGAGGTGTTTGCGCAACTCGAGAGTGAGCTTGCTCCGCGCGGCTACATTGCCGACGGTTGGCTCGACGCCGTTCGCACGCGCGAGGATGCCTATCCCACGGGTCTTGCCATGCCGGCGGCAAACATTGCCATTCCGCATACCGATCCGGGGTTTGTGGCCAAGCCCTATATCGCGGTGGTGAAGCCCTCCGCGCCCGTGACATTTAACGCTATGGCTGGCATGGGCGCTCCGGTGCCGGCGCAGATCGTCATCAATCTGGCATCGCCGAGCCGGGCGGCCAGGTCGAGGCTCTGCAGGCGCTCATGAACATCTTTATGGACGCCGATGCCGCAGCCGACGTGCTCGGCCAGACCACGCCGCAGGGCATGGTCGACGCATCCGCCGCCACTTCTAAGGTGGGGCTAAGCCGGCACTAGGGACGTTCCTTATGTGCCGGCACTTGGGGACTGTCCCTAACTGCCGGCAGAAAAGGAACGTCCCTAACTGCCGGCTGCCAGAGCTGTCCCCTTTGCACCAAAATGGTGCAGATTAACCTGTCCCCAATGCACCAAGCGTGCCGCGGGGGCTGCGTTGTGACACAATGGCGTTTGTTCGATTCGTTATGCGAAAGCCAACTATGGCAAATAAGAAAAAGAACCCCGCACTCGAGCCGACGCCCGAGCAGCAGGCTCGCGCCGCCTCCAACTCTCGCAAGAAGCAGCGCAAGACCCGCGTGTCCAAGACCGTCAAGATCGTTCTGGTGGTCATCGGCGTGCTGGCGATGCTGCTTTCCGTCTCGGCGATGGCGTGCTCCGGCTGATGTCGCAGGCCGAGGACACCTCGGGCTACAAGCTGACCGGCGGTGTTGCTGCTACTATCAACGGCACCAACCTCACCGAGGACACCGTGACCAAGCAGATCATGAGCATGCGCACGTCCTACGGCTACACCAAGGACAAGGACTGGGCGCAGTATCTGGTCGACAACGACCTCACGCCCAAGAAGTATCGCAAGCAACTCATCGACTCCTACACGCAGCAGATTCTGCTTCAACAGGCACAGAAGGAGAACGGCGTGACGGTGTCGGACGAGGAGGTCGAGAAGGCTTGGAAGGACGCGTGCAAGAGCGCGGGCGGTGCCAAGGCCTTTAAGAAGACCCTCAAGACCTACGGCTATACCGAGGACACCTACAAGGATTCGCTCAAGGAGAGTCTGGCGCAGCAGAAACTCAAGGATGCCGTCGCGCCCACGAGCAAACCCAAGGACAGCGAGATTGTCGATTACATCAACGAAAACCTGTCCAGCTACAACGACGCCCGTCGCTCGTCGAACATCCTGATCAAGGTTGATTCCGACGCTTCCGACGAGGACAAGGCTGCCGCCAAGGCCAAGGCGCAGGAGTGCCTGGACAAGATCAACTCCGGTGAGCTGAGCTTTGAGGACGCCGTTGAGCAGTACTCCGAGGACACCGGTTCCAAGGAGAAGAAGGGCGATGTGGGCTGGGATAAGCTCACCACCTTTGTCGACAGCTACCAGACGGCGCTCGAGGGGCTCAACAAGGGCGACGTGAGCGAAGTCATCGAGTCGACCTATGGCTACCACATCATCAAGTGCACCGACTACTTCCATGTCGATAATCAGGTTGATGACATCAACCAGGTGCCCAAGGCCATCAAGAAGTACGTCTCCAACGTGGTGAAGACGCAGGCGGCCAGTACCGCGTACAGTGAGTGGCTGGAGCAGTACAAGAAGGACGCCGACATTACCGTCAACCCCATGCCCAAGGACGTACCCTATAACGTGAGCCTGAAGGGCGTCACCAAGAGTTCGACCGACAATTCGTCGACGACTGAGTAATCATGGGGCGGCGCTCGTGTGAGTGTCGCCCGCACTATTGAGGAGGATTTGCAGATGACCAACGAAGAGCTGCAGAAGGAAATGATCGCAGCCATGAAGGCTAAGGACAAGGTTCGCCTGTCCATCATTCGCCAGGTCAAGGCCGAGGTGAAGAATATCGAGGTCAACGAGCGCCGCGATGTGACCGAGGAAGACGTCAACAGCATGATCAAGCGTCTGATTAAGCAGACGAGCGAGACGCTGGAGATGTCCATCAAGGCCGGCACCGACCAAGAGCGTACCGACAACCTGACCGAGCAGGTCAAGATTCTGGAGAGCCTGCTGCCCGCGCAGGTTTCGGGCGAGGAGCTCGAGGCCCTGATTGAGCAAGTTATCGCCGAGCTGGGTGCCACGTCCAAGAAGCAGATGGGCCAGGTCATGGGCGCTCTGGCAAGGCCACCGGCGGCAACTTCGACAAGCCTGCCGCGGCAAAGATCGTCGGTGCCAAACTCGCGTAATTTGTTACGCGGTTTTACCAAACCGCGTAACGGCTCGACGCTGTAAACCCGTACACGCGGCAATCTGACGTTCAATTTCAAGGGCGCGACCATAAGGTCTGCGCCCTTTCATTTCACGTCACCTTGCTCGTGTGTACGGGTTTTCGCTGACTTATGCTCAACAAGGGCGGTTGTATTATTTTCGATGCCCATTGGGGACAGACTTAAATGAGTACCCACGGGGGTACTCATTTAAGTCCGTCCCCAATGAGTGGGTGGAAGATTGCGGGTTCTTTACGGGAATGTAGTGTGGGCTGCGGAAACGTGGTTCTTTCCGTACAATAGTTCAACTCGTGTAAACGCAGGGAAGGGACATTCATGGCAGACATGATCGAGATCAAGCATCTCAACAAGTACTTTGGCGACCTGCATGTGCTCAAAGATATCAACCTCACCGTCAAGCGCGGCGAGAAGCTCGTAATGATCGGGCCTTCCGGCTCGGGTAAGTCGACGCTCATCCGCTGTGTCGATTATCTTGAGGAGCCCACGTCGGGCGAGGTCATCATCGACGGTACGCCGCTCACCAAAAAGAACCACCTGGAGATGGCTCGCAAGTATAGTTCCATGGTGTTTCAGCAGTTCAACCTGTATCCCAACATGACGGTGCTCGGCAACCTGACGCTCGCGCCCATCAAGCTGCAAAAGAAGAGCAAGGAGGAGGCGACCGAGATCGCCATCGCCGCGCTCAAGCGCGTCGGCATGGCGCATAAGGCCGGCGAGTATCCGCAGAATCTCTCGGGTGGTCAGCAGCAGCGCATCGCCATCGCCCGTGCCCTGTGTACCAAGCAGCCCATCATCCTGTTTGACGAGCCGACCTCGGCGCTCGACCCCGAGATGGTCCAGGAGGTTCTGGACGTTATGATTGAGCTTGCGCAGGAGGACATCACCATGATCTGCGTGACGCATGAGATGGGCTTTGCGCGCCAGGTGGCCGACCGCGTCATCTTTATGGAGGACGGCCGCATTCTGGAGGAGGGCACGCCCGAGCACTTCTTCGATAACCCCGAGAACCCGCGCTGCCGCGAGTTCCTGTCCAAGATTCTGCACTAGGCGCGGTGATGGACATGACGGATATGACGAGGGCGGCCGTGTCGCGCCGTCACTTTTTGCAGCTGGTTGGCGCCGGCATGCTTGCGCTGACGGGGACCGCGCTTACCGGTTGCGGCAACTCCGCCAGCGGCGAGGGCTCCGACAAGGGGTCTAAGCTTGCGGCCATTAAGTCGCGCGGCCATCTGAATGCCGGCGTTAAGAAGGATGTTCCCGGTTACGGCTATTACGACACCGCCAAGGGCCGCTTTGAGGGCATGGAAGTCGATTTGTGCTACCAGATCGCCGCTGCCGTCTTTGGCGTGAGCTACAAGGAGGCCCGCGCCCAGAAGCTTGTCGAGTTCACCGATGTAACGCCCAAGACGCGCGGTCCGCTGATCGATAACGGCCAGCTCGATGTGGTTGCGGCGACCTACACCATCACCGACGAGCGCAAGAAGAGCTGGGATTTCTCGACGCCGTACCGTACCGAATACGTGGGACTCATGGTCAAGAAGCGTTCGGGCTTCACCTCGATTGAGGACCTGGACGGCAAGGTCATCGGCGTGAGCCAGGGTGCTACCACGCAGGGCCTGATCGAGCAGATGATCAAGGACAACGGCTTTAGCTGCAAGCCCGAGTTTAGGGCCTTTAGCGGCTATCCCATCATCAAGAGTTCGCTCGACGCCGGCAATATCGACGTCTTTGCCATGGACCGCTCCACGCTGGCCGGCTACATGAACGAGACCGTTGAGCTGCTGCAGCCCGAGGTCAAGTTTGGCGAGCAGGGCTACGGCGTGGCGACCAAGAAGGGCTGCGACCTTTCGGCCGTGGTCGATCAGGTGATTTGCGATCGCCTGGCCGATGGCTGGCTCGACCAAGAGGTCAAGACCTGGGGTCTTGTATAGGCGCATCGTCCAAGGAAGGAATCAAATGCTCGAAGGATTATTTGACGCCGACCGTTGGTCGACGACATTTCAAAACATGGGGCCCTTCTGGGAGGGCTTTGGCGTGACGCTACAGGTGGTCGTTGCCGGTCTGCTGCTGTCGCTGGTGCTGGGCACGCTGCTAGGTGTGTTCTCTACCACCCGTTCGCGCGTGCTGCGCGCCATAAGCCGCGTGTACGTGGAGTTTTACCAGAACACCCCGTTGCCCGTGCAGGTGCTCTTTATGTACATGGCTGGTCCGCAGTTTTTGCAGGCCATAACCGGTGCCGACCAGCCGGTGCTCATCGCGCCGTTCGTGCTGGGCTTCTTGGGCGTGGGCCTGTATCACGCGGCCTACATCTCGGAGGTTATCCGCACCGGTATCGAGGCGGTTCCGCGCGGTCAGATGGAGGCGGCGCAGAGCCAGGGCTTCACCCGTGCGCAGGCGTACTGGTACATCGTGCTGCCCCAGACATTCAAGATCATTCTGCCGCCGCTGTGCAACCAGGCACTCAACCTAGTCAAGAACACGTCGGTGCTGGCGCTTGTGGCCGGCGGCGACCTTATGTACCGTTCCGACAACTTTGTGAGTCTGTACGGTTACCTGCAGGGATACATCGTCTGCTGCCTTATGTACTTCATCATCTGCTTTCCGCTCGCCATGCTGGTGCAGTGGCTCGAGCGCCGCTCCAAGGAGCGTCCGCGCGGCGTGAGCCTCGCCGAGCTGGGGCTCGACAACGTAGAGGAGGCCTAGCGCATGGAAATCTTCAACGCGACCAACCTGCTCTACATTTGGGGCGGCTTTGTTAAGACCATCGAGATCTCGGCGCTGTCGATCTTTTTCTCGCTCATCTTTGGCACGGTGCTGGCGCTTGTTAAAAGCTATGCGCCCCGCCCGTTCCGTATTCTGGTGAGCGCCTATATCGAGCTGTTCCGTTGCACGCCGAACCTGCTGTGGATCCTGTTTATCTACTTTACGGTGCAGGGTTTGGACATTGTGATTTCGACCATCGCCTTTACGCTGTTTACCAGCGCTGTTATGGCCGAGATTGTACGCGGCGGCCTCAACTCGATTCCGCGCGGCCAGTTTGAGGCAGCGCAGAGCCAGGGCTTTGGCTTCTTTGCCACCATGCGCTACATCATTCTGCCGCAGACGTTTAAGACGATCATCCGGCGCTGTTTAGCCAATGCACGACCGTCATCAAGGACAGCTCGTATCTTTCGGGCATTAACGTGGCCGAGCTCATGTACACGGCAAACGTCGTGATGGCTCACGCGATCGATCTGTCGCAGGTGCTTATGCTCTACGGCCTGGTGTTTGCGATGTACTTTGTGCTCAACTTTGGTATCTCGCTGCTGGTCCGAGCTTACCAACGCCGCATCGTAGCCGCATAGCCTGGCTTTCCCTGGCACCCAACCTTGGCCTTCAAACCGTCGCTCGCGTACCAAAGTACGCGTCGCTCCTCTTTCAGGCCAATCTTGGGCACCAGGAAAACCCAGGTACGCTATCGTGGGAAAAGGCGATAAACAGCCTTTTTTCTTATCTGTTAGAAAGGAATCGCGATGAGCGATCTGGAGAACAAGAAGAGTCCTGTGGTCATTACCATGCGCGCGACTTTGGTGCCGAGGGCCACGAGATTGGACGCATCCTCGCCAACGAGTTGGGGATTCCGCTGTACGATAACGAGCTGCTGGTGCGTGCGTCGCTGCGCGCGGGCGAGTCGCTCGACAAGATGGCCGCCTACGACGAGCGTCTGGCCGTGGAGAACATGGCGTTCCTGCCCGACCGCTACGACGCGCGTTCGTACTCGGACAAGTTGTTCCAGAAGATGAGCCAGGTGATTTTGGACCTGGGCGAGACCGAGAGCTGCATTATCGAAGGCCGCCTGTCCGATTACCTGCTGCGTAACAACCCCAACCACATTGCCGTATTGGTGACCGCACCTTTTGAGGACCGCGTCGAGATTGTGCGCAAGAAGCGTGGCCTTAATAAAAAGAAGGGCGCCAAGCTGGTCAAGCAGCAGCAGAAGGCGCGCGAGGCGTTCTATAAGCGCTACAGTGCCGGAAAGTGGAAGATGACGAGCGGTAAAGACATCGTCGTCAACCGCGCCAAGCTGGGCCGCGAAGGCTGCAAAGACGTTATCGCCGCTGCCTACCGCTACAAAGTCGCCCAGCTCGAAGGCTAGCCGACCAAACCCCCACAAAGGGGACAGGCACCTTTGTGGGGGTTTTGTTTTAGGCCGAGGGAAAGGCCTTGGCGGCAGTGCCTATCCTCGGCTTTTGCAAAATCTCGATCTGTAACACCAAGCCAGCGAAAATGGCTCTAACTGTTACAGATTTAGATGAACCGTTCGGCCGTCAGCCCAACGTCTTGATCTGTAACACCAGGCGGCATATTTGGTCTCTAACTGTTACAGATTGAGATGCGGCGTGGGCGGCCGGCACAATATCTCGATCTGTAACAACTGCAGGGCTCAACGGACTCCAGCTGTTACAGATTGAGACAAAACGACCGGGCAAGTCCCCAACCACCACAAAGGTGCCTGCCCCATCGTGGTGGTTGGGGCGGCCGGCATAGAAAAAAGTCCCCGCCGGGCGTGTGCTCGACGGGGACTTTGCCGTTTGATGGCTAGTGCTGCAGGTGATTACTCGCCCAGCAGGCTCTTGGTGATCGAAGCGGCGGCCTTCTTGCCGGCGCCCATCGCCAGAATGACCGTAGCGGCACCGGTGACGATGTCGCCGCCGGCCAGATGCGGGGATCGGTGGTCTGGCCGGTCTCCTCGTCGGCGACGATGTAGCCCCACTTGTTGAGCTCCATCTTGCCGCCGATCTTGGCAGCGAAGGGGTTGGCGTTGGTGCCGATAGCCGAGATCGCGACGTCGCAGGGGATCTCCTCGATGGCGCCCTCGATGGGCACCGGGCGACGGCGGCCGGACTCGTCGGGCTCGCCGAGCTCCATCTTCTGGACCTTGACGGCGCACACGGAGCCGTCCTCGCCAGCGACAAACTCGAGCGGGGAGACGAGCGGCAGAACCTCGACGCCTCGGCCTTAGCATGGTGCAGCTCGGCGCGACGGCAGGGCATCTCGTCCTCGGTACGACGGTAGGCGATGATGGCGTGCTCGGCGCCCAGGCGCTTGGCGGTACGGACGGCGTCCATGGCCACGTTGCCGCCGCCAAAGACAACGACGTTCTTGCCGTGCTTGGTGGGGGTGTCGTACTCGGGGAACTTGTTGGCCTTCATCAGGTTCACGCGGGTGAGGTACTCGTTCGCGAAGAAGACGTTGGGCAGGTTCTCGCCGGGGACGTTGAGGAACTTGGGCAGGCCAGCGCCGGTCGCCACGTAGATAGCGTCGAAGCCCTGCTCGAACAGCTCCTCGGCCGTGGCCATGTTGCCCACGACGGAGTTGTACTCAAACTTGACGCCCATGTCCTCCAGGCCGTCAATCTCGCGCTTGACGACTGCCTTGGGCAGACGGAACTCGGGGATGCCGTAGACCAGCACGCCGCCGCCGGTGAAGAAGCCTCGAAGACGGTGACGTCAAAGCCGTTACGGGCGAGCTCGCCGGCGCAGGTGATGCCGGACGGGCCGGAGCCGACGACAGCGATCTTCTTGCCGTTCTTGGGGGCCATCTTGGGCGTGGAGGCGAGCTCGGGGCGGTCACCCAGGAAGCGCTCGAGCTGGCCGATGGCCACGGGTCGGACTTCTTGCCACGGATGCACTTGCCCTCGCACTGGTTCTCCTGCGGGCAGACGCGGCCGCAGATGGCGGGAAGCATGGAGTCCTCGCGAATGGTATCGAGAGCGCCGCCGAAGTCCTTCGCGCGGATCTGCTCGATAAAGCGGGGAATGTTGATGTTGACGGGGCAGCCCTCAACACAGAACGGCTTCTTGCAGTTGAGGCAGCGCTCGGCCTCGGCCAGCGCCATCTCTTCGGTGAAGCCTTGTCGACGGGGCGGAAGTCGCAGGCGCGCTCGGCAGCCGGCTCCTCGTTATCGGGGGTGCGGGGCGACTTCATATCGGCAACGAAACGACCGTTAACTAGTGGCATGCGCAGCTCTTTTCCTCATAAGCCTTGAGGGACTCGCCCTCTTCGGAACGGTAAGCGGCCTGGCGGGCACGAAGGTCATCCCAGTCGACCAGGGTGGCATCGAAGTCGGGGCCGTCGACGCAAGCGAACTTGGTCACGCCGCCCACCTCGACGCGGCAGCAGCCGCACATGCCGGTGCCGTCAACCATGATGGGGTTGAGGGACGCGGTAATGGGGGTGTCGTATTTCTGGGCGGTGAGGGTCGAGAACTTCATCATCGGAACGGGGCCGACGCAGAAGACCTGGCTCACGGCCTTGTCCTGCAGCAGGCGCTCCAGCGGAGCGGTGACAACGCCCTGCTCGCCGTAGGAGCCGTCGTCGGTGGTGATGTGGATGTGGTCCTCGTCGAGGAGCTCGCGGAACTGGTCCTCCATGAGCAGGAGGTCCTTGGTGCGGGCGCCATGATGGCGTGGACCTCGTGGCCGGTCTCGACCAGGTGCTTGGCGACCGGGAAGCAATTGCCAGGCCGACGCCGCCGCCAATGACGGCGCAGGGGCCCTCGGCCATCTCGGTGGGAACGCCCAGCGGGCCCACGACGTCGCGCAGTGACTCGCCGGCCTCATAGGTGGAAAGCATCTCGGTGGTCTTGCCGATCACCATGAAGATGAACTCGACCCAGCCCTCGTCACCGTTCCAACCAGCTAGGGTAAACGGGACGCGCTCGCCCGTCTCGTTGGCGCGAACCATGAGGAACTGTCCAGCGTGCGCATGCTTGGCGATCGCGGGCGCCTCGATGCGGAACTTGAACACCTTCTCCGAGAACTGCGTCTTCTCCAGGATCTTATACATAGAACCCCTCTCTTGTTAGGGCTGCCGAACCGTGCCTCCACGGAAATGGACGGTAGCCCGAATAAAACCGTACGCGCACAGGCGTTGTGCAGACATACGGTGCAAATTATACCCTCATGGACATGCCGTTTACGTGTATCTTCGGCGGTTGGGAAAAGGTTTATCCACTTCGGCCTACCAAAGGGGGAGAGGTTTATTTTGGTCAGTTTTATCAGGCAAAACTGCAGAGGGGGCCGGCCTCGCGCTTTGGTGAGGCGGCCCCCTTTGGGCGTTGCGTATGTATGGCGGCGCAGGACTTATTGCGATGCGGCCGCGGCGGCGTTTTCGCATATAAAACCTGCCAAAATAAACCTGTCCCTAAATGGTAGATTTTAGTGCTTGCCGTTGGCGGAGGCGGAGCCGTTGACATGGTCGCGGGCGTAGATCACGCCGTGCACGATGGCGAGGCCCGCAGCGTCGGCGGCGCGGGCGCAGGTGTCCTGGAAGTCCTCGGCCTCGCGGGCGCGCAGCTGCTTGAGTACATAGTCTGCCACGGCCATCTTGCCGGGAGGGTTGCCGATGCCGGTGCGGATGCGACTAAAGTCGCGGCTGCCCATCTTGTCGATGATGGAGCGCAGGCCGTTGTGGCCGGCGTGGCCGCCGCCCACCTTGACACGTACGTCGCCGGCGGGAATATCGAGCTCGTCGTGGATTACAAGCAGCTCCTCGGCCTTGATCTTGTACTCGCGGCAGAGCTTGGAGATGGGGCCACCCGAGGTATTCATATACGACTGCGGCTTGACCAGCACGATCTGGCGCTTGCCGCCCTCTTCCTCGGGATCGTTGATATTGATGAGCGCGACCTCGGCGCCTGCCTGGTTTTTCCAGTACGTGACGCCGGCCTGACGGGCCAGCTCGTCGATCGCCTTAAAACCAGCGTTGTGGCGGGTCTCGGCATATTCCTCGCCAGGGTTGCCAAGTCCGGCAACCATGTGAATCTTAAGCGGCTGTGCAGCTGCCATGTTCATCCTTTCGTTGATTTGTCGCCTGCTATGGTGAGCGACCCTGTTGCCGCTGTCAAATGGAGGGTAATTGAGGGCGTTTGGGGGCGTTTGGACGGACGTCGAAATCCGAGGTGGACAGTTAGTTCAGATACGTATAAGTTCTGAGGACTCGAATTACTCAATTCAATGCCGATACGTTGTTTTGGAGCTTTAGTTAGTCCATATGGCGCTGTTTTGAAGTCTACCCTGCCTTCAAATAGGGCGAATGGTATAGAGATAGCTGCAAAACAGTCTAATTCAATGCGTCCATTTATACGTATTTGAACTAACTGCCCAGCCCTGCTCGACGGCGCACGGGTGATTCGCCGTTTAGACCGGCGCGAGGCCGGTTCCGGCCCGCAGAGCGTTGAGCCAAGCGGCCTGACGCTTGCGATAGCCCTTGATACGGTACCGGAATCGGACTCCTGCGAGTCGATGCATCGTTTGGGCGAAGGCTTCGAGTGCAACAAGGTCTTTCATTTGGTCGCGATTGATAACCAGGACGTGGATGCCCATGCCTTGAGGCCATTATTTCGATTGCCATCGTGGATGCGAGCGTTTTGAAGCTCATGCCCAATTCCGTTGTATTCGTTGTCGACTCCGGCTGCCGGGCAATATAGGTCGCAGATGGCATAGGGGATGCCCGAGGACATGTTGACCGCAAGAGTATCGAAGTCGATTCGATGGTTGAGTAGCAGGCCTCCCATGGGCAGGCTGCAACATCCGAATCCGCCAAAGCGCATGGGCGCTCCGAGAACGGCAAACATTAGGGATTCGGCTGGGGATGCGGATCCAGCCCGGGCGAGTTTGACTGCCGTGCGAAACGAGGCGTATGAGCTACTTTTGGCGAACCGTGCGACCGCCTCGAGCTCTTCGATGGTCGTGGCGGGCTCGCATTTGTAGTGCGCCTGTTCATAGCGGGTTTCGTTCTGTTGTTCGGCCGCTGACTGGTTGCCCAGGCAATCAAGATCGCCCGTCGCTTCGTAGCCATCGCCCTTGGGCCAGATGTCGTCATGGGCAATGGGGTATGTTGCCCCGGGAGGAAGGGAGTAAGTTCCGACCAGTTCCATGAGAAGCATCAAGGTTTTGGCGACTGATTCATTTTTAGAACAAAGCATGGCTGTCATGGCAGGAGACGTTGCGTAGATGTCGGCCTCGACGTGCATAATTGCACCTTCAGGAAGCGGAGCGGAGAGAATATGCTGAAGAAGTCGCTTGTCGGGGCGTCGGTTGCCTTCGTTTGAAACGAGAAGATCGAGCAGCTCGGAATCATCTTCATTCCAGGCGTCGAGTATCGAAAGTGCGCCAAAGTCTATCGCGTCATTATTGGGAATGCAGCTAGCCAAGGCCTGTGCTTGCTGTTCACTATCAATGGAGCTCAGGGTAGGGCAGAGTACGCCCGTCGTGCGCGACGAATTGCGCGGAGGGCGGAGAAATGTGAAATCACGGTCGTCATAGCTATAACGTACTAAGTTGGCGGCAGAATGCGACCGCCATACCGTTCTTTTCGCTCAGCGGGGTGCTGGGCGCCATGAACGGCCGGGTGTTAGGAAATCGGTGGAATCGGTTGAGGGGATTGCAGGAAATTGAGCTCTGCCGAGAAGGTTGACGATGGCTACTGGACAGTTAGTTCAGGTACGTATAAGGCGGCGGGCGTTCGAGGTGTTTCTAAGGGCCTTCGAGGGCGATTTGAAGATAATATATGCGGCGGTTGTACTCGAAAACGATGAGCTTCGGGCGGCATGGCATCCGCCGGGGAGCTCAGAAGGCTCCGAACGGACCTTTGGAGCTTTAAAAATACGTATCTGAACTAACTGTCCAGGGCGGATTGGCGAGGAATAGAAAAAGGGTCGGAAGCGAGCTTCCGACCCTTTAAAAACATCAAAGATGATGCGATACGCGTTGGACTACAGCGCGAAGTCGCCGCCGACGAGCGTGGAGACGGGCTCCTCGTGGTAAACGGCGGAGATGGCCTGAGCGAACTCCTCGGCGACCGAGATAGTCTTGATCTTGCCGCCGACCTCGACGGGGATGGCGTCGGTGACGACGCACTCGACGATGGGGGCATCGTTCAGGCGCTCGATGGCCGGACCGGAGAAGATGCCGTGGGTGGCGCAGACGTAGATGTCGCCGGCGCCCATAGCCTTGAGCTCCTTGACGTTGGCGCACAGGGTGCCAGCGGTGTCGATCATGTCGTCGTTGATGATGCAGGTCTTGCCCTTGATGTCACCGATGATGCCCATGACCTCGGCGGCGTTGTGGCGCGGACGGCCCTTGTGGGCGATGGCCAGGTCGCAGCCGAGCATGTCGGACAGCTTCTTGGCGGCCTTGGCGCGACCCACGTCGGGGGAGACGACAACCAGGTTGTCGGTGTCGAAGTGCATGTCGTTGTAGTACTGGCCAAACAGCGGCAGTGCGGACAGGTGGTTAACCGGGATATCGAAGAAGCCCTGGATCTGGCCTTGGTGCAGGTCGAGGGTGATGATGCGGTTGACGCCGGCACGCTCGAGCAGGTTGGCGACGAGGCGGGCGGTGATGGGCTCGCGCGGGCCGGCCTTGCGGTCCTGGCGGGCATAGCCGTAGTGGGTGATAACGGCGGTGATGGAGCGGGCGGATGCGCGCTTGGCAGCGTCGGTGGCGATGAGCAGCTCCATGAGCATGTCGTTGACGTTGCCGCCGGCCACGGACTGAATCAGGAAGACGTCGGCGCCGCGGACGGTCTCGTCGTAGCGGGCGTAAATCTCACCATTGGCGAACTGCTTTAGCGTAAGGCCCGAAAGCTCGACCCCAAGGTACTCAGCAATCTTCTGAGCGAGGGGACGGTTGGAGGAACCGGAATACACGCGGATGGACTTGCGCATATTCTCCGACTTCTCGGGATCATTAATCGGCATTACCCTTCTCCTTTATACATCGAATGCCATATAGATGCCTTGTTGCATTGTAACCGCGCGGCGGGGTTTATCGGGTCCTGATAACGTCTTTACCGCCAACGGACACGAACCGACCACTCATCCGGTTGCGCAGGTCACGATAGAAAAAGGAGCCGCCCCCATGGAGCAGCTCCTTTTGTGCTTGGTAAAACGTTATACCTCGTCGTCCTCGTGCAGACGACGGCGATAATCGCGGCCCAGCCCTCAATATTTACCTGACGGGCGCGGCCCAGACCGAGCGCGTCTGCCGGGACCGGCTCGGTGATGACGGAGCCAGCGGCCACGAGCGCGCCGTCGCCGATCTGGCGGGCGCGACCATCATGGTGTCGGAGCCAATGAAGGCGTCCTTGCCGATGACGGTCTTGTGCTTGTGCACGCCATCGTAGTTGCAGGTGATGGAGCCCGCGCCCACGTTGACGCCGGAGCCCATGGTGGTGTCGCCGATGTAGGACAGGTGCGGTACCTTTGAGCCCTCGCCGATCGTGGACTTCTTGATCTCCACGTGCGTGCCGGCCTTGGAGCCGTCGAGCATGTGGGTGCCCGGGCGCAGGTAGGCGCGCGGGCCGCAATCGACGCCGTTCTCGATGACGGCCTCGATGGCGATGGTCTCGTCGATGACGCAGCCGCTGCCGACGGTGGTGTCGGTGAGGCGGCTGTTGGGGCCGAGCTGGCACTCCTCGCCCACGGTGACGTGGCCGATCAGGTGCGTCTGCGGCCACACGACGGTATCGCGGCCGATAACGGCGTCGGGCCGATCCAAGCCTGCGTGGGGTCGATGAACGTGACGCCCTCGGCCATCCAGTGCTCGTTGATGCGGTCGCGCGCGATGGCGGTAAGCTGCGCGAGCTGGATACGGCTGTTGACGCCCAGACCGTCGCGGTAGTCGTCGCAGTGGAAGATGGAGACTGCCTGGCCGTGACCTTTGATGATCTCGAGCATGTCGGCAGGTAGTACTCGGATTGCGCGTTGTCGTTGCCGATCTCGTTAATGTGGGCGGCGAGCTGCGCGCCGTCAAAGGCGTAGCAGCCGGCGTTGCACTCCAGCAGCGTGGCGGCCTGCTCGGGCGTGCAGTCCTTCTGCTCGATGATGCGCTCGATCTGACCATCGGCGCCCAGCTTGATGCGGCCGTAGCCAAAAGGATCGGGCGGGGTCATGGTCATGACGGTGCAGGCGAGCTCGCCGGTGGCGACGGTTTGCGCGAACTTGGCGACGGTGTCGGCGGTGATGAGCGGCAGGTCGCCGTTGAGCACCACGACGGGGCCTTGCGTGATGCCACAGGCCTCGAGCGCGACCTTCACGGCGTGACCGGTGCCCAGACGCTCGGTCTGCTCGACGCACTCGACCTTGGTGGCGCTGTTGGCGTAGGCGCCGTCGATGAGGGCGCGCATCTCGTCGGCGTGGCTGCCGATGACAACCACGACGCGGCTGCAGCCGGCTTGATGGTAGCGTCGACGATCCACTGGACCATGGGCTTACCCAGGATCTTGTGCGAAACCTTGCAGTGGTTCGACTTCATGCGGGTGCCCTCGCCGGCAGCGAGGATAATTGCGGTTGCGTCCATGTGATCTCCTGTTACGTTATAGAGACGTGTGTTTGGAAACGATACACGGCGCAATATGATACCGCAGGCATATGACGAGCGCGTAACGATTGGTTTGCGGCGGTTGAGGCTTGCGCCGCCGGCGTGGCGTTTGCACTGCGTACGTGCGGCGTTGGCGGTGCTGCGGAGCTGTTGTTTGAGCGAGGGGACGGGGGTGCCCGTGGACAACATACGAGAGGAGTTTGGCGGCGAGCCCGTCGCGGCATTCTCGATGTCGCATCCGGCTGTGCCGGCACTCTATATAGTGCTGACGCTGGGGCTCACTATGTTCTCGATGCAGCCGGTACTGATTGCGCTGTCACTTGCGGGCGGGCTGGCGTATGGATTTGCGACGCGTGGGGCTGCCCGCACGCTGGGCGCGCTCCGCTGGCAGCTGCCGGTGATTTTGATCGTCGCGGTGCTCAATCCGCTGTTTAGCGCCTCGGGCTCGACGGAGCTGTTCCGTATTGGCATGCGCGCGGTGTATCTGGAGAGCATGGTATACGGCCTGTGCATGGGCGGGCTGTTTGTGGCGAGCGTGCTGTGGTTTGAGGCGGCGGCGTCGATGCTCGAATACGACAAGGTGCTCGCGCTGCTGGGCAATGCCGCACCGGTGATTGCGCTCATGATCTCGATGTGCATGAGGCTTATCCCGCAGTTTTTGCGCCGCGGCCGCACGGTGCTGGCGGTGCAGGACGCGATCGATGTGCCGGGCCGCGCGCCGGCCGACCCGTGCGTTCGCGTTTGCGGGCATCGAGTGTGTTGATGGGCTGGGGCATGGAAGATTCGCTGGAGCGCGCGGACGCCATGCGCTCCCGTGGGTGGGGCGCCGCGACGCGTCGAACGACGTATGCGCGGTATCGACTGGGGCGCAGCGACGTTGCCGCGCTGGTTGGGCTTGCGTTGTTTGGCGTGGCCACGGCGGCAGTGGCGTGGACCGCGACGACGCAGTATTCGTTTTATCCGCAGCTCTCGGTGCCGGCGCGTGGCCGGGCTATGTCGTGTACGCTGCCTGGATGGTGCTGCCTTGCGCGTTGCATGCGATTGATGAGAAGAGGTTTGGTTGATGGCTCGGTTTGATAGGAGCTCGGCGGCGGGTGTGGCATATGGCTCGGCCACGCCGGCGATTGAGGTGCGAGGCCTTAGTTTTGCCTATCCCGGGGCCGAGGCACCGGTGCTCGAGGGACTTGATTGGCGTGTTTCCCAAGGTGCGTTTGCGCTGCTTGTTGGCGGTACCGGGTCGGGCAAATCGACGCTGCTGTCGCTGCTCAAGCCCGAGATCGCTCCGGCGGGCGAGCGCACTGGTGATGCGCGCGTGCTGGGCGAGAACGTTGCCGACATGGACGTGCGGGCATCGGCGGAGCGCGTGAGCTATGTGTTCCAGGATCCCGAGAACCAGATCGTGTGCGAAACCGTGTGGCACGAGATGGCGTTTGGCCTGGAAAACTTGGGCTAGCACGTGATGAGATGCGCCGTCGCGTAGCTGAGACCAGCTATTTCTTTGGTCTGGAGGACTGGCTTCATCGCGATACCGATACGCTTTCGGGCGGCCGCAAGCAGCTGCTGTCGCTTGCCGCCGTCCTGGCGCTGTGTCCGCGTGTGCTGCTACTCGACGAGCCCACGTCTCAGCTCGATCCCGTTGCGAGAAGAATTTTCTGCACGCGCTGTTTCGTGTGAATCGCGAGCTGGGCTGCACGGTTGTTGTGGCTACGCATCAACCGCGCCCAATGCTCGAGTATGCGACGTGTGCGTACCGGATTGAGGACGGTCGCGTGCGCGAGGTGGCGGATATGGCTTCTTTGGGGCGTCGAGAATCGCTGTTTTCCGACGACATGTTGGGGTGGGGTGCCGTCCGATGTGCAAAAAACGGAGTATTCAGCAGGCGTGAGGACAATTTGGGCTCTCTGGAGCCGCCCGGGGACGTATCGAGCGCGAAAAAAAGTTCGGAATTGGACAAATCGTCCGAATTTGTGGCGCAAACGTCGCTCGAGAACGGCTCGGAAGCTTCCCGCGCACGGATGGGAGCAGAATACTCCAAAAAATGCACGGCGGGTCGGCTACCACCCTGGCAGGAGCTGGTTTCGCTACGATCGCGCGGGCGGTTGGGTTCTGCGCGGGCTCGACGTGGCGTTTTCGGCCGGTGCGGTGCATGCGATCGTGGGCGGCAACGGATGCGGTAAGTCGACGATGCTCTCGGTGCTGGCGAAGACCGCCAAGCTGCAGCGCGGTCGCATGGTGCGCGGAGCGGCCTCGGCGGCGCTGCTGCCTCAGAACCCCAAAGCATTGCTGGTTGCCGAGACGGTTCGCGATGAGCTGATGGAATGGGCCTCGACCTGCGGATATGACGAGAACTTGGCGCGGGAGCGTGCGGCGAGCTTGGGGCTGTCGGGTCTGGATGGGCGCCATCCGTACGATCTTTCGGGCGGACAGCGTCAGCTGCTTGCGTTGGCAAAGCTGCTGTTGATCGGCCCCGAACTGCTATTGCTCGATGAGCCCACCAAGGGTTTGGACCTGGCCAGTCGCCGCATCATCGCCCGCGCCCTGCGCGACCATGCGCAGGCTGGCGGCACCGTCGTCATGGCGACGCACGACCTGGACTTTGCCGAGCAGGTTGCCGATGACATTTCCATGATGTTTGATGGCGAGATCGCCTGCATGGAGCCGCCGACCGACTTCTTTGCCGACAACGTGTTTTATAGGGCGTGATGGGATGGCGGATTATCGCATCGTGCGCCTACTCGCAAAACTGGAGATACCGCTGCTGCTGGCGGTGCCAGCCGTGATGGCTGCGGCGTTGCTGGCGGGCGTTGAACAGGCGGCACTTGCCATGCTTGTCGTGGTGGCGCTGGTGCTTGCGCTGTTCTTTGCAGGCTATGAGGCGTCGCGACCGGGCCTGCGCCAGATTATGCCAACGCTGGTTCTGGCGGCGTTGGCCGCGGCGGGGCGCATCTTGTTTGGCCCCATTCCCGACTTTAAACCGTGAGTGCCATCGCCATTATCGCGGGGGCGACGCTTGGTCGCCGCAATGGTTTTATGGTTGGCGCGCTGGCGGCGCTGACCAGCAATTTCTTTTTTGGACAGGGCATGTGGACGCCGTGGCAGATGTATGCCTGGGGGCTCGTGGGATACGTTGGCGGTGCGCTGGCGCATGCGGGTGCGTTCGACCGCGCCGACGGCACCGTGCGTATGCCGGCGCTGCTGACCTACGGCTTTGCTTCGGGTTTGCTGTACGGCGTTGTGATCAACGCCTACGACATTATCGGTTTTGTTCAACCGCTCACGTGGGCGGGTGCCATGGCGCGTCTTGCCACCGCCGTACCGTTCGATATCACGCACGGCCTTGCGACCTGCGTGTTTTTGGTCGCCCTGTACAAGCCTTGGTGTCGCCGCATCAACCGAGTCGTCGTGAAGTACGGACTGTAGGGCTGGTTGCGCCGGGGCGGGAATCAATACTGCCGAAGTGTCATTTTAAAACTATGCCGGTTTACGGGGCCAGATTGGCACAAGCAGACCATGCCGGCTATTTTTGAAATAGAGCAAGCCGTTTACCTGCGGTTTTATTATTTCGGAATTGCGTATGGTTGGGGGTTCGCGATTTAGCCCCGTAAACTGGCATAGTTTTGGAATGGCCGGCTGATATGACGGGCGTCGTGACCCTCAAGAGCCAAATTGATCCGTTTTCTTCCGTCTCCAGACGTCCCCGGGGATTCAGCTGAACTCGCCCGCCACGAAATCAGCCTATCTACTACGTTTGACCCGACACCCCCAAACACAACCGCGTTTTATGAAAAACCGCAGGCTTTCTACCTGCGGTTTTCTTTTTGCGTTGTTCGCTGTGGTTGAGGGTGGTGGCTTAAACGTAGTAGATGGGCGTGTTTCGTGGCGGATGGGTCACGTGGATACCACCACGAGGCCCAAAATGATTCGTTTTCCTCCGTCCCCAGGGGATCAGCTGGGGCTAGAGCTCTAGCGTGAGGGTGACGGGGCAGTGGTCGCTGCCGAAGATGTCGCCGCGGATGCCGGTGTCGCGTACGTTGTCGGCGATTGCGTCGCTTACCAGGAAGTAGTCGATGCGCCAGCCGGCGTTGTTCTTGCGGGCATTAAAGCGATAGCTCCACCAGCTGTAGACGCCTCGACGTCGGGGTTTGCCGCGCGCCAGGTATCGGTAAAGCCGGCGTTGAGCAGCTCGGTAAACTTGCCGCGCTCCTCGTCCGAAAAGCCGGCGTTGCCGCGGTTGGACTTGGGGTTCTTAAGGTCGATCTCCTCGTGCGCCACGTTAAAGTCGCCGCAGGTCACGACGGGTTTGCCGGTCTCGCGCTCGAGCGCGTTCAAAAAGCCGCGGTAAGCATCGTCCCAGGCCATGCGCACGTCGATGCGGGCGAGTTCGTTTTGCGCGTTGGGAGTGTAGACATCCACAAACCAGAACTTGTCGAACTCCAGCGCGCAGACGCGGCCCTCGGTTGCGGCTTGGGCGACGAGTACGGCCGCCTCGTTCTCGCCGGCGTAGGGTAGCAGTGCGTCGGCGTGCAGCACGCGCAGCGGTTCCTGGCGGCTAAAGACCGCAGTGCCCGAATAGCCTTTACGCTCGGCGTAGCTCCAGGTTTGGTGATAGCCGGGCAGGTCAATATCGACCTGGCCTTCTTGCAACTTGGTCTCTTGCAGCGCCAGGATATCGACGTCGAGTTCTTGCGCGATCTGGATAAAGCTCGGGTCCTTTTTGAGCACGGCGCGCAGGCCGTTGACGTTCCACGAGGCGAAAGTGTAAGTCTGAGGCATGGTGTCCTTTCGACGGGGTTGGCAGGCTTAAGATTAGCGCAACAGGGGCGGGGTGGGCTCCGCGGACGACGGCGCAATCGCGGCCGCCCCGACCAACATGGACGGAGGACAAACATGACGCAAGCGATAACAGATCCCAAGCAGGCCTCCGCCGCGCTGGCGGAGCTGTTCAATGCCCACGAGCGCGTGGTCTTCTTTGGCGGCGCGGGTGTTTCCACGGCGAGCGGCATCCCCGATTTCCGCAGCGTGGACGGCCTGTATCACCAGCAGTTTGCCTATCCGCCCGAGAGCATGCTGTCGCACAGCTTTTACGAGACACATCCTGCGGAGTTCTTCGACTTTTACCGCACCAAGATGATCGCGCTTGGTGCCAAGCCCAACCGCTGCCACACCAAGCTGGCCGAGCTGGAGCGCGCCGGCAAGCTTGATGCCGTGGTGACGCAAAACATCGACGGCTTGCATCAGATGGCGGGCTCGCAGCGCGTGTTCGAGCTGCACGGATCGGTCCATCGCAACATTTGCCAGTCGTGCGGCGCGGTCTATAGCGCCGAGTGGATTTGCTCGCGCGAGCACGAGGACGCCGCGGGCGTGCCCGTGTGCCCTGCGTGTGGTGGTCGCATCAAGCCCGATGTGGTGCTCTACGAAGAGCCGCTCGACGAGCATGTGTTGACCGGTGCCGTTGCCGCCATCGCCGCGGCCGATGCCCTCATTGTGGGTGGGACCTCGCTCGTGGTGTATCCGGCGGCGGGCCTTACGCGTTACTTTACCGGCGATACGCTGGCCATTTGCAATTTGGCGCCTACCGATCAGGATGCAAATGCCGACCTGCTGATTTCTTGCGACATCGCGGCCGCGTTTGCGTTCTAGCCCGTGTGCGCGGATACAATAGAAAGACTAAGTGCAAAGCGACCCCGCCGCCAGCTCCCCAAGCTCGGCGGCGTGGGCATTTTAGGAGGATGTTCATGGCGAACGACAGCAAGACATGGCGGTGCGGAAAGTATGAGCTCAGCTTTGACCGTCCGCGCATCATGGCGTCCTCAACGTGACGCCCGATTCGTTTAGCGATGGCGGGGAGCACTTCGACCCGGATGCCGCCATCGAGTACGGCCTGGCGATGCTCGACGCCGGCGCCGACATCATCGACGTAGGCGGCGAGTCCACGCGCCCTGGCTTTACCCCGGTCAACCCCGACGAGGAGCTCGCCGCGTGCTGCCCGTGGTGCGCGCGCTGGCCAAAGAGGGCGCCATCGTCTCGATCGACACGCGCCACGTGGCGGTTGCCAAGCGGCCGTGGCGCTGCGGCGCTCGATCGTCAACGACGTGACGGGCTTCACCGACCCAAGATGGTCGAGTTTGTTAAGACGAGCACCTGCGGCGTCATCGTGATGCATGCCGGCGAGGTCGCCGCGCCCCGCACGCACGCACGCAACGGTGCAGCTCGATACCCTCGGCTGCGGCGTTTGTTGCCGAGAAGGCGCGCGAGGCGGCTGCCGAGCCGCGCGTGAGGCCGGAGAAGCCGCTCGCCG
>ENA-OQBJ01000087-OQBJ01000087.1-human-gut-metagenome-genome-assembly--contig:-NODE-87-length-45155-cov-3.373523_pt1 | contig 45155 bp, 54 predicted proteins | sample MGYA00242743_ERZ504545 | MGnify/ENA primary metagenome ERZ504545 (study PRJEB26092, sample SAMD00036252) | human gut metagenome | host: Homo sapiens | study: EMG produced TPA metagenomics assembly of... | reverse complement strand
CGCCAGGCTTTCCCAGGCAGCACCGTAAAGACTATCCTTACGGCATCGCCTCTGGGGAAAAAACGGAACACAAGACCCTCCACAGCCTGACCTACGTCATCGATCAGCCCTCGATCCGACGGTCGCCTTGGCCTTTAAAGTCCTGACCTACGTCCTTCTCCAGTCGCCGGCAGCGCCCCTTAAGAAGCTCTCGTCGATGCCGGTCTTGGCAAAGATATTTCCGGTGACTTCCAGGACGCATCCTGCAGCCTTTGTGGGGCATCTCCGTCAACGGCTCCGATCCGGATAAGCAGGACAAGATCATGCCCATCGTCACCGATGTGTTGCGCCGCATGGTCAAAGACGGCCTCGACAAGACGCTGCTTACCGGCGCTTTGAACCGGACGGAATTTACCCTGCGTGAAGCCGACTTTGCCGGTCGTCCTAAGGGCCTCATCTATGCCATTCGCTGCATGGATACTTGGCTCTATGACCTCGATCCCTTAGAAGCCTTGTCTTATGAAAAATCCCTCGACGTCCTGCGTAAGGGCATCGACAGCGGTTATTTTGAAGACTTGATTCAGCGCTATATCCTCGACAATTCCTACTACGCCCTGGTATCCTTGGTACCGGAACCGGGCCTTACGGAAAAACGCGATAAAGCCTTAGCCGATAAGTTGGCAGCTTATAAAGCGTCGCTTACGAAGGAAGAAATCGATGCCATCGTCGCCGAATCGGCAGCCCTGAAACAGCGCCAGGCTACACCGGACACGCCGGAAGCCTTGGAATCGATTCCGACCTTATCCCGGGACGACCTCGAAAAGAAAATCGATACGGTAGTCATGCATAAAGAACAGCTCGGCGATGTGACCTTGTGCCACGTGCCGGACGAAACGAATGGCATTACCTACATCAATGCCTACTTCGACCTTCACGGCCTGACGCGGGAAGAAATTTCCTATGCCTATCTCTTGAGCGATATCCTCGGCGATATTGACACCAAGTCCCATACGTATGGCGAATTGGCGTCCCTCATCGACCTCTACACCGGCGGCATCGGCTACAGTGTTTCGGCCTATTCCAACCGCGTGGACAATACCGATTACATGCCGGTCTTCCGGATCAAGGCCAAGGGATTAGCCCTCAATTTCGACAAATTGATCGACCTTTTGCGGGAAATCTCCTTGGAAACGGTCTTTACCAATAAGGAACGACTGATCGAACTCGTCGACGAAATCAAGGCTGGCTGGGATATGGACACCTTCCGCCGGGGTCATACGATCGTCATGCACCGCGTCTTATCGTACGTCTCGCCTGTAGAAGCTTTCTGCGATGCCGGAGAATTCTCGTACTATGAATTCATCACCGACATTGCCAAACGCATCAAGACCGATGCCGATGACATCGGCGAAAAACTGGCAACCCTCATGGAAAAAATCTTCAGTCGTTCGGCCCTGACCTTAGAAATGACGGCCAGTGACAGCGATTGGGAAGGGGCCAAAGCCAGTGCTTCCAGCTGGACAAAAGCCCTGCCGCAGGGAGAAAAACGGACCGGTCTCTGCGACTTTGGCCTCAGCGCCAAGAACGAAGGCATCATGACCAGCGGTACCGTCCAGTATGTCGCTAAAGGCGGCAATTTCCGCGGTCACGGCTACGACTATACCGGTGCCTGATGGTCCTCGACACGATCCTCCAGTACGGTTACTTGTGGACCAAGGTCCGCGTCCAAGGCGGGGCCTACGGCGCCTTTACCCGCTTCTATGACAACGGCGACATGGTATTTTGCTCCTACCGCGACCCGAACCTGCGCTCCAGCGTCGAAGCCTATGACGGCTTGGCGGAATACTTAAAGACCTTTGACGTATCGGATCGGGAAATGACGAAATACGTCATCGGTACCCTGAGCCGCATCGACGTGCCCTTAACGCCGTCCCTGCGCGGTGAAAAAGCTATGACCCGCTACTTTACGGGAACGACGGATGAAGTCGCCCAGGCTCGCCGCGATCAGCTCCTGGCGACGACGGTCGCCGATATCAAGGCGTTGGCCCCTCTCATCGGATCGGTCATGGAAGACAACAATCTCTGCGTCATGGGTAGTGAAGCGACGATTCGCCAGGAAAAAGACCTGTTTACGAACCTCGTTTCCCTTCCCGACTAAGGCGTGGCTTCCATGCGAGGCCGATTTGCTCCGAGCCCGACGGGCTATATTCATCTCGGCAACGTCTGGTCGGCCTTCTTGGCCTGGCTCCAAGTGCGCCAGGCCGGAGGCACCTTGGTCCTTCGGATTGAAGATATCGATGAACAGCGTTCGAAGGCCGTTTACACCAAGGCCTTATGGAAGACCTTTCCTGGCTGGGCCTTACCTGGGACGAAGGTCCCGATGTGGGAGGCCCTTACGGCCCTATATCCAGCAAGAACGCTACGATCGTTATGATGAGGCCTTGGCGGTGCTGCGGGAAAAGGGACTGCTCTATCCCTGTTACTGCAGTCGGACGCGGCTTCAGGCCATCGGTGCGCCCCATGCCGGCGAGCATACCGTCTACGACGGCCATTGTTATGGCCTCAGTGAAGATGAGCGCCGCCGTATGACCAAGAAACCATCGTGGCGCATCCACGTATCGAAGGAGACGGTTTCCTTTACCGACTCCGTTTACGGCCGGCAGCAGGACGATCTGCCGAGCTCCTGCGGTGACTTCGTCGTTCGCCGGGCCGATGATATGTATGCCTATCAACTGGCCGTTTCCGTCGATGACGGGAGCATGGCTATTACCCACGTCCTGCGCGGCGAAGATTTGCTGTCGTCAACGGCGCAGCAGATCTGGCTCATGAAGATCCTCGGCTATGAGGCCCCTTGCTATACCCACGTGCCGATGCTCATCGACGGCGATGGGAACCGCCTGTCAAAACGGCAGCAAGGCATTACCGTCCGCGCCCTCAGGCAGGACGGCGTCGATGCCGAGACGATATTGTCCCACCTGGCTTACGCCGGCGGCTTGGTCCCTGAACGGCGCCGCTACAGCCGGGCCGATTTGGTCAACATCTGTGACTTCAAAAAACTGCGAACAGAACCGATTGTGATTGCCGGAACGATGAAGTAAATCGGTTTACTAAACGATATATTAAAAAAAGTAGGCTGTCGCCAGAGCGACAGCTTATTTTTTTTACCATTTCTTGTCAACATTATTGTCACAAGGTGTGTAAATGTGGTAGAATGTGGTGGAGAGTGAAAGGAGTGACGCGCCTAATGTTTATGGGAGAATACGAACATACAATCGACGCTAAAGGTCGCGTCATTTTGCCTGTCAAATTTCGGGATGAACTCGGGCCAACCTTCATCGTTACCCGAGGTTTGGAAGGCTGCCTTTCCGTTTACACGATGGAAGCATGGATGAGGTTTGCCGGAAGTTTAAAACAGTTGAAGGCATCCAAGGAAAACGTCCGTGCTTTCCAGCGATTCGTCTTTGGCAGTGCTGCTGAAGTCGAATTCGATAAGCAAGGCCGTATCCTTATTCCGGCTACTTTGCGGGCCTATGCGAAGCTGGTTAAGGATGTGACCGTTCTGGGGACAGGAGACAAGGTCGAAATTTGGAGTAAAGACGCATATGAAGCCTATGTTGCCAAGACTGTTCCGGCCATGGAAGAAATCGCCGAAAGCCTCGACGATTTCCTGAACCTGGACTTTTAGGAGGAATTATGGATTTTCACCACGTCAGTGTTCTTCGTAAGGAAACCATAGCCAATTTAATAACTGATACCAGCGGCGTTTACGTCGACTGTACTCGGCGGCGGCGGTCATTCCAGAGCTTTGGCTGATCAGCTGACAGGACAGGCGACGATCATTGGTCTTGACCAGGACCGCGATGCCATTGCAGCGGCAACGGAACGCCTGGCTGATACCTCGTGCCGACATATTTTCGTGCAGCGAAATTTCAGGTATATATCGGAAGTCCTCGACGAATTGGGAATCGATACCGTCGACGGCATCATGTTTGATCTCGGCGTATCGAGTTACCAACTGGATACACCGGACCGGGGATTTTCTTATATGCAGGACGGGCCGCTCGACATGCGCATGGATCGCAGCCAAGGCCGCAGCGCTTACGATATCGTCAATGGCTACAGTGAGGCCGACTTGTACCGTATCATCAAGGATTACGGGGAAGAGCGGTGGGCTAAGCGCATTGCCGAATTCATCGTGAAAGAGCGTCAGGAAAAGCCCTTGGAACGGACGGAAGAGCTGGTTCAGGTCATTAAAAAGGCTATCCCGGCCGGCGCTCGCAAAGACGGGCCGCACCCGGCAAAGCGAACGTTTCAGGCCATCCGAATCGAAGTCAATGACGAATTGGGAATCTTAAAGGATTCCCTGGAACATGCCGCTCAGCGTTTAAAGCGAGGAGGACGTTTGTGTGTCATTACCTTCCATTCATTGGAGGATCGTATTGCAAAACAGACGCTGCGTCTTTTGGCGACTGATTGTATCTGTCCGCCGGATATGCCGGTTTGCACCTGCCATCATCAGGCCATCCTAAAAGTAAAGCGACAACCCATTTTACCGTCGCCGGAGGAACTGGATTTGAATCCGCGGGCCCGCAGTGCAAAACTTCGCGTCGGTATCCGTAAATGAAGGAGCCTAGCTAATGATTATTGAAATGGATGTGTTGCGTATGCTGGCAAGGAAAGTCGGAAATTTACATGAAGAAAGAAGCGTTCCCCTGTGGCAGTCGGCTGCAGTACAGGTTATTCAGCAGGGAGCCGTATATATTCTGATTCCCATTGGAATGATCGCAGCGATTGCCATCGCCACTATTCTCATTACGTCTTGGACGTATCAGAAAAGCGGCGAACTCATGGAATTAAAACTTCAAGCACAGCAGTTACAGCGGGAAAATGAACAGTTGCGAGTCCAAATTTCCAAATTGGAAACGCCGGAACGGATTTATACGACGGCGACGAAACAATTGGGAATGGTGGCACCATCACGTATTCTCTACGGGAATCAAAGCGATCAGGCCGCAAAGGGGAACCGTCGATAATTGCTTTAATGAGAGGTCGACGCACTTTTGTGCGACGACCTCATTGTTATTTATCCAATAAAGCTGTACAATGTAGAACAGTACAATGAAATGAACCGTCAAGGAGGTTCTATAATAATGACAAAAACAATAGGTGAACTTTGTAAGCAACTTAAAGGTATTTATAATCTCAGCGGTAGCGCGGATACGGTGGTTACCGGCATTTCGTCGGACTCCCGGGAAATCGAAGCGGGCTACTTATTCGTCTGCATTTCCGGCGCTCACGTCGACGGGGCTGCTTTTGCAGCTCAGGCGGTCGAAAAGGGTGCCGTCGCCGTTTTGACGACGAAACATCTCGACCTGCCGTCGAGCACGGTCCAGATCCAGGTCCCCGACATTCACCATGCCTTAGAAGACATGGTCCCGTTCTTTTATGACTATCCCGGCAAAAAGATGCGCATGATCGGCGTCACCGGCACCAACGGCAAGACGACGACGACTCACATCATCGCCCATATCCTCCGTTCTGCCGGCCATCACGTCGGCGTCATCGGCACGATTCACGCCTCATCGACGATGAAGAACTGCCCATTCACAATACGACGCCGGACGTCGTCGAACTCCAGCGCTTTTTGGCCTGATGTATGAAAAGGGCATGACCCATGTCGTCATGGAAGTGTCCAGCCACGCCTTGGCCTTAGACCGCGTCGCCGGCATCGAATATGATACGGCGGTCTTTACCAACCTCACGCAGGACCATCTCGATTTCCATAAGACCATGGAAAATTACGTCGCTGCCAAAGCCAAGCTCTTCCAGAGCCTGACCGCTGCCGACCATGTCAAGGAAAATAAAACGGCCATCGTAAACGTCGATGATCCGTGGTCCAAACAGATTCTCCAGGCCTGCCACTGCCAGGTCTTGACCTATGGTGTTGAAAAAGATGCCGACCTCAAAGGCTCGAATTTAAATGTCGAATTGAAACGCTCGTCCTTCGACGTCGTCGGCCCCTTTGTCAATGTCCATCTCAATATGAATATTACCGGCCTGTTCAACGTTTACAATACCCTGGCTGCTATCGGTGCTGCTCATGCCGAAGGCATCGACGAAGCGACCATCGACAAGGCCATTCAGACCTTCCACTCCGTAGCCGGCCGTTTTGAACTCGTCGAAGCCGGTCAGCCCTTTGCGATCGTCGTCGACTATTCCCATACGCCGGACAGCCTCGAAAAGGCTTTGGAAACGGCGCGGGCCATGAACCCCAATCACGTCATTGCCGTCTTTGGCTGCGGTGGTGACCGCGACCGGACCAAACGCCCCATCATGGGCCGCATCGGCGCAGAACTTGCCGATATTCCTATCGTCACCTCGGATAATCCGCGGTCGGAAAATCCTGACGCCATCGTCGCCGAAGTCGAAGAAGGCGTAAAACAGGGACTCAAGGCCGGACAGCACCATGAAGTCATCGTCAATCGCCGTGAAGCCATTTATCGCGCCGTCGAACTGGCACAAGAAAACGATATCATCGTCATTGCCGGCAAAGGTCATGAAACGTATCAGATCTTAAATGACGGCACGATTCACTTTGACGATCGCGAAGAAGCGCGCAATGCCGTTCGCGATCTGCATCGAGGAGATAAATAATGGCTGATTTTACCAGTGAAGAAGTACAGAAAGCGACGGGAGCCCGTCTGCTCTCTTCCGTAGGGAGCGTGCTTTTTCATGACGTTTGCACCGATACCCGGGCGGTTGAAAAGGGCTCCCTTTTCGTCGCCTTCAAGGGGACCTCTTTTGACGGCCATGATTTCGTCTTAAAGGCCCTCTCGTCGGGCGCAGCCGGCGCCGTCGTTTCGGAACTGCGGCCGGAATATAAGGGAGCTGCCGTACCGATTTTCGTCGTTCCCGATACGCTCAAAGCTTATCAGGATTTGGCTCGCTTTCACCGCCGCCGTTTTTCCATTCCCGTCATCGCCGTAACCGGCTCGGTAGGGAAGACGTCGACGCGCAATATGATTGCCGCCGTCTTGAGTAAAAAATATAAGGTACTGCAGACAGAAAAGAATTATAATAATGAAATCGGCCTGCCCAAGACCTTGTTCCAGCTGACCGCAGACCACGAAGCCTGCGTCGTCGAAATGGGCATGCGCGGCCTCGGACAGATTGCCGAATTGGTCGATATCGGCGAGCGACCATCGGCGTCGTTACCAATGTCGGCAAGAGCCATATCGAGCTCTTAGGTTCTCAGGAAAATATTGCCAAGGCCAAGTCCGAATTGGTCCAGGGCCTCGATGCCAATGGAACGGCTATCTTAAACGGGGACGATCCTTTCGTGGCCCCGATGCAGGATCTCTGCCAAGGCCGGTCCATCCTCTACGGAACGGGAGAATCGGCTCATATCCGGGCCGAGAACATCGTCTGTGATGAAAAAGGCGTTCGCTTTACTTGCCACTGCTTTGACCGCACCTTTGACGTTTCCGTTCCAGTCATCGGCCGCCACAACGTCTATAACGCTTTAGCGGCGATTGCCGCCGGCTATGTGACTGGTCTCAGCGACTCGGAACTGCAAGCAGGCCTTTCCGCTTACCGAGGCATGGCCATGCGCCAGGAACTCCTGCACCTCGGGCCTTATACTTTCATCAATGACACCTATAATGCCAATCCAGCTTCGATGGCTGAAGCCATCCGCACCTTGGACCTCTTGACCAAGGGCCGTAAGATTGCCGTTCTCGGCGGTATGGGTGAACTCGGCGACTGGGCCAAAGACGAGCACCGGGCCATCGGCCGCTTAGTGGCCGATATGAAGCTCGACGCCTCATTACCATGGGTGATCTGGCCGACGATATTGCTCTGGCAGCCCGGGAAGCGGCATGGAAGCCGTCTATACGACGACGACCCATGAAGAAGCGGCACGACAACTGAAAACTTTGATCCGCCATGGCGATACCGTCCTGTTAAAAGGTTCGCGCAGCTTTGCTATGGAAAAAATACTGCCCTATTTTGAAAGGAAGTAATGTGAATGTTTAAAATGCTGATTTTCAGCTTCATCGTCAGCCTGGTCATCGGCCTTGTCCTGGGACCTTTCGTCATCAAAAAACTGAAACAGTTCCACGCCCGCCAGTCTGAACGGGAGGAAGGGCCGGAAAGCCATAAGTATAAAGCCGGCACACCGACGATGGGGGGCATCCTCATCCTGACGGCGCTGACCGTGGCCTGCCTGCTCTTTGATCCGATGGAAATCAGAAAGGCCCTGGCCTTATTCCTGACCCTCGGTCACGGCGTCATCGGCTTTTTAGATGACTCCATCAAGGCCGTCAAACACCGCAACCTGGGCCTTACGGCAAAACAGAAACTCGCCGGCCAGTTCGTCATGGCTGCCGTTTTCTGCTACATCCTCCAAGCCTTCCTTCATTTTCCCACGACCTTGTGGATTCCTTTCACGTCGATTACCGTTGACTTAGGCTGGTTCTACTACCTCTTCGTCTTCGTCATGATCGTCGGTGCCAGCAATGCCGTCAACCTGACCGACGGACTCGATGGCTTGGCAGCCGGTTCGTGCTCGATTACGGCCGTTGCTACGTCGTCATCGCCGTTGCCCTGGGCTATACGCATTTTGCCATTTTCAGCACGGCCCTGACCGGTGCCTGCCTGGGCTTCTTGTTCTATAACCAGCATCCGGCTAAAATGTTCATGGGCGATACGGGTCCCTGGCTCTCGGCGGCGCTTAGCAGCATGGCTATTCTGACCAAGACCGAACTCTTACTCATCTTGGCCGGCGGCTCTACGTTCTCGAAGCCTTGTCGGTTATCATCCAGGTCATTTCCTTTAAGACGCGGGGCGTCCGGGTCTTTAAGATGAGCCCGATTCATCACCATTTTGAACTGTCCGGTTGGAGCGAAGTAAAAGTCGTTACTGTCTTTTGGAGTTTTTCGGCGTTGATGGCTATCTTGGCGATTATCGTCGTCATGGCAGGCAAGTAACGATCGCCTTTTCCCATTGTTAAGACCATATTTTACATAAAGCAGGTGTAGGTAATGAGCATCATGGATTTTTCTGGAAAAAATTTTTAGTCATCGGCGCGGGCATTAGCGGCCGTGCCGCTTCACTGGCCTTGGCAGATCACGGGGGGACCGTCGTCCTCAATGACATGAAGGCCATCGATGTGAACGAACAGCCCTGGCCGGAATTGGCGTCTCATGGCGTGAAATTCGTCTTTGGAAGTCAGGAAACGAGCCTCCTCGACGGCATGGACGTCGTCGTTCCGTCGCCGGTCATTTCTCCGGAAATTCCCATTATGAAAGCAGCTGCTGCCAAAGGGCTTCCCATTTGGAGCGAAGTCGAAGTCGCCTGCCGCGTTACCGATGCCGACATCATCGGCATTACCGGTACTAACGGCAAGACGACGACGACGACCCTGGTGGGGGAAATCATGAAAGCTACGGGTCGTCAGACCGTCGTCGGCGGCAACATCGGCTACGGCCTTTCGGAACAGGCAGAAGATCTTCCGAAAGACGCCGTTGTCGTAGCCGAACTTTCCAGTTTCCAGCTCGAATTTACGCGTACGATGAAGGCCAAAGCGGCGGTTATCCTCAATATCACGCCAGATCATTTGGACCGTCATCATACGATGGAAGCCTATAGTGCAGCGAAAGAACGAATTTTCCTCAATCAAGACAAGGGCGATTATGCCATCCTCAATTACGATGATGACCGCGTCCGGGCCATGGCCGATGCCATGACCGGCACCGTCCGCTACTTCTCGACAAACGGCGAAGTCCCTGAAGGAGCCTTTTATCGGGACGGCGACCTTATTCTGCGCCATGATGGGCAGGATACCGTCGTCTGTGCTGAATCGGAGCTCCATCTCTTTGGCAAGCATAATATACAGAATTGCTTAGCGGCCATTCTCTTGACCTATGCTGCCGGGGCTTCCCTGGACGTCATTAGACAGGTCCTGCGATCCTTCAAAGGTGTGGAACACCGACTTGAAAAAGTCCGGACCATCCACGATGTGACTTATTATAATGACTCCAAGGGTACCAATGTCGACGCCTCGATGAAGGCTTTGGATGCCTTTCCCCAAGGCCACCTCATCCTCATCGCCGGTGGTTACGATAAAAAGACGGCTCTCGATGACTTCATGGCCTTAGCGGCTAAACGCGTCGATACCCTGATTCTCATCGGCGATGCCGCCGACCGCTTTGAAGCTGCCGCTAAAAAAGCGGGTATTGCAGATATCCGTCGTACCGGTTATAGTATGGAAGGTGCGATTATGTTAGCTCGCAGTATTGCAAAAGCTCCGCAATCCGTCCTTCTTTCACCGGCTTGCTCGAGCTTTGATATGTATGATAATTTTGAACAGCGTGGCCGTGTCTTTAAAGGCATTGTCAACGCGATCTGATACTTATAGTAAAACAGACGACAGGAGGCAGGAACATGCGTCGAGTTATTATTTCCGGAGGCGGCACAGGCGGCCACATCTACCCGGCTATTACCATTGCCCGGGCGATTGCCGACATTGAGCCCACCGAATTTCTCTACGTCGGCTCCAAAATCGGCCTGGAAAATACCTTGATTCCAAAAGAAGGGTTGCCCTTCGTTACCCTCGACGTGCGGGGCCTCGAACGGAAGATTTCCGTCCGCAACCTGGTCACACTCGGGAAGACAGCAGCCAGTCTGATTAAGGCAGAAGGCATTATCCATAAATTTAAACCGGACGTCGTCATCGGTACAGGTGGTTTCGTCTGCGGCCCGGTCCTGTTGGCCGCAAGTCTCAGCGGTGTACCGTCACTGATCCAGGAACAAAACGTCATCCCCGGCGTTACCAATACGATTTTGAGCCGCTTTGTCAATCGCGTTGCTCTCGGTTATGAAGAAGCTGCCGAGCGTTTTCGCAGAAAAAGCATTCTCGTTTATACAGGCAATCCCGTCCGCAAGGATATTTTGACGGTTACCCGCGAAGAGGGCCGGAAAAAAACTGGGATTGGATCCCCATAAATTCACCCTCCTCGTCGCCGGCGGCAGCGCGGTGCCCGCAGCATCAACACGGCGATGATCGAGGTTCATAAACATTTTCGCAACGACGATACAATACAGATCCTCCACGTTACCGGCGATCACGAATACGACCGCGTCGTAAAGCAGCTGTCAGGCATCGAATGCCGCGGCCGCTACGGTAAGGGGAGCCGCATCATCCCGTATCTTCACCACATGCCGGAAGCCCTGGCTGCCTGCGACCTGGCCGTATACCGGGCCGGTGCCGTCGGCCTTGCTGAGCTGACCGTCCGCGGCGTACCGTCGATTCTCATTCCCTATCCCTATGCAGCCGAAGATCATCAGCGCTACAATGCACAGGCCCTGGTCATGTGCGGAGCCGCCAAGATGATCCTCGATAAGATGCTGACCGGGCGGGAACTATTGGAAGAAATCATTCACTTAAAAGACGATCCGTCGGCCCTGGCTGCCATGGGCAAAGCCAGCCGTTCGATGGGCAAGCCTCAGGCCGCTCAGGATATTGCTGAACTGGCCTTGTCGATTGCCCGAAACCGTCGTCCGTAACAGGAGAGAAGAAGGGTGTGGAATAAACCTATGGTTAATCTGAACGATGTGACAAACGTTCATTTTATTGGAATTGCCGGAGCCGGAATGCGGGCAATTGCCAATGTTTTTATTGAAAAAGGATATCGCGTATCCGGCTCAGACCTCAAAGCCTCGCCTGTAACGGAGCAGTTTGCCAAGCGCGGAGCCCGTATCTGCATTGGCCAAAGCCCTGACAATTTGCAGGATGCCCAGGTCGTCGTCATTTCGTCGGCCATTCGCGACAACAACGTCGAACTCGTTGAAGCACGGCGCCGGCAGATTCCGGTCATCCACCGTTCCGATGCGCTGGTTCACATCATGAGCTGGGGCAAAGGCATCTCGGTGGCCGGTGCTCACGGCAAGACGACGACGTCGTCCATGCTGGGCCAGGTCTTTGAAGAATGCCGGCAGGACCCGACCATCGTCATTGGCGGGGAAGTCGACTACCTGCACAGCAACTCGATTTTAGGGAAGGGGCAGTACGTCATTGCCGAAGCCGATGAAAGCGACGGCACCTTTCTCAAACAGCATCCGTATATCGCCGTCGTCACTAATATTGACGCCGACCACATGGATCATTACAACTCTCTTGATAATGTCATCGCCGCCTTTAAGGAATTTATCCAGAAACTCGATCCCGAAGAAGGCTTGGCCGTCTTGTGTTTTGAAAATGACAAGATCCGCGCCATGGCGCCTGCCATCGGACGGCGCTACGTTTCCTACGGCCTCGAACAGCCGGCGGATTACCAGGCAAGAGATCTTCACTACCTGAAAGGAAAACTCCACTTTGGCGTCTATAAGGGCGGCCAAAAGATGGGCGATATGGTCTTAAATGTACCGGGCCGGCATAACGTCTTGAACGCTTTGGCGACGACGGCCGTTGCCGATGCCTGCGACCTGCCTTTTGAAGAGGTAGCCGCTGCCATGAGCCATTTCCATGGGCTAAGCGCCGGTTCCAGACCAAGGCTTTGTCGGCGACGTTTGGGTCGTCGATGACTATGCCCACCATCCGACGGAAATCAACGCTACCCTGACGGCGGCCCGCGACATGGGAACACACCGCGTCGTCTGTCTCTTCCAGCCGCACCGCTATACGCGGACCCAGCTCCTTCTCGAACAGTACGGCAGTGCCTTTGCCAAGGCCGATAAACTGATCGTGACCGATGTATACAGTGCCGGTGAAGATCCCATTCCCGGCGTATCGGGCGAACTCATTGCCAAAAAGGTCAAGGAGACGACGGGACAAGACGTCACCTACATTCCTCATAAAGAGGATTTGGTTGCTTATTTGAAAGAAACCTCGAAGCCCCTCGATTTAGTCATCACCATGGGTGCCGGAGATATTTATAAAGTCGGCGAACAGTATATTGCCGAAGCGAAAGAAATGGAGAAATAACGCATGGAAGACATGAAAGGTAAACATATTGCCGTCGTCGTCGGCGGCCCTTCGACAGAAGCGGAAGTATCGCGCCGCACGGGAGCTGCCATTGCCGAAGCACTGAAGAAAAAAGGCTATGCCATCGAAACGATTGAACTCGTGCCGCATACCTTAGCAGCCACCTTGAAAGAAAAGAAGATCGACGTCGTATTCAACGCCCTTCACGGCCGTTACGGCGAAGACGGCGTCCTCCAGGGCCTGTGCGAAATGATGGGCATTCCCTATACCGGCCCGGGCGTCATGGCCAGTGCCGTCGGCATGAATAAGGTCATGAGCAAGGCCGCCTTCAAGGGCGCCGGCATTGCTACCGCTCCCTTTTCCTATTACTTTGCCAATCAAGATCGCAAGGCTATCATCGCCGATATTGAAAAGCAGTTTTCCCTGCCCGTCGTCATCAAGTCGTCCGGCCAGGGTTCGAGCATCGGGACGGTCATCGTAACGGCTCGGGAAGAACTGGAAGCAGCCCTTGAAGAAGCTTTTAAGTACAGCACCTCTATCGTAGCCGAAGCTTCATCGACGGCGATGAATTTACCGTTGCCGTCATGGACGGACTGGCCTTTCCGGTCATTCAGATCGTATCCAGCACGGGGAAATACGACTTTTATTCGAAATACGAACCGGGGATTGCCAAGCACATCTGCCCGGCTCCGATTTCACCAGCTTTGACTAAGGAAATGCAGGATCTGGCTTTAAACGTATTCCGCCTGTGCCATTGTAGCGGCGTATCCCGCGTCGATATGATGACCGATAAAGAAGGTCATCCCTTCGTCCTTGAAATCAATACTGTACCGGGGATGACGGCGACCAGCCTGGTTCCTGACGCAGCTCGGGCTATGGGCCTTTCTTTTGAAGATTTGTGCGAAAAGATTTTGCTCGAAGCATCGGTAGGTAAATTCTAATGAAACAGCATCCATATCCGGGAAGGCGGCCGCGAACGGTAGTGCCGAACGATCCTCATGATGTCTTTGTGCCTCCTCATCTTGACAGGGATCCCTTGCGCAGCGATGAGGATATGAGACAAGCTGAAGAAGAGGAACGTCGCCGTCAGCAGCTGCGGCAGGCTGCCCGACTGAAGAAAAAAAGAAAGCAGCAGAAAAAAGCGCGTGCCCGCCGGCGCAGATGCACCATCATCCTGGGCGTCATCGGTGTCTTTGCCTTGTGGCTGTTCCTGCGGTTGGCACCGGTTCCCTTTGGCACGATCATCGTTGACGGCAATGAAAATATGTCCTTTGACGATGTGTACCGCGCTGCCGGAGCCTATTCCTACGTCAACGTCGTCCAGTTGTCGACAGACGGCATCGAAGAACGGCTGAAAAAAGACCTGCGCATTGCCGATGCCACCGTAACCCGGGAATTTCCGGCGACGATTCACATCGAGTTGACCGAACGCAAGCCGGCAGCCATCATTACGACGCTCTACGGCTTTGCCTACGTCGATAAGACAGGAAGGGTCATCGACTTAGAACCGCAGATTAAAGGTGTTTCCCTGCCGATCATGACCGGGAAGAAGGTAGACAACCTGCTCCTGGGCGATACGATCAACGATCCGACCCTTCAGGCAGCCATGGCATATCTCCAGAGCCTGCCGCCGGATCTGCTTAAAACGATTGCCGAAGTAAACGTCGGGAATCCCGAAAGCATCGTCGCCTATACGACCGATTCCATTCCTATCCGCCTTGGTAAGGGCGATGACCCGGCCGAACGGGCCAAGATGACGGAAACGTTGCTTACGGAAGCCAAAAGCAACGGAATCAACGTCCAGTATATCGATACCGATCTGAGGCGCCGGCCATTAAGGCAAAATAAAGGCGCTTGTGGCCTTGATTTTTAAAAACAGCTAGATAATTTTTCTAAGATAGTGTAAAATAATAAAGAATCCTACTGCACAAGGTGTGCGTATAGAGTCCGAAGGAGGAAAATGCGATATGGCAGAGTTTGCGAATATAAAAGTAATTGGTGTCGGCGGCGGCGGTAACAACGCTGTCAACCGTATGATAGAAAGCGGTTTACAGGGTGTCCAGTTCATCTCGGTCAACACGGAAGACCAGGTACTGGAAGTATCCCAAGCCGATGTCAAAATTCAAATCGGTGAAAAATTGACACGCGGCCTCGGCGCCGGTGCAATCCTCAGGTTGGTGAACAGGCTGCCCTTGAAAGCAAAGAAGAAATCATCAAGCTCTCCAAGGTGCCGATATGGTATTCGTTACGGCCGGCATGGGCGGCGGTACCGGTACCGGTGCAGCACTATCGTAGCTGAATGTGCTAAGGAAATGGGCGCCCTCACGGTCGCTGTCGTTACCAAACCGTTCTTATTCGAAGGTAAGCGCCGCAGAGAAGTTGCCGAAAAAGGTGCCGACTACTTGAAAGAAAAAGTCGATACCATCATTACCATTCCTAATGATAAACTGCTCCAGATCATCGACAAGAAGACGCCCCTTAAAGACGCTTTCCTCGTCGCTGATGACGTACTCCGCCAGGGCGTCCAGGGCATTTCCGACTTGATCACGACGACCGGTCTGATCAACCTCGACTTTGCCGACGTCAAGACGATCATGTCCGACCAGGCGAAGCCATTATGGGTATCGGCATCGGCTCCGGTGAAAACCGTGCTGTCGAAGCTGTCGACGGTGCTATCCACAGCGCCCTCTTAGAAATGAGCATCGACGGCGCTCAGAGCATCCTGCTCAACGTCACCGGCGTCCGGACGTCAGCTTGTACGAAATCAACGAAGCTGCTGAAAAAGTGGCTGAAGCCGTTGATCCGGAAGCCAACATCATCTTCGGTTCGGTCATCGATCCGGACATGGAAGATTCGATCCGCATTACGGTCGTCGCTACGGGTTTCGGTAAAGAACCGTCTTCGATTCCTTCTTTCGGACAGGGAACGGGCGGAACGACAAAATCCGGCGATAAAAAAGATAGTGCCGGCGGCGTAGAAATTCCTGCGTGGATGAGATAATCAGCATGAAAAAAAGCGGATCCCGGCGGACCCGCTTTTTTTAAAAATATCGTCGGAAAGAAGGTAGGGAAGAAGGATGAGATGCCCATTTTGTCAATGTGCAGATACAAAAGTAACCGATTCACGGGCAACCGATGATGGCAAGGCATCCGCCGCCGGCGCGAATGCCAGGACTGCGGCCGTCGGTTTACGACGTATGAGATGGTCGAAGAAGTGCCCCTCATCGTCGTCAAGAAAGACGGACGCCATGAACTGTTCGACCGCAATAAATTGATCAACGGCCTGCTTCGGGCCTGCAACAAGCGGGAAGTCACGCGCCGACAGCTGGAAGAAATTGTCACCAAGGTTGAACGCAATATCCGCAATACACTGGCTCAAGAAGTATCCAGTGAAAAAATAGGGGAAATGGTTCTGCGCGAACTGCGCTCTGTCGATGCCGTTGCCTATATCCGCTTTGCTTCCGTATACCGCGAGTTTGCCGACTTAGAAAGTTTTATGGCTGAATTACAGTATCTCATGGGTACGAAAGAGAAAAAATAAGAGATTGAATCGAGGAACGCTATGACAGAAAATTACATCGACCACTTTTTTTATCATGTCTTGCCGAACCTGAAAATTGCCGTCATCGGAGATATCATGGTCGACCGCTACATCTTTGGCAAGGTCGAACGCATTTCACCGGAAGCACCGGTGCCGGTCAATAAAGTCGATCACATGACGTCGGTCTTAGGCGGGGCAGCCAATGTCGCCTCCAACCTGGCCAATTTGGACTGCCATGTCTTATTAGGCGGTCTCATTGGCGACGATGAAAACGCCGATTTGCTCCACGATTTATTGACCGAGTCTCATATCGACGGCTCTGGTCTGGTCGTGCGAAAAGACCATGCGACGACGACTAAGATGCGCATCCTTGGCTCCCGGCAGCAGATGGTCCGCCTCGATTTTGAAGAAGTGACGCCTTTAGCCGAAAAGGAAGAAGAAATCCTTCTCAACTGGCTGCATCAGCAGCTTGCGACGGGCCTCGATGGCATTATTCTGTCGGACTACCAAAAAGGCGTTCTCACCGATTCCTTGTCTAAAAAAGTCATCGAAGCCGCTAATAACGCGCATATCCCAATCCTGGTCGATCCCAAGGGCAGCGATTGGAGCAAATATAACGGTGCCGACTTCGTGACGCCGAATATGAAAGAATTAGGTGACTGCCTGGGACGCTCCGTTGCCAACGAAGGCCAGGCCGTCGTCGAAGCAGCAAGTTCGCTGTATAAACAGTATTCCTTTGCCCACCTCATGGTGACCCGCTCTGAAAAAGGCATCACCGTCGTCGGAAAAGATGGCAAAGTCTGGAACAATCCGGCCACGGCCCAGGAAGTCTTTGACGTATCCGGCGCCGGCGATACCGTTGCCGCAGCCTTTTTAGCAGCCGTTGCCGGAAAATTGTCGATTCGCACCAGTCTGCAGATTGCCAATGCCGCAGCCGGGATCGTCGTCACCAAGGTCGGGACCTATCCCATTCATCGCCACGAGCTCCTGAAATTATGGGAAGATTGGCATCCCGTTCGTTGGCAGCCTTATCAGTCCCTTACCTGGGAGGAAATGGCCCAAAAGATACGGGATTGGCAGCAGAAAGGGGAAACCGTCGTCTTTACGAACGGCTGTTTCGACATTCTGCACCGCGGTCACGTCCTCTACCTGCAGCAGGCAGCCATGCTGGGCCAGCATCTCGTCGTCGGCCTCAACTCCGACGACTCTGTACGGCGCCTCAAAGGGGAAACGCGGCCCCTCGTAGCCCAGGAAGACCGGGCCGTTCTGCTCGGAGCCCTGGGATGCATCGATGACGTCGTCATCTTTGAGGAGGATACGCCGAAGGAACTCTTAGAAGTCCTCCGTCCCGATATCCTGGTCAAAGGCGGCGATTACAAGGCCGATGAAGTCATTGGCCGCGAGTCCGTAAAGCGCGTAGAAATCATTTCCTTTGAAGAGGGGTATTCGACGACGGGACTCGTTCAGAAAATAGCTGATTTGGTAAAGAAGGGGAAAATATGAAAATAGTAACAGGCGGTGCCGGTTTTATCGGCAGCAATATCGTAAAGCAATTGAATAATCGGGGCATCGACGACATCATCATCGTCGACGACCTGACCGACGGCCGCAAGTGCCGCAACCTTCAGGGCCTCGATTTCTTTGACTATATGGATTACGCCGACTTCGATGAACAGATGGCCGATGATACCTTTGACTGCGGCTACATCGACGTCGTATTCCACGAAGGGGCCTGCTCGGATACAATGAATTACGACGGCCGCTACATGATGAAGAATAACTACGAAGGCAGCAAGAACCTCCTGCGCTACTGCATGAGCCGGAAGATTCCCTTCCTCTATGCGTCGTCGGCATCGACTTACGGCAGCGGCAAGAATGGCTTCCGTGAAGACCCGTCGTGCGAAGAAGCCCTCAATCCCTATGCCTATTCCAAGCTTCAGTTCGACCGTTTCGTCCGCCGTGTTCAGCCTATCGCCAAGAGCCAGATTGTCGGCTTCCGTTATTTCAACGTCTTCGGACCGCAGGAAAACCACAAGGATAAGATGGCTTCTCTGGTTTACCAGAAATACCATGAACTCCAGGAAAAAGGGAAGATCACCCTCTTTAAAGGGACGGCAGGCTATGAAGACGGCGGTCAGATCCGCGACTTCATCTATGTAAACGACGTCGTCAACGTCATCTTCTATTTCTGGGAACATCCGGAACTGTCAGGCATCTATAACTGCGGTACCGGCGTCGGCCATACCTTCAATGAATTTGTCCAGGGTGTCATCGACTACTGCGGCAAAGGCCATATCGAATACGTGCCTTTCCCGGATATCCTCAAGGGCAAATATCAGAGCTATACCCAGGCCGATACGGAAAATCTCATGAAAGCCGGCTATGACAAGGGCTTTACCATCTTGTCGGAAGCGTCAAGGAATACTGCAGCATCCTCGATAAGAACGGCGGCTATTTCGCATGAGAAAGGCTGTCTTTTTCGACCGCGACGGCGTCTTGAACGTCGATAAGTCGTACCTTGGCTTTATCAAGGATTTTGAATGGATGGACGGGGCCAAAGAGGCCCTGGCCTATTTGACGGCCGAAGGCTATGCCATCATTGTCGTCACCAATCAAAGCGGCGTGGCCCGCGGCTATTATACCGAAGACGATGTAAAGACCCTTCATGACTGGATGTGCCGTGAAGCCGCCGCTGCCGGCGGGACGATTACGGCCGTTTACTACTGCCCCTATCTTGAAGGAGCGCCGATAAAAGCTTATGATAAAAAGAGCGACTGGCGCAAACCGGAACCGGGGATGGTCCTGGCCGCGGCCCGCGACTATGATATCGACCTGTCCCAATCCTTTATGATCGGCGATATGACCCGCGACGTCGAATGCGGCCGCCGGGCCGGCATGGACGGCTATTTGTTTACCGGCGGAAGGCTCGATGATTTTGTGCGGACCATTGTCACAGAAAGGAACGACCGTGAAAGGGTATAACAACATATTGGTCATCAAGATGAGTTCCCTGGGTGACGTCCTTCATTCGCTGCCGACGCTCTATGCCCTGCGACAAAATTGTCCCGATGCCCGCATCGTTTGGGCCGTTCATAAACAGTTTGCCTCGGTTTTGCCGGGAAAGCCCTACATTGACGACGTCATCTATGTCGACAAAAAGCGGCTGAAATCGCTGTCCTACTGGATGGAACTGCGAAAAAAACTCCATCCATACCATTTCGACCTCTGTCTCGATTTGCAGGGCCTGGCCAAGAGTGCCATCGTCGCCTTCCTCAGCGGAGCCAAAGAGAAATACGGCTACTGGGAAATGCGCGAAGGGAGCTTTTTAGTCAGTAAAGGCCTGGTCGGGGCGCATAAATACGACCACGTCATCGAGCGCTATCTCGATACGGTCCGGGCCTTAGGCGGTCATGTCGACGACTTGGTTTTTCCGCTGCCCGATATTACGATTGAAAAAAGCGACTGGCGCCGGAGATTGGCTTCTGACGGCCTTAAAGGGCCTTACGTTGCTGTCGTTCCCGGTGCCCGCTGGGACGTCAAAGAATGGCCTCTGGACCACTGGAGCCGCTTTTTAGCGCGCCTGACCGATAAGGGCCTGTCAGCCGTCATCTTAGGCGGCAGGGACGATCAGGAGAAGGGGCGCAGGCTGAAAGAACAGGATACGTCGGGCCAGGTCTTTGACTATACGGGCCAGACGGATCTGCGCCAGCTCATGGCGGCCATCGATGAAAGTCGGGTCTATATCAGTGCCGATACGGGACCCCTTCACATCGCCAATGCCCTCAAAAAGGAACTCATCGCCCTTTTTGGAGCCACGTCTCCGGAACGGACCGGACCTTACGGGGGAAGGGACCGTTCTTATATCCATCTCGTCATTTCGCCGACGTCGAAAGCCACGCCGGAAGAACCTCTCGTCGACGATCCGGACTGCATGGCCCAGATCACCGTCGATACGGTGTGGAACCTTTTTGAAGAGGTACTGAAGAAGGTGGAACCATGATTAATTTACGCAAGAAAAAAATAATTGTCACCTTTCTCATGCATCTTGCGATCTCATTCTCATCACGCCGTTCCTGCAAGTCCTGCGCCGCCATGCCCAGGGTTCTGATATCACCCTCGTCGTCGACGAAAAAGTGGCCGACGTCGTCCGCTACAACCCCGATATCGATCACTTGATCACCATCGATAAGAAGGGGAAGGACAACTCGATCAGCGCCTTATGCACATCGGCCGCCGCCTGCATCAACAGCACTATGATATTTTGATTAATCTGCATCCTAATGAACGGACGTCCTTTTTGGCGGCGTCCATTCAAGCCAAGAAATTCGTCGGCATGAGCCATTTCCTGGCCCGCCCGCTGATGAACCGCTATACGCGGCTGGACCGTATCCATCTCCACGCCGCCGATATGTACATCAACGTCCTGGCCCAGCTCGGCATCGACGACTATCGAAGCGACGGACTACAGTTTCCGACTTCAAAGCCTGGGATGATAAGGCAGCTGCCTTTTACGAATCCCACGGCGTCTCTCCGGCCGACAGCCTGATTGGCTTCAACATCGGCAGTGCCGTCCCACAGAAACGGTGGCCGGCCAAACGCTTTGCCGCCGTTGCCGACTACTTTGGCCGGCGGGGCTTCAAATGCGTCTTCTTCGGCGGCGACATGGATCTCGATATGGTAAAGGAAGCGACGGGCGAGATGGCCTCAAAACCGATTGTCGCTACCGGGGCGTTTACCATTGGCGAACTGGCATCGGCTATCCGACGCTGTGCCTTGTTCATCACTAATGACAGCGGCCCCATGCATATCGCCGTCAGTCAGAGAGTGCCCTTGGTCGCCCTCTATGGGCCGAGTAATCCCAAGCTCTACGGTCCCTATACCGACCGGGCCATCGTCCTCGAATCGACGGACCACTATGAAGTCGGCAAGAGCATGAAGAAAATTATCCGCGAAGGTAACTATAAAGGTATTTCGGTGATTCCCATGAGCCAGGTCATCGCCGCAGGCGAAGAACTCCTGAGCCGCTATTATGGAAGAACATAAACTTGTATTCTATTTGGAGGTGTCATGTCATGAAAAAACTTATTTTAACGGCGACATTGGCAGCATTTGCCATTACGACCGCAGCGTGGGCAGCCCCTATCAAAAACGAGCAGCCCGGTGATTTGAAAGCCAACATCAACTATGGATTTGACCAAAAAGAAGGTCACGGCGACGCTAAGAGCCGCTTTACCGGCGGCGACGTCACTTACGTCATCAACGATCGTTGGAACCTCGAGTACATCAACAATTATACGAAAGGCAATGATTCCCACAAGATCAACGAAAACTATCTCGTCGGCAACTATCGCCTGACGGAATACCTTTCGGCCTATGCCGGTGCTTCTTACATCAAGACCGACACGTATGATTCGAAAAAATCCTACGGCTACCAGGTCGGCGTCCGCGGTCAGGTCCCCATTACTGAACGCTGGCAGGGCTTTGCGTCCATCGGTGTCGGTGATGACGCCAATACCTACGAAATCGGCGTCGGCTACGACATTACGCCGCAGTGGGACGCTCATCTCAAATATCGCCGCAGCAGCATCGATGTCGACAACTACGATGACGACGTCCGCGGCTGGCAGGTCGGTATGGGCTATAAGTTCTAACGTTGACAATTTGTCAGCCTGTCCCGTATAATGTATCAATGACATGTGCTGTGGTTGAAGTCGATGTCAGTCGCAGACGAAGCGATCCACGTAAGGTGCCCAAAGCGGTACTGATCATAGTGCGGCCTAGAAGTAAGCCTGCCGCGTCATAAAACGCGAGAGGATTATTAGTGGGGGACAACAGTCTATGAGCAAGGTCCCAGCAGGCGAGTGTGGGGGTAAAGACCAGGTCAGGCATGTCACAATGATAAGGTCTCGCATAAAGGCTCGTGCCGCTATGCGGGGCCTTATTTTTTCCCTATATTAAATTACGCTTTAAGCGGCATAAATAGTCGTTTTTTGTTTGACGGATGATTATTCGTATAGTAAAATATAAGGGATTTATGTATTAGCCTAAGGAGTGGAGTCATAATGGATCGCGAGTGGTTAGAGCATGAGATCAACAGAAATCCCTTTGACACCTTTATGCAGTTCCATGTTGCCAAGCTGAACAGGAGTGTACTGTTCTCACCTTTGAGAATAAGGGCTCAAAATGGGACAATCCCAATGGTACGATGTACGGTGGCGTGCTGTATTCTATGGCTGATTCGGCGATGGAAGCTGCCTGTGCCGTTCACGGCAAGGCGGTCCTGACCCTGGATTTGGGCATGAATTATTTGCGCCCGGCCTTTGCCGACACGATCATCCGTGCCGAAGCAAAAATCATTCACAACGGCCGTACGACGATGGTCGCTCTTTGTGATTTTTACGATGATGACAATCGCTATTTGGCGCACGGCAAGGGAACCTTCTTCGTAACCGGGCCTTACAGCGGTGATGAACAAGGAGGTGCGGCCAATGGATGAACCTCATAGTGGCAGCAGTTTGTCTAACTCTGCCAGGATGCATGCCATCATCGAAGGCATTTATGCCAAAACGCCGTATTTCAAGAGCATGCCCTGCACGATCGAAACGGTAGCTGTCGGCCGCGTCCGCGTCGCTTTGACATTAGCCGCCATATTTGTAATTATCGCAATATTGCTTCAGGCGGTGTCCTGGCAGCCTTCTGTGATACCCTCATGGGTATGGCCTGCCGGACGATGGGTTTTCGGGTAACGACCCTGGAAATCAATATGAATTACGTCCGCAGTGTCAACAGCGGCGAGCACGTTACTGGTATCGGACAGGTTCTCCATCAAGGCAGGAATACGATTGTCGTCGAATGCGAATGCCGCGATACCGACGGTAATGTTGTCGTGAAAGGGCGGTCGTCCTTTTACATTTTAAAAAAAATCGATTAATATGATATTCACGTATTACAGGGAAGGTTGGTTAGTACAAGATGGATTTTGCTTATAACGACGAACAGAAAGATATCATCAAAGTCGTCCGCGACTTGGTGCAAAAAGAAATCGTCCCCTACGCTGCAGAAATGGATGAAACGGGAAAACTCCATGAAGGGCTGTTGGACAAATTGGCAGCACAGGGGCTATTGGGCGTCGCTATTCCGGAAGAATTTGGCGGAGCCGGACTGGATGCGATTACCATTGCTGGTGTTTATGAAGAATTAGCTAAAGGCTGCGGCGGCGTCGCTACGACGGTAGCTGCCAATGCGCTGGCTTCGTACCCGGTTATCTTGGCCGGTAACGACGACCAGAAGAAACGCTATTTTGACGTCATCAATGAAGATAACCTGGCTGCGTTTGCCCTGACCGAACCGGGAACCGGTTCCGATGCAGGTTCGTATCGACACGGGCTACCAAGACGGAAGACGGCAAAGGCTATCTCTTGAACGGTACTAAGTGCTTCATTACCAACGGCGGCCTGGCCGAAATCTTTGTCGTCTTTGCCAATACCCGCAAAACCGGTGGTATCCGCGGCCTTACGCCGTTCATCGTCCGCAAGGGCACGCCGGGCTTTACAATCGGCAAAGAAGAAAATAAAATGGGCATCCGTGCATCCAACACGACGGAACTCATTTTTGACAACTGCTTCGTTCCTGTTGAAGACCGCTTAGGCCGTGAAGGCAGCGGTTTCCGCATCGCCATGGCAACCCTTGACGCAGCTCGTCCCTTCGTCGGTGCCGTTTCCGTCGGTATCGCTGAAGCAGCCTTCCGGGCTTGCTGTGAATACGCGAAAGTCCGCGTACAGTTCGGCAAACCGATTGCGTCCTTCCAGATGGTCCAGGCTATGATCGCCGATATGGCCATGAAGGTCGAAGGCGCTCGTCTCCTCGTCCACCGCGCTTGCTGGATGAAGGATCAGGGCATGGACTTCAGCCGCGAAGCTGCGATTGCTAAGTGCAACGCTTCCGACGTCGCTATGCAGGTTACGACCGATGCTGTTCAGGTCATGGGCGGCTACGGCTACATCAAGGAATACCCCGTTGAAAAATACATGCGCGATGCCAAGATCATGCAGATCTATGAAGGCACCAACCAGATTCAGCGGTTAGTTATTGCCAATAAGACACTTTACTGATACAATGTATCGTGAATTGAATAGCGGTTTATTATGACGATGATAAAGAGGGCATGAAGGCACTTCCGTTTACAGGAAATCCGGGTCATGGATTGAGAACCCGGTAACGGAAGCTTCATGCGTTCACTTTAGAGTCTCCTGCTGAACGGAGTAGGCAGGACGGGTGTTCCCGTTACAGGATATGAGAGAATCAAGTAGGGTGGTACCGCGGATAAGACTTTCGCCCCTTAGGGGGCGGGAGTCTATTTTTTATGTACCTTGCCAGTAGGAGGAAAACCATGATCAATGAGAAGATTGAGGCTATTAAACGGCCGTAATGGAAGAACTCGCCAAGAGCGAACATTTGCAGGATATCCAAGATATCCGCGTCAAGTTCCTGGGGAAAAAAGGGGAACTGACGGCAATCATGAAGGAAATGAAAAACTTTTCCAAGGAAGATCGGCCAAAAATCGGCCAGTTAGTCAATACGGCACGCAATGCCATTGAAGAACAGTTAACGGCTAAATTGGAAGAAGTCAAAGCCAAAGAATTGGCAGCGAAAATCGAATCAGAAAAAATCGACATCACCTGCCGGGCCGTAAACCGGCTACGGGTCACGAACATCCCCTCCATCAGACCCTGCGCCTCATGGAAGACTCCTTCCTGCGCATGGGCTTTTCCATCGTCGAAGGGACCGATATCGAATCGGACTACTACAACTTCCAGTGCCTCAATCTGCCGGAAGACCACCCGGCACGAGACATGCAGGACTCGATGTACATCACCGACAACATCCTCCTCAGGACCCATACATCAGGGATGCAGGCCCGGACCCTCCAATCCCATAAGCCAAACGAACCCTTTAAGATCATTGCTCCCGGCAAGGTATATCGCTGCGACTACGATGCGACCCATTCGCCGGTCTTCCATCAGATGGAAGGCATGATCATCGATAAGAACATTCGCTTCTCCGACCTCAAGGGCATGCTCGAAGACTTCCTTCGCGACATCTTCGGCGAAGATACGAAAGTCCGCTTCCGGGCCAGCTACTTCCCCTTTACAGAACCGAGTGCCGAAGTCGACATTTCCTGCGTCATGTGCGGCGGCGAAGGCTGCCGCGTCTGCTCCCATACGGCTGGTTGGAAATCCTCGGCTGCGGCATGGTAAACCCCAACGTCCTGCGGCTGAACGGCTATGATCCGGACGTCGTTACCGGCTTTGCTTTCGGCATGGGCGTCGAACGTATCGCCATGCTGAAGTACGGCATCGACGACCTGCGTCTGTTCTATGAAAACGATATGCGGTTCTTGAACCAGTTCTAATTTCGGGAGGGAAAAAGATAATGAAAAGCTCTTTAACATGGATGCAAGAGTATGTCGACGTCGATATGAATCAAGACCCGCAGGCTTTTGCAGATAAATTGACGATGGCCGGCATTCCTGTCGAACAAGTTGAATATTGGGGACGGGACGTCAAAAAAGTAATGACCGGCAAGATCCTTCAGATCGACCGCCATCCGGACGCCGATAAACTCGTCGTCTGCCAGGTCGACATGGGGGATGAACAACTCCAGATCGTTACGGCTGCGACCAACGTCCGCGTCGGCCAGATCGTTCCCGTCGCCGTTCACGGCGCTCATCTGCCGGGAGGCACCAAAATCAAGCGCTCGAAGCTGCGCGGCGTCCTGTCCAACGGCATGTTCTGCTCGGCTCACGAATTCGGTTTCGATGACAGCCTGCTCCTGCCGGAAGAAAAAGAAGGCATTTGGATCCTGCCCAGCGATACGCCCCTTGGCGTCGACGCTGCCGAATACATGCAGGTCCGCGACGTCGTCTATGAATATGAATTGACGGCCAACCGCGCCGACTGCTTCTCCATGGTCGGCCTGTCCCGTGAATTTGCCGCCCTCAGCGGAAAAGAAGCCCGCTATCCGGACATTTCCGTCGTCGAATGCGATACGCCCATCGACGGCAAAGTCAAAGTCTCCATCGATGACGAAGAATTGTGCAGCCGCTATACGGCGCGTCTCCTGCTGAACGTCAAAATCGGCAATTCGCCCTTGTGGATGCAGCAGCGCCTGCGTAAATACGGCGTTCGCCCCATCAATAACGTCGTCGATGCGACGAACTACACCATGATCGAATTGGGGATTCCTCTCCATGCTTATGACTACGACAAAGTTTCCGACCACCATCTCATTGCTCGCCGCGCCAAAGATGGGGAAGCTATGAAGACCCTCGACGACACGGACCGTACCTTGACCGACAACATGCTGGTCATTGCCGACCCGGAAAAAGCCTGCTGCATCGCCGGCATCATGGGCGGCCTCGATTCCGAAGTCACGAAAGAAACGACGTCGGTCATCCTCGAATGCGCTTCCTTCAAAGGTTCCAATATCCGCCATACGGGACGGATGCTTGGCCTTCGTTCCGAAGCTTCGGGTCGCTTTGAACGAGGCCTCGACTCGGATAGCTGCATCGCCTCCATCAACCGATGCGCTCAGCTCCTCCAGGAAATGGGTGCCTGCGACGTAGCCCGCGGCATCGTCGACGTCTATCCGAATAAACCCGCCGTCCGCCGCATCGCTTTCTCGGCCGATCGGATCAACGCCTTCTTGGGCACGGATATCCCCGAAGCTGACATGATCGACTTACTGGAACGCCTCCAGTTTGGCATCGAAAAAGACGGAACCAATCTTACGGCTGTCGTTCCCAGCTATCGCGGCGACTGCACGGAAATGTCCGATATCGCTGAAGAAGTAGCTCGTATCTACGGCTATGAAAACATTCCGTCCACCCGTCCGGCAGCCCCGATTTCGAAAGGGGAAACGGGCTTCCGCCACGAAGTCAATGAACGGATTTCGACGATCCTCAGCCGGGCCGGCCTCAATGAAACGGTCACCTTCAGCTTCATGCATCCCGACCAGCTCCAGAAGCTGCTCTTTACCGAAAGCGATCCTGTCTACAAGGCCGTTCCCATCCTCAACCCGATTACGGAAGATTTCCCCCTCATGCGGACGACCCTCATCCCGACCCTGATGGATGTATTGGTCCGCAACCAGGCTGTTAAGAACGCCACCGTCGGCATCTATGAAATCGCCCCGGTCTACCGTCCGAAACAGCTGCCGCTTACGGAACTTCCGGAACAGGAAGACTGCGTTACCGGCCTTCTTTACGGCCAGCGGACGGATAACTCCTGGCCCGGCAAGGCTGAAAACTACGACTTCTATGACGTAAAAGGCATGGTCGAAGCCGTTCTCGAAGGTCTTGGCGTTCAGGCCGACCTCGAAGTATCCGACTTCGCACCCCTCCATCCGGGCAAAGCTGCCCGCTACGTCAAAGACGGCAAGGTTCTCTGCGACTTCGGCGAACTCCATCCCAAGGCCCTCGACAACTACGACGTCGCAGGTCCGGTCTACCTCTTTGAAATGCACCTGGATGCAATCATGCCCTATGTCAGCCTCCTGCCCGATTACCACAAGGTAGCCAAATTCCCGGCTTCGAGTCGCGACCTGGCCTTCCTGGCACCGGTAGAAACGCTAACGCCGACATCGTCCGCATCATCAAAGAAGACGGCGGCGAACACCTGGAAGCCGTCCGCCTCTTCGATATGTACACGGGTAAACAGGTTCCCGAAGCTATAAGAGCCTGGCTTACTCTTTGGTATTCCGTTCCGAAGAAGGAACCTTGACCGACGCCGATATCACTGAACCGGTCAATGCCATCGTAAAAGACCTCGAAGAAAAGTTCGGCTGCCAGCTGCGCTGATGTGAATAAAGATGCCGTGGCCTTCAGAGTACGATAACGGCCGTCGGAATAGAAAACTGGGGAATAAAGGACGCTGCACCAGGCGTCCTTTATTCTCATATATTGTAAAAAAAGTAAAGTTGTGTTATGATGTAGAGCGTAATATGGTATTTTAGAGATATTTAGGCTGTACCGGCCCATAAGGAGGACATACTTAGAATGAACGTAACAGTAAACGAAGTAGACCAGCACAAAGTGACCCTGCGCATCGAAGTGCCTGCGAAAGACGCTTCCAAACAGGCCGCAGCCGCTTGCAAAAACTTGGCAAGCCGCGTCAATATCCCGGGCTTCCGTAAAGGCAAGGCACCGCGCATGGTACTGGAAAGCTTCTTAGGCAAAGACGCTGTCAAACAGGAAATTTTTGAAGCTATTGCCAATAAAGCGTACGGCGACGCCTCGATCAGGAAGGCATCGTTCCCGTAACGGAACCGGAATTGAACGTTATCTCTGACGAAAACGGAAAAGACGTCGTCTTTGAAGCTACGGTCACCAAGAAACCGGAAGTCAAACTCGGCGAATATAAAGGCATTGCAGTTGCCAAAGATAAAGCAGAAGTAAGCGACGAAGACGTTGCCAAAGAACTGGCTAACCTCCAGAAACAGCACGCTAAACTGGTCGTAGCTCCGGAAGGCACGGAAATCGCAAAAGATGACTTTGCTGTCATCGACTTCAAAGGCACCGTCGACGGCGTCGCATTCGAAGGCGGCGAAGGCAAGTCCTATCCGCTCCAGATCGGCTCCGGCAGCTTCATTCCGGGCTTTGAAGATCAGCTCATCGGCAGCAAAGCCGGCGATGAAAAAGACGTCAAAGTTACCTTCCCGGAAGATTACTTTGAAAAATCCCTGGCTGGTAAAGAAGCCGTCTTCGCCGTTAAAGTCAACGACGTAAAACGCAGCGAACTCCCGGCCATCGATGACGAATTTGCCAAAGAAGCCGGCAAATTTGAAAGTGTCGACGACCTCAAAGCCGACATCCGCAAACGCCTTGAATCGAAGGCATCCTACCAGGCTTTGGAAAAATTCAATGCCGAAGTCTTGCAGACCGTCGTCAACAACGCTGAAGTAGATATCCCGCAGGTCATGGTCGACGACAAAATCGATCAGATGATCGAAGAACTGTCGGTTAAGCTCGAAACGCAGCGCATGAACCTCGACGACTATCTCAAATATATGAACCAGGATATGGACAAGCTGAAAGAAAGCTATGCCGAACCTGCTAAAGAAAACGTCAAGATGGACCTCGTCCTCGAAGCCATCTCGAAAGCGGAAAACATCGAAGTAAAAGACATCGATCTCCAAGCTGAAATCATCACCATGTCTCAGAACTTCGGTGCTGACCCGAAAGAAGTTTATAAGATTATTTTGAAAGAACACCGCGTTCCCATGCTGGTACAGTCTGTTGGCCGTAAAAAAGCAGCCAGCTTCATCTTGAGCAACGCTATCGACTCCAACGAAGATAAGAAAGAAGAAGCAAAAGCTGAAGAACCTGCAAAGGCTGAAGACTAATACCGGAAACGCGTCATCCGGAGGTGTTTGTTTTGACAAATATGTATGTACCTATCGTCGTTGAACAGACGGCGCAGGGTGAACGTAGTTACGATATTTATTCCCGCCTGTTAAAAGACCGCATCGTCTTTCTCGGCGGCCCTATCGATGATACCGTTGCCAACAGCATCATCGCCCAGCTCCTCTTTTTAGAAGCCGAAAATCCTGACAAGGATATTCACTTATATATCAACAGCCCCGGCGGCGTCGTTACGGCCGGCATGGCTATCTATGATACCATGCAGTACATCAAGCCGGACGTATCGACCATCTGCGTCGGTTCCGCTGCCAGCATGGCTCTGTCCTCCTGACAGCCGGCGCCAAAGGCAAGCGTTTTGCCCTGCCTCATTCTCAGGTCATGATTCACCAGCCTTTGGGCGGTGTTCAGGGCCAGGCGACGGAAATCGAAATCCATGCCCGCGAAATCCTGCGCATGCGTGAAGAATTAAACGGCCTCTTGTCGAAACACACAGGACAGCCTGTGGACGTCATCCAAAAGGATACGGAACGGGACAACTTCCTGACGGCTGAAGATGCAAAAGCTTACGGTCTCATCGATGAAATCCTGTCCCGCCCGTTGACCCATGAAACGAAATAGGACAGGAGGAAGATACATGAACGATAAGCATGATGAACCGCGCTGCAGTTTTTGCGGTCGTCCTCAGGACGAAGTGCAGAAACTCATCGCCGGTCCTGGCGTCTACATCTGCGATGAATGCGTTGCCGTAGCGCAGCACATCATCGAAGAAGAAAAGACGGAAGATACAGAAGAGTTCGAATTGAAGGATTTGCCGACACCGCATGAAATTAAGGCAACCCTCGATGAATACGTCATCGGCCAGGAGGCCGCTAAGAAGACCCTTTCGGTTGCCGTCTACAACCATTACAAACGGCTGCAGACCAATTCGACGTCCGTTTCCGGCGACGTAGAACTCCAAAAATCAAATATCGTCATGGTCGGCCCTACGGGGAGCGGTAAAACCCTGTTGGCTCAGACCCTGGCGCGACTCCTCGACGTGCCCTTTGCCATTGCCGATGCGACGAGCTTGACCGAAGCCGGCTATGTCGGCGAAGACGTCGAAAACTGTCTGCTCAAACTGATTCAGGCTGCGGACTACGATATTGCCAAGCCGAACGAGGCATCATCTATATCGACGAAATCGATAAGATTGCCCGTAAATCAGAAAACCCGTCGATCACCCGCGACGTATCCGGTGAAGGTGTCCAGCAGGCCCTCCTGAAAATCCTCGAAGGGACCGTTGCCGGCGTTCCGCCTCAGGGCGGGCGCAAGCACCCTCATCAGGAAATGCTGCAAATCGACACGACGAACATCCTCTTTATCTGCGGCGGTGCTTTTGACGGCATCGATAAGACCATCTTGAGCCGGACGACGGATAAGAATATGGCTTTGGCGCTGACATTCAGACCAAGGAAGAACATTCCAATGGAATCCCTCCTGCGGGACATCATCCGACGGACCTCCAGAGTTCGGCTCATTCCTGAATTGATCGGCCGTCTGCCTGTTTTAGTTACACTCAATCCTCTTGATGAAGAAGCGATGGTACATATCCTCACAGAGCCAAGAACGCCCTGGTCAAACAGTATCAGAAGATGCTGTCCATGGATGACGTAGATCTCGAATTTACGCCGGACGCTCTGCAGGCCATTGCCAAGGAAGCGCTGCGGCGCAATACCGGTGCCCGCGGACTTCGCTCGATCATCGAACGGATCATGCTCGATGTCATGTTTGACGTACCGAGCCGCGACGACGTTGAAAAATGCGTCGTAACGGATGCCTGCGTCAAGGACGGCGCTGAGCCGGATCTCGTTTTGAAAGAGGCAAAATGATATAGTGGTATGATAAAACTCATTTCTTAAACCGGAAATGAGTTTTATTTTTCAATAGAAGAAGGTGAAAATATGGAAGAAAACATTGTCATGGATGAACGCGATATTCTGTCTTTGCCTTTTGTTCCCCTTCGCGGTATTGTCGTCTACCCCAATCTGGTCAGTCACATCGACATCGGCCGGGATACGTCCCTGGCAGCGGTCGACTATGCCATGGAGCATGACCGCCAGCTCTTAGTGGCTACCCAGGTCGATGAAAACGAAGACAATCCGGGCTTTGACGACGTCTATACTATTGGCTGCGTCGTAAAAATCGAACAGTTTCTCCGCATGCCGGGCGGCTTGGTCCGCATTTTGGTCAACGGGATTTCCCGTGTCCGCATGCAGGGCTTTTCCCAGAAAGCCGGCTATCTCGAAGGCGCTGCCATCAAAGTAGCTGAAATCAGCCGCAATGCGACGGAAGAAGAAGCCCTGCGCCGGGTCATTCTCAAACGCCTCCTCGATTGGCTCGATAAACTTCGTGACGGCGAAGAAGCCAGCGAAATTGCCAAGAGCATCGAAGGTCCGGGCGTCCTGGCCGACTACGCAGCGTCGCAGCTTCCTTTGAAACTGGTCATCCGCCAGCAGATTCTGGAAATGACCGACGTCGAAGCTCGTCTGCGCCGCATCGGCTCGCTTCTCGATACGGAAGTCGACATTGCTAACCTCGAATCGAAATTAAACCGCGAAGTCCGCGGTAAGATGGATCAGCAGCAGAAAGAATACTATCTGCGCGAAAAAATAAAGGCCATCCACGATGAACTGGGGGACAAGGTCGATAAAGATACGGAAGTGCAGGAACTTCGCGATAAGATCAAGAAGATGAAACTTGATAAAGATATCGAAAAGGCCCTGCTCAAAGAAACGGACCGCCTCGATTCCATGCCGCCTATGATGGCCGAATCGGCGATTATCCGGACCTATCTGGACCTGGCCATGGCTCTTCCTTGGAAGAAAGAAACGAAGGACCGACTGGACCTCAATGAAGCCCAGCAGGTTCTCGACGAAGACCATTACGGTCTGAATAAGGTCAAAGACCGCATCATCGAATACTTGGCGGTAAAACAACTGACCCATAGCCTCAAGGGACCGATCCTTTGCTTCGTTGGCCCTCCTGGAACGGGGAAAACCAGTATCGCCCGGTCCATTGCCAGAGCCATGAACCGTAAATACGTCCGCGTCTCCTTAGGCGGTGTGCGCGATGAGGCCGAAATCCGTGGCCATCGCCGGACCTATATCGGCGCCCTGCCGGGCCGCATCTTGAGCGGCATGAAGCAGGCCGGCGTCAAGAACCCGGTCTTCCTCCTCGACGAAATCGATAAGATGACCGCCGATATGCGGGGAGACCCGTCGTCGGCGCTCCTCGAAGTCCTCGACCCGGAACAGAACCATACCTTCAGTGACCATTTCCTGGAACTGCCCTTTGACTTGTCCAAAGTCTTCTGGATCACGACGGCCAACGTTCTCAGCAACATTCCGCGTCCCTTGATGGACCGCATGGAAATCATCGACTTCACGAGCTATACGGAAGACGAAAAAGTCCAGATTGCCAAGAAATACCTGGTACCGAAACAGATCAAGGAAAACGGCCTTAAAGCAGCCAGGCTAAATTCTCCGATGCCGTCCTGCGCCGTATCATCTCCGGCTACACCCGTGAATCCGGGGTCCGCCGCTTGGAAAAGATGATCGGTACGGCTTGCCGCCGCATCGGGAAATCCCTGCTCATGAATGACGAAGTGCCCCTCAGCGTATCGGTCAAGAACTTAGAAAAGCTCTTAGGGCCGGTAAAATTCCTGCCCGACACGATTCATAAAGACGACGAAGTCGGCATCGTCACCGGCATGGCCTGGACGCAGGTCGGCGGAGAAGTCCTGGAAACAGAAGCCGTGGCCGTCAAAGGCCGTGGCCGTTTGATGCTTACGGGACAACTCGGCAGCGTCATGAAAGAATCGGCCGAAGCCGGCGTCACCTATATCCGCAGCCGTGCCGAAGCCTTAGGCCTTGCCGAAGATTTTACACCAAGACCGATTTGCACATCCACTTGCCCGAGGGCCATCCCCAAAGATGGTCCGTCAGCCGGGATTACCATGGCCACGGCCATTACGTCGGCCCTGACCGGTAAAGCGGTCCGCCACGACGTCGCCATGACCGGTGAAATTACCCTGCGCGGCACAGTCCTTCCCGTCGGCGGCATCAAGGAAAAAGTCATTGCTGCCCACCGGGCCGGCATTAAAAAGATCCTGCTTCCGGAACAGAACCGCCGCGACATGGTCGACGTGCCCCAGTCCGTTCAGGACGACGTCAAATTCGTATTCGTCCACCACATGGATGAAGTGCTGGCTCAGGCACTGGTGAAGTCCTGATGGCCTCTTTCGACATCATTCAGGCCGAGTATGCGGCAACGGCTGTCCGCCGCGATCAATATCCGACGAACAATCTTCCGGAAGTGGCCTTTCTCGGCCGCTCTAACGTCGGCAAGTCGAGCCTGATCAATTCCCTCTGCCGCCACCGCGGCCTGGCCAGGGTCAGCGGCGCGCCGGGGAAGACCCAGACCATCAACTATTTCAAGGCCGCCCTGCGGCGTCGCGATGAAGAAGAAGGGGAGCGGCGCCTTCCCTTTTTCCTGGTCGATCTGCCGGGTTACGGCTTTGCCAAGACCGGCGGCAAGAACCGCGACCGCTGGAGTGCTTTCATCAGTGAATACGTCACGGCCTCTGAAAACCTCTGCGTCTTGTGCCTCCTCGTCGACCTGCGTCATCCCGGTCTTGCCATCGACCGCGAAGCCTATGAATGGCTGGCCTCCAGCGGCGTACCTTTGCAGATCGTCGGGACCAAGGCCGATAAATTGAAGGCCAATGAAAAGCACCGCAACTTAGCGCAGCTGAACAAGCTCTTTCCGACGGACCATCCGGCCCTGGCTTACTCGTCCCTTAAAAGCGACGGCTTCGGGCCCTTGGCTAAAAATCTCTTTCATCGGATCATGGAGTTTACGAATCTGCCTTAAAAATATATATTTTTTTCTTGTTGACACGAGATACACCGCGATTTTACTGGAAAATCGCGGTGTTTTTTGATATAATTAGTGTGATTTATTATCGGCTAGTTAGGAGGTTAGGTAATTATGGCAATCGTGTCGCTTGACAGTGATTCCGATTTTTCAGTAAAAGTCTTTCATCAGCCGGGCATCGTCGTCGTCGACTTCTGGGCACCCTGGTGCGGACCGTGCAAGATGGTTCATGCCGAAGTCAGACAAGCTGCCGCTCGCTTTGGCGACGCCGTCAGCGTCGTGAAGGTCAACGTCGACAACCACCGCGCACTCGCTGAAAAGTATGAAATCATGGCCGTTCCGACGCTATTGTTTTTTAAAGGCGGTAAACCGCTTAAACGAATCATTGGCTACGCTTCACAAGCTGAAATCAGTGACTTCTTGGTAACCCTTGTACCCGAATGCAAGGCTGCCGGTTTTGACAATAAAAATATTGGGATGATATAATTGAATTTAGAAGAAAGAGGGACGGAAGGACAATTACTGTCGATTGTCGTTCCCGTATATAATGAACAGCCGAATATTGAGAAATTCTATATGGAGGCGACGAAAGCCGCAGCGACACTCGATATGGATTATGAAATAATCTTCGTAGACGACGGTTCTAAGGATGCTACGCCCCTTATTCTCAGTCGGCTGGCCCAAGAGGACGAACACGTCCGGGCCTTTATCCTGGCTCGCAATTTCGGGCATCAACTGGCCATTACCTGTGGAATGGACCATGCCCGCGGCGATGCGATTATCACCATGGACGGTGATTTGCAGCATCCGCCGGAAATGATTCCCGACCTGGTTCAGAAATGGCGTGACGGCAGTGACGTCGTGCAGACGATTCGCGAAGCGACCGACGACGCAGGTTTTGTAAAGAAACTGACGTCCAAATGGTACTATCGCGTCTTGAATGCCGTGTCACCGGTTCACATCACGCCCGGCGGCTCTGATTTCCGCCTCATTGACAAAAAGGTTTTGGAAACGTTTAAACAATTTCGCGAACACGACCGTTTCATTCGCGGCCTGATCGGGGATATCGGCTATACACAGACCTTCGTTCGTTTCGTAGCCCCTAAACGCTACGCCGGCAGTTCAAAATTTTCCATGCGCAAAATGCTCCATTTTGCCTTAGATGGAATCATGGCTTATTCAAAAATACCCTTACGGGTTTCCTTTTACATCGGCATATTAAGCGGGATTTTAAGTTTACTGCTGATCCTGCATGTCGTTTACAGTAATTTAGTGGGCAAAGTGGTACCGGGATGGACGACGATGATGATCGTCCAGTGCCTGTTCAGCGGTATTCAGCTCATTTTTATCGGTGTCATCGGAGAGTATATAGGACGTATCTTTGAAGAGGTAAAACACAGGCCCCTGTATTGGCTGCGTGCCGAACTGGGCCAGCGAAAAGAACCATAAATGCCTATTGCGTTGTATGGACTTCGAGACAGAGAGGAGTTTTTATGTGGAGAAAAAACAGTAAAGTTTGGATATTGACTGCCATTTTCATGTGTACTGCTGTACCGCACTGGCTGCGTCGACCTTAACCGTCGGCAGCCGCGGCGATGAAGTCCGTTCTGTTCAGCAAGGGCTGCGCAGCAAGGGCTACAAAGTCAATGTCAACGGAGTATACACGAAAGAAACGGCACAGGCCGTGTCGAAATATCAGAAAGATAAGAAAATCCAGGTCAGCGGTACCGTTGGCGGTTGGACTTATTATCTCCTGACGGGCAGTCGCTCCATGTTACCTGCGAATCCACCCAAGAATAATCCCCCAGTCGCTAAGAAAGCACAAGATATCAAGGTCAACGACCAGGCCGTATCGAAATATAAGCACTTTGGCGGCGGTGATGCCTTTGGCAATCAATTGGTCAACTCAGCGTATCAGTACCTGGGCGTTCCCTATGTATTTGGCGGGAATACGCCCGATGGCTTTGACTGCTCGGGATTTACCAAGTATGTCTTTTCCCATAACGGCATCGAACTTCCGCGTATGGCGGATCAACAGTACGAAGTCGGCCAGCGGGTTCGCCGCACGGACCTCATGCCGGGCGATTTAGTATTCTTTACGACCTATGAACCGGGCGTGTCTCATACCGGTATCTATGTCGGTGACAACAACTTCATCAGCGCTACCAGCAGCGGCGGTATCCGCGTAGACAGTTTAGACAGCGGCTACTGGTCGTCGCGTTACGTCGGCGCTACCAGGGTTCGAAAATAAGATGTAATGGCTAGGGAACAAGTCGTCTCTAGCCATTCCTTATACGGCAGTCCTTCCGATTTTTTATCGTCAAAAAAGGTTGCCGAACCGGGGGAAATGAGCGTATAATTTTCCCATATAGAAAGATATGTAGAGGGAGTGTTTATTACTATGAAGTACATGACGGGTAATGAAATCCGTAAGGCCTATTTACAATTTTTTAAGAGCAAGGAACATCTGATCCTGCACAGTTTTCCCCTCATTCCGGAAAACGACCCCAGCCTGCTCCTCATCGGCGCCGGCATGGCCCCGCTCAAGCCGTACTTTACGGGCAAGCTCGTCCCGCCGTCGTACCGGGTCACGACGAGCCAGAAGTGCATCCGTACCGGGGACATCGACAACGTAGGCCGCACGGCCCGTCACCATACGTTCTTTGAAATGCTCGGCAACTTCTCTTTCGGCAACTATTTCAAGAAGGAAGCCATTTCCTGGGCTTGGGAATTTTTGACAGAAGTACTCGAACTGGACAAGAGCAAATTATACGTTACCATTTATCCCGATGATAAAGAAGCCTATGATTACTGGCATAATATGATCGGTCTTGCCGACGAAAGAATCTTCAAATTCGACGATAACTTCTGGGAAATCGGCGAAGGCCCTTGCGGTCCGGACAGCGAAATCTTCTACGACCTCGGCCCTGAACGCGGCTGTGGCCAGCCTACGTGCAACGTCGGCTGTGACTGCGACCGTTACCTGGAAATTTGGAACCTCGTTTTCACCCAGTTCAACCGGACGAAAGACGGAAAATACGAACCCCTCGAAAAGAAAAACATCGATACCGGCTGCGGCCTCGAACGACTGGCTTCGGTCATTCAGCAGAAGGAATCGAACTTTGAAACAGACCTGATCTTCCCGATTATCGAAAAGGTCATTGCCATCAGCCACGGCGATTACAGCGATCCGCAGCAGAAGATCGCCATGAAGGTCATTGCCGACCATATTCGGGCCATTACGGTCATGATCTCCGACGGCATCCTGCCGTCTAACGAGGCCGGGGTTACGTCCTGCGCCGTATCCTGCGCCGTGCCGTCCGTTTCGGCCGCCTCTTGGGCATCCGCGACATGTTCCTCGGCAGCCTCGTCGATACAGTCATGGATATCCTCGGCGATGAATATCCGGAATTGCGGGAACGTCAGGAACTGATCAAACAGATCATCGATACGGAAGAAAAACAATTCAAGTGCTACCCTGGCTCAGGGCATGGAACTCTTGAACGACATGATGAGCCAGAGCGACAATAAAGTCCTCTCCGGCGATAACGTATTCAAACTCTATGATACGTATGGCTTCCCCATGGAACTGACCGAAGAAATCGCTGGTGAAAATGGCATGACCATCGATACCGATGGTTTTGAAGCAGCCATGAAGGAACAGCAGGAACGGGCCCGCGCTGCCCGTGCCGACGTATCAGCCAAAGTAGCTACGCCGGACACGACCAAACTTGACCAGTCGAAACTGATCAACGACCCGTCGGCCACCAAAGCCTCTATCGTCATGATCGGTAAAGGCGGCGTCGAAGTCGATGCAGCCCAGGCTGGGGAAGAAGTGACGATTATCGTTGACAACAACCCCTTCCACGCCGAAGGCGGCGGCCAGCTCAGCGATACGGGTGTTCTGGCCGGCAAAAAAGGGAAGGTTCAGGTTACCGATGCCAAAGCACTTCCGAATGGCTTAGTATACCTCATCGCCACCGTCGATGAAGGGACACTTCAGACAGGCGATACTGTCGACGTACAGTCCATCAGACACGCCATCTGAACCTGGCCCGTAACCACACAGCAACCCATCTCCTGCAGGCCGCCCTGCGCAAGATTTTGGGCAATCACGTCAACCAGGCTGGCTCCTTAGTCACGCCGGACCACCTGCGCTTTGACTTTACCCATTTCTCGCCCGTGACCCAGGCCGAACTCGATGCTATCGAAAACCTGGTCAACGAAGAAATTCTTAAGAATATACCTGTAACCATCGAAGAAATGCCTATCGATGACGCCAAAGAAAAGGGCGCCATGGCCTTATTCGGTGAAAAATACGGCGACGTCGTCCGCGTCGTCTCCGTCGATGACTTCAGCTGCGAACTCTGCGGCGGCTCCCACGTCGACAACACGTCGGTCATCGGCTCCTTCCGCATTACTGGTGAATCCGGGACTGGATCCGCGTCCGCCGCATCGAAGCCGTCACCGGCGAAGCAGCCCTGGCAGTAGCTAAAGCAGAATCCCGTGAACTCCAGCAACTGGCCGACCTGCTCAAAGCCAAAGTCGGCGATACGACGGCTAAATTAGAAGCCCTCCTGGCTCAGGCCAAAGGCATGGAAAAAGAACTGGCTCAGCTCAAGAAAGAAGCCGCCATGTCCGATATGGACAGCATCTTAGCCGGTAAGGAAGATATCGGCGGGGTCTCGGTCATCACGGCTGTAGCCCAGGCCGATTCCATGGACAACCTCCGCGATTTGGCCGACTCCGTCCTCGATAAGGTCGGCAGCGGCGTCGTCCTCTTGGGAATGGCCCACGACGATAAAGTTAACTTCGTCTGCAAGGTCGCTAAAGCCGATGTCAAACGCGGCCTCCACGCCGGCAAGATCATCAAGGCAGCCGCTCAGGCAGCCGGTGGGAACGGCGGCGGTCGTCCCGATATGGCCCAGGCCGGCGGCAAAGAACCGGAAAAATTGGCCGATGCCTTAAAAGCTGGCGCCGATGCCGTCCGTGATTTGTTAGGATAAATTTTTGGCAGTCATGCCAATTGAATAAAAAGGATGTGAGTCAATATGGCAGTCAATGACGAAACGATGATTATGCAAAACCGCAGCGAAGAACAGACCGTTGCGTCCATGATTCTCGAAGATGTCTATCACGCATTGGAAGAAAAAGGGTACAACCCGATCAATCAGATCGTCGGCTACTTACTGTCCGGTGATCCGACGTATATTACGAGCCACAACAATGCTCGCAGCAATATCCGCCGCATTGAACGGGACGAACTGATCGAAGAATTAGTCCGTTCCTACGTCAAACAGCGGAACTTATAGGAGGCATATGCGAATTTTAGGACTCGACGTCGGTTCCAAGACGATAGGCGTTGCCTGCAGCGACGCCCTGCTGATTACGGCCCAAGGCGTAGAAACGATTCGCCGCAAGTCGGATGAAGCAGACTTTGCCCGCCTGCACGAACTGATCAAAGAAAAAGAAGTACACTGCATCGTCGTAGGCAAACCACGCCATATGAATGGTGATTACAGTGATAACATGAAACACATCGAAGAATTCGTTCAACGATTCCAGAAAACCGTCCCGAACGTAGACATTGTCTATTGGATGAACGCCTGACGACCATCATGGCCCAGAATGTATTAAAAGAAGGAAATGTGCGGCGCGAAAAGCGCAAGCAATTTGTCGATAAAATGGCGGCAATCCTTATTTTACAAAATTATTTAGACGCTCATGCTCACTAAGGAGGACTATCATGTCGGAAGAAATGAACAACGAATTGGAAGAAGTTATCATCGTTACCGCAACGGATGACGACGGCAATGAAGTAAATTATCAGGAAGTACAGCGCATCGACATTGACGGCAAAGTATTCGCCCTTCTCGTCGAAGTTCCTGACAGTGAAGACGACGATGCCGACGACGACGGCGATGCTATCGTAGCCCGCGTCGATGTGGAAGACGGCGAAGAAGTCTATGTTGCGCCGACGGATGAAGAATTCGACGCAGCTAATGCCGCTTTTGATGAACTTTTTTCGGAATAACGATTCAGTAGGTACTGTCCCGGCATAAAGCTTGGGACAGTTTCCTCGTTTTGTATTGCAGTAAGGATGACACAGGGACTCGCGCCCCGGCAAGATGCCCGGATGCGAAGTCCCTTTTCAAGTGGGGGAGTAACATGGAATTGCCATCGATACAGCAATTGCGGAATTTTGTCATTTACAGTAAATACGGTAACTTTACAGCCGCTGCTAAGGCGGCTAACATCACTCAGTCGGCCTTCAGCGCTCAAATGAAGAAGCTGGAAGAACTCCTAGCGTCCACCTCATCGAGCGCTCCAACCGCGGCAGCCACCTGACGCCGGAAGGGAAGGACTTTTATACCAAGATAAGCCATATCCTCGGTGAACTCGAAGCCGTCGTCAGTGAGCTTCCCGGAAGGGCGGCGACGGCCCAACCTCTGGCCGTGGGTATCATGCTGTCCTTAGGTGACGTCCACATGAACCGCCATCTGGCTTACTTTCAGGATCATCACAGCGGCGCGTCCTTTCGGGTCTATAACCTCGAAGTGCGGGAAATGCTCCAATGGCTGAAGGATGACCGTCTCGATATCGTATCCCTGTTTTACTTGCCGAGCCTTAACCTCGACGACTACGAAAAGGTTTTCTTTGGGACCGACAACATCGTCTACTATAAGCCGGGTCTCGACGTCAGCGGTACTTCCATTCCCGCGAAAGACGTAGCAGCAGAGCCCTTGGCGCAATATTCGCCGCAGTATGAGATGAACGCCTATATCGGCCGTTATTTTGAAGCCCAGGACTGTCAGCCCCAGAAGACGAAAGCCTGGTTCTCTACGCCCTATGCCATGCTCAATTACTGTCAGCAGAACCAGATCGGGGCCTTGCTGCCCGAACGATTTTTACGGGCTATGGGCGTCGTCGAAAACTACGCTCAGCTCGATCCGCCTATCCATTTGCCATGCTATTTGGTCTACAAAAAAAAGAATCCTAAGTACGCTGCCATCCAAGTATTTGTCGAGTATATCCGCCGCGTCTACCACATTGAAACCTAGTCCATGAAAGATATTTGTCATCAAAAAAAAACGATGACAAATATCTTTTTTTTCTGTTATACAAGGGGCGGCGGAAGGTGTAGAATCTAGCTTGCAAATACGAAAGGAGCAGTGAATGCTGTATGTCAAATCAATCACTTTGGAACAAGGATTTCCTGCTTGATACGGGAATCAACTTCGTCGTCTACCTCATCTATTATCTGTTAATGGTCATCATCGCCGTCGTCGCTAAAGACCAACTCCACGCCTCTTTAGGGGAAGCGGGACTGGCATCGGGCATCTTCATCGTCGGCACCCTCTTGGCACGCCTTCAGTTCGGCAAGGCCATTGAACTCTACGGCCGCCGCATGTCTCTTTATGGCGGCATCATCTTTTACTTCGTAACGACCTTATTGTATTTCTATATCCCGAATCTAGCTATTCTCTACGTAATCCGCTTCCTCAACGGCATGGCTTACGGCATCGTATCGACGGCGACCAACACCATCGTTGCCTCCTGTATTCCGCCTGAAAAGAGAGGCCAGGGCATCAACTATTACGGCCTCAGCACCAGCCTGGCCGCTGCTGTCGGTCCTTTCTTGGGCATGCTCCTCATCGTCATTACCAACTTCACCTTCATCATTACCCTCTGCGCCGTCTTGGTCGGCCTGTGCATGATCGGCTGCATCATCCTTCATATCAATGAAATTGAACTGACGTCCGAACAGATCGCCAAGATGAAAGCCATGACCCTCGACAACTACGTCGAATACCGCGTCATGGTCATCTCCATCATCGGTTTCTTCATGGGCTTTGCCTATTCCAGCGTCCTGACCTTCCTGGCCGCTTATGCCCGGGAAATCAACTTAGTCGAAGCCGGGACCTTCTTCTTCGTCGTCTACGCCGTCGTCATTACCTTGACTCGTCCGCTGACGGGCATCATCTTCGACCGCAAAGGCGAAAACTACGTCCTCTATCCTTGCTACATCTGTCTTGCCATCGGCCTCTTCCTGCTCAGCATTACAGGGACTTCGTGGCAGCTCCTCTTGTCCGGCGTCTTCGTCGGCCTCGGCTATGGGACCTTCATGTCGAACGGTCAGGCCGTCTGCATCAAATTGACGCCGCCCTACCGTATCAGCGTTGCCTTGTCGACGTACTTCGTCGCCCTTGACCTCGGCATCGGCGTCGGTCCTTACGTTCTCGGCAGCCTCCAGGGCCTCTTGACCTTCCCGCAGCTCTACATTGTAGCCGGTGTCATCGCCGCTGCCTGCTTCGTCTTGTATTATCTCTTCTATGGACGGAAAATCAACCTCATCAATCGTGCCGTCCGTATCTATATTCACGCCTGAGGCGTCTCATATATTTCATTTTCCCCGGATTCAGGACTGTGCCTTACCTTCAGCACGGTCCCTTTTTTGGGCCTTGCGGTCGTTTGAAGTTTATTCGTCAGTCGGGTATAATAGACGAAAGGAGAAATCATGAGGACAAAAACGAAAGTACTGGTATGCTTAGCCGCCGTCTGCGTCGTGCTCAGCCTCTTTTTTTGGCCCGAAAAAGAACCCGATGCCTACAGCTCGGCGACAATAGAAGCGGCCGAAGAAGTGAGCCGGGCCGAAACGGAAATGCTGGCCCCTGATGAACGGCTCTACGGTGAAGATGGTGACGTGCGCCTGCAGGACTTATATAATCAAAAACCGGTCTGTCTCTTTTTCTGGGCCGTCTGGAGCGACGACAGCCTGAAGAACTTAGCCCTTCTGGAAGAGATGTATCAGAAGTATGGAGCGGACGTTACCTTTGTCGCCGTGCCTACCGGTCCCGATGCTGACAAGGGGGCAGCCTACTGCCGCAAGAAAGGCTACGGGATCCCCGTCTATGGCGGTGACGGCCAACTTTTTCGTGACTACGGCATCGCGACGTGCCGCAGGTCATCTTCATCGCCCGGGGCGGCCAGATGAGCTTTCCTTATCGCGGCGTCCTGACCGAGCGCCAAATGGAGGTAGAATTGGAAAAGATAAAATAATAAAAAAGACTTGCCAAGAAGACGAAAACACGGTATACTATACAAGTCGCATGAAACTTGCGCTGTATGGGCGGTTAGCTCAGTTGGTTAGAGTATCTCGTTGACATCGAGGGGGTCGATGGTTCGAATCCATTACCGCCCACCATACATGAGCCCGGTTGTATCCATTATTCTTTGAGTAATGATACAACCGGGCTTTTTCTTTTTGCCCTTTTGAATCAGAAAATTATTCAAAACTTTTGCGAATAATAGGTGTATTATAGACAAATTATGTCCTGATTAGTGATCTATACGCTTATTTGGGACAAGATATGCTAAACAATAGATGTATTCCAGAAACAGCCGATATATCCCAATTCGGCTGTTTTTTTATATAGAAATTATGTTGTCCTTTTTGTTTTCGCCTTTCTATAAAAGGGAATAGGGGCCCTTTCTTATAGTTAAAATTGTAATATATTGACACATGATATACTTTGTTAGAGAAAATTTATATTTTTTATGGTGTTAATATTTATGTAAAGACACAAAATTTCTTATAGATAAGCTTTACAAGTTATTTGACAGAATGATATACTATATCAAAGATTAAAACAATCCACATTATAATATAAAGATAAATTGGGATAACTAGCGTATTTGTAGTACATGATTTAGCTACAACTTCAATAATAAAACAAAATAAATAAAACTTTGTGGATGAGTATTGTCAAATATTAAAAGAGAAATGATATTTATAAATAAGTTTTTATGTGGTCCCAATTTTATTTTTTGAAGTGTAACTTATCGTTAGAGTGTATACGTTTCATTGAAAAAACATCACAGCAGGAAGGGGTGTTGACAGCATGACCTGTGATTGATCGTTTCAACGGGGGAACGATTTACCGAGACGGTATTTTTTTTGTTGTAACCATACATCACAAGTCATTGACAGATCCTGACAGGTCCTAGATTTGCCTACTGTCAGGATAGATTCCGAGTACATCCGTTTTTTACGAGTTGTTATTGGGATTTAAAAGGAGGAAGGTTTTTTTATGAATAAGATCTACAAGGTCGTTTGGAGTAAGGTGAGAAATGCCTACATAGTCGTTTCAGAACTTGCTAAGAGAAATAGTAAAACAAAATCGCAGCACACGTCGCGCGTACCCATAGCCTGCTGCGGCTGGCCGTCGTGACCAGTCTGTCCTTGGGGATTGCTTCAACCTAACGTTTCCGGCATTTGCAACCAATGCCTGGGGGACTATTAGTGGGACCACAAACGTG
>ENA-OQBJ01000085-OQBJ01000085.1-human-gut-metagenome-genome-assembly--contig:-NODE-85-length-45336-cov-3.277401_pt1 | contig 45336 bp, 57 predicted proteins | sample MGYA00242743_ERZ504545 | MGnify/ENA primary metagenome ERZ504545 (study PRJEB26092, sample SAMD00036252) | human gut metagenome | host: Homo sapiens | study: EMG produced TPA metagenomics assembly of... | reverse complement strand
CTGATAGAGGTCATATACCTCCTGGTAGTTTACTTTTTCTTTTGCCATAATCATTGTTGTTTAAGGGTTACGGCGCAAAGGTAGGTTTAGGGAACATGCGTGTCAAGGCGGAAAATAGAATGGTTACGTCTATCCGCATTATCTTGTCTTTCCTTTTTAATTTATTGATGCCTACAACCATAAGGGTTAGAGAAAGGACAATGCCGAATAGACTAATATCTCTTGATGTCAATCCTACGGCAAAACTCACAAAAGCTGCAAAGAAAAAAAAAGTATGGAGTCTCTTTACTCCTGTGCAGTAAATAAGGATGTGATAAATCGAATTGATATTTTTTCATAAACAGTACAACTTTAATGTTCCCATATTTGTTTGCCATTACACATTACACCACGACACACATCCATACCCCATAGTCCTTTGCCTATGTTCAATATACATGTGTCTCCTACGTGCATCAAATTTTCATTTACTTTGTAGCCTATTGTAAAAGTATCATCATTTCCAAAGCGTAATCGGGCAAAGGTTGTGCGCTTGTGCCTACCTCCTTTATATATTTTTTCTATTACCGCTTTACGTTTTTTCGAGGGGTCCGGAAAAGTAGTAATTGGGTATGTATATCAGAACGGGTATAGCAAACCACACTATAACCACATTGATAGAATATCTATGTTTCGTAAAAGAAGTTAATAATCCGACCAACACTACCTATTAGAAGTAAGTACCAACTCAAATTGCCGTCTGCTGTGCGAAGGTTCAGTGATGCGCTATAACAAAAAAGCCCAAGAACTATGATTATAGGCAAACACCCTGAGGTGCACGAACGTCAATCTTCCATAAATCCCTGCACTTTATTGCAGATACGTTGCCACAAGCTAAACTTTTCTTCCGTTGCCCGAAAAGCATGTATGTTGCTTGCACTTGGAAACTTTGTATCCATGAAAGGGATATAGATAGCCTGTTCCCCTGTTGATTTAAAGGAATAAGGTTCTGTGTTTATATCATCTTCGTATACATTTCCTTTAGTATCTACTGCCGCAAAGTCCGACTTACTGCTATCATTCACATAAATCATAGATTCGGCAGGCAATCCACTTCCTTTCTGCTTCCTTTTGCAGTATGCGCGTACTTTCCTTTTGTCATTAGGCAATGTATCAAGTTTAAAGAGTAGTTCGCAAAACAGGTCAAAAGGAATTGCTTGCGGGAAATTCAGCGCATAAGCCTTTCCTTCCAAACGATGCAAGTAAACGGTGAAGCGAACTCCTTTTCCGCTTTCTTCCGAACAAAACCGTTTTACGATAGATTTTATTTCTCGCTTATTAACTCCTTCTATGTAGATAACTTCTTCCTGCTTCATAAATTATTAGTTTAAAGTTCTAATGACTAACAGTACTCTACGGGATTGATTGTTTAAATGGATTCATACACGTATATTATAAAAGTCAATGACAAATGTACAAAAAAATGCTGTACACGAGAGACGGATACAGCATTTCTTTTGTTTTCAAAGAAATAAGTCGTTTACCACTTCTGTTAGATACCTTTCAAATAGAGATACGTAGCAAACATTAGAAGTAGATATTCAGTAAAACATTACATTCTCACCCCCTTTCTCGGTTCTTCTTTTTGGGTGTGGCTTACACCCAGTTTCTCTTTAAGTTCTTGGAATTTCATCCTAAACCATTCAAGAAGTGGCATTCCGTCAATGCACAGCCTGAATTTCCCATTCTCCTGCGGGTTTCTCTCTACGGTTGCCGTTGAGTGCTCCGTCCTGAACCTCTCCTTGTGTTCTTTCGAATAGAGCCTGCCTTTGAACCCTACGGGCTGCAGGCTGACGATTCGCCTTGTCAGTTCCTCGGTGAACCCCACTTCCCGGCATTGCTCGGCTATGGGCAGCAGTTCCGTTACGATAGGAAAATAGGTATCTATCTGTTTCAGTCTATTGTCATACTCTGCGATTTTCTGCTGGTAACTTCGGTCTATCCTGATTATCTCGCTGTTGTGTCGGTTCTCCATGTTCTTCTGTTCCCTCTGTTCGGCTTGTACCTGCTTTTGCAGCTTCACAATGCCCTGCCTCAAACCCTCACTCTCCGTTTCCAGCCTCTTGACCTTGCTGCCTCCCAAAAGAGAACTCACCCCGTCCGCTATGGCTGTGGTGGCGTTTACCGCCGCATTCTTCATCTTCTGCGTGTTGATTTCTCCCTTGACCTTTTTCAGTTTCTTCTGCGCTTCCTCTTCCAGTCCCAGCAGGGTTTCTATGTTCTCCTGCAGACTGTCTTGTTGCTCTACCAGCTCCTTGTAGTATTGCATGGTGGAGATGTGTTTTGCCAGCGAACCGTCTATTCCTCTTTGCAAGCCATATTTGCCCATGGCTTGTGCGTAGGTGTCCTGATAGTGTTTCAGCTTGTGCCTTGCCATGACATCATCTGCACACAGCCGCACGTCCTGCGTGCTCTTCTTGCGGTATTTCTTTTTCCCGTTCTGTTCTTCTTTTTTGGCTTTCGTGTATGTGCGGTGTCTTTTCGTCCATGTGCAGAACTGCCGACACGAGGTTCAGCTCCCCGTATGTTTCCCGGAGCCATTGCAGGCTGTCGTTACACCAGCCGTCAAGCTGCCCGTCCGCTTCCATTTGCTTCATGTCCTTGTTGCTTCCGGTGAGCAGTACCCGGATTGCCTTCACCTGTTGGTGCCCACCTTGCGTCTGATGCCTGCCGTCTCTATCCGGTGCGCTATCGCCTGCGTACGGTTCCTCACCCCTTCGGGGAATTGCACCAATCCCCGGTTCAGGTGCGTGCGCGTTCTGTCCGCGTTCTTGGGGTGGACGGTGCGCTCTATGTGTGCGGACATCCTGCTGTCCGTACCCTTTGCCTTTTCCAAATGTAAAACTGCATATCCCATAACTGTAATACATTTTTCGGTTAATACTTCCCCTGCCTTGTTCCCATGCCGCATGGCTCCGGGGTTTCAAAAGGGGCGGCGTCCCTTTTGCTCATTGGGCTTTTTTAGCAATTGTGGCCATTATTGTTATTTTCAATAAAAGAAAATAATTGCTTATCCGTTTTTGGGTAAATTTTCTTTCCTTTTCTACGTTTTCCGTGGCAGAACCTTACGTTTCTTTTACGGGAAACGTAGGTTTCCGGCTGGAGAGCCGTATGGTTTCCGGAAAGGAAACATAGAAATCTTCTGTTCGTATTTCTTTATATACGCTTGCGTTTCTGCAATGTCATAGGATATTTTGAAAATACACTTCTTGTTTAATATAATTAACCATTTGAATGCTTATTGCTTACGATGATTTCGTAGATTTGCGAAAAGTTCGTAGAAAAACTCGTTCGATATGGAAAAGCTAACTTATCAGGAAGAAGAAGCCATGCGCTTTATTTGGAGCTTGGGACCGTGTTTTGTGAAGGATGTGGTGGCATGCTATGCTGAACCTAAACCACCTTATACCACGGTGGCCTCCATTATCAACAACCTGAAGCGGAAGGGATACCTGCAGGCGGAAAGGTTTGGTAATACTTACCGGTATACTCCTTTGGTGGCTCAGGAAGAATATACCAGCAAGTCTGTGGGCAACATTGTGCGCAATTATTTTGCCAATTCTTATAAGGAGATGGTTTCGTTCTTTGCCAAGGAGCAGAAGATTTCCAAGGAAGACCTGAATGAGATTATCAACCTGATTGAAAAACGTGAAGACAAATAAAAACTTATTTCTATGCTATACCTTCTTCAAGTCAATGTCGGATTAATCCTGTTCTACGCGCTCTATAAACTGGTATGCACGCGGGATACCTTCTTTCGTTCCAGAAGATTTATCCTGATAGTGTCGCTTGTATTGCCATTTATCCTGCCTTTTATCGACGTGCGTGAATGGCTGGAAAGCCGTGACCGCATGATTATGCTCACTCACTTTGATTACTCTGCGGTGCTGCCGGAGATTGTGGTAGGGAGTGAAGCAGCAGAAACCGGGAACCGTGTATTCGTACTGTCTGAATGGATAGGCTATCTGTATCTTGCCGGGGTACTGGTATTGCTCGTCCGGCTTGTGATTCAGGCATTCAGTCTGTATCGCCTCATTGTACGTATGCCGGAAAAAGAGATAAACGGTGTCCGCGTAAAATGTTTGAATGCCCCTTCCGGACCGTTCTCTTTCTTCAGATGGATTTTCATGAATCCTGCCGCAGTGAAGGAAGATGAAATCAGTGAAATTCTGACGCACGAAATGGCGCACGTAAGGCAGCATCATTCTGTCGATGTACTTCTTGCCGAGATGGTCAGCATCTGCTGCTGGATGAATCCCTTTGCCTGGCTACTGAAACGCGAGGTCAGACTCAACTTAGAGTTCTTGGCCGACAGGAAAGTAATGGAGGCAGGGTTTGCTACTAAAAGCTATCAATATCACCTGCTTGGATTGGCCTACAACCACAAGTACGGGTTATCCAATAATTTCAACTTCTCTCACCTTAAACAACGTATCATTATGATGAACAAGAAAAAATCAAACGGTGCAGGGCATATCAAATATGCGCTGTTCGTGCTTCCGGCCTTTGCTCTACTCGTTGCCGGAAACATCTCCTGCTCGCAGGGAGCATCCGAAAAACAGGATGCCAAAGAAGAAACCGTTGCACCAGATTCAGTAGCGGCTCCTACTGACGGTGTAGCGAAAGACGAAGTGTTTATGGTTGCAGAACAGATGCCTGAATTTCCGGGAGGATGAAGGAGTTGTTGAAATTCCTTCAGAACAACCTGAAATATCCGGAAAATGCCATGAAGAATAATGTGCAGGGACGGGTAATCGTGCAGTTTGTGGTGGAAAAAGACGGAACTCTTACCGAATTCAAGGTGGCTCGTTCTGTAGATCCGGATTTGGATGCAGAGGCTTTGCGCGTGCTGCAGATCATGCCTAAGTGGAAGCCGGGCATGCAGAGGGGGAAGATCGTAAGGGTAAAATTTACCGTACCTGTTTCCTTCAAACTTCAGTAAATTGTGTTTGAGTCCGCTTTAAAAATGGGCTGTAATTATGCTTAAATGCTTCTGAGAGAAGTTGGAATGTAATCCTGTATTTTAGAGCGGACTCATTTTTTATAGAAATATAATGTCATGAAAATCATTGTAATATTATTCTTCTCCATGTTATTGGCTCTGCGATTTACGGACAAAATAGAGAGACGGACTATCTGTCGCATGTACTGGAGAAAATGAATGCCGTAGAATCGGTAACCTATCATTGTGTGAAAAAGGCATGGGAGCCGGGAGACAAAGAGCCGGTGTACAGTGTGCCAACAGAAATTTATGAGCATGTGAATCCGCAGGATACTGCTGTGGGTTATTCTTTCTTGTGTGCCTCGGATAAGGAATTCAGACAACCACTTTGGGTATATGACGGAACTGTGTTTGCTTACATAGAGAAAGAAGAAAAAGAAGTACGGATAGATGATTTCACTCAGAAAAGTCCCCTTCCGTTCAGAGTTATTATGCCGCAAGCTTTTGGTTGCATGAAATCCATTCTTGAGTATGTATTGAACACTCAGGATAGCATAGTCCTCAGCTTGAAGGATGAGGGGAAAGATTATCTGATGGAATTAAGTATCCATACACCGTATCAGGTGGAGTTCTTTGGTAAAGCTTGTTACATGCCGCAGAATCCGTATATATATGATCCGACATCTATTTACAAAATCTGGATTTCAAAAGAAAATGACATGCCTTATCGTTATCGCAGGGAGATGCAGCATAGCATCAGTGAGGGTATTTGTTCCGATTTTGTGTATAATCCTTCAGGAAAGGGAAAAATTGTGGCGGAAGATTATTATCCGGCAGATTATGTGCGGCGTATAAAAGGAGAGAAGTCTCAGAAGGCGACTGTGGATATGACGGGTAAAAAAGCTCCAGACTGGACGCTTACTGATATGAAGGGTCAGAAGGTTTCTTTAAGCGGTATAAAGTCGAAGGTCATCTTGTTGCAGTTCACAGGGATAGGTTGCGGACCATGTAAGATTTCGATACCTTTCTTGAATAGCTTGAGAAAAGCATATGCAGTGAATGAGCTTGAAGTGCTGGCTGTGGAAACGTGGGGAAGGTCGAAGTCATCTTGCGAAGCCTATGTGAAAAATCAGGGAATAGAATACAGTTTTCTGACAGCCGATAAGGATACAATTGCTAAACTTATAAATGATTATCAGGCTGGTAGCGGAGTTCCGCAGTTTTACTTGATAGGTAAAGATCGCACGATAATTGCAAAGTTTCAAGGCTATGCGGAAAAGACAACAGATGCAGAGATAGAAAAGAAGATAAAAGCGAATTTGTAGACCGAAAAAACGTATTCTCCTCAATCCTTGCATTTTCTGTAGATTTTTCTATACATTTGCAGCCATACATTTAAACAAAGAGAAAACAGATGCATCGTATCACTCCCTGTTCGCAAAAGGTCATGCTTCGGTTCCGTCGCTGGAGCCGGAAGGAATATGCTGCGTTTGTGAGCCTGCACCGTCATGTCACCATCGGACAGGTGGGACGAGGAATTGCAGATGCTTCATTGGGCAAGCAGAAAACGGCAGTGTGCGAGGGAAAGAAAACAGAAGGCACGTCATGGACTGACCTTTCAGAGGAAGATGCACTCTTTGGAAGTGGAGGACTAGGGCTTGGAGGAAGTCTATTCGAAACAGACCGGACAAGATTGTGGTGTCTGCTGGTGCCGCAAAGGGAAGAAGTGCCTGCGCTGCTTTTAGAGGAAATAAATAAGATAACAATAACCGGAAGGGGTGTACCCGTTTCAGGTCAAGTCTGACAGACTTAACCGAAGCGGATACATCCCTTCTTTTTTAGGATAAATACGTATGGAAAGATTACAGAAATTAGAAGAGAAGATAAAGGAAGGAGGCATGCTTACTTCGGAAGAGGCTTTGTGGCTGCTCGAGGAAGCGCCTTTTGAGGAACTGTGTGAGGTGGCTCACCGCATTACGGTGGCATACGCTTCACGGAAGTTTGACATGTGTTCCATCATTAACGCGAAGTCGGGACGTTGCCTGAAAACTGCAAATGGTGTGCCCAGTCGGTACATCATCACACGGGTGTGGAGGAGTACGGACTGGTGAGTGAAGAGGAATGTCTGCGTCAGGCAAAGATGAACGAAAGCCAGGGTGTGGCTCGTTTCTCACTGGTGACCAGTGGTCGTCGGCCTTCGGCGGGAGAGGTAGAGAAACTTTGCAAGCACTTTGAATACCTTCGGGCGCACAGTAAGATTGAATTGTGTGCGTCGTTAGGACTGGCTACGGAAGAACAGCTTGCGGCCTTGTATCGTGCCGGGGTGAGCCGTTATCATTGCAACCTGGAAACGGCGCCTTCGTTCTTCCCGACCTTGTGTTCCACGCATACGCAGGCACAGAAGATAGAAACGCTCCAGGCAGCTCGCCGGGCGGGTATGGACGTGTGTAGCGGAGGCATCATCGGCATGGGAGAAACGCCGGCCCAGCGGGTAGAACTGGCACTGACTTTGCGGGAACTGGAGGTACAGTCCATCCCGTTGAACTTGTTGCAGCCCATCAAGGGAACGCCGCTGGAACACGCAAAGCCGCTGACGGCGGAAGAGGTGCTGCGTACGGTGGCCATGTTCCGCATGGTGAACCCGACGGCTTTCCTTCGCTTTGCCGGAGGGCGCTCACAGCTGAGCGAGGAGACGGTGGACCGTGCGCTGTATGTGGGAATCAATTCGGCCATTGTGGGGGATTTGCTGACTACCCTTGGGTCAAAAGTAACTAGAGACAAAGAACGTATAAAGGAGGCAGGATATGAATTGTGAGAAATTGTTTGACGAATTTGACCGGTTGCATTTGTGGCATCCGTATACTTCAACTTCAAACCCACTGCCCACTTATAAGGTGGAACGGGCACAGGGTTGTACCTTGACGCTGGCCGACGGTACGGAACTGATTGATGGCATGTCGTCGTGGTGGTGTGCTGTGCATGGATACAATCATCCGGTGTTGAACCAGGCAATAGAAGAACAGCTTCACCGAATGTCGCACGTGATGTTCGGGGGACTGACCCATGAACCGGCCATTGAACTGGGAAAGGAACTGCTGAAAATCGTGCCTCCCAGCATGGAGTATATTTTTTATGCCGACAGTGGGTCGGTGGCTGTGGAAGTGGCCTTGAAGATGGCGGTGCAATATCAGTTTGCGGCAGGTCATCCGGAGAAAAATAATTTCGTGACCATCCGTTCGGGCTATCACGCGATACGTGGAACGCCATGTCGGTATGCGACCCGGTGACGGGCATGCACAGCCTGTTTGGTTCGGCCCTTCCGGTGCGTTATTTTGTACCTTCTCCGCAGTGCCGTTTTGATGCCGAATGGGATGAGAAGGACATCGAGCCCTTGCGGGAAGTCATCAAGCAGCATCACGGCGAGCTGGCGGGACTGATTTTAGAGCCGATAGTGCAGGGGGCCGGTGGCATGCGTTTCTATCATCCGCAGTATTTGCGGGAGGCGGCACGCCTTTGTCGGGAACACGGCATGCTGTTGATTTTTGACGAGATTGCCACAGGCTTCGGACGTACGGGGAAATTGTTTGCATGGGAACATGCGCAGGTGGAACCGGACATCATGTGCATCGGCAAGGCACTGACCGGAGGGTATATGACCTTCTCGGCGGTGCTGGCTTCGGCAAAGGTGGCCGACTGTATTTCTTCCCAGGAGCCACGTGCGTTCATGCACGGTCCTACGTTTATGGGCAACCCGCTGGCTTGTGCCGTGGCACTGGCTTCCGTGCGTCTGTTGTTGTCGTCAGGCTGGCAGGAGAAGGTACTCCGCATTGAAGCACAGCTGAAAGAGGAACTGACACCGGCGGCTTTGTTGCCGCAGGTGGCCGATGTCAGGGTACTGGGTGCCATCGGAGTGATTGAAACCAAGAAGCCGGTCGACATGGGCTGGATGCAGCGTCGGTTTGTGGAAGAAGGTATCTGGGTGCGTCCGTTCGGACGGCTGGCTTATATCATGCCGCCTTTCATCATTCGTCCGGAAGAACTGACGAAGCTGACGAGTGGTTTGTGTAAGATTGTCGGTGAAATGCCGGAATAAAAACAAAGGAGGTGAATTATGGAAAATGAAATACAACCCGGACTGGACGGAGATTTTCAGCTGGAACTGGATAAACTGGAGGCGTGTGGCAACCTGCGTGTGTTGCCGGAAACCTGTAGCGAAGGGAAATGGATTGAGGCCGGCGGACGAAGGATGTTGAACCTGTCGTCGAACGATTATCTGGGACTGGCTTCGGATAAGGCGTTGCGTGAGGAATTTCTGCGGACGGTGAAGGAAAGGGATTTGTGCTTTTCTTCCTCGTCTTCACGGTTGCTGACGGGCAACTTCCCTGCTTATCGGGAACTGGAATCGCTGCTGGCTTCGTTGTTTGGAGCGGAGAGTGCACTGGTGTTCAGCAGCGGGTATCACATGAATACGGGAATTCTTCCGGCGGTGACCGATGCAAACACGCTGATTTTAGCCGACAAATTAGTGCATGCAAGTCTGATTGACGGCATCCGCTTGTCGGCGGCCAAGTGCATCCGTTACCGTCATCAGGACTATGCACAGTTGGAGAATCTGCTGGCCAAACATCACGGCGAGTATCACCGGATTATTGTAGTGACCGAAAGTGTGTTCAGCATGGACGGTGACGTGGCTTCGCTCGACCGGCTGGTGGAACTGAAGCGCCGTTATACCAACGTGATGCTGTATGTAGACGAGGCGCACGGCATTGCCGTACGGGGCCAGCGAGGGCTGGGGGTAGCCGAGGAACAAGGTTGCCTGAAGGACATCGATTTCTTGTGCGGTACCTTCGGCAAGGCAATGGCTTCCGTGGGAGCGTATGTAGTGTGCCGGAAGGTGATACGCGATTACCTGGTGAACCGGATGCGTACGTTGATTTTCACCACGGCCTTGCCGCCTATCAATGTGGCATGGACGCGCTTTGTCTTGTCGCACCTGGAAGATATGCAGGAACGGCGGGAGCACCTGACTAAAATCTCAGTGAGCCTGCGGACGGCTATCCGTGAGAGTGGGGTGGAATGTCCGTCGGAAAGTCATATTATTCCCCTGGTAGTGGGGGCCAATGAGAAGGCCATTTGGAAGGCCTTGCAGATGCAGGAACACGGCTTTTATGTGTTGCCGGTGCGTCCGCCTACCGTACCCGAGGGAACAGCGAGGTTGCGTTTCTCGCTGACTTCGCTGATTGAAGAAGAGGAAATGGCACGGTTGTGTCATGAAATGAAAGCATGAAAACAGAAAGAAATTAAGATATGAAACAACGGTTTATCAAGAAGGAAGGAAATTCTACATTGCTGCTCTTCTTTGCCGGATGGGGCTCGGACGAAAATTTATTTGCCGGACCGGTGCAGGAGGAATGCGACTGCCTGTTGTGTTTCGACTATAAGGATTTGGATTTTGACTACAGTCTGCTGGAGGGCTACAGGGAGATACGGGTCATGGCCTGGTCCATGGGGGTATGGGTAGCCTGCCAAACGTTGGCCGGAAAAGAGTATCCTTACGGGATGAGGCTGGCAGTGAACGGTACGCCTTGCCCTATTCACGATACAAAGGGTATTCCTGAAGCCATCTTTCAGGGAACGTTAGAGAATTTTTCGGAACCGGTACTGATTCGTTTCCGTCGGCGAATTTGCGGGTCGGCCGCACAGGTGAAGACATTCCTGTCGCATCATCCTTATCGGGAGGTAGACGATTTGCATCAGGAACTGGCTGCTTTATGGACGGCCGTAAAGGCTCGTCCGGCTGTGGAGTGGACCTGGGACAAGGCGGTGTCGGGACGAACGACAAGATTTTTCCGCCTCATAACCAGCGCGAAGCCTGGCAGGGAGTGGCCGTGGAAGAAGTGGATGCGGAACACTATGACGAGGAGTTGTTCCGTGAGTTGCTGAACGGAGAAAGTCGCTTATGGACAAGGCCCTGATTAGTCGGCGCTTTGCCAAGGCCGTGGGAACTTACCTGGACAAGGCCGACGTGCAGCGTTACGTGGCATCCCGGATGGCGGAACTGACCGGGCGTTACATTCCTTCGGACATACAGGAGCGGGTGCTGGAAATTGGCTGCGGTACGGGCATGTTCACGCGGATGTACTTGCAGCAGGCTGTACCGGAAGAAATGTGGCTGAATGACCTTTGTCCGGAAGTGGAACCTTACCTGGCAGATGTGCTGGGTGAAAAGGTGCATTTCATGGCGAAGGATGCAGAGACATTAGCCTTTCCGGAAGGACAGGACCTGATTGTATCGTGCTCGGCGGTGCAGTGGTTTGAAGATTTGCCACGTTTCTTTTCAGGATGCCGGAAGTTGCTGCACGAAGGGGGATACCTGGCTTTCAGTACCTTTGGTCCCCACAATACGGAGGAGGTGGCGACACTGACTGCGGCGGGATTGTCGTATCCGTCGCTGGAGGAACTGAAAGAGATGCTGACGGCACGTTATGAAGTGGTATATACCCACGAGGAACAGTTGCGCTTATCATTCTCTTCTCCTTTGGATGTGTTGAAGCATTTGAAGGAGACTGGAGTGACAGGCACGGCTGCACAGCATGGACACGCGGTAGGTTGCAGGAGTTCTGCCGGAATTATACGAAACAGTTTTCGGATGAACGTGGAAAGGTGTACCTGACCTTTCATCCTATTTATATGATATGTAGAAAATAAAAAGGTTACGAGTATGAAAAAGAATGTATATTTTGTCAGCGGTATCGATACCAATATCGGAAAGAGTTATGCTACGGCTTACCTGGCTAAGACCTGGAATGAACGGGGTATCCGTACCATTACGGAGAAACTGATTCAGACGGGGAATACGGACATGTCGGAAGATATCGAGCTGCACCGCCGGATTATGGGTACCGACTTGTTGCCGGAAGATAAGGAACGATTGACCATGCCGGAGATTTTTTCTTATCCCTGTTCTCCGCACCTGGCAGCGGAGATAGACAAGCGTCCGATTGATTTCGACAAGATTGAACGTGCCACTCAGACACTGAGCGAACGCTATGATGCGGTGTTGCTGGAAGGAGCCGGAGGACTGATGGTGCCGCTGACCCGTGAACTGCTGACCATCGACTATGTGGCACAGAAACAGTACCCGCTGGTGTTCGTCACTTCTGGTCGTTTGGGAAGCATTAACCACACGTTGTTGAGTCTGGAAGCGATGACGCGTCGGGGCATCCGTCTGCATACGCTGGTCTACAACCTCTTTCCGGAAGAAGACGATGAGATTATCCGTCGCGATACGGAGGAATATATGCGCGACTTGCTGAAACGGGAATATCCAGACGCAGAGTTTGTGGTAGTTCCGTTCCTGGGAGTGTAAAAAAATTGAGCATTCGACAAGTTTAGGGAAACCCCTATCTCGAAATAGGGATTTCCTGCTTGATGGGGAGAAATATCTTTCTAATTTTGTATCAGATTAAAAAGGTGAAACCGTTAAATGATATAATTATGATGAAGGTGAAAGTATTTGCTTCGTTGATGTTGGCTGGCTTGCCATTTATTTTGGCAGCGCAGAGTAACGACGACCTTTACTTCGTTCCGAAGAAAAAAACGGAAACGAAGAAGGAGACCGTAGTGGCTCCGAAGCAGAATAGTCAGGAGACAACGGTGTATTCCACATCGACTACTTCCACTCCGGTTGTAGTGAAAGATGTGGCAGGAAATACGCGTGATGTAGATGAGTACAACCGTCGGTATACATCGCGTGAAAATACATTCTCTATGCAGAATGATACGCTTTACATTCAGGAAAAACCGTATGGCGAACGAGGAGAATGGGTGAACGGATTTGAAGGTTCGCAGGATGATTACGAATATGCCATGCGTATCGTTCGTTTCCGGAGTCCGCGTTATGCCATACCGGTAAGCAGTCCGTTGTACTGGGATGTAGTGTATGGTGCTTTCCCGTCATGGGACTGGAATGTGTATGATGATGGACTTTATGCTTATGTATTTCCTACCTACAGCAATCCGTTGTGGTGGGATTGGAGATGGAACTGGAGCATAGCCGGGCGAGATTCAGTTTTGGCTGGGGATGGTCTTCTCCATGGTATTATAGCAGCTGGTATTCTCCATACTGGTATGGCGGTTACTGGGGTGGCTATTGGGGAGGTTACTGGGCCGGTTACTGGGGACCGGGGTGGCATCATCATTATCCGTACTATCCGTCGTATGGATGGGGAGGAGGATGGCATGGTCATTCTTATACCTATAATAACCGCCGTGCAGAGAATGTGGTACGGAGAGGTACTGTGGGCTCTGTATTCGACCATAATGGCCGAACAGGAGGTCGTGTGATGAGTGCTTTGGATCAAAACGGTAGAACGGGAGGTCGTGTAGTGAGTGGAACTAATGGGGTACGTTCTGTACGTCCGGATGACGCTACAAGAGTACGTAGCACAGGTGTGAGATATACACGTCCTTCACAAGGTATTGGTGAATCTACTTATTCTCGTCCAAGCAGTACGCGTCCTAATTCTTATCGTAATACGGGAGCGTTTAACCGCATGAACCAGAATAGCAGCAACCGGATGAACGGAATAAACAATTCACGGACAAATTCAAACTCATCTGTCAGAAGCTATAACAACTTTGGAGGAGGTAGCTATCGCTCTACTACAACCCGTAGTGGAGGCTCTTCAAGAAGTGTAAGTTCTGGTGGTGGCGGAGGTGCACACAGAAGATAGTCTGAACATTAAATTAAGAAATCAAGTATGAAAAGGAAATATATGTATGCGATGGCCTGCTCATTGATGTGCAGTGCGCAGGCTATGGCGCAGAATGCGTATGATGCGGCTCGCTATGCTGGTGATGAGTTAAACGGTACGGCCCGATTTGTAGGTATGGGAGGAGCATGGGAGCTTTGGGAGCGGATATTTCTACTATTGGTACCAATCCTGCTGGTATCGGTTTGTTTAGGGGGCATGACTTGTCTGCTTCCTTTGGTATGAACAGCACAAAGGCTGAGAGTGACTTTGGAGGGGAGAAGATGAATGACAAGCGGAATAAGGCTTCCTTTGATCAGATTGGTTTTGTGTATTCCACAAAGATTGGTAATCGTACTACACTTCGCTACCTGAACTTTGGATTCAATTACCATAAGAGTCGTAATTTTAACAGAATGTTTGCGGCTGGAGGAATGCTTAATGGGCTTTCACAAACGCAGCAGATGGCCAATATGGTGGGAGGAACCATTTTCTCCATAGATGAGATAAATAATATTTATAATTATGGAATGGAAGGTCATAGTAACCTGTCTAATCCATATAATAATGTCAATTATCCATATTTAGGCGTAATGGGTATTCGTACTGGTTTGGTAGGAGTAGGTACTTTTGACGATGGAAAAGGAGGAACCTATCAATTACCGATTGGGTGGAATGGAAATTCCAGTGGATTCCGCAGTCGGGAAGAGGGTGGTATTAACCAGTATGATTTTAACGTTGCATTTAATGTGGAAGACCGGATGTATTTCGGAATTACATTGGGTGTGAATGATGTGGATTATACGCGTAGCACCTATTATACAGAAGACTTGTATGATGGTAGTCATTCCGGTTTCTATGAGTTGCGGAATCTGTATCGAACGGAAGGATCGGGAATTAATTTGAAACTTGGAGCTATTTTCCGACCCATAGAAGAATCTCCGTTCCGTTTCAGTTTTGCCATTCATACGCCTACCTGGTATTCATTGACAGATATCTATTCTTCTGAAATTTATTCAGAACTGAATTATAACTATGAAAATGAGGATGATAACAAGCAGTTTAAGGCGAATGAAAGGACTATAGATTATGCCGGAGAATCTGTGCAGGACTATCGTTTGGTTACTCCATGGAAATTCAATGTCAGTGCAGGAACGACTTTAGGAGGTATCATGGCTTTAGGTGCGGAATATGAGTACGCCAATTTCGGCTCTTCTCGCTTGTATTATAATGATGGAACTCCGATGGAGAATCAGAATGAGTATACCAAATCTACGCTGAAAGGGCAACATACACTGCGTTTGGGAATGGAAACTCGTATATCTTCTGCGTTTAGCGTAAGAGCGGGTTACAATTATTCTACATCGGTTTATAAGGATGGTGCATACAAGTCGTTGAATGCAAATGATATGCGTACAGATACAGAATATGCTAATGATTTAGCCCGTAATACGGTAACTGTGGGCTTGGGTTACAGATGCAAGTGGTTCTACACTGACTTAGCTTATAAATATGATGTATATAAGTCTGATTTCTATGCATTCAGTGATGCGGCTTTGCAGGCTACGAAAGTGACTAATGAACGTCATCAGTTGCTGCTTACACTGGGCGTTCACTTCTAGAAGTTCATTGTGTTTGTTTTATTTAAATACGGGAGTTGCTTTTATTCACTGGGGCAGCTCCCTTTTTTTATTTCTTTTTTCTCACGGTATTCTTTCTTTTTCCAGAAGTTGAATCCCATGTAGATACGTAAGCTTCCGAAAGAGTTGGTCATAGAGAAGGAGGGTTTCCGGTAGTCATACGTGTGGAGTACGAGAGACGCTCCTACATAGTATTTGCTGTTGTTCCAGGTGATGCCGGCACGTGTAATCAGATCAAAGTTGATGTCTTTTATCCATTGTGCCCAGTCGGTTCCGCTTTGAGTAGGCTGGTCGTTGATACGTGCTTTTTTATAGGCTATGGCGGGAAGGAGAGAAACATTCAGCAGACAATTCTTAGCGAATACCCAGTTGTAACCGTAGCCAACACTAAGGTTGTAGTCGGTATAGCGCAGGCTATGAAATTTCAGGGAGGAACTGAGCTGCTGTTGCATTTCCTCGGGCAATTGGGTATGGTCGAAGGAAATGTTATGCTGGGAATAGGAAAATCCGGCCAGCAGGGAGCCGCAGCTTTTCCGTTGGTTGGTCGACTGGCTATAGGCCGCAGGATAAGAAAAGCGCTTGTGGTTGAAAATCCAGTAGGCATTTAGTCCTTTGATGTTGCTTTGAAAACCGTTGAACTGTGTGTTCGTATAGCTTTGGCTCAGGTTAAACTTTTCATAGGAAGACAGCTTGAAGTTGCTGCCTGTTTTCCGGTAATACAAGTCTACACCAAATTTAGCGCTGTATAGATTGAATACAATTTCTTTTCGGGGAGCTTTTTCTTTCCCTTTGCCGATAAGGTCTTTGATGTCGAAAGAAAGTCCTAAAAAGATCCATCTCCAGCCGAAATAGACTCCTAACTTAGTATTGATGTTCGGGGCAAAATTCAGACTTTGTCCGTCATTGCTGCCCAACCGGTAATGTTCATACCAGGAACTTTGCTCCAGCATGAAGGCCAGATTATATTTGTTGGGAGAGATGTAAGTGGTGTCTATGGTGTTCAGTTTGGCCCCAGCTTCTTGATTTCTTCTCCAGTGTACTTGATGGAACGGACAATACCATCGGTCAGACTGCTTAATGACAGTCGGGAGAAGCCACAGGGGCTGGTTCGTTGATTGACACGCTGTCTTTCTTCTCTACCTGAGCCATGGTGTGCGTCGGATAGAAAAGGAGTATAGACAGTATGGTCAACAAAGAGAGTGGCTTCACCCCATCGTGTATTAGTTAAAGTTTGTTCAGAATGCGGTCCATTACCCAGTTGGTAGGAGTGGCACTGACCCCGTCGCAGGTGCAGACTGCCTTTCCTTGCAGATGCTCTACTACAGCTTTAATCAGCGGAAGCTGTACATGAGGAGGGTTAGGAGGCAGGATTTCTTCACGTCCACGTTCCGTATGCAGGGCTATCGGGTCGTAGGTGAAGACGGAAAAGCAGATCATACCTTTGTCTCCGATAATTTCAATACGGTCTTCCTTGGCGGAGTCGTGAGCTACGAAGCACCATGAACCTGAGCCGGGCAGGCCGGAGTCAAACTTGAAGCAGGCACTGATTGTATCTTCTGCTTCATACAGTCCGCCACGGTTACATTTGTATCCTTCTGCTTCCAGGATGCATCCGAACATGTCCTGCAATAAATCGAGCTGATGGGGAGCCAGGTCGTAGAAATAACCTCCACCTGCAATATCAGGTTGCACACGCCACGGCAGGTTCTTGCTGTTGTAGTCGAGTGCACGCGGGGGCTGTGCGAAACGAATCTGCACGTTGATAACGTTGCCGATTTCGCCTTCTTCCACTAACTGACGGACTTTTTGAAAGTAGGGCAGGTAGCGGCGGTAATAGGCTACGAAGCAAGGTACTCCAGTTTCTTTTGAGATACGGTTGATACGTGCGCAGTCTTCATAGCTGGCAGCCATCGGCTTCTCGATGTATACTGGTTTGCCGGCCTTCATCGCCATGATGGCAAATGTGGCATGCGAAGAAGGAGGAGTAGCGATGTAAATGGCATTCACATCTTCGTCTCCAATCAACTCTTGTGCGTCGGTGTACCATCGGGGTATCTGATGGCGTATGGCGTAGGATTTGGCTTTCTCTTCGTCGCGGCTCATGACGGCAACCACCCGTGAGCCTTCTATCATGTTAAAAGCGGGTCCGCTTTTCTTTTCGGTGACTTCACCGCATCCGATGAATCCCCAGTTTACTTTATCTAGTTTGATCATAGATGAGTGGTTTTAATGAAAGTATTTCTTATATAATTTCTGATAGTCTTCGCTTTTCATGTACTCGTCGAGCCATTGGTTCAGGCTGTCGAGCAGGATGGGAGAATGTTTAGCTACTCCCCATGCGTAGAATTGGGTGAAACTGATGTCTGTATCAATATCCAGGTTTGGATATAGGTGCATGTTTGCCTTGGCAATATTCTCGTCGCACACGGCATAGTCAATGTCACCTCCGGAAACCATGGCCATGAGTTGTTCAGGACCGTATTGTTCTATCTCCTGAATATAGATGGTGTCGGCTATCTCGCTGATGAGGTTGTGCAGGCGCAGCAGGGCAGGAGAGCCTTTGACCACATGCAGGGTTTTGTGTCCTAACTCCAGTTGGTTGTGTATGTACAGACTGTCTTTCCCTTTTTCTGGTTTGCGCTGTACCAGTACCTGCTTGCTGAGCAGCAGAGTGTGGCTGAAAAGAAGGGAGTCTTTGGAACGGGTAGTTACGGTTGTTTCCGTAGCAATCAGGTCGTATTTTCCTTTGTTGAGGCCTTTCAACCGTTCCTCAAAGCTCATTTCTGGAGTGACTTCCAGTTTCAGGTTCTTGGCTTGTGCAAAGGCATTCAGCAGTTCGTAGTCAAAACCCGACAGGCTATCCTTGTCAACATGATAGCTGATGGTGTTGTATTCCGTTACTGCACGGAGGATACCTGACTCGATGATTTCCGGATAGTCGCGCGGTGTGAACTTCGGTTCTTCTTCATGGTGTGAACAGAGCCGGAGTATGGCGACAAGAATAATCAATCCGCCTGCCAGGTATAGAATTTGGTTTCTCTTCATAGGCAGAGAATTAATCAAAGAAGTTCCATGAGAGTCCTACTTTCAGGATACGCGGGTTGAGCGGATAGTGCGGAGCCAGGAAGTAGCTCTTTTCTCCTGTGCGCTGCAGCAGGTTATACATCTGCACGAAGATACGCGTACGTTTCAGGTGCAGGTTGATGTAGCCGTTGATGAGAGGGTATCCGCCAAGTTTGTAGCGTGTATCCGGATTTTGCAGGTAGAACTGTCCGATAGCCGGAGCATAGTCGGGTGCGTAATATTGTGTGAAGTACCGCATGTCGGCTCCCATTTCAATGCTCAACACCTTTTTGGCCAGTCCGAACCGGATGTATAGGTCGTGATAGAGCACAAGTTCCGGCAAGGGAAGTACGGTTTCGTTACTGGTCTTTTGGTAGGTGATTTCATTGTCTAAGTGAAGGATGCCCAACTTGAAGTCCTGACGCAGGCTGGCACTGAACACCTGGATGTTTCCGGAATGCTGGCGTACGGCCATGTCGTTCTTGTAGCTGACTACATCGTTGGCGTTGGTATATTTCACTGAAGCATTGTCCAAGTACGTATAGTTGGTGATATTTTCTACTCCTGCCTTCAACTGTGTCCGCCAGCGGTCGATGCTCAGCTTTCCTTCAATGCGTGTACGCATGATTTTACTCAAGTCATTGTCCCACCAGTAATGTTTGGAGTGGAAGTGACGGTAGTAGAACGTAGGATTCAGGTTCTTGATATAGGCATTGGCTTCCAGACGTACGGTGTCGTTGAACAGGCGGAAGTTCAAGTCACCTTGTCCTTCTACACTGAACTGTCCGGCATCTTCTCCAATCATGGCTATTTCACCCAACACATTGTAGTGCAGTGTCTTTCCCTGTGATTTGATAAGCTGGCCTCCGATAGACAATACATTTTCCTTGTGAGTTGTCGGAATGCGTCGTCCGGGTGTGCCGGTAATGGTATCTGTCAGCGTAAAGTTACGATGTTCAAAGCTGGCAAAGACGGTCAGTCCGGCTTTGGCCCATTTGTTGAATCCTTCCCGCAGGGCAATGCCGACGGTGTTCTTGATAGAGAAGTTTTTGGTGATGTCCAGTGAATCCTTTCCCAGGTAGTTATGTTCAAAGTATTCTTCATTCTGGTCAACGTCATAAGACACGTATTTTCTGCGGTTGATGTCTACGTTGACGGTATGAATGAAGCTGGTTACCGGTACGAATACTTCTTTGGTAATCGTATCGTTTTCAGTCGTTTCATCGCGATAGAATCCCAAGTTATACCGATGAGTCAGAAAGGCATGGTATCCGGTATTGTTGTTCCAGATATTCGACAGATTGGTCGGGATAGAATACGTTTCGTAGGTCCGGTTTCCTTCGGCCATCTCCAGCGGGTTGGTGATGTAGCGGTCGTCCGTGATACCTCCGTTTTCAGCCACCTTCAGGTTTTCATTAATAAAGCTGAAATGCATGTCGTATTGGTCGCCGTGATAGTAGGCAAAGAGATTACCGTTGAACAGTGCCGTCGACTGGCTGTCGTATTTTCCTCGTCCGTAGGTGTAGTCAATGTCGAATCCGAAGCCTAAGCGCTTGTTCACATTCACGGCAAAGTAAGCCTTGAAGCGTTCCTCTCCGTAGCGTCCGTCTCCCTGCTTGAAGTAGGTCAGGTTGGTGAAAGGTGATTTGGTATTGGTATACACCACATCACTGGGCTTTCGTACGGTGAAATCGTACGGATCGGTGAAGAAAAACTGGCTGCTTTCTTTCCGTTCAAAGAACACGTGTGAGATACGCGGTGCTCCCAAGTTACCTAAGTAAGTATAATGTCCCGTAGGCCCTCCTGTATCATTGGAGTTCTGGAAACCATGTTGCAGGGTATCTACCTGAACGGGGGTCATTTCTCCAAAGCGTGTGTCGATTTTCCAGGCATTCAGTCCCACCGGTACGGTGCTGGCATCAATCACTGCGGTTGTATCTATCGGATTACCGTTTCGGTCATATCTGTTGCCGTCCATTCCGGTGGCCGACATTCCTTGTCCGTATTGGGAGATGGTGTTTTGTGCCGAAAGGGCCGTACACACCAGTATGAATAGGGTTGTAAAAAATAGCTTCTTCATAATGGGGCAAAGATACAATAAAAATGCGAAAACGGGAGATTGTGGCTTTCAAAAAGTAGCATTGGAGGTGTCAGAAGTGAAACTCCGGAAAAAGAAGCAGGCTGCCAACTGCATTCCTTTCTGTAAATGCACTGGCAGCCTGCAAGATAGAAGTATGCTTCCGGTAAGGAATCAGACTTCCTTGATGATGTCCATACCGATGCGTATGGCTTCTTCGTTCATCGGAATCAGGTGATGATGACGCTCGGGCAAAGTTTTGCGCAGGGCTTTCACCACACTTTCGATTGATACGATGGGGCGGATTTTCAGCAAACCTCCCAATACAATCATGTTGAAGGTCTTGGCCATTTTCCGTTCGTTGGCTTCATCCATGGCGTCAATGCGATATACATGGATGTCCTTGCGGGTAGGAGGGTTGATGATGCCGTATCCGTCGTAAATCAATACACCGCCCGGTTTTACCTTGCTTTCAAACTTGGCAAGCGAAGGCTGGTTCAGGATGATGGCTGTGTCATACTTGCTGAGAATCGGGGATGAGATACGCTCGTCGCTCACAATGACAGTGACGTTGGCTGTACCTCCGCGCTGTTCCGGACCGTAGGCTGGCATCCAAGTCACCTCCTTGTTTTCCATCAGGCCGGAATATGCCAGGATTTTTCCCATGGAAAGAACTCCCTGACCTCCAAATCCTGCTATGATAATTTCCTCTTTCATATAATGTGCAAATAATTATTTATTTTCGGTAGTATCTTTCAGGTCGCCCAATGGGTAGAAGGGGAACATGTGTTCTTCCATCCATTTGTTGGCGGCTTCGGGTGTCATTTTCCATCCGGAGTTGCAGGTAGATACGATTTCTACCAGGCTGGAGCCTTTTTTTCTGCATGGAACATTCGAATGCCTTGCGGATGGCTTTCTTAGCCTTGCGGATGGCAGCCACTGACTGCACTGACTGGCGGGTTACGTAAGCGGTACCTTCCAGTGTAGCGGCAATTTCGGTCATCTTCAGCGGGTAACCATGGATTTCCGGAACACGTCCGTACGGGCAGGTAGAAGTCTTCATGCCTACCAGTGTGGTTGGAGCCATCTGTCCGCCGGTCATACCGTAAATGGCATTGTTGATGAAAATGATAGTAATATTTTCTCCGCGGTTCAGAGCGTGGATGGTTTCGGCTGTACCGATGCAGGCCAGGTCACCGTCGCCCTGATAGGTGAATACCAGGCGGTCGGGCCATAAGCGCTTGATGGCAGTAGCCAGGGCAGGTGCACGTCCGTGTGCGGCTTCCTGACAGTCTATATCTAGGTAATTATACATGAACACGGCACAACCTACCGGACTTACTCCGACAGCTTTCTCGGCCATGCCCATTTCGTCGATGACTTCGGCAATCAGTTTGTGAACTACTCCGTGACTGCATCCCGGGCAGTAGTGCATAGGGTTATCGTTCAGCAGGCGAGGCTTCTGATAAACCAGATTTTCAGGTTTGATTATATCTTCTTTTGTCATAATTAATTCTCCTGTAGTTTATCGTAGAAAGAAACGAAACACGAATTCCATCATCTTCAGGAAAAGAGAGGCACCGCACACATAAAAGAATACGGTCTTGTCTTCACCCAGTGTGAAGTAGAGAATGACGGAAATCAATGCTCCAATCATAAACAGTACGTTTAAGACGGCTCTTATTCTATCGGTATCCATAGCTTATTTCTGAATCAGTTTTTCCTTGATGGCTTCGATTACTTCATCCGGGTCGGGCACGATACCTCCCAGACGTCCGAAATGTTCTACGGGTACCTTACATTCTACGGCCAGACGGACATCTTCAATCATCTGTCCGCTGTTCAGTTCCACGGTCAGGATACCTTTCACCTGTTTGGCTCTTTCTTTCAGGGCCTTGCTTGGGAACGGCCATAATGTAATCGGACGGAACAGACCTACCTTGATACCTTCTTCGCGTGCATGCTCCATGGCTTTCTGTGCGATACGTGCGCAAGAACCGAAAGCCACAATCAGGTATTCGGCATCTTCGGCATTCAGTTCTTCGTAGCGTGTTTCTTTCTCTTCTATTTCTGCATACTTGGCCTGCAGGTGCAAGTTGCGCTGCTCCATGATGGCCGGATCCAGTTCCAGTGAGGTGATGATATTGGGCTTACGTCCCTTGCAACCGGTTGTAGCCCAAGGGCATTGTGCCAGAATCTCTTCTTCTGTACGTCTGGGGCGATATTCCGGAAGCACTACCTTTTCCATCATCTGACCGATTACACCGTCGGCCAGAATCATAGCCGGATTGCGGTATTTGAAAGCCAGGTCGAAAGCCAGCCCTACAAAGTCAGCCATTTCCTGTACGGAAGCCGGAGCCAGTGCAATCAGGTGGTAGTCGCCGTGACCGCCTCCTTTGGTAGTCTGGAAATAGTCGGCCTGACTGGGCTGGATAGTACCCAGACCCGGACCTCCTCGCATCACGTTGACCACCAGACAAGGAAGTTCCGCACCTGCGATGTAGGAGATACCTTCCTGCTTCAAGCTGACGCCCGGACTGGAGGATGAAGTCATGACCATTTTTCCACTGCCGGCGCCTCCGTATACCATATTAATTGCTGCCACTTCACTTTCAGCCTGAAGAACTACCATTCCGGTAGTTTCCCACGGCTTCTGCTCGGCAAGCGTTTCCAATACTTCAGATTGGGGGGTGATAGGGTAACCGAAGTAACCGTCCACGCCGATACGGATGGCGGCATGGGCTATGGCCTCGTTACCTTTCATAAGAACAACTTCTTCTGCCATAATTTTTCGATTTTGCTTGTTGGGCATTTTTATTCTTCACTTTTCGCTCTGTACACGGTCAGACAACCGTCCGGGCACACAATGGCGCACGAAGAGCATCCGTTACAGGTATCTTCCACTACCTGTTGTACGTAATTATATCCTTTTTGATTTACTTTCGGGGTGAGTGACAACACATGCAGCGGGCATGCTACCACACATAAGTTGCATCCCTTGCAGCGTTCGGTATTTACGATAACCACACCTTTCATCTTAGCCATAGTATATATCTCTTATTGATTAAACATATCTTTATTATAAAAGTTAAGTATATCCATCACCATCTTTCGGGCATCGGCTGCCGGACTTTCCGGGTCTAGGGCAATCGCTTCCTGATAATTGTTGAGTGCTCCCTGCCAGTCACCTTTTTTCCGATAGGCATTTCCCAAAAGATAATATGCTTCCGCCGTGGGCGAGGAAGCCGTTTGCAACCAATCATTCAGGCGAGATATAGCGGTGTCTACATGTCCTTCATTTATCAGTTGTCTGATGTGATTCAGTTGTTCATTCATGGGCTTTTATGTCATATTGTAACCTTACAAAGATAGTCTTTAATTTGGTACGAGAGTCATTTTTACGGAATAAATAGTAAAAAAATACCGATTTTTCTTGTTTGTGCAATTGTGCAACATGTTGATTATTAAAGAGTTTTATGATGTTTTATTTTGTTTCAACTGAAAAAGATGTATATACAACTAAATGATGTTTCTGAAAAGGGGGATTGTGTATGAATGATAATTTAATGCTTGTCAAAAATTTATTGAAATGCAGGAATCTATTTGATTATGTTATTATTTCTTATAACTTTGTAGCAATTTATTCATGAAACAAACAACTAAATAATTAACTTATCAGATAGAATTATGAACAAGATTCTTCAGAAGGAACATTTTTTCCGAAAAGGTCTTCAAACTGGTGATTGAGCTCCTTTGATTGCAAAGTCGCGTAAGGCGGGACATTTTGTCATTGTCCGTGTAGGCGAGAAGGGGGAACGCATGCCTTTGACTATTGCAGCAGCCGATCCGGTGAAGGGAACCATTACTTTGGTGGTGCAGGAGGTAGGACTTTCGTCTACCCGTCTGTGTGAACTAAATGTGGGTGATTACATTACAGACGTGGTAGGTCCGCTGGGAAAGGCTACTCATATTGAAAACTTCGGGACGGTGGTTTGTGCCGGAGGTGGTGTAGGTGTGGCCCCGATGTTGCCTATCGTGCAGGCATTGAAGGCTGCGGGAAACCGGGTCATTACCGTGCTGGCCGGACGTACTAAGGAACTGATTATTCTTGAAAAGGAAATGCGTGAGAGCTCGGATGAAGTGATTATCATGACGGACGACGGTTCTTACGGACAGAAAGGTCTGGTTACGGAAGGAGTAGAAGCAGTCATCAAGCGTGAAAAGGTGGACAAGTGTTTTGCCATTGGTCCGGCCATCATGATGAAGTTTGTCTGCCTTCTGACCAAGAAATATGATATTCCGACTGATGTGTCGCTGAACACCATCATGGTGGATGGTACGGGCATGTGTGGTGCTTGCCGTATCACCGTAGGCGGAAAGACGAAGTTCGTATGTGTGGATGGTCCGGAATTCGACGGTCATCAGGTGGACTTTGACGAGATGCTGAAACGTATGGGGGCTTTCAAGGATATTGAGCGTGAAGAAATTCATAAACTGGATACCAAACCTGCAACTTGTGAAGCTGAACAGGCTGCTTCCGGACGAAACGCTGAATGGCGTGAAGCGTTGCGCAAGAGCATGAAGCCGAAAGAACGTGTGGCTATTCCGCGCGTGAAGATGAACGAGCTGGATTCGGAATACCGTTCACACAGTCGCAAGGAAGAAGTGAACTTGGGGCTGAGCGAAGAGCAGGCGCTGACAGAAGCAAAGCGTTGTCTGGACTGTGCCAATCCTTCTTGTATGGAAGGTTGTCCGGTAGGTATTGATATTCCGGGCTTTGTCAAGAACATCGAACGCGGAGAATTTCTGGAAGCTGCACGTACGCTGAAAAAGACCAGTGCACTTCCGGCTGTGTGCGGACGTGTCTGCCCGCAGGAAAAGCAGTGCGAATCGAGATGTATTCACCTGAAGATGGGTCACGAAGCGGTGGCTATCGGTTACTTGGAACGTTTTGCGGCTGACTATGAACGCGAAAGCGGACAGATTTCAGTGCCCGAAATTGCAGCCAAGAACGGTATCAAGATTGCAGTAGTGGGTTCAGGACCTGCCGGATTATCGTTTGCAGCGATATGGCCAAGATGGGTTACGATGTAACTGTGTTCGAGGCACTGCATGAAATTGGTGGGGTATTGAAATACGGTATTCCGGAATTCCGTCTGCCGAACAAGATTGTGGATGTGGAAATCGAAAACTTGTCTAAGATGGGTGTGACTTTCGTGAAGGACTGCATCGTAGGTAAGACCATCAGTGTGGAAGACCTCGAAAGCGAAGGCTTCAAGGGAATCTTTGTTGCTTCGGGTGCCGGACTGCCTAACTTCATGAACATTCCGGGCGAGAACTCCATCAACATCATGTCTTCGAATGAGTACCTGACACGTGTGAACCTGATGGATGCAGCAGCGAAGATGCCGATACTCCGGTGACATTCGGTAAGCGAGTGGCTGTAATCGGTGGTGGAAATACAGCAATGGACTCTGTACGTACCGCACGCCGTCTGGGAGCAGAGAAAGCGATGATTATCTACCGTCGTTCGGAAGCAGAAATGCCGGCTCGTCTGGAAGAAGTGAAACATGCCAAGGAAGAAGGTGTGGAATTCCTGACACTGCACAATCCGATAGAATACATTGCCGATGAGAAGGGACGTGTAAAACAGGTGGTATTGCAGAAAATGGAACTGGGTGAACCTGATGCTTCCGGTCGTCGTAGTCCGGTTGCCATTCCGGGAGCTACAGTAACTCTCGACATTGACATGGCCATTGTCAGTGTAGGTGTATCGCCTAACCCGATTGTGCCGAATTCTATTCCGGGGCTGGAATTAGGACGCAAGGGAACCATTGCCGTCAACGATGACATGCAGTCGTCTATCCCGACCATCTATGCCGGTGGTGACATCGTGCGCGGTGGAGCTACTGTAATCTTGGCGATGGGTGACGGATGCCGTGCGGCCGCAGCTATGGACCGCCAGCTTCGTCAGGCATAAAAGCAAGCTTGAAAATCGGGCATAAAAAAAACGCTTTGACGTTTGTAATAGAACGTCGAAGCGTTTCATTTAAAACGCACTTGCGTTTTAGGTAAAACGTCAAAGCGTTTAAAACAAAACGTCCTTGTGTTTCGGTTGAAGCGCAAGGACGTTTTTCTATGTAGTTACTGACGCAGCTGAGTGCGTGTGATTTCGCCTGTATACATGGTGTATGACTTGCTGTTATCTGCTTGAATGTTAAGTGATTTCAGATCTTCAGCCGTCATTTTCTGGCTCATTGACTTCTTACATTCGATAACTGCTGTCGGTTGGGAAGCACCTTGTGCATAGAATGAAATCTTATATTCGCTGCACTGTTCCATCAGGGCACTAAGAGCGATGCGGTCTTGTGCAATCAGCAGGTAAGCCACGTTTTTGTTGAACAATTTACCAAAACCTCCCCAGTTTTCGGCCTTGATTTCTATTTCTTCATCGTTGGCAGTCAGGGTAATGCGTCCGTTTTGCAACTGACTGTTCCAGTTGTCTGAGAATTGTGCTACAGGCACTTCCTTCAGTTCGCCGGTCAGGGTCATGGCCGGGGTCAGAGGAGTTGCCGGAACTACAGCAGGAGTTGTTTCGTTAGCCAGTACCTTTTGTCCCAGTGCATCGGTAGCCGACTGGAAGAGCTGGTCTTTCAGGTCGATGGTCTCACGACGGAACTTTCCGCAGATAGGAGCCAGTTTGGTTTTCTTCTTGTTCAGTGCCATGTCATCGGTAATCCATTCTTCGGCAGTATATTTTTCTCCTCCGTCGCGGTTCTCGTCATACCAGTAACGGATGCGGGTCATGGTCATGTGGCATACTCCATCAGCTACATTGATCAGATACTGGTAGTAGATGCGGGTACGGTCCAGTGAAAGTGCCGAGGAAGAGAACACAATGTATTCTTCGGCAGAGGCGGCAATGTCACCTTCTTCTTCGTTGGTATAGACTACTCGGCTCTGCAGTTTTCCGTCAGATTTGAAGCGGTTGTTGGCCCAGTCTAGCATCTGCTGATAGAGTTGTTCTTTTGAAAGGGAAGGAGCTTGATTTCATGATTGAAGGTAACCTTTCCATCCTCCATTGTAATCGCTCCAGCCAGATATTTCGGGTCAGAGTTGTCTTTTTTATCTTTGGCCATTCCAAACAACGGCAGGCAGGCCAATAAGATGAACAATAGTTTTTTCATGATTCGTATCAAAGTTTTTTATAGTATGAAACATTATTTCTTAAAGATAGCATGTGTAAAGATAGGTATTTTTTTTAACTGCGGTGTAGGAATAGGATTTCTTATTATTTTTTTGTGAAACAATTATACATTTCAGTAAAAACAACAAAGCCCGTTTTCCTTTTCAGGAAAACAGGCTTTGTACGTATTTCTATCAAATAGAACCTCTCCGAAGCAGGAGTGGGGGATTATCGAACGGGAATTTTGTCGATGCGTGCCTGATGCGTCCGCCTTCAAAATCGGTAGTGAAGAATTCCGTCATGATCTTGTCGGCCATTGCTTCATCAATGAAACGTCCCGGCATCACCAGTACGTTGGCATTGTTGTGCTGACGGGCCAGATGAGCAATTTCCGGAATCCAGCAAAGTGCGGCACGGATACCCTGGTGTTTGTTCAGGGTGATACCGATTCCTTCACCACTTCCGCAGATGGCAATTCCCGGATAGCATTCTCCGTTTTCTACTGCCAAAGCCAGCGGGTGAGCAAAGTCGGGATAGTCACAACTGTCGGTTGTGTAAGTTCCGAAATCTTTGTATTCCCATCCTTTGGCTTCCAGCCATTTTTTCACGTATTGTTTCAATTCAAATCCGGCATGGTCGGATGCAAGTCCTATTGTTTTCATCAGAGCATTTCTTTTACTTGGTTATATACATTTTCAGCAGTGAAGCCCAGTTTTTCATCCAGCACTTTGTATGGAGCAGAGAAACCGAATGATTCCAATCCCCAAATCTTGCCGTTTGCACCTACCAGACCCAACAAGTTGACTGGCAGACCAGCTGTCAGACCAAATACTTTGGCTCCAGCCGGAAGAATGCTTTCCTGATATTCTTGCTCTGGCTGCGGAACAAACCTTCTGACGGAACTGATACGATACGAGTCTTCACACCGTCTTTGTGAAGCAGTTCGGCTCCAGCTACCAAGTAGATACTTCAGAACCAGAAGCTACCATGATGACATCCGGGTTTTCGTCAGAACCAGCTACGATGTAAGCTCCCTTGGCAGCCTGTGAGTAGTCTGTACCTGCAGGCAACATGTTGATGTTCTGGCGAGACAGAATCAGAGCCGACGGAGTATCGGTATTTTCCATAGCCAGTTTCCAGCAGACAGTAGTTTCTTCTGCATCGGCCGGACGAAGTACCAGCATAGAGTTCTTACCGTGATGGTTTTTCAGTTTTTCCATCAAGCGGATTTGTGCTTCCTGCTCTACTGGTTCGTGAGTAGGACCGTCTTCACCTACACGGAATGCATCGTGAGTCCAGATGAACTTCACTGGCAACTGCATGAGGGCAGCCATACGTACAGCCGGTTTCATGTAGTCTGAGAATACGAAGAATGTACCGCAGGCAGCGATTACACACCGTGCAGTGCCATACCGATACAGCAGCAAGCCATAGTCAGTTCGGCTACTCCGGCCTGGAAGAAGGAACCGCTGAAGTCACCGTTTACAAATGCATGAGTCTTTTTCAAGAAACCGTCAGTCTTGTCAGAGTTAGACAAGTCGGCAGAAGCACAGATCATGTTAGGAACCTGCTGTGCCAATGCGCCTAATACTGCTGCAGATGCGTTACGAGTAGCATCGTTTGCTTTCTGTTGGATACCAGCCCAGTCTACTTTCGGGGCTGCTCCGCTGAACCATTCTTTCTGTTGAGCGGCTTTTTCTGGATTAGCTGCAGCCCATGCAGCTTCTTCTTCATGACGTGCAGCTACGATAGCTTTCAGTTCTTCTTCACGTTTTGCGTAAATTTCTTTTACGTCATCGAAGATAACAAACGGATTTTCAGGGTCAGCACCCAAGTTAATCATGGTGTTCTTGTAAGCGTCGCCACCCAGAGGAGCACCGTGAGTCTTACAGTTGTGTTCGTATGAAGAGTTATCGTCCTTGCGGGCACCCTTACCCATGATACATTTACCGATAATCAGCGTCGGGCGTTTGCTTTCTGCTTTTGCAGCATCCAGAGCAGTACGGATTTGTTCGCAGTCGTTACCGTTGATTTCGATGACATTCCATCCCCATGCACGGTATTTCATGGCTGTATCTTCAGAGATAACATCCTTTGTTTCTGTAGAAAGCTGGATGTCATTTGAGTCATAGAACATGATCAGGTTGTCCAGACCCAGGTGACCGGCAATACGGCCTGCACCTTGAGAAATTTCTTCCTGAATACCACCGTCAGAGATATAAGCGTAGATAGTTTCTTTATTGAAAGTAGGATTACCCGTACGAGCTGCAAGGAATTTGGCAGCGATGGCAGCACCTACAGCAAATACATGTCCCTGTCCCAGCGGGCCAGAAGTGTTCTCAATGCCGCGCATTACGTCCACTTCAGGATGTCCCGGAGTAGGAGAGCCCCACTGACGTAATTGTTTTAATTCGTCTAATGTAAATTTGCCGATAAGAGCCAATTGTGAATACAACATCGGTGACATGTGGCCCGGATCCAGGAAGAAGCGGTCGCGACCTTCCCATTTCGGGTTCTGAGGGTCATACTGCAGATACTCTGCATACAAGACATTGATGAAATCGGCTCCACCCATTGCACCTCCGGGGTGTCCAGACTTTGCTTTTTCAACCATTGAAGCAGCCAAAATACGAATATTGTCAGCAGCGTGATTCATTACTTGTTTGCTGTTCATATAACTAAATTTTGATTTGTATGCTACATAAAATACGGGTGGCACAAGTCACCCGCTTTTTGAAATTATGAGCAAAGGTATGACATTTATATGTAAATTACAAAGTGTAAGTAACTTATTTATTTTACATTTTTTTACTTCTTGTATTTTACCGCAGCCTCTTCTACCGGCAGACAAGCCTTGTAATTTTCAATATAAGCATTGAATCCGGCTACGTCTTCTGCGGTAGGAGATACCTCCACGCCAGCATTTTCCGGCAAACACTTTTTCGTCGAGGAAGTCAGCCAGTGACTGCTTCTTGTCATTGTTTACCAGATAAGAACCTAACAGGGCAATACCCCATGCACCACCTTCTCCTGCAGTTCCATCACAGAAATCGGTGAGTTGATGGCTGCTGCAAGAACTCTCTGACCTACACCTTTGGTACGGAACAGACCTCCGTGACCTGTGATGCGTCTACTTTGATTTTTTCTTTCGTTGAAGAGAATGTCATTTCCAATCTTCAGTACGCCTACCGATGCATACAAGTGTGCACGCATAAAGTTGGCCAGGTTGAATTTATCGCTTGCTGTACGTACGAATAACGGACGTCCTTCTGTCAGGCCGGTTACAGGTTCGCCTGAGAAATAGTTGTACGAAATCAGTCCGCCGCAGTCTGCATCACCTGTCAGTGCGTGGTTGTACAGCTTGCCGAAAATTTCGTCCATATCTATCGGCATACCCATCAGTTCCTGGTATTCCTTGAACAGGTTTACCCATGCATTCAGGTCGGAAGTACAGTTGTTGCAGTGTACCATGGCTACCAGGCTTCCGTCAGGAGTAGTTACCATGTCAATCATTTCGTATGGTTTTGACAGGTCTTTTTCCAGTACGATCATAGAGAAAGAAGAAGTTCCAGCCGATACATTACCCGTGCGCTGTTTTACAGCATTGGTAGCCACCATACCTGTTCCTGCATCACCTTCCGGTGGACAAGCAGGTACACCTGCTTTCAGATGGCCTGATACGTCGAGTTTCTTGGCACCTTCTTCAGTCAGGCAACCAGCATTTTCTCCTGCCAGCAATACTTTCGGCAGAATGTCTGTCAGTTTCCAGCTGTATCCGTAAGGAGCTACTAACTTGTCGAATTTTTCAATCATTTCGGCAGAGTAGTTCTTTGTCTCAGGGTCGATAGGAAGCATACCAGAAGCATCACCGATACCCAGAACTTTTTCGCCGGTAATCTGCCAGTGTACGTAACCTGCCAATGTAGTGAAGAAAGTGATGTCCTTCACGTGTTCTTCCTTGTTCAGGATAGTCTGATAGAGGTGAGAGATACTCCATCTCAACGGAATGTTGTAGACAAAGAGTTCAGACAGTTCGGCAGCTGCTTTGCCAGTGTTGGTATTTCTCCATGTACGGAACGGTACGAGGATTTCTTCTTTATCGTTGAAAGCCATGTAACCGTGCATCATGCACTGATACCGATGGCTGCCAAGTTTTCTATTTCGATGCCGTACTGGCTTTTTACATTTGCGCGAAGATCAGCATAGCAGTCCTGCACACCAGCCCAGATAGCTTCAATGCTGTAGGTCCAAAGACCATCTACCAGCTGGTTTTCCCAGGTGTGACTTCCCTGAGCAATAGGTTTATTTTCCTGGTCAATCAGGACAGCTTTGATTCGGGTAGAACCGAATTCAATACCCAAAATGGCTTTACCTGCCTCAATGGTTGATTTTGCATCTTTCATATTAAAATCGATTAGTTAAAGTGAAAAATAAGGCAATATTAAAAAATAAAAGTGCTGCCAGAAAGAAATCTTCTGTCCAGCACTTTTAAGATATACTTGATTAAGTATTAGCAAAGAGCTTTGTTCAGCATGTAGTATACTTCGTTCATGCGAAGTTCTTTCTTGAAGCTGTCGATGGTAGTATCTTTGTTGATATGTACCATTTCGATACCCGCAATTTCAGCATAGTCTTCCCAGTATTCTGCAGTCAGGTCGTATGAGAAGCAAGAGTGGTGAGTACCACCAGCCAAAATCCATGCACCCGCACCGATTTCGAAGTTAGGCATCGGTTTCCAAAGTGCAGAAGCAACCGGCAATTTTGGCAGCGGTTTCGGTTCGATACATTCTACGTCGTTTACAATCAGACGGAAGCGGTTGCCCATGTCTACTACAGTAGCAGTACATCCTGTACCTACCTTAGAAGTGAAGACAAGACGTGCAGTCTGGCTCTTGCGTACACCGATACCGAGGAAGTGTACTTCCAGACGAGGTTTCTTGGCAGCAATCATCGGACAAACTTCCAGCATGTGAGCCTGAAGGATAGAGCTGTTTTCACCGTCGAAGTTCAGTGTGTAGTCTTCCAGGAAAGAACATCCGTTAGGCAATCCCTGGTTCATTACCCATACTGTACGATACAAAGCAGCTGATTTCCAGTCTCCTTCTGCGCCGAAACCATATCCTTCTGCCATCAGGCGTTGTGAAGCCAATCCCGGAATCTGGTCGAAGTAGCTTCCGTCAGTCTGACCCAGGTCGTCGAAGTTAGTTGTGAAACCTTTGGCACCTTTAGCTTTCAGGATAGCACGCAGAGCCAATTCAGCTTTAGCTGCGTTCCATACTTTCTGGTATGCTTCAGAAGCTTTGTCTTCCAGTGCTGCATCGTGGTCGTATTCATTGAAGTAAGTTTTTACAAGAGCTTCTACCTCTTCGTCTTTTACTTCTTTGTGATAGCTCATCAGTTCGCTTACTGGACAGTAGTCTACGTGGTAACCCATGCGCTGTTCAGCTTCTACTTTATCACCGTCTGTAACGGCTACGTTGTTCATCTGGTCACCGAAACGCAGAATCAGCATATCCTGAGAGTCTGCCCATGCAGCACATACGCGCATCCATACAGCAATCTTAGACAATGTGTTTTCATCTTTCCAATAGCCAACTGCTACTTTGCGGCGTACGCGCATACGAGCGCAGATGTGACCAAATTCACGGTCACCGTGAGCAGACTGGTTCAGGTTCATGAAGTCCATGTCCATGGTATCCCAAGGAATTTCCTTGTTGAACTGAGTGTGCAGGTGGAGCAACGGTTTCTTCAACTGCTGCAAGCCGTGAATCCACATTTTAGCAGGAGAGAAAGTATGCATCCAAGTGATTACACCGATACATTTTTCTTCGTTGTTGGCTGCTTTGAACACTGCTTCTACTTCTTTAGAAGAGTTGGCAGTTCCTTTATATACTACTTTTACAGGCAATTTGCCGCTGGCATTCAAACCTGCTACCATTTCGTTGCTGTGTGCGTCTACTGCGATAACTGCATCGCCTCCGTAAAGGAGCTGAGCTCCGGTTACGAACCATACTTCATATTGATCAAATGCGTTCATAGTGATTTTATGTTTTTATTTGGTTGGATATTTGTTTTTATGTTATTTTTTCTGTCCGTAATAAGCGTTCGGACCGTGCTTGCGGCTGAAGTGTTTTTCTATCAGCAGCTGATTCATGGTCAGGTGTGGGGTGACAGCATAAGCAATGCTGGCCATTTTGGCTACCTGTTCCATAACTACGGCATTGTGAACGGCATCGTGGGCATCCTTACCCCATGAGAAAGGACCATGGTTCTTTACGAGTACGCCCGGGGTATGTACCGGATTCATGCCTTCAAAACGTTTCACGATTACGTTTCCAGTTTCCATTTCGTAAGCTCCCTTCACTTCTTCTTCTGTCATGTCGGCAGTGCAGGGGATGGCTTCGTGGAAATAGTCGGCGTGAGTCGTTCCGATGTTCGGAATATCGCAGCTGCTTGTGCCCATGCGGTAGCGTAGGTAGAATGTGTATGTACCACACCTCCGATTTCAGGAAAAGCTTTGTACAATACAAGGTGAGTCGGTGTGTCGCTTGAGGGACGTAAGTTTCCTTCTACCACGTTTCCTTCCAGGTCGACTACTACCATGTCTTCTGCTTTCATTTCATCGTAAGACACTCCACTGGGTTTGATAACCACCAGTCCGCTTTCACGTCGATGGCTGATACGTTTCCCCACGTGAAAATAACCAGTCCGTGTTTCACCAAATCCAGGTTGGCATGAAACACTTCTTCTTTCAGTGCTTCTAACATATTCTTAAAGTTTGAATTTTGGATCTTTCTGATAAACCTTGTCATTGAATTTGTAGAGAGAGGCTCCTCTTCTTGATCCAGTTTTATCAATTTTATCAGTTTTTTCTATAAATCCCATCTCTGCAATACGCTTGCGGAAATTTCGTTTGTCCATCGGTTCACCGTAAATCGCTTCGTACAAACTTTGAAGCTGCGTCAGGGTGAACAGTTCTGGCAAGAGGTTGAAGCCTATAGGTGCCCTTGAGGCTTTTTGCTTCATGATGGCACGAGCTTTCTCGACCATTTCATTGTGGTCAAAAATCAGGTCGGGCAATTCATTGATGTTTACCCAGAAAGCATTGTGCTGTTGCACCAGTTCACGGTCATATTCATTGATATTGATTAAGGCATAATAAGCCAGTGAAATAACTCGTTCGCCCGGATCGCGGTCTACAGCTCCGAATGCGCCAATCTGGTCCATGTATACATTTTCCAGTCCGGTCAGTTCACTTAATACGCGTTTGGCTGCATCATCAGCACTTTCGTTTTCCTGAATGAAGCCTCCCATCAGCGACCATTGTCCCATTGCAGGTTCGAAGTTTCTTTTGAGCAGCAATAGATTCAGTTCGCCTTTGTCGAATCCGAAGATAATACAGTCGATTCCGACATAAAATTTGGGATTATGATTATAGTATGTGGTCATGAAGTTCGTGACTTTTGGTTCTTTACAACTTGGTCTCTTTTGGTCTTTGTTATTTTTCTACTGTAAACTTGAAGATACAGTGGCTGTGGTAAGTTTGTCCCGGAGCCAGAATAACAGAAGGCCATTGGGGTTTGTTGGGACTGTCAGGATAGTGCTGTGTTTCCAGACATACAGATGCACGTTGCGGGTATGCGATGCCTTTCTTTCCCTTCACTGTTCCGTCCAGGAAGTTTCCGGTATACACTTGAATACCCGGTTCGTCTGTATACACTTCCAGGCTGATACCTGTGGTCGGGCTGGTCAGTTTGGCTGCCACCTGATTGATGTCACCTTTGGTTTTCAATACCCAGTTATGGTCAAATCCGTTACCGAATTTCACTTGTTCGTTAGAGAAATCGGTCACTCCTTCGCTGATGGCCTTCGGTGTGTTGAAGTCGAACGGAGTATCTTTTACTGCCATCATTTCACCTGTTGTCATGAAGGTGCTGTCTACCGGAGTAATACTGTCGGAAGCTACGTAAAGCAGATGATCTGTAGCAGGTTTAGACGGGTCACCATTCAAGTTGAAATAAGAGTGGTTAGTCATGTTGATGACTGTTGTCTTATCTGTAGTAGCATCATATTTGATGTCGATGGCATTGTCAGCTGTCAGTGAGTAAGTCACGTTGGCAGTTACATTTCCTGGGAAGTTATTGTCTCCATCAGGTGATTTCATGGTCAGCACGATGGTGCTGTCATTGGCTTGGTTGGCTTCGTATACCTGATACTGCCATCCGGTAGGACCACCGTGCAGACAGTGACCAAAGTTATTGGTAGGAAGCTGGATTTCCTGTCCGTCAATAGTAATTTTTCCTTTGTTGATTCGGTTGGCATAACGGCCGATGGAAGCTCCGAAGTCACTTGGAATATTCTGATAGTCAGCTATGCTGTCAAAGCCAAGAACGACATCTGTCATCTTTCCATTTTTGTCGGGAACCATGATTGATACGATTCGTCCTCCGAAATTCGTTACACAAACTTCCATTCCCTGACTGTTCTTCAGAGTGTAAAGTTTGATAGGTTTGGTATTTTCTGCTGAAACCTCAAAATTAGCAGGGTTCAAGCCTGATAATGTCAGTTCCGGTTGTTGGGCTTGCTTGGAAGCACAACGCTCAATACTGCAAGGATGATACTTGCCCTAAAAAAGATTTGTTCATGCTTTTCATATGAAATTGTTGATGTTTTTATCTATGGTGTAAAAGTAACACTTTAAAACGATTGCTTGTTCTTTTTTTTCAGATGTTTTTCAACATAGAATGAGTGTTTTTCAGTAGTTTCTATAAAACAATGAAGAGGATATGCAGCTTTTTTACATATCCTCTTCATTTATAAGTTAGTTTTTATGGATTACCAGAAGTATGCATAGAACAATGCGCAGAGAACTACAACGCCCAATGTGGCAATTACATCCCACATATTCCAGCTTTCGCGAATAGCTTTCTTGTAGTCGCCAGTGAAAGTGATAGCTGCAATTTGTTCAGATGTCGGTTTGGCAGTAAACATGGATACTACGTACATCATGATAACGATGAATACCAGTAACCATACCTCGAAGATAAGCCAGTTAGTCTGCCAGAACCAAGAAGTGCATTCCCAGAACGCTCCGTCCATTACCGCTTTACCAGAGTCAGTGATTACATTAGTCAGCAAGCGCAGCATACCGATGAGGAATCCTCCGATAAGTCCCCATTCACCAGCTTTCGGTGTGATACGCTTAGAGAAGATACCCAGTGTAAATACGGCTACCATGGCAGGAGCAATCAAAGATTGAATATCTTGAAGATAAGAATACAGGTTACCCATGTTCATCATGATAGGCATCCATGCCAATCCCAACAGTACGACAACGACTGTAGCTACACGTCCTACCATTACGTAGTGGCTTTCGCTCATACCCTTTTTCATAGGTTTGTAGAAGTCTTCTGTAACAATGTCGCGCAACTGTTAAAGAATGCGGCCAAAGAAGCTACGAGGGCGCAGATGAAACCGATGGTTACGATACCTTTCACACCTGCAGGCAGGATATTCTTTACCATCATGGCAAAAGCACCGTCTGTGTCATGTGTGTTGGTGATGTCCATTACGATGTTGCTGCCGGTTTTCTGTGAGAGTGCGAATGCTACCATACCCGGAATCAGGAACATGAAAACAGGCAACAGTTTGAAGTAACCGGCTGCGATTGTACCGCGGCGTGCGCGTGCCATAACCTTGCGGTTGTCTTCTCCTTTAGTCTGTCCGAGCACACGCTGTACGATGTGCTGGTCTGTACACCAGTACCAGAAACCGATGATAGATGCTCCGAGGAATACCACGTAACCTGGGAATTGCGGATACATCGGGTCAGCTGGGTCAGTGTGGAACATATGAGTTGTTCCGAAACCGTCGTGTGCGGCATTACAAACAGCCATCATTTGTGACCATCCTTCTGAGATACTGCCATCGCCAAGCATATTCAAGCCCAGGAACAAAACCAGGAACGAACCGATGATAAGAATAGGAGTCTGGATGGCAGAAAGTGTCATTACTCCTTTCATACCTCCGAACACAGTGAAGATAGCCGTGATAAAGATAAGGCCAATTGCTCCCCACCAGAATGGAAGTCCAAGTAAGTATTCAAAGAAGATACCACCAGTAAATGCAGTAACAGATACTTTTGTCAATACGTAGGCAATCAGTGTAATGATAGACAACCATGAACCAGTACGTTGTGTGTAGCGGAATTTCAGGAAGTCAGGCATGGTGATAATCTTGCCCATTTTGTTGTTTAATAGCTGATAAAACGGAACGAACAGCCAGCCTAGAATCAGGATCATCCAACCCTGCATTTCCCAGTGTGCCATACCTACACCGTCTTTTGCACCTGTACCGGCCAATCCTACAAGATGCTCAGAACCGATGTTTGCTGCGAAGATGGCAGCACCGATAATGTACCAAGGTTCCCCTTTTCCGAAAAGGTAGTCCTGACTGTCGGCACCTTTCATTTTTTCCTGATCTTTCTTTATTGCACGGTAAACAGCCCATACAATAGCCATGACTCCAACGGCGAGAACCAACCAGTCGAGCCAAATAAATTCAGTTGAATTCCAATTCATAATAGTATTATTTTAATTATTTGTGTATTGATTTCTCGGTTATCAAAAACTGGTTCTATTTCATTTGTTTTTCAAAGTGTATTAGTAACACTAATTTGAATGCAATATTACGGATAAGTGTAAAATTACACTAATAAAAACCCATGTTTTAGAGCATGTTTCCTTCTTTTTTTTCATCCTCTTTTCGTTTTTAACATTTCAGCGGACAACGAAAGTAAAAAACTTCTGTAGACTTTTGAGTATTTTTACGTGTCCGTTCGTATTAGTATATGTGAAAATAAAAAACTAGAAGATATGAAAAGGCTGATTCTTTTGCTGTGCCTGTCTGTAGTTATAGGGGCGGTACATGCACAAACCGGGCGGTTAGACTTGAAGCTTCCGCAAGGACATCCCCGCTATCTGACCACACAGGAGGGGAAGAAAGAAACTCAGGAGTTGATTAGAAAGGCTCCTTGGGCAAAAGTGGCTTCGATAGCGGACAGATATATGTTCATCTGTCAGTGGGCGTTGAAAAAACTGGCCAATTATGGATTCGACGCGGTCACAGGTATCATTGAATGAGTATGGAAGCGAAGTTAATCATAGTATGTCAACTGCATTTGTATGGAATAGGGCTACATATGATGCTGCTTTCATGACGGAAGGATTGAACCGCATAAAGGATATGCTGTATTCCATATTAAGGATTAGCTGACGCTTATTTTCGTGGTACGTCAGAAAGGAGAAGCTTGGAACCGTCCTTTCATTCAGTTGGATGCAGATGGAGTAAACATTCGTACGGATGTGCCGGCCAATATATTGCTACGGAAGTAGAATGGAATATGGATGTACATGGTTATGGCTTTTTGCCAGGTAATTGTAGGGTTAACGTATTGACAGTTTGAAGTAATCTGATAAATACTTTGGAGATAAGCAGGAAACCTCTTGTCGTTTATTATGTTTCCCGAGGCGAAACCGTATGTTTTCAGCAAAGAAACCCTACATTTTCGTTTCGGGAAACATACGGTTTGCACGGGGGAAACATAAAATATGCGAGCGAGTATTTCTTTCTATGTACTTACGTTTTGCGTTAAGTAAATACAATGAATAAAGATGGTTTATTCTTATTTTTTCAGCATCTGGAACAGTTTGTCCAGTTTTGGCGACATGATAATCTCCGTGCGGCGGTTCTTAGCGCGTCCTTCTGCTGTTTCATTGTCGGCCACTGGCATGAATTCTCCACGTCCGCTAGGTTGTATCTGCAGTGGATTGACCTTGTATTTTTCAATCAGGATACGTACTACAGAAGTTGCTCGGATTACGCTCAGGTCCAGTTGTCCTTGAATTGTGCGGTATGAATCGGTTTGTTGTCGGTGTGTCCTTCAATGCATACGTCAATTTCAGTCTGTTTGTTCAGCACCTCGGCCAGTTTACCCAAGGCTTCTTCGCCACGCTTGTCCAGTTTGGCACTTCCGGATTGAAACAACAGTTTATCAGACATGGCCACATAGACCTTGCCATTCTGTTCGCGTACGGTCAGTTCGTCACTGCTGAAGCCAAGCAAGGCATCCTTTACACTGTTGAGCAGATTTTGCACCTGGGCATTTTGCTGGTCTATCATGCTTTGCAGTTCTTGAATGGTTTTTTCGCGTTCATCCAATTCTTTTAGCTTTTCACCGAGCAACGCATTCAGTTTTTCCTGCTCATTCATGTTGCTCGACAGCAGTTGCTGGTAATGTCGGATTGAGGTCCCTTTTCGGCTTGTATCTTGCTGCAATTGGGCAATCTGTCCACGCATTTTGTCCATTTCGTTATGGCATTCATTTAATTGTCCTTGCAGCTTATCGCCTCTGGAAAGAGCTTCTATTCTTCCGTTCTCTGCAAGAAGGAATTTTTTCTTGGTGACACACGAGGTGCTGCTTATCATCAGTACTCCGGTCAGCACTATTACATTTAATCTTTTCATAGTCTTATATTTTTTCAAAAAAATGTGGTTCTATTTTTTGTGTGAAGGACACCCGTTGCATCCGCTACATCCGCAGCCACATCCGTTTGAATTTCCTTTTTTGGCGGATAAGGGTACGGAAAAGGTGCCTGCCAGCCCAGAGAAGGCAGCAGGCTACAATGATATATATCGAGAATGTCTTGAATATCCATAATGGTAAAAATTATTAGATGAATAAACTTCCTATCTGATAGACTCCGAATGACACAATCCATGCCAGTACGGTGGTGTAGGTTGCAGCAAAGATAGCCCATTTCCATCCACCGGATTCCTGCTTGATGGCAGCTAAGGTTGCAATGCACGGGAAGTAAATCAGTACGAACAACATGTAACCGTAGGCTACGAGTGGTGTGATGGGGATGCGTTCGGAAAGATCGACGGAATCTACATCGTCCTCGTTGGTGTAGAGCACTCCCAAGGTACTTACCACAAGTTCTTTGGCTCCGATTCCCGACAGAATACCGATACCCATCTTCCAGTCGAATCCCAACGGCTCGATGGCTGGTTCAATGGCTTTTCCTAACTGGCCGATATAGGAGTTCTCCTGTTGCTCGGCAGTGGTTTCGTATGCTTCGTGGTTAGGATAGTATCCCAGAAACCAGATGATAATGGAAGCTACCATGATGATTCCACCCATCTTTTTAAGGTACTGCTTTCCTTTCTCCCATGTGTGGCGCAGCACTACTTTGGCGGTTGGCATGCGGTAGGGAGGAAGTTCCATCACGAAGGGGCTGTCATCGCCTTTCACCAGGAACTTGGTGAAGATGCGGGCCATGAGTACGGCCAGCAGGATGCCGATGGCATAGATGGACAGCAGAATCAGACTGCTTTGCCGGGGAAGAATGCGCCGATCATGACCAGGTAGATGGGAAGGCGGGCACTGCACGACATGAGCGGGTTCACTAACATGGTGACCAGCCGTGCCTTGCGGCTCTCGATGATACGCGATGACATGATGGCAGGTACGTTACATCCGAATCCCATGATGAGCGGGATGAACGATTTTCCGTGAAGTCCCATTTTATGCATGATTTTATCCATGATAAAGGCTGCACGTGCCATGTAGCCGGAATCTTCCATAAAGGAAATAAAAAAGTAGAGCAGCAGGATATTGGGCAGGAAGACAATTACGCTCCTACACCACCAATGATTCCGTCAATAATCAGGTCTTTCAGCGGGCCCGGACTCAGGAAGGTTTCTGTTCCCTGTGCAATAAGTCCCACGAACCATTCGATGGCTTGTTGCGGGTATTCTCCCAGTACAAAGGTTCCTTCGAACATGATGTACAAAAAGATGAAGAAAATGGGGAATCCCCAGAAACGGTTGGTCACGATGCTGTCTACCACTCGTGTAAACGCTTCCGTGTCATGATTATTTTGGGTGAAGGTATCCTTCAAGGCTCCTGAGATAAAGCCATATTTGGCATCGGCAATGCATTGTTCGCTATCGTCATTGCCCAGCTCACGCAGACGTGCCGCTTCGTTGTCTCTGATAGCCAGGATTTCTGCTCCGTTGGGGAGGGGAGCGATGACGCGTGTCTCTATATCCTTGTCATTCTCCAGTAACTTGATGGCCAGAAAGCGGGTAGAGTATTTGTGACGGATATTTTCGTTTTTACTGATTTCCCTCTTTACGTTGTCGATGCTCCGTTCAATTTCCGGTCCGTGGTTGATGTGGATGTGGCGGATAAAACCTTTGGCGGTGAAGTTGTCTTCTTCGCCTGCCCCTTCATACTTATGTCCGGGCACATAGGCATCGTGCCATTCGCGGAAGTCGCGGAGAATTTCGTTCTTGATTTCTTCTTTCTGTCCCATGAAGTCGGCTCCCTCATACAGACCGATAATAACGTGGAACAGGTTGTCAATGCCTTCGCCCGTACGACTTACTGTCGGTACCATAGGTACTCCCAACAGTTCGCTCAACTTGTGGTAGTTCAGTTTGTTGCCGCTGTGCTGCAGGGCATCGTACATGTTCAGTGCCACTACCATGCGCACGTTCATATCAATAAGCTGGGTAGTGAGGTAGAGATTACGTTCCAGGTTGCCTGCATCCACCACGTTGATAATCACATCGGGTGTTTCCTCGATGATGTGTTTACGCACATAGAGTTCTTCCGGCTGTAGGCCGAAAGGGAGTAAGTACCTGGTAGGTCCACCAGACGGAAGTGATAACCTTGAAAATCAAAGAAACCCTCTTTGGCATCTACGGTCACACCACTGTAGTTACCCACGTGTTCGTGTCCACCTGAAGCGACGTTAAAAAGTGAGGTTTTTCCGCAGTTCGGATTTCCCACCAATGCCACATTGATGGTACGTCGTTTTCCCTGAGCAATGTTTTTCATTACCTCATCGCTTACGGGGATACCCTGCGAAATAGGTTCATGGTAAGTATCTGTGGCGGCTGTACGTCGTGCTTCTTCTTCGCTGACGATTTCAATCATATCGGCTTCCTGTCGGCGGAGGGATACTTCGTAACCCATTATTTTGTATTTGATGGGGTCTTTAAGCGGTGCATTGAGTACCACTTCCACTGTTTTTCCCTTAATGAACCCCATTTCAATGATGCGACGGCGAAATCCTCCGTGTCCGAGGACTTTGATGATGACGCCTTTTTCGCCAGTTTTCAATTCAGAGAGTTTCATGTTTTATTCACTGTTTTAATTCGATGCAAAGATAGGGCATTGCATCTTTTTCTGCAAACTATTTAGAATGTTTTTAAATTACAGTGTCTGTATGGAGCTTTTTCATTTTTATCTCTAAGTTTGTACTATGTTTATAAGGAAAGTTAGTCAGTTTATAGAAGAAAAGCACTTGTTGGGCTTTGGCGACAAAGTGCTGGTGGCATTGAGCGGTGGGGCCGACTCGGTGGCTCTGTTGCGGGTGCTTCTGCGTTTGGGCTATGCATGCGAGGCGGCTCATTGTAACTTTCATCTCCGGGGAGAAGAGTCGGTGCGTGATGAGCGTTTTGTGCGGGCATTAGCTGAAAGGTTAGGAGTGCCTTTGCACGTGATTCATTTTGATACAAACGCTTATGCTGCTTCCCATAATGTGTCGGTCGAGATGGCAGCCCGTGAGTTACGTTATGACTGGTTCGCAAAATTGCGCCAGGAATGCGGAGCAAAGGTGGTGGCGGTGGCGCATCACCGTGATGACAGTGTGGAAACGTTTCTGCTCAACCTGGTGCGGGGAACAGGTATCAACGGTTTGCAGGGTATCCGTCCGGTGCATGGAGATGTGGTGCGCCCGTTGCTGTGTGTGAGTCGTGCGGAGATTTTGGACTATCTTTCTTCGTTGGGACAGGATTATGTGACAGACAGCACCAACCTGCAGGATGAGTTTGTGCGCAACAAGCTTCGTCTGAATGTAATTCCGATGCTGGAAACCATCAATCCGTCAGTGAGTGATACGATTGCGGAAACTGCACGCAGTTGTCGGATGTAGCACAGGTGTATCAGGAGGCTATACAGGCGGCTAAGCAACGGGTGATGCCTGATGGGGAAACTATTGATATTCCTGCTTTGTGCAGGGAGCCGGGTGCACAGAATCTGCTTTTTGAACTGCTATATCCGTTGGGGTTCAATGCGGCACAAGTGAATGATGTGTTCCGTGCATTGCATGGAGAATCGGGACGGATGTTTTATAGTCGTGAATGGGTTTTATTAATTGATCGTAATCGGTTGATACGTCGTCCGTCGGGAGAGGTGGAACCTCAGCCTGAGTTATGTCTGGAACGGATGGAAGTAAATCCTCCTTTTTCTGTTCCTCATAATAATAAAGAAGCTTATGTGGATGCAGAGAAAGTACAAGGTGAGCTGACTTTACGCAAATGGCAGTCAGGAGATAAGTTTATTCCGTTTGGGATGAAAGGCTTTAAATCTGTTCGTAATTATTTGCGTGACAAAAAGTTCTCTCGTTTTGAAAAAGAACGCCAGTGGGTGGTGTGTGATGGCGACCGTATCGTGTGGCTTGTGAATGAACGGTTGGATAATCGCTTCCGAGTAACGTCAGAGACACGGTTTGTTATAAATCTGAAGCTAAAGCTTGTCTAATTGCATTATCTGCAGTTTTTTGTATTAAAAGATGCAAAAAAAGAGAGGGCAAAGTTATCACATTGAGGGAATTGTATTTACTTTGAATACGTTTAATTTAAATTGTAGTCAGAATTATGAACGAATTAATTGCAAAAATCAAAGAATTGAATGCCGCTTTGGTTGCAGATGCTGAATTGCAGGCAGAAAAAGGTAACAAAGCTGCAGGAACTCGTGCCCGTAAGGCATCCTTGGAGTTAGAAAAAGTTTTGAAAGAATTTAGAAAAGTATCTCTGGAAGAGTCAAAAAAATAAATAGTTTCAAGACGGACTCATGTCTGAGGGAGAGAGGTTATAGCCGGTGCGGTTAAGATGCACGCTATAATCTCTCTTTTGTTTTTTTATCACACGGAGAGGTGCTTATTAAAGGGGAACTTCGTACATTTGTGTGGACTTGTACGAACGTGTTTATGAAGGGATTTCGGAAGATTGGACTAGTATGTATGGTGTGTGCTGTGTGCGGCATGCTGTGGCTTTCGTGCAAACGTCCGGTACATCAGAGGGTGTACGCACAGGTCGATTCATTGAACCGTGTGGCGTATGAGGCACATTATAAGGATCTTTCTTTATCTTCTAAAGCTGCTACAGAAGCTTGGAGGTTGTCCGAAGGATATGCATCGGGCAGGGCAGAGGCATTGAACAATATGGGCTTCTGTGCATTCATGCGAATGGACTTTGAGCATGCAGCACGTTTATTTCAAAAGGCTTCAGAAACCAGTAATAACGAGATTGAGCGTCTGGTGGCCGATGTCGGGATGATGAAAATCTGTCAGCGCACTTCCATGAACAATGAGTTCTATGATTATCATAACAGTGCATTACAACGTATCCGGCGTCTCAATGAGGATCGGTTTTCGCTTGAAAAGAGTCGGGCTGGAAGGGCGGGTTGAATTTATGCGCTTTCGGAGGTTTTATATCGTATCGGGAATTTATTATATTATTTGGCAGCAGGACAAAGAGTCTATGCAGCTATCAACATGTCGTCC
>ENA-OQBJ01000083-OQBJ01000083.1-human-gut-metagenome-genome-assembly--contig:-NODE-83-length-45572-cov-2.276950_pt1 | contig 45572 bp, 49 predicted proteins | sample MGYA00242743_ERZ504545 | MGnify/ENA primary metagenome ERZ504545 (study PRJEB26092, sample SAMD00036252) | human gut metagenome | host: Homo sapiens | study: EMG produced TPA metagenomics assembly of... | reverse complement strand
CGAGGATATTACGTAGACACCGTCGGAAAATATGAAGGAGCTATTAGAGAGTACATTCGGCATCAATTACAGGAAGATATTGAAATGGATACGCTGGATTTTAAGGAATACATAGACCCGTTTACGGGTAGCCAGAAAAAGTAGGCAAAACAAGAGCCCCCGAGTAGGGGGCTGCCAGTAATAGAAATGTGATTGCCAGACTTTATTCAGTGCACTCTTTAGAGTGCAACCACAAGAGATAGGCCTTATAGGGCCCGAGCAAACCACCAGTTAAACTGGTGGTTTTGATTTCGGAACAACAAAATAATAGTCATGATTTATTAGTATATATAAAATGTCATTTTTTTTATCATATATTGCCATGGCCATAGTTTGGAGGACGCATTTGTGGTATCATAAAAACAAGCAAAAAGCGATTTGTTATCACAAGGTGTAAAAAGCATTTCTGTTCGACCCGACGCGCGGCATCCGCTGCGGTGCCTGCGTCAAGTCGTGTAAACAGCTTTCCGTCGAAGCTCGGAAGATGGACCAGAGCCGCTCCGCTTACAGCGGCAAGAAGCATCCCCCATAGGCATCGACGTTATCAAATGGCTGACGCCGACAGCGTCGTAAAACATCATCAACCATGTCTACGCCTACGCCCAAACATAGATGGACTTTAAAGCACCAGGCGGCAAGGAACACATCGACCATATCATCGATCGGACAGGAACGGAGAAATTCCTGCGCCAGATCTGAAGGACGTCGACGTAGCCCCTGACGCGGAGGTCTGGAAACCGTCGTATTGGGACGGGATTTAGGTTTGAAGTAGGAGGCGAGGTATCATGTATGATGAAGAATATGCAGCTTCGGCAGCCGGTGCGGCCGCTAAGGTAGGTTTGTTAAAAAAATAATCCCTTAGGATATTTTCTCTTGTCAGCGCTAGCTGGCGCCTATATCGGTTTTGGCGTCCTCTTGGCCTTTACGGTCAGCGGCACCTTGGGCCCGATTCCGATGAATAAAATCGCCATGGGCCTGTCCTTTGGCGTCGCCCTCAGTCTGGTCATTATGGCCGGGGCCGAATTGTTTACCGGAAACGCCTTCGTCCTTTTCAGCGGTTGGCGCAGTAAGACCGTTTCTTTGACCGACGTCCTTCACCTGTGGGTCGTTTGCTACGTCGGAAACCTCGTCGGCGCCGTCATCTTATCCTTCCTTTTTTACGGAGCTGCCGGGACCGCCGGTGGTGTCGGACAGGCCTTAGCGACGGCGGCTGCCACCAAGATGAGTTTGCCGCCTTTAGTCCTCTTCCTGCGCGGCATCCTCTGCAACGTCCTCGTTTGTCTGGCCGTCTGGTGCGGTTTTCGCTGCAAGTCCGACAGCGGCAAACTGATCATGACCTTCTGGTGTCTCTACGCCTTCTTTACCTGCGGCTTTGAACACAGCGTGGCCAATATGACCGTTTTGACCTTGGGACTTCTCAATCCGGCCGGCATGGCCGTCAGCCTCGCTGGATTTGGCTACAACCTCTTGTGGGTCACCTTAGGCAATCTCGTCGGCGCCGTCGTCTTCCTGGCCATTCCCTATGGCATTGCAGCCGCCAAAAAACAGCTCAATCGACGACCAGCATCAGTCCATCCCATAAGACCGGCGTACCAAAACGTACGGTCGCACCGGTCCCGTCATCGGCAAGTCCGTCGACGACACACTAAGGGCAAGGTCGTAAAAGCCATATAGACATAGACCCGGTTCGTGCAGCCTTTTTGCTGTGGCGACCGGGTCTGACTTTTTTGGGTCATATCGTATCGTATATCACGCTTTTCCGAGTTTCTGCTATAATAAAGAAAATAGCCGATGATTCCGTCCTTACCGACGGCCTCGTCGACTACGACAAGCTCCAACCCATCCTATACGACTGCAGTACCAAGACCTACCATCTCATCGGACCGGTCGTCGGCAAAGCCTTTCACGACGGCCTCGTTTTGAAGAAGTAAAAGCATATCAGGTATAAAAAAACACGGAGTGCGCCAATAACTTGGCAGCACTCCGTGTTGTCTTTTAGAGCAAGGTCACGGTCTGCTGATTTAGTTCGATGAGCCTTCTTCTTTCATGCGCGACATTTCCCGAGCCACGGCCGTTCGGTCGGCACAGAGGTAGTCTGCCAGCTGGCTTCGCGTCACGGGGATGGTAAAGGTAGGACTGCCGGCCTTTTCCGATTGGAAGGAAAAGAACGTGAGCAGCTTTTTCCGCAGGGTCTTCTTAGAGACGATTTCCAGCTTTTCCATGAGTTGGGCGTTCTTGGTGGCAATGAGGTGCAGCATGTTTTCAATGAGCCGATGATGGAAGGGACAGGCCTGGGTACAGACGTGGAGGACTTTTTGAAATTGTAAGGTCAAAAAGGTCGTCGTTTTGACGGCTTGGAAGGTGACCAGGGACTGCAGGATCGTGCCGCAGACGAAGGTCTCGCCAAAGAGGCCGCCTTCTTTGATGACGGCCAGTACCGCTTTGTCTCCCCAGCGGTCTTCGTGAATCATGTGGACTTCACCGCTTAAGACGACACCGATATAACGGACTTCGTCTTGAGCCAAGACCAAAAATTCTCCTTTTCGCACGGTCTTCGTCTGAGCGCCGAGGCAGGTGAGCATAGCCGACCGCTCTTCAGGTCGGATGCCGTCAAAAAGCGCACTGTTAGCCGCTGCCGTGGCAACATCAACCATAACGATCCCTCCTAATATTGACGATAGAGGCCGACGACTTTGCCGAGAATCTTGCAGTTACGCGTATAAATCGGTTCGTATTCATCATTTTCCGGCTGGAGTCGAATGGCGTCCTTTTCGCGGAAATATCGCTTTACCGTCGCTTCGTCATCGATGAGGCGACGACGATTTCGCCGTTTTCTGCCGTGTCCTGATGGCGAACGATGAGCTGGTCGCCTTCGAGGATGCCGGCATTTTTCATGCTGTCCCCTTGGACGATGAGCATGAAGCAGTCGTCATTGCCGATGAAATCAGCCGGGAAGGGATAGACGTCTTCGACGCATTCTTCGGCAAAGATGGGGGCCCCGGCGCGGACTTGGCCGACGAGGGGGAGGGGGACGATTTTCTTGGAACGCCAGGAACCTTCGTCGAGGAGTTCGATGGTCCGGTTCTTGGCCGGGTCGCGGCGGATATAGCCCAAATCTTCCAGACGATGGAGGTAGCCGTGGACCGTCGACGTCGAGCTCAGTCCGACTTCTTTACAGATTTCCCGTACCGACGGGGGATACCCAAATTGGTGGACACAGGTGCGGATGTATTCTAAGATCTGTTTTTGACGGGTCGTCAGCATTTTATCATTCATAATCATATATAGTCACTCCAGTCTCTGGCAAGTTACAATCATTCCAGTATAGCTAGTCACATTATACCGAAAATACCTAAAAAAATCAAACATTTGTTCAAATCACCTTGACAAGAACAACTGTTCGAAGCTATAATAAGGATGTCGACGAACACTTGTTCTTAGAACGTTCGTTTTTACTTAGGAGTGATAACCATGAGAAGAAGACGAAAAGGGAGAGGCCCGTTACTTAAATATGTCGCCTTGATTGGCCTGGCTATCTTTATGTGCACCCAAATCGGCTGGAGCTATCAGCGTCACAGGAATACGTTTCCGTTCGCGTCGAACCGGGACAGACCGTGTGGCAGTTGGCATCGGTCGTCGTCGATGAAGATACGGACGTCCGTCAGGTCATCCAGTCTATCCTCGATGAAAATAACCTGACCGGCGATCGGGCTATCCAGCCTGGCCAAGTCCTGCGCCTACCGGTGGCAGCCAGTAAGGCCGGTCATGTACGGCAAGTCCTAGCTGCACAGCTGGTCCCTTAAGGCTTATTTATCTTCTGTTATCTTAAAAATCGGACTGTCGACGAGGCGGTCGGCTTCGTCGATATAGCGGCGGACGATGGCCTGGGACTTATGACGGGTCTGACGCATGATCTGCCGCTCTTCGACATGGTGCTGGGCGGCGGAAGTGGCAAAGCCGTGGCGCAGGCTGTGGGCCCCGTAGTCATCGGGATTCATGCCCATCAGTTCGGCGTAGTGCTTGACGATGAGGGCAATGGCCTTATCGGAGATGCGCGTCTTGCGGATGTGGTGGCCTTTGGTCAGCCCGCGGAAGACGGGCCCCGTCGTAATGCCGCTCATATCGAGCCAGTTCTTTAAGGCTGTGACGGCGCAGAGATTGGTATCCTTTACCATGGGGATGGCGATCATCTGACCTTGGTCGAACTGGTCGGTCTTCGATTTACGAAGGGTGATTAAAAGGCCCAGGCGGGTGAATTTCAAGTCTTCGACGTCGATGCCGGCCAATTCCGACCGGCGCAGGGCCCCGTAAAAGCCGACCAATAAGATGGCCCGGTCTCGGATCTGCTGAATGTCTTTTCCTTCGAGGAAGGTCAGCATTTCTTTGATATCGTCGAAGAGGACCGGCGCCTTGCCGTGTTGAATCGTCCCCTTCATGCGCTTGATACCGCGCAGGGCGTTGCGGACGATGGGAAAGCGGCAGGGATTGTCCTTGACCCCGGCGGCGTCAAAGTTTTCCGTCAGGGCGCTGATGCGCCGGGCGATGGTATTGGCCTTGGCATTGTCGGCCAGGTCGTTGATGTAGTTGACGATCTTTTCCGGTTCTGCCGGAAAAGACGACAAGTCGTGGTAGCTGCACCAATCGCAGAAGTCGTTCCAGTCCGAGCGATAGGCGTCGACAGTATTGGCCGCCCGGGCCGTATACAGGCTTTGGCGGGATTTATGAGATAATTTGTCGTTGTTGGCAATGGTGTCGCTGCGGCCGATAAAAAAATTAGGCGCGTCGGTTTCTTTTGGCAAGGGATCGGCTCCTTTCATTTTCGCATATTTGCATATTCGCATAGATAAGAAAAAAGGCGTTTCGCAAGAATATTCTTGTGAATACGCCTTTTTACGTATACCTCGATAGAAAAAGCTTTTGAAGGCTTGGCTTTTCCAGACCTTTATACAGCGGAATACTCCTCACATATGCTATAATAGATAGTATTATTGTAGCATACAATGGACGGAAGAGCCATGACATACAGCGGAAAGAAGGGACATACGATGAATATTACGGTCTATCTCGCGCCAGCCGGGGAAAGGATCCCAGTTATGAAACTTACGCCTCGGTCTTGGGTGCTTGGATTGCCGACCACGGCCACACCTTGATTTACGGCGGCAGCCGGACGGGCTCATGGGGGCCCTGTCTTCGGGAGCCTCCAAAAGGGCGGCTCCGTCATCGGCGTAGAGCTCAGGAATTTATCGATACGGCGCTGCAGCAAGAGGGCCTGACTGAGCTCATCGTCACGCCGGACATGGCCTCGCGCAAGGCTAAGATGATGGAATTGGGCGACATCTTCCTGGCTTTTCCCGGAGGATTTGGAACCTTGGAAGAAATCAGCCAGGTCATGAGTGAAGTAAAGCTCGGTCACCTCAAAGGGCGCTTTGCCTTCCTCGACTTCAACGGCTATTACCAGCCTATGAAACAATTCTTGGAAGCGATGCGCGATCAGGCTTTGTCGATGCCAAGTGGGTCAAAGAGGCCGCCTTTTTACCGTCTTTTGCTGCCCTCAGTGCCTTTGTGGCCGGCCGGGACCTGCCAAAGCCGGGCGAAACGTGGCGTCACTTTAAGCAGAAGCGATACCGTATCATCGGCCTTGCCGACGATGCCGCAACGAAGGAAACGTATGTCTCTATAAGACCTTATACGGCGAATACCGCGACTTCATCCGTCCCTTAGAGATGTTTCTCAGCGAAGTGGATCATGAAAAGTATCCCGACGTCCGCCAGCGTTGGCGCTTTGAAAAGGAAACGGGTGGCTGCTGCTCGTGGAATCCGGCGATCTCCAAGCAGTATCTGAAACCGTAAGCGTTAACAAGGATTATAAGCGCTGAACGGCATCTAAAGCCAGCGGCGATCGTTCGCATTCGTCAGCCCGCATGGTCAGCTGATAGCATAAGGGGCTGCCCTTCATCTTGCCGGCGGCATAGGTAAGGCCGTTGGTCCGTTCATCGAGGAAGGGCCGGTCGATCTGGTTGGGGTCGCCAACGAGGATAATCTTCGTGCCCTTGCCGGCGCGGGTGATGATGCCCTTGACCTGATTGGGCGTCATGTTCTGCGCTTCGTCGATGATGAGATACGTCTTTTCCAGGGAACGGCCGCGGATGAAGTTCAAGGCTTCGGTCTGGATGACGTGGCGGTCGAAGATTTCTTCGATCTTTTCGGCCAGTTCGCGTTCATTATCGTAGCGTTCGGCTTCGTTGCTGTCGATGAGTTGTTCTAAGTTATCGATGATCGGCCGCATGAGGGGCGAAATCTTTTCCTGTTCGTCACCGGGTAAAAAGCCGATATCCGAGTCGAACTGGGCGTTGGGCCGGCAGATGAGGATACGCCGGTATTCGCCTGTCGGGTGGTTGATGATTTCTCGAGGCCCACAGCCAAAGATAGAAGGTCTTAGCCGTACCGGCCTGGCCTTTGATGATGACCAGCGGCGCTTCTTCGGCCGACTGCATCAAGGCTTCCTGCATAAAGTACTGGCCGGCATTTCGCGGCTTGATGCCGTAAGGGGAAACGCGGCTGTAGGTCAGGGGAATGACCCGGCCCTTGTGAACCCGTCCTAAATGGGTTTTGCGAAGGGACGCGTCGGCCTGTAAGATGATGAATTCATTTTCCTGTACCGTCACGTCGTAACGCTGGGCGTCGCCGTCGATTTGGTAGAGACGGCTGGCATCGATCCCTTCTTCTAAAAAGGCATCGAAGTCGCTTTCCGGGACGTAGCAGGTCTGACGGCCGGTATAGCCGTTCTTTTCCGGCAGTACCTGTTCCGTACTGAAATCCTGGGCTTCAATGTTCAGCACCTGGGCTTTAAGCCGCAGCACCAGGTCTTTGGTGACCAAAATGGGCTGGCAGCTTTGCAGGTGGCAGCAGACTTTGAGAATTCGGTTATCGGCCTGATCGTCAGGCAGCGATTCCGGCAGCGCCTCGTGGACGCAGTTAATCTCGATACGTACCATGCCGCCGTTCTCAAGCTCCACGCCGTCCAATAAGTTGCCGCGGAGCCTTAAACGTTCCAAAAAGCGGATGGCTTGCCGGGCATTAAACCCGCGTTCACCATCCGCTTTTTTTAATCCATCTAATTCTTCCACGACAACCAGGGGAATGACGACATGATTATCTTCAAAACACTGCATAGCATACGGAGCCTGAATCAGGACGTTCGTATCGAGAACATAAGTCTTTGCCATAAAAATCCCACCTTTTAGTCTATTTTTTACAGCATACCAAAGGAACATATAGAACATGTAAAGCAATGGAAAAATTCCACGTAAAACATTTTAAAATTTCTTGATTTTTTATTTACAGGCAGCAGGCTGTATTGCCTGCGCCGAAGGGCTTATATCCTGGCGATGGAGGCTGTTCGCCTTGTGACCACTATCTTGCGAAGGCTGAGAATATCTGCTATAGTCTAGAAGTCACAGAAAGGAGCCATCATGAAATACGAAGCTAAAATCACCTCCATCGGGGAATCGGTCTTGACCTTTATGAAAGTCCGTAACAGTCTTATTCTTTTCAATAACGACGTTCCCTATGCCTATGAAAACATGGTTGTGTCCCATACCAAGGGGACACTGACGCAGCCCATTGAAGCCGGCGACACGCTGGTTATTGCCGAAGAAGCCTATCGAGTCAATGACGTCGGTGCCGAAGCCAATCAGACCTTAAAAGAACACGGCCATTGCACCCTCATATTCGGAATCGGACAGAAAGCCGAAATGCCCGGCCAAATCGCCTTGGAAGGCGAAAAAGTACCCCGCATTATGGTCGGTGACACGATCACCTTTCAATAATCGCCGGTGATGACAAAAAAAGACGCGTAATATCATAAAATCGTCCCCATGACAGTGGCGTTCTCTGTCATAGGAGATTTATGTATAGAAGGGTATCCTTTTTTCCGTCAGTCCTCCATCGAGGCTGTTTCGGTGAGGATTTCCGTATCGACCGGATATTTGGCCTTACACTGAGGATAGTTGCTGCAGGTCCAATAGTCTTTTCGGGCCAGGGTCCGCTTATGAAGGTAGCCGGTGCCGCAGTCCGGGCAGCGGCGGATGACCGGTTTTCCGTCGTCGTCGGTAAAGTCGGCCTTGCACTTTACGTTTTCGCAGCGCCAATAAGGGCCGAATTTCCCCTTTAATTGATGGATTTCGGACTGGCACTTCGGGCAATGATAGATCGGTGCCGGTGAAACCTCCTTCATCGGGGTAACCGGTGCTTCAATCGGTTTGGGGGCAGGCTCTGCCGGAGGCATTTCAATCACAGCGGGACTGACGTCGATATCCGTTTCTTTTTGATTGTATTCGGCAGGTTTAAAGCCAAAGAGGGGAGCCAGGAAGCAGTAGGGAATCTGGCTTCTCAGGGTCTGATAATTACTGACGGCTTGGTTATACTCCTGGCGGCTGGTCTGAATCCGGGCCTCCAAGGCCTCGACGCCGTCCATGAGGGACAGGTAGGTCTGATTCGATTTCAGCTCGGGATAGCCGCGGCCAAGGCCTGGAAACTGGCGCTTTGCCGGGACATATTGGCCAGGCTTGCTGGGTGAGGGTGTTGCTTTCCCGCTGGCTGAACTGCTCGGCAATGATGTACAGGTGATGCAGGGTCGCTTCCCGCTGGGCCTTGTAAGTGGAAATATCGGCTAAAGCCCGACGGACGGGCTCGCGAATGCGGCCGAGGGTATTGTAGCGTTGAATCAAGTAGCGGATGATGAAGAGGGCGATGAGGACTTCGCCGATGGTCTTTAAGATATCGAACATAAAAACCTCCTATTTGTCTTCTATATTCCAGTCATGATGCTGCATGAGAAGTTCGGTAATGACGACGTCTTCCGGGTCAAACTCAGGATGCTCCGAGTAATCGACGGGGCGCGGGCGGCTGCGGTCAATCGGCTGAGGGAGTTTGTACGAAATAGAGAGGCTATAGCCCGAACGATCGCCCGTAGACCAGGAGTAGATGATGGTCTTGGCAAATTCGCTGCCGTTGACTTGGCCGTCTAAATATTGCGATCCCGTCGGCCCCTTGCCTAAGGTTTTGGTCATATTGTCAGCGGCCAACTTAAAATCATCCAGGCCTTCCTTCAAGATGGCTGCTGTGTCATCGGGTTTCAATTTTTTTACGTCGTTCGATTTGACGGTCATCTTAAGGATCACCGAATAACTTCCCAAAGGGCGGCCTTTTTTGAAATCGGCTGTCAGGGCTTCACGCTTCATGACGTAAGGAACCGTATCGTGCTTTTCCGAACGGCCGTACGTATGGACAATGCCGATTTGCCCGTTGTCGTAGCCTTCTAAGATGCTCGGCAGTTTCCACATCTTAGTCTGCGTCGAGTTATTATAATTCCAACCCGTGACGCCGGAAAAATTCTTCTTAAATTCCTGATCGGACATGCCGAGATACATCGTGTAGACATTGGACGGATTGCGGCTGATCATGTCCGCTTCCTTGGTCAAATCGAGGGCAAAACCAGTCATGGCCGTCGCCGTTAGTAGCCTGTAAAAAGGCCGCTGCAAAGCACTTTCTTCCAATTCATTAAAACGCCTCCTTTACCGAATCCCTTCATTTCATGACCTCTACAAGAACAATCGTTCGACAATATCATAAAAGTGTTGGCAAAACATTTGTTCTTACGCCGTTCATTGTTGCTTAGCGAGAATAATCTTTCAGATTAAAAAAAGAATCCATATGTTACAAATTCGACAAGCCTTATAAAAATCCTGCTTTCGTCAGGGAACGAAAACTATTAACTTTGGCACAAAATGTCTTGCCTTACTCGAACCCCATTCGATATACTATGAAGAACCCCATAGCAGCGCATTACCTTTAAAGGAGGAATATACCATGTTTATCGTTCACGAACATATCAATGTAGCCAAGATTCCTGTAGACCAGGCAGAAGCCTTGTATCAAAAGCACGCCGATTGGTTCATCCGGCATTTCAACCAAGGCCATTTTGTCCTCGGCGGGCCTTACGTCGACATTCCCGATTCGGGACTCTTCTTGGCGAACCTGCCTTCACGAGAAGAACTCGATGCCGTCTTATCGGAAGATGTCTATTCGAAAGACGACATGGCCAGCTACGAAATCCACGAGTTCCAAGTTTCCATGGCAGCGACGATAACACCGGAAGTGTAACATCTTCCGTTGCCTTCCGTAATTACAGATTATGCCGTAACAGCCCTGTTTGCTCATCGTCTGAATGAGTAAGCAGGGCTTTTTGCGTGCTGATTCCTCAGAAAGCGGGGCTTTAGCGGCGTATGAGAATGGCGGGGGATCATTCGGTCAGCGATCTATGATGACGTACTTCATGACGGTGAGGCATGGATCGAGGCTGTCTATATCAAAATATGTCATTAAAATATTATGAAAACTGTAAATTATGACAGTTATAGGACAATTAATATGTTATACTAAAAAGAAGCATTGCGTGAAAATCCGCCTCTTATTCACAAATACCACAAGTACGCCATTATCGGACAGCACGATGTAAGGCAAAACCGATAAAACGACGCCATCTATTATCAATTTACACAAATAACATAAAATATAGTGGCTCTATGTCACTTTGTCGATTGCATGTATACGGGCGGATAGAAGGGAAGGATGTCATCATGTCATTTTCAGTGCAAAAGAATCGTAAGGTCCTCATCGGACTTTCCGCCGTCTTAGTAATTCTCATCGGAGCCTTGTTATTTTATTTCCTGTACTGGATCAAGACGCCGGCCTATTCCTTGGGTCTTGTCCAAAAGTCCATTGAAAAACACGATTTGCCGACTTTTAAGCGCCATGTCGACTTGAAGTCCCTGTACAGTCGCGGCTTCGATGACCTCATGCAGGAAAGCTTAGGTGAAGATGCGTCTAATGGGTTTGTGGCCGGAATCGTCGCGGCGCTCAAAGAAAACATCATTCAGACCATGATCACTGAGACCGAGAAATACGTTGAAACGGGTAATTTTGAAAAGCCTGCTCAAAGTGACGGCAAGAGCCAGGCTTCGATTCAAGATGTCAGCCAAAAGCTCGATGCGCCAAACCTCGAGTATGCCGGCGTCAAAGGCACTCAGATTGACGGCAACATCGCCATCGTGACCCTCAGCCTGCGCGATACGAAAGTCGACAAAGAATTTGACCTGAAAATCAAGATGCGAGCCATCGACAACGGCGAATGGCAAGTCGTCGAAGTCACCAACTTAATTGAGTTCATGCAGGAACAAGAAAAAGCGGAACAGGAAAAACTCGCTGAAATCAACGCCCCGGTCCAAAAAGAAATGGACGCCGCCTTCGACGTATCCAATCGGATCGCCGGTAGCATTGTCAGTCAAAATTCCTTCTTCCCGTCGCATTATATCCGCTTCCAGATCGGTTATACCTGCCGACACCAGACAAAAAGGTCAGCAGTGTCATGGGCTACCTGAACGTCAAGGATAAGGACGGAAAGACGGCGGTCACCCTGCCGGTTCAAATCAATAATATCGATAAAAATTACACCGCCGCCGACTATACAACGGATAAGATCTGGACCTTTGAAAGCGAAAGCGAAGACTCCCTGAACCCCTTCATCGATAAAGAAAAGAAGGTCTATACCGATGGCCTCAACAACTATACCCTGGAATTCACCATTCACAAGATGACCTTTGCCGACGGAAAGGTTCTTGAATTACAGGACAAATTATAACCCCTGCTGACGGGAAGAAAAAGACAGACAGTAGACAAGTAAAGAATCAGTTGTAAAAAGAAAGAAGGCTAAAAATCACAGCGTACGATAATCCTGAGAGAGGAGTGTTTTATGATGAATCGGATTTATAAGGTTATTTGGAGTAAGGTGAAAACATCGATACGTCGTCGTGTCCGAATTGGTCCGAAGCAGCAGCAAACAGTCGGGAGGCCAAGTCACCAAAAAATGGCAGCCATTCTTGCCGTCTTGGCCCTGACAGCCGGTGCCGGCGGCATAGCAGAAGCCGCCACCAACGGATCTTGGACGACGGCGACGGACTCCAACGGAAACTTTACGGCTCATATCGACACGGAAAATACCATGGGTGGTGGAGCGAAGAATAATACCGTTGTCGGTGACGGTAATGAAGTCCATACTGCTGATAATGATATTATCGGTGATAAAAATGAATTAGGTATAGATACCGGAAGTAACTACGTCATCGGTGATGGAAATACGATTTCATCATTACAATCCTCATGGATTATTGGTAATGACAATAAAGTATTTACCAATGAACCCCTTGGGTATTGGGGCTATAGTAAATCACTAATTCTGGGGAGTAGAAATACATCGGCGGAAGAAATCAATAGCACGATTTTAATTGGTAATGATAACAAGGTAGCTTCATATATAGCAGACTCCGTAGCAATCGGGAATGGCATGGAACTTGGTTTTAACACCAATGAGTCGGTTATTATTGGGTATATGGCAAAAAATGGGCCGTCCTTAGAAGAAGCCGAACAAATTCAAACACCGCCAGGCAGTAACTATTCAATCGTTATTGGATCTGAGGCTAGTAATAAGTCTCCGGCTAGTATTGTAATCGGTCCGTGGGCTAAGATGGGCAATGACAGTGATGGCTCTGGAAGAGGCATCGTTATTGGGCCTGGAGTTGAAATTGGAGATAAATCCGAAGATTCTATCGCAATAGGTTCAGGTTCCACTAAAATTGATGATGAAGCTGATGAAGGTATTGCAATCGGTAAAAATGTTACGATTGGAGCTATATCGGATCACGCTATTGCTATTGGGGGCGTAAAAGCGAGAGTTGGCAGCGATTCTTCACATAGTATGGCTATCGGTTCCTTCTCAGAAGTTACGGATAAAACCTCCTATAGTGCAGCGATAGGTTATGGATCAGTAGTTAAAAGTTGCATGCCATTGCCTTAGGGGATTATACAACCATAGAAAAACATCCAATAATTCAGTAGCCCTTGGCTCTAAATCAATAATCGAAGAATCGGCCAGAATACCGTGGCCATTGGCAGTACATCTCATATTGCGACCGAGTCCGATGATAGTATTGCGATTGGCTATGCGACTACAATAAATGAGGCATCCGATGAGAGTATCGCGATTGGGGCCAAGGCGGTGTTAGCGAAAGAGTCTGATGGTTCGGTAGCATTGGGGGCAACCTCAAAGATTAAGGGCTTTAACAATATAGCGATAGGCTATCAGTCACAAGTTACCGATGATACGGAAGAGGTTGAACAAGCAATAGCCTCGGTATAAAGCAAACGTGAACGGTACCTATAGTACTGCCATAGGGAGCGAAGCTTCTGTCACAGATAATGCGAAAGAGACTTTGGCTATCGGTTATAAAGCAAACGCAAACGGATCGTATAGTATAGCCTTAGGCGGTGAATCTTCCATTACCGATGGAACCACCTATGCAACGGCCTTAGGCCATGGGGCTGTGGTCGGGAGTGAAGGCGCTACGGTCATCGGGGCCAAGTCTACCATTGGTAAAGAATCTAATTATTCTTTTATCGGCGGATATGAGTCATCGGTACCGGATAATGTTTACGGTGCGACTGTCGTTGGCTCTAAGGCCAGTGCAAAATATGACTATACAACGGCGATTGGGGCATGGACTAGTGTAGAGGCTGATACCGAATACAGCGTAGCTTTAGGGAGTTATAGTAAAGTCAAAAAAGGTAATTTAATGACTCGTAAGAAATTAAAGAATTTTAAGCAAAGACTTGGCGATTTCTATAACGAAAAGTGGAATATCTCGGCTGCCGACAGCTACAATGGCGTCGTTTCCGTCGGCAATGCCGATGATCAACGACGCATCATCAATGTTTCCAAGGGCCGTATTAGTGCAAAATCCACAGACGCCGTCAACGGCAGTCAGATTTACTACTTAGCCAACGACTTAATGGAACAAATTACCAACGCTGGCGGCAGTGTGGCCGCCGGGACCAACATTGCATCCGTGGTTTCAGGGACGGATGCAGATGGCACGAAACAGTATACGGTTAATGCGGAAAATGCCAGCGTCAGTGTCGATGATAATTTCGCCTTAACGTCTACGACGAATGACACGACGAATATCACCGATTATCATATCGCCTTGAAAGACATTGTCACCATCGGTTCTACGGAAGGAAGCAAGATTACGATTGACGGTACGAAAGGCCAAATTACGGGCCTAACCAACAAGACGCTCGATGTTGAGAATTTTGCTACGGTGGGTCGGGCCGCTACGGAAGAACAGCTTAAAGCCGCTATGGGCGATATGAAAGCAGACCAACAGCTTCGCGACCAGCATCTCGTGGCCAATCCCGATGGCGGTAATTATGTCGTCGACGATAAAGGCGAAGTAACCTTAAAAGTAAAAGGGGCTCCTGATGAAGATGGGAATGCAACATATTCCGATGTCGTCATTGAAGACGTGGCCTCGAAAAAGAAATTCGATGAGATCGTCGGTGACGGTCAGTATTTCCATAATGAAACCGGTAAGGGCAATGTCGTCAATAACGATATGAATATCACCGAAGCGATTGAAGCCTTGGATAAGGCCGTCGATAACGCCGCGACGGAGGCCGGAAAACATCGCACCGTGTCGGCCGGTAACGGCATTAAGGTAGAAAAAACGGAAGCCACGGACGACAAGGAAGCAGATTATAACGTATCCCTGGCCAACGACATTACCTTGACCGGTGACGACGGAACCAACACGATTCACATCAACGCCAATGACGGCAGCATCACGGCGTCTCAAAGCATTGCTGTCGGTGAAAATACGTATATCACAACGGACGGCATCAATGCCAACGACCAGAAAATCACCAATGTCAAAGCCGGTGAAGCCGATACGGACGCCGTCAATGTCAGCCAGCTCAAGGGCGTCCAGCAGCAAGTTAGCAATAACAGCCTGGCCATTACGAATTTGGGCAACAAGGTCAACCAACTGGACAACCGCGTCGATAAAGTCGGTGCTGGTGCCGCCGCCTTGGCCGCCTTCATCCCCTCGATTTTGATCCCGACGACAAGTGGGATTTCGCCGCCGGTTACGGCAATTACCGTGGGGAAAACTCGGTCGCCATCGGCGCCTTCTACCGTCCTAATGAAGACACCTTGTTCAGCGTCGGCGGAACCGTCGGCAACGGCAACAACATGGTCAACGCCGGCGTCTCCTTCAAATTCGGTCAAAGTAACGGCGTATCGACGTCCCGTTTGGCCATGGCCAAGGAAATTAAGGACCTTCGCCACGAATTAGAAGCCATGAAGTCGGCCATGCTCGATGCCAATGCCGGCCGCAAGATCGATACGTCTAAGCTCCAGCTCTTCCCGGACGTCCCGCAGAATCACTGGGCTTATGAATACGTGGCAACCTTGGCCGGCAACGGCATGATTCAAGCTACCCCGACGGCACCTTTGACGGCAACCGTCCCATGACGCGCTACGAATTCGCCGCCATGCTGTACCGGGCCATGTTAAACGGTGCGACCTTATCGGACAAGATCCTCACCGAATTTGCTCCTGAATTAGAACGGTTCACCGTCGACACCGTCCGTACCGATAAAGACGGCAAGCCGACCATTGAACGCGTACGCGTGGCAAAACGGAAATAGCTTCTAAAACTTTTGTAACATCGTAATATAAAGATACTCCCTTTGAACCCGATAAATACCGGAATTTCCGGCAGTCGGCAAAGGGAGTATCTTTGTTATTTTTGTGATATAATAAACGCATAGAATAGATGTTTTAATTTCATATAATTAGTGGTGGCGTAAGCCGAAAGGCTTATTCTATACACCATGACAACGAAACGGTAGGTGTAGTCAATGCTTTCTTTTTGTACGTATCCGATCGAGACTTTCAAAGGACTCCATAAATCGGAATGGATGGAAACGATGAAAGCCGCTCATGAACAATATGGAAGGGACTTTCCCAATCGAGACTTTCATCATGAGCAGCTCTTTGCCTGGGACGATTGCTTTGACGTCCTTCAACGCGTCTTAAGCGATTTTCCGTATCCGGATTTTTATCTTGTCTTCGAATATATATTGCATGCGGAAAATGCCTGCCGGCCAGACGTCATCCTCGTAAGCAGTGATCAAGTGTTTGTCCTGGAGTTTAAACATAAAGAGTATGCGCCAGAGGCCGATATTGCCCAAGCCGACATGTATGGCCGATTTATGAGTACCTGCCATGTAGCCTCGCGAGACAAGGAAGTCATTACCTGCCTCGTCTTGACTAAGTTAGCGGCTGAGGAAGAACGGATGGACGGTTCCTTACACTTCGTCTCTGAAAGGGCTTTGAAAAAGTTGTTGCAAGAAAGAATCAAGCCACCTAGCCGCCCCTTAGATATTGATGCCTGGCAAAAATCCCTCTATGAGCCGGATAAAAACTCCTTGCGGATCATGGTCGAGATGTTTGAACAGAATGAACTCCCTCACATTAAAAACGGCAAGAAGCCCTAAAATCCCCGTGGCCTCAACCTTTCTAAAAAACTTGACCGCTACGGCAAAGGCCAAGAAAGAACATTGGCTATGCGTCATTAGTGGCGTTCCCGGTGCCGGAAAAACGCTATTAGGGGTACAGTATATCTACGAAATGCGCAAACTCGACAGTACCTATCAAGAAGACAATGCAACCTATGTGTCGGGGAATGCCCCCCTTCTTAAGGTGTTAAAAGGGCAACTAAAATACCCGTCATTCTTGATGACGGCACCGTCTTTGATCAATTCCCATCGTCAAGGCCAATTAAAGGCTACGAAACTACTCGTATTCGATGAAGCACAGCGCATGTGGTCTAAAGAACGAATGAAATCAAGAAATCGAGGGGACTTTTCGGAAAATCAACAGATTATCGATATTTTGTCCGAACCGGATTGGGGCGTTTTAATCGCCCTCATTGGCGAAGGACAGGAAATCTATGAGGGAGAAGATGGGGGAATCGAGGCCTGGGTAAAAGCTGTGCCGCCGAATTGGAATGTAGCCTGCTCACCCAAATACCAGGAGCCTTTGCCGCTTGTAAGGCCAAGACAGTGACCATTGAACCGAGCTTGCATCTCGACGTTTCCATCCGCTCTCAAGGCGCTGAACAAGTAAGCCATTTCGTCAATACCTTGCTGGATAATGATATCGAAGGGGCAAAAGCCCTTTACCAACAGATAAAAGAAAAGCATTTCCGAATGTACGTTAGCCAAAATTTCCAAGCCATTAAAAATTACTGTCAGAAGTTGTATGAAGGGCGTGACGATAAACGCTACGGCTGTATCACCTCGTCCAAAAATCCCAAGAATTCCCAAAATTACAAGAATTTTAAGGATAAAAAAGAGGATAACGATGTGGCTAAATGGTTTAATGATCCACCGTCGAGCGAAAAATCTTGTTGCAAAATGAAAAAAGCTCGGTCGGAATTTGACGTGGAAGGCCTTGAGCTAGACCTACCGATCATCGGTTGGGTAGATGATTTGCGCTGGGAAGACGGAGCTTGGGTCCCTTATAAGAAAACATATTCTGGCTACAAAGAGGAAAAATATATACCAGGTACACCGGATTATCGCTACCGAATCAATACCTATCGCGTATTCCTAACGCGAGGTCGCGATGGCGTCTTAATTTATGTACCGCCTCAAGCCAATCTCATGCCGGTATATGAAATTCTCAAAGAAGTAGGGATCGAAGAATTGCACTGACACGCTCCAACAAGAAGGGTTAAGCCTCAGCATGCACCTGTCTATGTCAAGCAGGGCTGCCAGAAAAAGAAGCTATCGATGGATAGCGAATAACTACATAAACTTAGTCTACAGAAGAGTCGCTTCGGCGGCTCTTCTTTTTTTATCGCAAAACAAAAAAATATCGACGACCGTAGTTATTACGTTCGACGATAGGAGAGAGCCGGTTCAATGTTTACTAGGATAACATTGAAAAACTCGTTCTTCAAAGAAAAAAGAGAACCAGTGGGCGCTGGTTCTCTTCTCTTACCAGGAAAGGAGGTGAGAGGTATGACTAAATACGATTTCTTCGTGTTTATAGTGTTACTGGCTATCACAGCAGTGGCGCTGGCACGAATCCTGGGCTAGTCAACTAGGAGGATAAGATTGGGTGATGATGGGGAGTAGCCGCTCCCCGGAGTCCTTTCTTATCTTAATCGCATTTTAGATTATACCGATTCCAATGTTCCAATTCCTGTGTCCTGTTAGCATGACGCTTCTTAAACGGCTATCGTCTATCACCTAGATGTCTTATTGTGCTTCATGCTAGAAAGCATTTTAGCTGGCTTGCTAACTAATGTCCTCTGGGCGTTATTAGTATTGCTTGCTAAGCTTGTTTGGCGAAAGCTTCGTAAGAAGTGAGTAGCTTAACAGGTGGGATGGGCGTCGGATCCTGAGTCTGACGCCTTATCCTTATGCTATCTATATTATACCATACGCTTGGCGGGGGAACAACGACTAAAAAACGCCTTAAACATAGAAGGCGCCTCATAAAAAAGTTCAACGGTTGGTTCAAAACAGAAGACGGGCAATATATTTTTATAAGGAAAATCAGTGATGCAGCAGGACTATGTGACGATAATGTAGAAGTTATAACATAGTAAATTGTTTATTTTTTCACAAATTATTCATAAGAAAAGCAAGCGATATATGCAGCTATTCCAGCATATCCTTGGAAAAAGGGCATATAAATATAAGATAAAGGGTGATTTTTATGGCGAATGAATTAGAGGCGGAGTTTATTAAAACGATCTCCCAAGTGACGAAAGAGGTAACCGACGATGTCGTGCGGCATTCGGCCTTAGTATCTGTCAACGAGCTCAATGGGACCTTAAAATCTCTGAAGGCGGAATCGGGACAGTTGGTAACGGACATTCAAAAAGCCAAGAGCATGTATGAAAGCGTCTCGAATCATAGTCAACAGTCCCTGCAAAACTTCAATCAACACGTCGACGCTTGGCTCGATACTTGGTTAGAGAAACAAAATCAGCTATTAAATAAAATTGACGACCGCAACCGAACGATGCTGAGACAAATTGAGCAGCTGGAACGAACGCAAAGTCAGTCCAGTACGGCGTTGAAACAGCGATTAGACGATGTCGAACGGATGCAGATGGATCAAAAGAACATAGAAAACAAACGGGCCCTTTCGAGAAGCCAGAATTTTCAAGACATGCAGAAACAAATGAAGGAAACGAAAGAGACCCTGCAGTCGAATCTGATCAGCCAGACTGAATACTTACAAAAGAAGATCGATAAATTGTCCTATATGATGTTCTTCACGCTGTTGATCGTGATCGGCATCTTACTTTATATGGTCCGGGGACTTTTTTTTTATAGGAGAGCCTTATGATTACGAAAAATACCGTGGTCGCTGTCCAATCCCTTTATGCGCAGATTGAAGCGGAGTATAACCGCCAGATACAGGAATACTTATCCCAGCAAATGACGGCTCCGCTAGAAAATATCAAACGCCATATGAATGCCGTTGCCGATTTTTGCAAATCATAAAAAGACGGCCAAACTCCAATGATTATATCGGGCGGATACAAGAGGATTGTACGGCTGTAGAGCAGTTAGCCGAGGATTTGACTATCCCTTTACCCTGTTCATCATGGGCAATGGCAAAAACGGAAAGTCTACCCTGATTAACGCCTTACTGGGGCAACAGCAGGCCGCTGAAGGCATTGTCCCTAAAACGTGGAAGATCGATATTTTCCAGGAGCGCCAAGGGACGACCTGTACCCTTACCTTTCGCGATGGGACGAAAAAGGAATTGAAGTATGAAGAGGCACAGGAATTTTTAGCGACCGAAGAAAAGAAATGCAAAGAGTCGAGTAAGGCTATTTCAAAAAAATTAAAGGACTTTGCCGCCAGTGGGGCACCTCCCAAAGAATTGGAAGAAAAGCAGCAGGAATTGAAAAAGTACGAACTGTATAAGTCGGCCGTCATCGAAGCCTCCTGGCCGGTAACGGATAGTCCTATTTTAGAGCATTACCGCCTCGTCGATACGCCGGGATTGCGGCAGGAGCTGGACGATATGGTCTATGCCAGTGCCAACGAATATTTCTCGAAGGCCGACGCGTCATTTGGATTTTGCCCGGCGATAAGATCAACAGCTCCGGTGACTATAATGAACTAAAGCAGCTTTATGCTAAGTATGAAAAGCAGCCCAATAATCTCGTCGCCGTCGTCAATCGCATCGACCTCATTCGCCAAGCCGGCAAAGACGTCGACGAAGTCGTAAGAGAGGCTCAAAAACTATATGGCAGCATGATTCCCGATATCATTCCCATTTCCGCGAAAGAAGCCCGCGAAGCGGAAGCGATTTTAAAGCAGCCTAATGTAAGTCAAGAAGAATACGATCGCGGACAAAAGCTTTTGGAACAGAGTAATTTAAAGGCTCTCTTTGACTTGTTGAATCGGACCTTCCTGGCCAATTCTTTGCAGCTACAGGTACAAAGCAAGACGCGAAATTGCCAGGAATTGTATGCCAACGTACGCGCAGCATCGATGACAGCGATTGACGTCTTGAAGAAAATGGACGACGAACGGCTGAATAAAATTAAAAATTGGGAAAAGGACAAATCGGATGTACTGAAGCGCCTACAACAAGATTTAAAGAACTTTGAGCAGCGGGAATCGGAGCGCGTGTTACAGGAAACGGGCAAAGTGGAAGACCGTCTTTGGGATATGGACAGCGAACTTCGCAATCACTATATCATGGCCACCATCATTCGCCCCAGTCAGATTGAAAAAACGTTGGAAGCCTTAGTCCAACACCATTGCAGTCAGCTTTCAACGGTGGCTGCTCGTCATATGTCCCTGGCTCCCTTCCGAGAATTTCCCTTGTTGAAAGAGCGGCAGCTGAAGGCCTCGGCTTCTACGAGAAATGCCGTGGACAACGCGGCTTTATCGGGCGACTTAAGCGATGAGGGAACGGCGCAGTTTTGTTTAGGCGGAGTTGGCCATTGGGGCGGCGGCCTTATTGGGACCTGTCGGCTTGATCTTTGCCGGCTTTGCTGTTACCGACATCGGGCGCAGCGTGGCCAAATGGCTGTCTCGTACCTTTGGCGACAGCATGTCCGTAAAAGTAAAAAAGCGACTTTCCAGTCAACTCGGCACGCCATCCAAAAGTTGTCGCAAGAGTATGAAGCGTATCTGAAACGGGCTGATGAATCCATTCAGAAAGTACGGGAAGATACCTATGCCGAGTTGTATGGCCCATCAGAACAGAAAGAGACTATTATCAAAGACCTGTCACAACTGAAAGAAACGAGCAAACTCACGATAAAGCCTTTGTTGTTAAAGGATATTCTATTTTCAGACAGGAGGACTGACCATGGACGTTAAGCAGCATATCGCGCAAATCAGCGGTCGATTAAAGCAATCACCCTTGTATCATGATAAGAATTTTACCAGGCTTCCGGAAATTCGTAAGGAGCTCGATTTACTGTATGCGAAGTTAGATCAGCCTTTGCATGCGGCCATCTTGGGCGAGGTCAAAGCCGGGAAGTCGACGCTGCTCAACGCCTTTGCCGGCGGGAATATTTCTCCGACTAATACGACGGAAACGACGGCTTGTATTTTAAAGATAACCTATGGAACGGAAGAAGAAGGCTGCATTTATTATAAAGACGGTTCCCAGATCGCAGCGTCGATCGATACCGTTTACCAGACCTTATCCGAACATCGCCAGGAGCCTGAATTTTTCAGTCAGATCGACTATATCGTCATCAAAAAGAACTTGACCGGCTTGAAACAAATGTATTTAATCGATACGCCGGGGCTGGAAACGATTACCGCCTTGAACGAAGAAAAGACGACACAGTATTTTCAATCCGTCGACGTCGTCTTATGGGTCTTTAACGGAAACTATTTAGGGCAATCCGATGTCAATGAGCACCTGCGCCATCTATCTCGTATGGGAAAACCCATCGTCGCCATTATTAACCGCATCGACCAAGTCGATGGCGATCCCCAGGAACTCGTCGACTACTTGGATGACCAGTTGGGCATCTATGTGCAGGCTATTTTCCCACTGTCGGCTCAAAAAGCATATGACGGAATCATGAATCAAGATGAAGCGGCTGTAGAAGCTTCCGGTTTTTCGGCTTTGTACCGTTATTTAGATGAGCATATTGAACGCAAGGCCGATCAAGTCCAAATGGACAGTATTATAAATTCGGTCAAGGCCTTAGAAGAACAGATCCGGCTGCTTCACAAACAGGCCCTGGAACAGATTGAAATGAAGATGCGGACTTATTTGGAACTCGATGAGCAGATTCAATACAATGGCAATCTCATGCTGCAAACCATCATGTCTCGTGCCCAAACGTGGGTACAGCACGATTTCTTATCAAATGCCGAACAGACGATAAGAAACAGAATCAATGATCAAAGTTTCTTTAATACGACTTCTAAAGAAGTGCTCCACCGCGAAATGGGACAACTGCTGGCCGAAGACCGACTTCAACAGGAAATCAATGGCTTCCTAGGCCAATTACAACAGGATATCTATCGAGAATGGCATGGCAGGCTGTCTCAGATAGATACAGAGCTATCGCAGCTTTACCAAGAACATCAAATCAAACATGACTTAGAGATTTCCCAGCTGCAGCATGCCTTTGCCGGTCAGACCGGTATGGATTCGATGAAAGATTCCGTCCTGATTGCCGGAGCTGCCGGCGGTGCCTTGTCGGTATATTCCGCCATTTTAGGGCCGGCGGCCTCGTCGGTAACCATCGGTTCTGCCGTTGGTGCTATTATGCCGCCGATACTACTGGCAGGAGCTGCGGTGGGCCTCGTGTCCGGCTATGCACGGAGTAAAAAGCAAAAAAGCAATCAGACCATGATGGCCAATGAAGTCTTAGACCGCATTCGCAGCCAGGTGTCGCGGGAATTGCTGCCGTCCCTAGAACAACATCTTCAGCAACTGTGCCTTCAGACCGGGGAAGAAGCAAAGCGGGAATTTGTAGAAAAGAATTTTGACGGCCGCCGTGTAGATGAGCTAAAAGACCTGGTGGAACGCTTGCAATTATTTTTAAAAGAGGCCAATGAGGAAACGGTGGCTCAACTCCCACCCCATAGAACATAAAAACGATGAGTATCTTTTTTTGCCGCCGTGAGATCCTCGCGATCCATATCTCACCGTAGAATGGAAAACATAAAATCCCTGAGAAAGGCGATGATAAGCAAATCTCAGGGATTTCTTTATGTCGTTGCGGAAGGCCATCATGCATCGACGTCAGAGTTTGACCAATTGACAAGATAAGTCAAAAAAAGTATACTGATTATAAATAAGGGTAATACGTTAGCCTGTGGAAAACCTATTTCAGGGTCAAAAACCCGGTAGGTTTGAAAATTTCAAAAAGGGCTAAAAATGGCGTAACTAAGGGAAAAAACGACACTGTCCGATTTTGGTTTTGAACCCGGGTCCCCGAAAAAAGTGAAAAATGCCCGAGGTTTGAAAAAATCGCCTGTGAGACCAGTCAGGGAGCGGGTACTGGGAGACAGAGTCGTATTACCCGATTCCCCGTAAGGGGACTGAAACATTCCTCCAATCAGTCAATCTAAAATATAAAAAAAGTCGTATTACCCGATTCCCCGTAAGGGGACTGAAACGTAGCCTCTACAGCCTTAAACTTAAACGCGTCGGATAAGTCGTATTACCCGATTCCCCGTAAGGGGACTGAAACTTGCAGCGCGTCAAGTAGCGCGCAGAGAAGCGCTTACTGAACGTCGTATTACCCGATTCCCCGTAAGGGGACTAGGAAACCCGGGAAGACCAAGTCGCGGCGTTCCGGTAATGCGGGTCGTATTACCCGATTCCCCGTAAGGGACTGAAACATCCTGCGCAAGATGCTGGCTGGCTTCGATTTCGATACGTCGTATTACCCGATTCCCCGTAAGGACTGAAACTCCTTCGAAGCGGACTTCATATACAGTTCTTTTTTTCGTCGTATTACCCAATTCCCCGTAAGGGGACTGAAACAAACAAAATGCAATAATCATGGAAATAGAGATGTTAGGTCGTATTACCCAATTCCCCGTAAGGGGACTGAAACCTGCTTTTTTAATGCTATTAATCGTTTTCATAGTGATCCGTCGTATTACCCAATTCCCCGTAAGGGGACTGAAACAATGATGTACAGCAACGTGACCAGCATTGTAAGTACGTCGTATTACCCGATTCCCCATCTTTAATGTGACTCCTTTTAGAAAAAGGAGGGAATGCCATAGGGGACGGAACAACCTCCGGATGTAGGAGTTGGTTCCTATATTCGGAGGTTGTTGTAGTTTTATTTAGTCTAAGAAGGGTACGGAGCCTGCGCCATAAAAAGAGGTGAACCGATGAAACATATCCTGCTGATGTTTTTTAGTGAAGCACGTCTCCATCACGACGGCATGATGATGGACGGTGTCCGGGACAAGGAATCCGTCGTTCAAAGTATTGCTGATTCATTAAAAGTGCAGGGAGAACAATTAGACTGTCTGTGCTGCTTTTCAACGAAAAAGCTGCCGGAAGAGATTGGCTATGGCGATGAAGTCAGTTGTGCGTATATCCTGAATCATGAGGCCTTAATCCAGCGCGGATGCAGTCTCTTGCCGGACACTTCATCGGCATCGATTATGATGAACGGAGTCAGCTGGAAAAACGGATTCATCAGGTTCTCAAGATGGCCGACAGGATTGATGCCTTTATCGAAGAACAGTCGTGGCAGCCGGAGGAGGTAGCGCTCCATGTCGATATTACCGGTGACGTTCGCTATGCATCGATGATGATGCTTTCCGTCATACAGTTTTTGAAATGCCGCGGCATTCGAAAGGTAGATGTCCTGTATGCTGACGGGAATGAACAGCCGGTTGAAAATATAACGGAGATCTATCGCATGTTTGACCTTTTTTCAAGGCTGATACGTTCGTCAACTTCGGCAGCATCCGTGAAATTATGGCCTATCTGGAAGGTTCTGTACAGACAAGGGAAACGAAGATACTCCTTCAAACGGTGCGTGATTTTAACCATGCCGTTCGGATCTGCCGTACTGGGAAAATCACCATCCTTGCCAAAAAACTTCAAGAAGCCTTGCAGAATTTTGAAATGTCCGGTGCTATTTCTTTTCAGGAAAAATCTTTCTGCGCATCTTGAAAGTCTTTAAAGCAGAGTATGGAGGTCTCTTAAAAGAAGATTTTACAAACCTCGATATCATCCGCTGGTGCGTCGAAAAAGATTACCTCCAACAGGCTCTGACCTTATGTACCGAATGGATCCCCAGTGAAATCGTGGATCGCATATTTTTTATCCTCTCAAAAATTCGATTCCCAAGGAATGCACTCGGAAAAAAATGCCTTACCAAACGTGGCAGCAGTATTTTTTAAATGATTTTACTGTCGCACGCACGAAAAAAGATAGTGAAGCCTATTTGAACCGCTTATTTCCCCGACTGGAAAAGAAGAAGCGAGTAACGAGACTTCGCACCATTATCGCTGACTTTGAAGCTTCGGGCGATATGGCTTCTGTGCTGCGCCGATACCCTAAGGATGCCGGTTATTTCAAAGCCTTGCTGGAAGAATTGCAGGTAGGACCGCAAGTCCTCGCCGATCTCAATAAGGAGCGCCTGACGCGGCAGGAGCTAAAAAAGAAATTCCCTAAAATCTATGCCGTTTTACATCGCATGTATCATCACGTAAAAACACCCCTAATGTTTGATCAGACGATGGACGAATTCTTTAAAACTCGTACGATCGGGCCCATGTATAACGTTTTGAAGACGGCGCCGTATCAATTTTTTCAGACCTTGCTGCCGCTTCCCGATGAGTTTTTAGAACAAACGCCTCCTTCCGTAGGAGATATTCCAGGAATTTATGTTTCACAAATCGCTTGGAATAATCGTCAAGTCTATTACTTACGCATGATGAGCTATGATTACGTCGGTTATAAGCGCCCAGCCAAAGCCCAGTCTTAGAGATTCTTTACGATTACTTCCAAATCCGTACCGAGCGAAATCACATCAACCACGCCTACGAGGAAGACTCGCTGTCGACGCAAGCTATAAAAGACCTGGTCTTAGATTTGCTGCGGCGAATGGAAGACATCGATAAGCTCAAATCGTGAAAATATCGAGAGCTTGAACCTTTGACAAGATAAGTCAAAAAAAGTATACTAAATATAAATAAGGGTAATACCTTAGCCTGTAGAAAACCTATTTTGGGGTCAAAAACCCGGTAGGTTTGAAAATTTCAAAAAGGGCTAAAAATGGCGTAACTAAGGGAAAAAACGACACTGTCCGATTTTGCTTTTGAACCCGGGTCCCCGAAAAAGGGGAAAAATGCCCGAGGTTTGAAAAAATCGCCTGTGAGCCCGCTCCTAGAGCGGGTACTGAGGGACAGAGTCGTATTACCCAATTCCCCGTAAGGACTGAAACACCGGATGTTTTCGTCCCAGAAATCCCATGCCCACGAGTCGTATTACCCAATTCCCCGTAAGGACTGAAACAGCATATATCTTCTTTTCTGTCTTTCTAAGCCAAGTCGTATTACCCAATTCCCCGTAAGGGGACTGAAACTTCTTCCGGGACTACGATATCCCAGTAGCGCTGACTCCGGGTCGTATTACCCAATTCCCCGTAAGGGGACTGAAACAAGAAAAAATATGATTAGGTGGTTATGGCGCGAACACGTCGTATTACCCAATTCCCCGTAAGGGACTGAAACGCCGGATTACCATCTTCGACGGATCGAAGCTGGTTTGTCGTATTACCCAATTCCCCGTAAGGGGACTGAAACCCGACTTCGTAAAGATCCTGCATGCATTTTGGATCCTCGTCGTATTACCCGATTTCGTCATTTCTTGACTTTTCATCGCAAACAAGATATACTTATCCGTAGCCGAATGATTGACTGTTTAGGCGCATGATTTAGAACTATTACAAAGAATGGTTCTATTCGTGCGCCTTTTTTGCGTACTTTTTGCCATTCAGTTTCTTTCCGACAGGAGGTATGCCTATGTTTACCCTTTATTATTTCGAAGGTCCCGGGTATGAAATTTTCCCCTTGCGGACCCGACTCAACGACATTTTCACATATCAGGCTCAGCACGCCGTCAATAAGTATCCTGACCTCGCTGACCTTGGCATTGAGCTCGACGATCTTAGCTTTGAGTTCGATGACGGCAGCCATGACCTGGTCCACATCCTCGACGCCTTGGAGGGGCCGAAGGACATTTGGCACGGCGGTGCTGTCTGTGAAGACATCAGCCCGACGCCTGCCGGCAGCTGCGGAACGGTAAGTGGTCCATGGCCGTGAACGTAGAGGGTGGCAACTGCCACGACCTTTGGGACCTCATGCTCCGCAAGTGGGCTCCTAACTGCCGCTACTATTATCTGGCCTATGGCGATCTCCGCGATGGAGAGGCCGAATCCAATGATCTGAAACACCGCTACTTTTCAGGCGACTACGCCGTTCGGGCCAACCTTTCAAAAAATACGCCGGAAGCGCTGTACCAGCTCTTCAGTCGTCATACGATGTATCAACGCCCCTATTTCAGTCTTATTTATCGGGCCGGCGACACCCATTTCTCCACTTGGCCGCGGCAAGAACTGTATCGGGAGCTGCTGACTCTGGTACCGATGCCCGAGCTGTCACCAGATGACTTGGCCGACGTCGTGGCTTCGACGATTGGTTCGCCGCTCAGTGATGGGAGATGGGGAACGCGGGTCATCATCCGCCGGATTCATTATCGGCTGCGCGAACCTCACCACTATTTCATGCCCGTTTTGGAAGAACTTCGCCAAAAGGGCCAACTTCGCTAAAAGGAGGAAATTACCATGGCCAATATTTGTTACACCCAATACCGTTTCGAAGGGCCGGAAGGGGAAATCCGGAATATCGGAAAACATTTCCTGCAGGCCTTTTCCCGCCATTCCTATGACGAAGCCGATGAAGAAACGAAGCGCTTCGTCGATCGGGAATTCTACGAACAGCACCTTAACAACATCATAGAAGTCTTGTATCCGGATTGCGATTGTGGTTGCCGCGGCGCCATCCGGGGAAAGATCACAGAAGAATCGTACCGAAGTCTGGGCGATGGGCAGCTGGTCTTGTCCTTCGAAGCCGAATCGTCCTATGTGCCGATCCATGCCCTCTGGGATGCCGTCCTTGCAGAATGGGCCCCGAACAGCCGCTATTACTACTACGCCGAGGAAATGCGTCTGGAAGGCCTCTGGACCAATGACGTCTATCGGAAATATTTCCCCTGGGACTACGTCATCTTCGCCTCCATCAAAAAAAATATCCCCGAATCCATCTACGACTTCCTGACGAAAACCGCCGTCTATCGGGAAAGGGAAGACCAGTACGGCTACCACGTCTCCTACTGGACCCGGGAGGAGATGAGAGAAGCCCTCTTGAAACTCCTGCCGTATCCCGAATGGTCTACAGAGGACCTCATCTACGTCGCCCGGGACGAACTGGAGCGCTTCGCCGAGGGAGATAAAGACCTGTGGATTTTCATTCTCCCCATCCGTCACTGTGCAGAAGACGCGCCGGGATTCTTTAGCCAAGAAGAATCCGAATGCACCTCGTCCGAACCGGAAACGGAAGGGGAATGAAAGCGAATATAGAAAAACACCGTCACAGCCGAAACTGTGACGGTGTTTTTTCGTCCCATATTGCAAAGAAAGAAGCCCCCAAGTCGGAATACCGGCTCAGGGGCTTTGTTGGCTTTGTTTTATGACGCAGGAACTGTTAATTGCAATTTTAAATTGAGGGCCTGGGTAATCTTGATCAACGTATCCAACTTCGGCCGCGTTTTCATCGTTTCCATACGAACGACAGACGATTGCGGAATCCCGCAGCGTTCAGCTAAGGCGCGTTGGCTGAGCCCTAACTCCTGCCGCCGCCGGATAAGGGAAGCCACAATAGCTGCCGCTTCCTCGATTTCTTCCATATTTCGTCTATCTTGGTCGCTGATATCTTTCACATGACGTTTATAATCATCCCAAGTTTTCATAGCTGTTCCTCCTTCCGGCGTAGATAATCGTCGCGCTCAAAATATTTTTATGATATGATAGCATAGTTGCTATCATACTTCAATAGGGATTGAGCAAGTGATACATCCCATCCGATTTATGAGTAGGAGGAATCGATTTGAAATCCTTGAAAAAATCATGGGGGAAAATCCATTGTCTGGCAGGATTTCGTAACCATCATATAGAAGCTATCCTTTAAGAAAATGATTCTTTTGGAATCACTCAAAATGAATTCCAGCATGGAGTTTTATAACGGCAGAAAAACAATACGCCAAGAGTGACCGTTAAAGAACATCGACAAATAGATAATCAGTCTTTTGACTGCTTGTTTTTTACTACTTTTATAAAAGGTTATTAAAAACCATTTGACAATATAGGTAAATATGTTATACTATGATTAAAGAAAGATAGAAAATACTACAAACGGATATTCATTGAAGGGAGAAGATAATTATGGCAGGTTTCGACAAATCTGTATTCTTTGGTCACGCGACGTATGATGGTATCAATGGCATCACGATGGAATTGTGGCGCGGCGTTTCTAGCCGCATGTGGTTTGAAGCGGCTCGGGGATTTAAGCGCCGGGCGCAGCGGGTTGAGGTCATCGTCCCCAAGGGCCCGAATGATCCGGATATGCTCCTCGATGCGGCTATGGCTTTTTGCCCGAAGGTTTTTCAGGACGTACCGGGCTACACCCGCATGTATGAGTCGTTAGAACCTCGTTCCTATTTGGACTTTGATATGGATGAAGGCGTTCCGGCAGATTGGGCAGCTATCAGAGAGTTGGCCCGGCCGGTATTCCGCCAGTTGACGATTTATGAGGCCGACATCCGTCCCTTGCAGGGAGTCCATCCAGAATATTTGAGCAAGGAGGATGTGCGATGAGGCGAGTCAGGGAATATCGGTATATTGTCAGAGAGATGATGCAGGCTGACCTTGAGCGGCATGACGGCATTGACGAGTTGGCCTTTTTCGCCTCGTCTTATGGCTCCATCAAAGAAAGTCTGCCGATCAGTTGTTGGCCTATTTGGACGAAGGTCCGTGGGATGGCACGGTACGGACCTACTTGAAGGGGATTTTTTCCCGCTACAGTTCCGTTTTATTCGAGGCCGCCGAAAGCCTCAGCGAAGAAGACGTCATGGACATCCTGGCATCACTGCCACTCTATCGGGACCTTTCGTTTACGGAAACACCGGAAGGGGTAACGGCCTTAGCTGGACACCTCTTGCAGTTGCAGGACGGGGACAAGGTGGCCGACCTTTGTTCCGGCTTGGGCGATTTCGCCTTGGCATCGTGTAAAGCCTTTCCCGAGATTACCTGTATGGCGGTAGAGAAAGATAAAAAATCCTATGTCGGCGCCGTCCTGCGCACGTCTTAGCAGACCTTCCGATTACCCATGTTTGCGGCGACGTATTGGAGCCGACGACGATTGCCAGAGGAAAAGAGCCGAATAAAATCTTTTGCCGCGTACCCTCGTGGCCCCGGTATCGGGATTTGGCCGATCAAGTCCGCAATTATCCGGCCCTGAGCTCTTTCTTTTTCGGGGAAAAACGCAGTATTTCCGCTGAATGGGTCTTTGCTGTTGTTGCCGCTATGAGACATGCCCCGTCGGGACGTGCCGTCGTCATGATGCCGGGCAAAGGGCTGTACAATAACATCGACCGGGAAGTCCGCCAGGAATTTCTTCGCCGCGGCTGGATCGAAGGCGTTATTGCGCTTCCGGAACGACTGCTCGGGAATAGCGGCATCGGTTTTTACCTGCTCGTTCTCAGCGAAAACAACGAGAGCGTCCGCATGGTAGACGGGACGAGCTTCTTTAAGGCCGAACGGCGGCAGAACGTCTTGACCGATCAGCATATCGAAAGCATTCTTACTTGTTACGATCAGGATACGGAACAGAGCTGCCGTATTTCGATGACTCAGTTGGCTGCCAATGGCTATGTGCTCGATCCCCAGCGCTATCTGACCAAGACCGATGCCCGTTTGGAAAAGGCCTGGACCGTCGATGACGTCTGCACCGTATCGCGAGGCTTCGTGACCGGAGCCGGTCTCTTGGATGAACTGGTCAGCTCCGAACCGACGGCCTACCGCTATTTGATGGTACAAGACCTTGAAAACGGCCGCATCCGCGCCGATTTGCCGTACTTAAAAGAATTACCTGAGCGGGGAGAGGCCGCCTGCCTGCAAAAAGGGGATATCCTCTTATCGAAAATGGCGCCTTTTAAAACGGCCTTAGCTGATGAATTGCAAGATGAACAGGTGCTGGTAACGGGCAACGTCTACATCCTGCGCGGCTCCGATGCCATTGAACCGGCATACCTCATGCTCTATCTGCAAAGTGCCTTAGGCCAGAGTGAATTGGATTACTGGGCTAAAGGAAGCCATATCAAAAATATCTCCATCGGCGACTTGCGGAAAGTTCGCATTCCTATCCTGTCGAAGGAAAAACAGCAGGACATTGCCCGACAGTATCGAAAATTGGCCCAGGCCATGAAAGAAGCCGAAGCAAAGCTGTTGGCTATCAAACAGGACATGAACAATTTAGTAGATGCATAACGAAATTCCATATCGATAACATGCCAACAGGCTGTAGTGAATCAAAAACGTTTCACTAACGTTTCAGTGCCTCTGTCGAACGCCCCCTTAGTGCTAGATCTTTTGGTCCAGCTTTAAGGGGGCCGTTCACGTGTAGGGGGCTTTTTTTATGGGTGTAAATTCGTTTTATTTTTGTCTAAAAATGATTGATTAATTTTTAGACAAATGCTATACTACGCATAACGTATCGAGAGCGTGTGTCCCTATTAGAAAGGAGTTCCTGTTATGGCCGAAGATAAGGAAATAGAATTCGAACGACGTCAGTTATCCTTGTTCGAAACGGAAGACGGGCAGGTGAAAAGTCCCAATCTGCTGCGCTGTTATAAGAACCGTCTGGTCAGCATTGAAAATATGTCGGTCCATGATTTATTCAACGGGTTCGATGAAATCCGGGTCATCACCTTTTCCTATGATGTCGCCATGATTCACTGGCTTATGAAGAAGTTTAGATATGGAGAAATTCTTCTCGGCGCCGATTTCATGGTCCGGAAAGACACTAGAACGACAGAGAAGGTAGCTGCTATGTTGGCCGGGGCAGACATCGCAGCCGAAAAAATCCGGAAATACAGCGATTTAGTTCAAAAAATGCTGGATGGTAACTTGGTTATTCACAGTTCGATAAACATATTGGACCACCGAAAATTGTATCTCCTTCACAGCGATGATGGACGGACCCGGGTCATCACGACATCGGCTAATATGACCCGAAGGGCCTGGTCTGCCGATCAAATGGAAAAACGTTGCCTTTTATGATGAATCCGATGCTATGCAGCTTACATTCAAGAGTTTCACACGGCCTGGAAGATGTCGGCTGACATTCCCTATAAGGTGGTTGCCGCCGAAGAGACCGACAGCCTAAAGACGCCAATGCGATATTAAAGAAGGTCGTGGAAACGAATAAGGCCATCATCCTGCAAACGCCGGCAGAAGATGAGCAGACGGTCATCACCAACTATCAATACGTCATGGATGCCGATAAGGCAGAGAAAAATACCTCGAACTGTTGAAGGATACAGGTATCCGAACAACAAAAGACGGCGTGATTAAGCTCAATCCCAAAATCGTCGAAAAAATAGAGGTCAATGCGAAAAAAGCAGGGATACGACAAATCAGACTCAAGCAGGTTGTCGAGCCATATCCTGAAATCACCTTTGATTATCAAAATTTGTCCATGAATCTTTCCGGGGAACCGATGAATCTGAATCCGCCGGAAGAAGACGTCAAAGCCGACATCAAGCATCTGTTATCGATTTTTGAGAAATATAATTCCTTCGTCGGGACGGATCCGGAAAAGCAACAAGACATCTACTATAAGCTGTTAAATGCCATGTTTGCCTCGCCTTTTTTTGCTCGCCTTCGCTGCGAAGCTGAGTTACTCGAAAACGCAGCGAGCAGCTTCCCCTTGTATCTTCTGATTCATCGCGTCATGCCAGTACGGGGAAAACCTTTTTTATAAAAGCCATCTTGAAATTGATGACGGGAAAGAAACATTTAAGAACACTAGCTGCCAGATCCTGCTCGAGTAAAACTGCCGTCGCCTTGCAGGTAGAAGGGAAGGGCGTCCCCTTTTTTATCGATGAAGTCAATAATGCCTACTTGTCACACATGAAATCAGCTATCAAGGATACTGAGGATATCTGTGAAAGGCTACAACTGGATACGACACCGATGCTGATTTTTGCGTCCAATGATGTGACCAATCCGGATATGCCGCTTCGTAAACGGATGATTTTTCTCGCTCCGAAAGGAACGATTCCATCTGATGTCGATCAAACGGCCTGGCTTTCTGCCGGCAACCGGTTGATTTCAAGATTAGGAACGGGGTTGTATTGTGAATATATCCGACGCATGCTTCCCAAAGTACGGAATCTGATCGATCAAATACAAGAAGAGCTAAAAGCCGATGTTTCCCATGACTGGTATCCGGACATCATGCCTCTTTCTTCAGAAACCTTGATGGAAATCGTGAAGGATTTCGGTTTTGATCAACCATCTTACTTCAGAATGCTCAATTGGAGCGATGATTTTTCTGAAAACGCTCGCCATATCGCAGCCGACACTTTCCGGGAAATCAGAGAACTGTACGCTTCTAACAAAAGAGTATTCACAATTGACAAAAACACAGTTACAATAGAAACAGGTACAGACACAGCGAGTAAGCGCCGGATTGATTCCTGGGCAGCGGTACTGCCTCGAGAGGTCATAAAAGAAGAGCCCATGTGGATAAAAACGGGCTGGATCATCGTATTTAATAGAGCTGAACTGGAAAAACGAAGCGGTATCCGATTTAAGGACCCGTGGTACCGGAAATTTTTTTAAAATGAATCGAGGTGATGGTCATGCGGCGGCTGTATTTATACAAAAAATTCACCGAAGACGGCAAGGTGTCCGGGATGCGGCAGCCGATATCATTCGGCCGGATGATGATGTCTTCGTCGTAACGGAACATGACCGGAAACACGAAGAACTAGATAAAACCATCGAAATGGGCCGTGCTCATGATATCCTCTTTGTCGAAGGAATCGACGACCTGGGACAGACGGCTGAAGGCACCCTCAAACGGCTTCGGACCATCATGGAAAAGGGAATCCGCCTCGTTGCTTGTGATCTGAAAATGACCTATGAACATGGGCTGGAATTGAACCAAGCCATTGTCGGAACAATCATTGAAATGCTTGAAAAAACGGTAAAAACGGACAATCAAGTCTTATTTCGTCCGCGAAATGCCGGACGGCCCAGTATCGATTTTCCCGACGGCTGGGATGAAAAATACAAGGCCTGGAAAGACGGCAGCCTTTCCTCTAAAGCCTTCATGGAATGGTCGGGAATGAAAAAGGCGACCTTCTATAACAAGGTGACGGAATACAGCGAACTCTTAGACGAAGAAGAACGGTACCGGAACAGTATCAAACAAGCCGTCGGACATCAATAAAGGGGCTCGAAAGCCGCAGGCGTCGAAGAAAGAACCTCTCCCGTTTATATTAATTTCACATCGTATCGAAGAAGTCTTTTTCAGTAAGGAGCAGGAATTTACGAAAGATTTGTCGAAATGATTAGGTATGTGAGGTGATACTCTATGAGTGAATTGACATTTGTATGCTATTCTCGTTGCTCTACCTGCAAAAAAGCGGAAAAATGGCTCGAAGCCAACGACATCGCCGTAACCGTACGCGATATCAAGGGTGACAACCCGACAGCCGAAGAACTTCGCGCATGGCACGAAAAGAGCGGATTGCCCCTCAAACGATTCTTCAATACCAGCGGGCTAAAGTATAAGGAATTAGGGCTCAAGGATAAACTGGCCTCCATGAGTGAAGACGAACAGTATGACCTTCTGGCCACAGACGGCATGCTGGTCAAACGCCCCTTGCTGGTCGGTGACGATACGGTATTGGTAGGATTCAAGGAAAAAGAATGGCAAGATAAGTTGTAATAAAAAGTGAGCCTCCTTGATGCGAGGCTCATTTTCGCATGTCCGTATCGATGGTGGAGCTTTGTGCAAATGCTCGATGATGAAAAATTGATAAAGGAAGGCACTTATCCGGACGGCATGGAAACGGCCATGAGCTGAAAGTTTAGCGCTCTTCCCAAAGTGTTGATGTCTTAAGAATTTGAGAAAAGCAGCCTACGACAACGCGGTATCGTTGAAAGGAGAACGCGAAGCAGCTCGTTTGTGGCCTGTGATGTTAGAATGTTATAGAAAGTTCATGAGGTGATCGAATGTTAGGCGCAATCATTGGAGATATTATCGGTTCACGGTTTGAATGGCATAACATTAAGACCAAGGAATTTGAATTATTCAGCTATAAGTCCCGGCCGACCGACGACAGTATCATGACCTTGGCCTTGGCCAAAGCCATCTTAGACAGTAAGGACGATTATAGTGATTTGGGCGACCTTGCCGTAGATTCCATGCAAAGCCTGGGACGGAAATATCCGAACTGCGGCTATGGCGGCCGCTTTAAACACTGGGTATTCGCCGTCGATCCCAAACCCTACCAAAGCTTGGGAAACGGCTCTGCATGCGTGTCAGCCCGGCAGGATATGCGGCCAAAGATTTGGCAGAAGCCAAATTACTGTCCCAGAAAATCACTGAAGTCACCCATGACCATCCCGAAGGACTAAAAGGGGCCGAAGCCGTCGTCGTTGCCATCTATATGGCCAAAAATGGATGCAGCCGACAAGAAATCAAAGACCTCATCGATCAAAACTACTATCCCATGGATTTCACCTTAGAGGCTATTCGCCCGACCTACAAATTCGATGCCACCTGCCAGGGAACCGTACCTCAAGCCCTAATGGCCTTCTTCGAATCGACAAGCTTTGAAGACGCATCCGTAACGCCATCTCCATCGGCGGCGACAGCGACACCTTAGCTGCCATCTGCGGAAGCGTAGCCGAGGCCTATTATGGCATTCCTGAAAAACTGAGAAAACAGACCCTGATGTTTTTAGATGAAAGACTTTTGAAAATCCTGCTCGATTTTGAAAAGAAATATCCGCCGATTAGGGAGAAATAGCCCAATGATGTAAGACCCGGCAGCGCGTAATGCTTAAAGAACGTCAGATGTTATTTTGAGAGAAATTGTCGCACTATTGTCGAATTTACTGTATAAAAATTATAGATGCAACTAAGCTCCTAAAGGTGATGCCATAAGATAATCAGTACTAGCACTTTATTATGTATTAGCCCTAAAAGAAAGAGACGAACAAGAGTCCGTCTCTCTTTTAGGCCTTTATTTTTCTTTTCTTCGTTTTAATTCTGCCGCAGCCGCAACCCTATCGTAAGATTTAAGGTTTTATCCTTAACTCTTCCCCAAAGTTCTGAATCATCATATCCGCGAGCTTTTTCCAGTGATTTCCCACTCTCATCTAATGCATGGTCAACAACATGGCCAACAACAGATGCTGCAAGTCCGACGACTCCAAGAGCAACTATCCCAATACCTTTTAATAATCCCATTGTAATCCTCCTTTATCATTTAAATTAATAAAACAATCGTAATTAGTAAAGTAGATACGAATTTGATTATATTAAGATTTTATTATAATTGCTATGGTTATAAAGTTATTAAATATGCTATTATATTAACTTTATTTATATTATGACATAAATTGTATGATTTGAAAAGATAAACTATTAGATTGAGTACTAGGAAGGAGGAAAGTTGTTTGTGTAATTAAGTATATTAAGCAAAAAAGCTTTTAACAAATACTTGCAAATGTAGAAGGAACAGGATCGAGCGGCGATGAAAAGGCACGAATGCACGGACCTTCTAAAAAAAGCTATAGCAACGGAATGAACTCGAGATGCAGTGCAGGAAAATGATTCAGGAAAAATTGAACCAGACACTTCTCATTAGAAATGCTGTGATTTCTCCCCTTTTGGAAATGGAAAAATATCGTGTGGCATCATAATGATAAGAGATATTTCCCCTGTATATTATCCGACAATATTACCAATATAGAAGCGCAAAAATCGATAAATGCGATGAGCAGGACTTCAATTTATTGAGGTCCTGCTTTTTGTTAGCAGGAATTTTCTCTTTTGTGTCGAAATCGTAATATATAATATGCTTTTTTATGTGTTAAAAACGGCGGCGATAATCTTTGGGTAAAAAGCGGTCAACCGGGTTCAAACAAGAAACTCGGTGAGGCTCAAAGAAGTACATGGATATGAAACATCTCTACGGATTTGCTGTGGATAATCTTTCTTGACTGATTTTACTTACGGCGAGATTCAGGTATTTGCGAAAAATATTTGACAGTAACAATTATTTCAAGTACATTATGTTATTTGTGAGAGAAGAATTGTATTAAATAGGGGGAATATAAATGGTGTCATGGAACTTCCCTAGTAATGCTGGAGACAGGTTAGAGGTGTCGAAGATTCAGGAATTGCAACTTTTAACGGCAATGAGCTAAAGGCGTTGGCGCGGGAAACGTGTCAGAATTCGTTAGATGCTAAGGCAGTAGGACAGGCATGTGTACGAGTAGAGTTTTGTCGATACATTATTGATTACACTGATGTCCCAGGGCATGAACAATACAAGCAGATTTTAAATCGAGCCAATGATTTTTGGAAAGATAATGCGAATGTCCAGCCTTTTTTTGATAAGGCAATAAGATCTTTTAAGCATAAGTTTTATGTACTGAGAGTTAGTGATTATTATACAACAGGCCTCAGTCAGCCGTATAACGCAAAATCTTTTGGCGGTTGGAATGCATTGACCAAAATTGATGGTGGCGCAACTAAAAGTGGAGATGCAGGCGGAAGTTATGGTATTGGCAAAATGCACCATTTTCAAATTCCACTTTGCGGCTTGTTTTTTATCGGACTTTGAATGAAGATAACGAAATAGCAGCACAGGGAATGTCCCGGTTGGTGTCATTTTTAGATTTAAATGACTCGACTGTTACGACAACCGGTGTAGGTTACTATGGTAATCCGGAAAATAATATGCCTGTACCCCAAATTCCAGAATTAGATAAGTTGAATGAACGCAGTCAAATGGGGACCGATGTTTTCATCTATGGATTTAATGATGCTCAAGAAACTTGGGAAAGGCAGATGTTTGTCGAAATTTTAGATAATTTTCTGATTGCTATTTATAAGGGAAAGTTAGAAGTTTCGATTCAAAATGAAACATTAAATAAGGATACTTTAAAAAAATATATTGAAAAGTACAAGCAAGATGTATTACATGCATATGATGATTATTGTGCCCTTATCGATAAAAAGGCGAAAGAGTTTAATTTACCATTTCGAGCACTGGGAATATTCCACTTAAAGCTGCTTGTCGATTCGGAACGTAAACTGAATCGGAAAATATTGGTGGTCCGTAATTCTGGTATGACTTTGTTCCAAATGGATCATTTGCCTAATGGCATCTTTTTTACAGGAGTTTTAGAACTAGAAGGGCAGAAATTGAATGAATATTTTCGGCAAATGGAGTCACCTACACATGATGGTTGGGACCCAGGCCGTCATTCTAATGCACAGGAAGCAGCCGATTCGATAAAAGAAATAAAGAGATGGGTACGTAACAGAATCCTTGAAAATAATAAAGTTGAAGAGACGGAACAGACTGATGTCAAGGGATTAGGAGACAATTTAAGTGCTGAGAATGACGGTAATGAACATGGAGATAGGGAAAGCCTTACCGATAATATCGATAAATTCACTATTTCTGAAAAAAAACCGAAATCATTCCATGGAACCCTGATCATTTCTCAAGACGTTAAGGATCAAACAAGTTCAAAAAGGCGACGTGCAAAACAGAAGGACAATAGTGGAAAACCCGATACGCCGGGAGTTATTACAGATAATTCAAATGATAATCCGGCTACTAGAACTCGTAAGGGAAGGAATTCTTCAGGAAATGGTAAAAGCCATACCGGTACAGTGAATCCTGAAGGACATGATTTAGTCAATACACCAAATAGTGGGACAGGGATTGGCTTAGATACGAAAGACTCGTTTGAAGGGACACCTAAGCCTAAAAAAGAAGAGGTAGTCCCCTTATCTTCAGTACGTCTAATTCGTAGAGATGATGACCAGTACAAGCTTATTTTTCGTTCACCGAAAAATGTAAAAAATGGGATGATAACTATTCAAGCTGTCGGTGAAAATGGCAAAAAAGCATCGCTTATCATTGATGCTGCCAGAGAAATCACCAATTGCAGCGGGACAAGAGCAGATAGTGGCCGAATTTCTTTTTGCCAAAATAAAGAAAGATGCAAAAGCACAGGTAGCGATTACATTGAGAGATGCCAGAGAATATACTATGGAGGTGATCGTTTATGAATATAAATAATCGATTATTTTCCTATCCTGTTCTCACAAGTGACGGTATTGGCGGTGATTATAAATCTGCTGTATTTGATGTAACGTCTTCCTACAAAAGGAATATGGAAGGGCTGTCTCTTAGTTATCATATCAATTTGGATTGTCCGGAATTGGCAAAATTAGTGTACGATGGGATGGCTGAGTTTGTGATTCATGTAGAGTGTACAGAAACTTCTTATCGTCGGATTTATACTGTCCGAGTTCAGGATGTGAACATTTCACTTCCTTATACAGTTATTAGGGGAAACATCGATCAATTGGCTATGATTGTAGTAAAGCAGCCGCTTACAGATTTTATTTGTTCGGACTGGAGCGAAGATTTTGATGGTATTTCCTTTAATTTCGAACGGGGAACGATTCTGGCCTACCAAATTTAGCGACTATCTGTATTGAAAAAAAATTAGAAGAATTTAAAGACGCATCATCCATTTTTATTGTATGTAAAGCGGGAAAAGATGACCTGATGGATGTTGTACTGGACGAAGATAAAATTGTGGTAAAGTTGAGCGAAAAAGACTATCAAACCTTTGTTACCTATGGTACTAGGATAGATTTACAGTCTATTTTCCATACCATGATAATTTTCCCAGCTTTAGTGTATGCGCTGGAAGAGTTAAGTATAGACGGAGCAAGTGAAAGATATCAAGATAGATTATGGTACCGAGTCATTTCAAACGCTTATCAGCAAGTCGGCAAATCATTAGAAAGAGAGCTGGCTGATAGAAGTAAAAGCCCGGTACAGTTGGCCCAGGAACTCATGGAATTGCCGGTCACCAAGGCATTTACCCAATTTCATGAACTTTGCAATGGAGGTGATGCAGATTGAAATTGTACATTATGAAGAAAGATATGTTAATGGAACTGAAGCAACGGCTCCCGAATGTCTATATGTTGTATTATACGGAAAAAGATGGTTCCTGGGTAGAAAAGCAATTTCAAGAAAACCCTTATAATTTTTTTATGGAGATTCCCGAGTTTCAATTAGCCAATTTGTATGCAGGATGGAAAAAGGGAAAATCGATTTAAAAAATTGTAAAGTCATTTATAAAAACCTTAGTTTTCTTTCCCCATCCCAGGCAAGTGATGAACGCTTTTGGGCAGCCCTGACGCATAAAACCTTTTATAACTATATGCGTGAGCGGTGGGGATATGCCACTGGAATAACGATACCTAGTCAAAGGGATGGAGTCAGTGAAATCAAAAGCCGCTTTTTCTTTACAGGTAATGGTAAAAACGGCTATTTCCGTAATACTTTTGCTAAATGCTGGTGGATTGGCAAATTACTATATGACTCCAATAAAAACAACTTTGAAATGCTAGATACTATTGGGAGTAATGATTTTAACTCTAAAGTAAATGAAATTTTTCATAATTACACTTTTTCTTCTAATCCAACCATATTAAATGGGATTGTTGAATGTTTTGAGTATTTCAATAGTCGAAATAAAAAGATCAATGTAAAAAATCAATTACGCCCAACCATGCAAAAACTTAATGCTATAGGCGGCGGACTGATACTGGATTGCTTATCATCTGAAGAAATCAGAGATATCATGATAGATAATATTACATCCATTATGGAGGGCAGACACGATACGCTTATTTCCGGTGACGATGTATCTGAAGATGAAAACGAATATGAAGAAACTTCGGAAGAAGACACTAAATTAGAAAATACTGAATTAGAAAATAATACAGACAGAATAAACATCGGTGATGTAGTCACTATTATATCTAAAGATAGAGAAGATTCTCAAATCGTCTATATGAGATACCATAAAGGAAAACTATCGATTTTAGGTGAATTGATATTGAATAAGACGAAAAATGATACTGTTGATTTTAAAGGCAGGACATACGATATTGCAACTATAGAAAAATCTAAGTGCACGGCAACTACAGCTAGAATATAAATAGTACGCAGATATTGATAGGGCTAATGAAGGTCACGTTATCCTATAAATAGAGCCTCCTTTATTAGGCTTGTATATAGATGATATGTAATCATTGAGGTGATCGGATGAAAATTATTAGCCACAAGGACGCAAGAAAGGACTTCTTTAAGATTGCCAAGGAAGTCAATGAAAGGAGCATTCCGGTTATGGCTGTTGGTCAGGATTCCACTGATGACGTCGTTATTTTAGGCTTGGCCGATTATAATTCTTTACTGGAAACTTTGCATGTATACGGCGTTCCGGGAATGGCAGAAAAGTTACACCGTGCTGAAAAAGAGAGAGGGATACCGTTCTCTTCCTTAGCGGATATTTCGGATGTATAAAAAAGAGAATATATCTGCCCCTGCTGGGGTATGTATTTTGGAGCTTGAATCGACCTCTTGACGTTGGACTTACTAATCTGACGTTGGGAGGTCTTTTTAGGCTCTTTCCAGTTTCTTTTCCATGCGGTAGAATGGTACTTAGACACCGAGACGGATGATGCGGATTTCGTCTGGGATACTTTAGGGTGAAAGGATGGCGATAGCTATGGCCGAGGGGCATTTGACGGATGGCGGTATCAAAAATACGCCTATCAGGAGATAGAAGAGATATATAAGGAGTTAGGGACGTCGCCGGAAGGGCTCGATGTTCATCGTGTCGATGCGATGCGGGAAACGTACGGCGCCAATTTTTTTGAACAGCGAAAGAGGGATACGCTGATACGCTGTCTGCGTCGGGCTTTTATCAATCCCTTCACGGTGATACTCTTTGTTCTGGGCGTCATTTCGCTGGTGACGGATGTTGTCCTGGCCTCGAATTTTACGCGCAATGAGACGACGGCCGTTATTATTTTTTCTATGATTCTGATCAGCGGCATCATCCGGTTGATTCAGGAGGTACGCGCTAAAAATGCCGCCCAACAGTTGAACCGGTTGATTCATGAGAGTATCACGGTAAGGCGGGATGGGAAGTTAAAAGAGATTCCGGCAGAAGAACTGGTCGTCGGAGACATTGTGCTGCTCTCGGCCGGGGATCGTGTTCCGGCCGATATCCGGCTGACGGCGGCTCATGACCTCTTTGTGTCTCAGGCGTCGATTACGGGAGAAAGCGCCATTCGGGAGAAAACCTGCGGCGTCCTGTCCTCGGACCGTCCAGAATCAACGGTTCAGCTGGAAAATCTGCCTTTATGGCAACGACCGTCATCAGCGGTAAGGGGGAAGGCCTTGTACTGGCCGTCGGTAAGGATACTGTTTATGGCAGTTTTGCCAAAGAAGATGCGGATGATAAGCAGTCCTTTCACCAAGGGGCCAATTCCATTGCCTGGGTGCTGCTGCGCTTTACGGCGGTACTGGTGCCGATTGTCTTTATCCTGCTGTGGGTGACCGGCGGCCGATGGTTGGAATCCCTGGCTTTTGCCTTGTCGGTCGCAGTCGGTTTGATGCCGGAAATGCTGCCCATGGTGATGGCCGCCTGCCTGGCTAAGGGCAGCATCAGCATGAGCCGCAAGCAGACGATCATCAAAGACATCAATGCCATGCAGGGCTTTGGCAGCATGGACGTCCTCTGTATGGATAAGACGGGGACCCTTACCAATGAGAGTATCCTCTTGGAATATTATATGGATGTCCTGGGCAATGAAAGCGAGACGGTCCTGGACCTGGCTTTTTTGAACAGCGTCCATCATGCCGGCGTCGGCAATCCCATTGATAACGCCATCTTGGCGTGCCAGTCCATGCCGGGGCGGGAACGGCATTTTGCCGAACTGCGTACCCGGTATCAGAAACAAGATGAAATTCCCTTTGACTACGCCCGTAAGTTCATTAGCACGTTGGTCACCGATCAAAACGGGGAGAGTCAGCTCATTGTAAAGGGCGATATCACCCAGGTCGTGTCCCGGTGCCGTCAGGTAGCGTTCAAGCAGGATATCCTGCCCATCGAAACAGACAGACTTGAAAAGCGTCTCCTCCGTCGTAAGACGAGATGCTCGAAGATGGGATGAAGGTCATTGCCGTGGCCCGAAAACCGATGGCGGGAAAATCGCAGATTCTTCGTTCCGATGAGGACGACATGATTCTGATGGGCTATCTGGCCTTTTTTGATGCCCCGAAGAAAACGGCAAAGACGTCGGTAGCGGCCCTGCGGAAACTGAAGGTAGCTCCCAAGGTCTTGACGGGAGATCAGGCTAAAGTGGCCGTTTCTATCTGCCGCAGAGTCGGCATCGTCCCTGAAAAGATGCTGACCGGCACCGACATAGATGCCATGAGTGACAGCACTCTTCGCGAGGCCGTTGAAACGACGAATGTCTTTGCCGCTCTGACTCCGGGGCAAAAAGCCCGCCTCGTTTCCGCCATGAGGCAAAATGGCCATACGGTCGGATTTTTAGGCGATGGCATCAATGACATCCCGGCCCTGTGCGAGGCCAATGTCGGCATATCGGTCGATACGGCCGTCGACGCCGCCAAAGATGCGGCCGATGTGGTCTTGCTGCAAAAGGATCTCGGCGTCTTGGAACAGGGCATCCTGGAAGGCCGGAAGACCTTTACCAACATGCTCAAATACATTAAGATTACGGCCAGCTCGAATTTTGGCAATATCTTTTCCATCGTCTGTGCCAGCGCCTTTCTCCCGTTTTTACCGATGACGGCCCTGCAGATTTTATTGCTGAATCTGCTCTATGACAGCTTATGTATCGTGTTGCCCTGGGATAAGCTGGATGAGGAAGAAACCCTGGCTCCCCGGGATTGGTCCGGGAAGACACTGGGGCGGTTCATGCTTTCTTTTGGACCCATCAGCTCCCTGTTTGACATCGCGACCTTCCTGTTCTTATACTATGTGTTGTGCCCGGCTTTCTTCGGGGGAGCGACGTATCTGAACCTTACCGACCCGGTCATGAAGGGGAAATATGTGGCCCTGTTTCAGACCGGATGGTTCCTGGAATCCATGTGGACCCAGGTATTGATCCTCCATTTTCTGCGGACCCGAAAGATACCCTTTATCCAGAGCAGTCCCTCAGTTCCGGTCATGACCGTCACCCTGTTAGGCATCGTTCTTTTTACGGTCATCACCTTCACGCCGGCCGCCGGCATTTTCGGGCTTACCCGTTTGCCGCTGTGGTACTTCCTATTCCTATTCGTCGTCGTCCTCTTGTATATGCTCCTGACTACGGTCGTCAAAACCTTTTATCAGAAGAAATATCATGAGCTCATTTGAAAGGAGGCTGCATCGTGAAAAAAGACATTGACTTTATTTACATGGATGCCGTCCTTCAGGAGTGGCTCATGGAAAAATTGATAAAAGATTCGCCCAAGAGTGACGGCGCCAAAGAATTGCTGTCCGGCATCTATGACCTGCGAAACGGCACGATCACCTCCTTGATGCTCAGTACCGAAAAAAACGCAGACCGGGTTATGGCCGCCGTGACGGATGAAATCCGCATTGGGGAGCTGACCATCAATGCGAAAAGCCGAAAGGTGGCAAGGCTTGGCGAAGAAATTTCCCTGACGCCAAGGAGTTCGACATCTTATATTTCCTGGCAGAAAACAGGGGACAGGTATTTACGAAAGAACAGATTTATAAGGCCGTGTGGTCGGAAAATTATTTGCTGGACAACAGCAATATCATGGCCTTTATCCGAAAGCTGCGAAAGAAAATCGAGCCCGATCCGGACGAACCGAAATACATCCTGACTATCTGGGGGATTGGCTATAAATTTAATGATGAACTATAACCGAGGCGGGCCCATGACGCTCGCCTTAATTCTTGCCAAATCGCAAGGAAATCGCAAGGTTTTCGCCATGGGAGTCACCTTGCGATTGTTGTATTATTAAGCCTGTGCCTGTTGCAAGGTATTGTTCCGCGGCTTCAGCCGGTATACATCTCAAAACATGTATGAAGAGAATAAAGCCCAAAGACAATTTTGAGAGCGGCATTGGACCGCTTTGCCATGATTATCAAAAAGAATTATAAAAGAAGGAGGTATTAAAGTGGAGAGTAAATCGAATCCCGATAATGCCGCACAAAAGACTGCAATGCACGTTTCCAGTATCAGTATCATTGTAAATCTCCTTTTGTCTTTATTTAAATTGATTGCCGGAATCATCGCAAGATCTGACGCCATGATCTCCGATGCAGTTCATTCAGCGTCCGATGTG
>ENA-OQBJ01000082-OQBJ01000082.1-human-gut-metagenome-genome-assembly--contig:-NODE-82-length-45691-cov-2.659249_pt1 | contig 45691 bp, 45 predicted proteins | sample MGYA00242743_ERZ504545 | MGnify/ENA primary metagenome ERZ504545 (study PRJEB26092, sample SAMD00036252) | human gut metagenome | host: Homo sapiens | study: EMG produced TPA metagenomics assembly of... | reverse complement strand
TGCGGCTGCTTCTGCTGCTGCCTGTCTTGCTGCTTCTGCCTGGCGGGCTGCCTCGGCTGCTTCTGCTGCCTGACGGGCCTCTTCGGCTTTTCTTGCTGCCTCTTCGGCTGCAATCTCCTCCTGGATCTGCTGGATCTTTGCGTTCTGCTCTGCCAGTACTGCGTTGTACTGTGCAGCCATGTCGTTCAGGTCTGCGATCTGGTTTTCGTAGTCATCGGAAACGGCTTTTTTCTGCTCAAGCATTGCCTCAAGGGACTGCTGCTGTGCTTCCTGCTCTGCCTCACTAGCTTCGAGATCTGCTTTTCATCTGCAAGCTGATTGCTGTAGTCTGTTACCTGCTGTACAAGATCCATGTACTCCTGCAGGCACTCTCTGTCGTATTTGTATAATTTCTGGGTGTACTCAGCCTGGTTGAGAATGCTGCTTAAATCTTTTCCCTCCAGAAGAAGTGCTGCCCAGCCGTTGTCTCCGCCGCTCTCATAGAGGAACTGGATTCGTTTTTTCATCAGCTCGTACTGCTCGTCCTCTTCAGCCTGGGACTGTGCCAGTTTTTCCTGTGTTGTTTCAATTTCTGTCTGTTTCTCTGCAATTTCATTTTTCAGATTTTCCACGGATGCCATGGTTACGACAAGCTGTGCGTCCAGGTCATCAATCTCGCCGGTAATCTGATTCTTTTTGGTTTCCAGATCGTCGATTTCTGCTTTTGCGTTGTCAAGCTGTGCGCTGGTCTCTGCCTGTGCTGCCTGCTGCTGCTGTAACTGCTCCTGTTTCGAGGCGCTTACTGTCATTACCTGAGCTGCACTTACGATCACTGCTAAACTTAAGGCAAGAAATTTTTTTTCTCATTCTTTCACTCCCAAATTGATTCGTTGTATGTAGGTTTCTTTGTTTCAGGTTTCCCTGTTTCTTAGAAATTCAATTATTCTGTAACAATTTTGAAATATTTTTCCCAATTCTTTTACATAATATCACAATTCACAAATGGATGCAAGGAAAAATATCCCGACTTTTTGTAAACAATTCGTGAACAGTAACGATACATGTTATTTTACCTTCTGTACACTCACACAACTCAATTTGTATTGATCCGGCGAGGAAAGCGCATCGCCGTCAGGGATTGAAAAGTCCTCTGCGGAGAATTTCGCACAGAGTGCCCGGTACTGATCCTCTGTAAAGTACGGCACCGCATCCTGATTCCATTCCAGACTGATTTCCTGATCGGTCACGCCGCGCGTTACAATTTTCCCGCCTTCAAAATCCTTTTGTTTCATTTCTTTTAACGCATTGTAAACTGCAGTTCCATAATCCAGACGTACTTTCAACACGGCATTGGCGTACTCCTCCACGCCGCCGTTTGCGATCAGTGCTCCGCCTGCCGCAGATGCTGCTGCGCCAAGTACATTCTGATACGATGCACCGTCCGAGAAGAGAATCTGTCCGCCCTCACCATACCAGCTTTTGATTTTTTCCAAATACGACGGTGATACGCTGCTGCTTTTCCGATACGTATAATCCAGCGTGATGCTGTTTTCTCCAAGTCCCAGATCCGCAGCGGCCGCCTCTGCACCGAGTGCATAACCTGTCCCGTACTTTGTTCCGTTCTCTTCGTTTTTCTGTCCGATATAGCCAGGTGCGTGTAGCCGGCCTGTACTGCCGCATATCCTGCCAGGTAGCCGGCCTCTGATACATCAATTTCCAGGCTTTCTGTATTTCCGCGGAGACGGCTGCGGCCGCTCTCACTGACCGGTTCTGCCTCCAGCAGCAGAAAACGGACATCCTTCCAGTCGCGCTGTGCATCGTAAACGGCGCGGCTCATGCTCGTTCCGGCACAGACGATAACGGATGCTCCTTCTGCGCCGCCTCTTTGATGGTGTTTTCATAGTCCTCTGTTGTCCGTCCTGCCGGAACACTTGCTTCATATTTCAGACCGCTCTCGTCTCCATACTGCGCAAGACCGTTCCATGCTGACTGATACACGGCATCGGAAGCTACCTCACTGCCGTCGGTTACCAGCACCAGATCCACTGGTTCCGTCTTTTCTTTTCCGCAGCCGCCCAGCAGCAGCAACGACACTGCGCCAAGACAGAGCGCCCATTTCCAGCTCTTTCGCATGTTTACTCCCCTTGTATTTTTATTTTCCAGATTTTTTCTTTTGTATTTCTGATCTGCGTCTTTCACGCACCTTCTAGTATAGACAATTCCAGCGCAAAAAGAAAGAGAGAATACACGAACTACAAAGTTTTTTTGTATTCTCTCTTATTTTTTATAGAAGATATTTTACTGGAACAGATCGTTCAGGATTTCTGCCGGTTTCTTCCTGCGGTAGCCTTCACTGTCACTTAAGATACTGCTGCTCCAGGTGAAATGATTCACACCGGTCAGATAGGACCGGTCAAGAACTTTTACACCATACCGCTCATACGCAACCGGATAATACATTTTCATGTATTCATTTGCCAGCTCAATAGCTTCACTGTTAATGCTTCCTGTTGAAGAAACGGTTCCGCCAAGCTGAATATACGGCGGTGTCGCATGAATGACAACCACGCTGCCGTCCGAGCACTGGCCAATGACAATCCAGACATGACCGCTCTTGCTGACCACATCACCCGGCGTAAATTTCTGGGACGTATCGCCTGTCACGCAGGTTCCCCAGCCTTTTCTTGCAAAGTAGGCCGGCATTCCAGTGGAGGTTGTCGTTGCATACTCTTTCGTCACCTGATGTGCGGTCCATCCGACATAGCCGGAACAGTCAAGACCTTTTCCGTACTCATACAGATGATCGGAATAGTTGTAGGTGGAATTCTGTGTATTGAAGAATTGTTTCCACTGCGCATTGACGCCGTAACTCTCTGCCTCTGCGTCTGTGTGGCCGCCTCCCCAGATATACAGGGTGTTTCCAAGCGGAAGCAGTGCATTTTTCAGAAAGTTCCGTACGGTGCGGACACCGATCTGCGCGGACGGTTCAAATCCGTCCGGACTCTGTACCAGCTTGCCGTCCTCATCGAACACATACGTTTTTCCGTCGATCACCTGTTTTCCGGTTATCATGCCGCCCCAGTTTCGGAAATAGTATGTATTTCCGCCAATCGACTGCCAGCCGATTGCCATTTTCGAGTCAGATCCAAGGTAATAGAGGTTATTATCATAGGTAATAAACGCATTCTTGTACATGCCGCCCCAGCTTCTCGGATAATAATAGTTATAATCCCAGTATACCCAGCCGCTTGTCGCCATAACGCCGTTTTTGTCTACATAATAATAGTTTCCGTCGTACTGAAACAGCTCGTCATCTCTTCTGGTTCCATTGGCGTTGATCCAGTAATACGTTCCGTCCAGAAGCAGCCAGCCCGTATGGCTTGTGCCGTCCTCATCGAAATAATATGTTTTTCCGCCGTTCTGCACCCAGCCGGTGGCAAATGTTCCATCTGAATTGGCATAGTATGTTTTACCGCCGATGGTAAATGTCTGATCATGGTACAGACCGCCCCAGCTCTGGAATGCGTATTTTGTTCCGCCGATGGTATGAATTCCGGTGTACATGCCGCCCCAGCTTCGGAAATAGTAGCGGTTTTTGTCGTAGGTGATCCATTCAGACGATGCCATCGTACCGTCTTCTTTCATCCAGTACCAGTTGTTGTCATATTTCACCCAGCCGGTCTGAAGCGACGTATCCTTGTTGATCCAGTAATACGTTCCGTTGGTCAGATACCAGCCCTCTTTTGTAATCTGCTCGCCGTCTTCCAGAAAATAGTATTTCTTTCCATTGATATCGCAGACACCTGTATAGAAGGTTCCGTCATCTTTTGCCCAGTATTTCTTTCCCTGCCAGGTAAAAGATTCGTTATGGTAAACGCCGCCCCAGCTGTGGAAATAATATCTTGTTCCGTCAACCTCTTTCATTCCGGTGTACATCACACCGTCACCGTCGAAATAATATCGGTTGTTGTCATACGTGATCCATTCAGATGCAGCACGTGTGCCGTCCGCTTTCAGCCAGTACCATTTGCCTTCCAGCTTCAGCCAGCCGGTCTGAACAGAACCATCCTGATTGATCCAGTAAGTCTGATCTCCCAGCTGAACCCAGCCAGTCTGGCTGGCATGATAGATCGATCCGTCATTCTGCGCTATGTAGGTTTTTCCTTTTACGGTAAAGAAGGTGTTTCGATATACACCACCCCAGCTCCTGAAATAATACTCGTTTCCTCCGATGCTCTGGAAACCGTTTTTATAAATGCCGCCCCAGCTCTGGAAGTAATACAGATTGTTGTTGATTTCTTTCCAGCCGGATGCCATCATGACACCATTATCATCAAACCAGTACCAGTTATCATCGTACAGCAGCCAGCCGGTCTGCAGGACGCCGTCTTCTCTTACCCAATAATATGATGTGCCTTTTTTCAGCCAGCCTTTTTGTGTGATCTGCGCTCCCGTAGTATCATCAAATGCGCAGAGATCACCATGTCCATTCATTGTTCTGACTATTCCACGGGCAACGATACCATTTTCCTGTACATAGTACATTTTTCCGCTGATGCTGAGATACACATTTTTCTGAATGCCGCCCCAGCTCTGGAAATAATAGAGGTTTCCATCTACTTCCTGAAAACCATTTTTATAGATTGCTCCGTCTCCCTTGGCATAATAAAAATTATTATCGTATGTGAACCAGCTGTTTTCTGCCATGCGGCCGTTCCGGTCCGGATCCAGCCAGTACCAGTTTCCATTCCGATAAAGCCATCCTGTTTTCAGCTGTCCGTTCTCATAAAAATACCAGCCGCCGTCGCCTGCCTTAACCCAGCCATTCTGACTGGCCCGCACAGCAGCAACGCTGTCCTGTGAAGCCTGTGTCTGCGTTTCACTCTGTATCCCGCTCTGCTGATCCTCTGTCTCCACAGACTGGTCCATCACCGTGCTGCTCCCCACAGCACTCGCGGAAACAGTCGTCGGATGTACGCTGAGCATCAGCACCATAAAAAGTGTACCGCCCAGAAGACTTCTCAATTTTTTCTTCGATGTCATTGGTAAGTAACTCCCTTACTATATTATATCTGCTTTTCTCTCCATGTTATCATTAGAAATTATATTATCTTTTGTAATTATTTTGCAATAAAACTAATCAAAATTGGTCCACTGGACCAGTTTTGATATGCTTAGCAAAAAAGAGACATTCACGAAGGAATGTCTCTTTTTTTCTGTGTTTTATTTCACGCTTTATTCTGTCTTTTCAAGACAATATCCTGTGTTATTAGAACAATCCTGTAATCTTTCCAGTAGCGTCTACATCGATACGCTCTGCTGCCGGAACTTTCGGCAGACCTGGCATGGTCATGATGTCACCGGTCAGGGCTACGATGAAGCCTGCACCTGCGGAGATTTTCAGGTTACGTACGGTAACTTCGAATCCGGTCGGTGCGCCGAGTTTGGTCTGATCATCGGTCAAGCTGTACTGGGTTTTTGCCATACAGATCGGGCAGTTGCCAAATCCGAGAGCCTCTAACTGTTTTGCCTGTTTCTGTGCATTTGCGGTCAGGACAACTCTGCTTCCGCCGTAGATCTTCTGAACAATGGCGTTCAGTTTCTCTTCGATGGAGCTTCCAGATCGTATGCATAGGTGAAATCGTTCGGCTGCTCGCAAAGACGGACAACTTCTTCTGCCAGGGCTACGCCGCCCTCGCCGCCTTTTGCCCATACCTCGGACAGAACAACGTTGAACACCGAGCTCTTTGCATTTCTCCTCAACCAGCTTCAGCTCTGCTTCGGTATCGGTCGGGAATGCGTTGATGGCAACGACACATGGCAGTTTGTATACGTTTGTGATGTTGCTTACGTGTTTCAGAAGGTTCGGCATACCTTTCTCCAGAGCTTCCAGGTTCTCGCCGTTCAGTTCTGCTTTCGGAACGCCGCCGTTGTATTTCAGGGCACGAACAGTTGCTACGACTACAACTGCATTCGGTTTCAGGCCTGCCATACGGCATTTGATGTCGAGGAATTTCTCAGCACCAAGGTCAGCACCGAAGCCTGCCTCTGTGATAGTGTAATCTGCTAATTTCAGGCACATTTTGGTTGCTGTTACAGAGTTGCAGCCGTGTGCGATGTTTGCGAATGGTCCGCCGTGAACGATAGCCGGAGTTCCTTCCAGAGTCTGTACCAGGTTTGGTTTCAGGGCATCCTTCAAGAGTGCTGCCATAGCGCCCTGCGCATGCAGATCTCCTGCTGTTACCGGTTTCTGCTCGGATACTTTTCCGTAGGTATATCCGATGATAATTCTGGAAAGTCTTTCTTTCAGATCTGAGATGTCGCTTGCCAGACACAGAACTGCCATGATCTCAGATGCTACCGTGATATCGTAGCCGTCTTCTCTCGGCATTCCGTTTGTCTTTCCGCCAAGGCCGTCTACTACATTACGAAGCTGACGGTCATTCATATCTACGCATCGTTTCCAGGTGATCTTTCTCGGATCGATATTCAGAGCGTTTCCCTGGAAAATGTGGTTGTCGATCATAGCTGCCAGCAGGTTGTTTGCTGCACCGATTGCATGGAAGTCACCGGTGAAGTGAAGGTTGATATCTTCCATTGGAACAACCTGTGCGTATCCGCCGCCTGCTGCTCCGCCTTTTACACCGAAGACCGGTCCAAGAGATGGCTCGCGAAGTGCAACCATTGCTTTTTTACCGATTCTGGAAAGTCCGTCTACCAGACCTACAGAAGTTGTTGTTTTTCCTTCTCCTGCCGGTGTCGGTTGATGGCTGTAACGAGGATCAGTTTTCCATCCTCCGCATTGGTGTCTTTTAACAGATTGTAATCAATTTTTGCTTTGTACTTTCCGTACTGCTCCAGATATTTGTCATCAATACCTGCTTTTTCTGCGATCGCTGTGATCGGCTGCATGGTACATTCCTGTGCAATTTCAATGTCTGATTTGTAACCCATTGTTTTAAAATCCCCTTTCTTTTTTCCGCTTTGTCCGCCGATTGATAGCCATATTTTACCATGTTTTGTAAGATGATTCAATTGATAATTATTTATTTCACAATCTTTATACGTTTTGTACCAAAAAATGCAGAAAATTCCGCCAAAAGGCGGAGCGGCACAATTCTGCATTAAAAAAGAAGGATTCTCGGCTTTTTTGCTGCCGAAAATCCTTCTCTTTTTTATTTTTTAAGAATACTGCGACTCATCCACCTCAAACGGTTCGTCGCACGGTCCTTCGAGGAGGCGGTAGCTGCCCTGTGTGGAGAAGTAATACCATTTTCCGTCGATCAGTTTCCATCCTTTTACGGCGTAGCCGTTTGCGTCAATGTAGTATCTCTGCTCGGTGTCGTTTGCATAGCGGTGCGGGTTCAGGGAAACCCATTCGCTTTTGGCCCAGCGGTCTTCGTCTTCGATGTAGAACTTCCAGCCCTCATCGGTTTTGGTCCAGATGGAGGTTACCTGCTCTTCCATTTTTCGAAAAATTTGGATTTCTGGGAGAGATCATCATTGAGCTGGTCGAAGGTCAGCTTCTCTGCAAGCGTCTGTTCACCTGAAAACAGGTTCGTTCCAAGACCGAGGCGGTCACCCTCAATGGTAGCTCCGAGACTTGCGATGGTGGTCGGGAACATGTCCATGGTGGTGAAACTTCTGTTTTTCTCCTGCTGCGGCTGGATCGGGGAGTTGATGATCACGTTGTATACGGTTCTGGTGTAGTCCGGATCAATGTTCTCACAGAAATCGGAATCCATCGTCAGATGGTCGCCAGAAATTACGATCGTTGTGTTCTCGTAGAAATCCTGCTGCTGAATCCAGGAAACGAACTCGGTGACCTGCTTGCTGGAGCAGTGCAGAACCATTCCGTACTGGTTGTCGCCGTCGTTTTCTTCATCGCAGAGCTCACACGGATAGCCATCCTCAAAATGGGTGTCTGCGGTCAGCATGGTGAAGTTGAACGGCTCTCCCTCTGCTGCGATTTCGGTCAGGCGGTCTTTGGCAAAGGAAAAGAGTTTTTCATCCTCATAGCCCCACCATTCGTAATATCCTTCCGGGATCAGGCCTTTTTCCATAGCCCAGTTGTAATCGTCTACTTCGTAGTCGCCGTGCTCTTTAAAGTACTCTTCCCGGCCGCCGAACTGTCCGATTGAACCGATGAAGAAATACTGCTTGTAGCCTTCATCCGCCAGGACATCACCCAGGGTATTGATTTCCGGGAAGAAGCTGGCCTGATATGCCATCTCATTTCGCTGGATTCCGATGCTGAGAGGCAGACCGGAGGTCTGTGCGAAAATTCCGGCAATGGTCCAGGTTGCGTTTACGGTAGGCTGGCCGCCGCCGAGCAGCTCCGAATTGGAAAAACTGATGTTGTCTGCGGCAAGCTGGGTCAGCTCCGGGATATAGTTTTTATCGAATGCTCCGCCGGAAGCTTTGTCTGCGTAGGTGCTCTCCATGGATTCCAGATAGAGATAGATCAGATTTCGTTTCTGTTCCGGGAACGTGATATTCACGCGGTCCGGATCTACGTAGTTGTCTTCTACCACGGTATTGTACGTGCTCTGATTTTTCAGATAATCTTTTACGTCCAGTGCTGCCCACACGTCATTGATGGAATAGACGATGCTGGCGGCTCCTGCCGCGATACAGATCATCCCGAACGCCACATGGGCTTTGCGTTTTTCCCGAAGAAAAATGCTGACCAGAATCAGAAGGATGAGTGCTGCCGCTGCGATCAGCGCACTTGAGCAGATATAACTCATCAGAAGATCATGGCTGGTTCCGGCAATCGGGGCCTTTAACTGGTAAACAAGCTCTTCCATGCTCAGATTCGGCCATGTTTTCCGCATCCAGCGCTCGGACGTAAACAGCAGCACGCCAAGCGTTCCGATCAACACTGCAAACACAGCCAGCAAAATGCGCCCTGCTTTTTTCGTTTTTTTCTGTTTCTTGTGTTTCATCTTCCTACCTCCAAAAAGCATTACAGCTTACAAAATCTTAACTTTTCTTTACAATCGCCTTACGTATTATAGCAAAGACCGTTTTAAAAAGATAGAAAATTTTTATAAAATTTTTGCACAAAAAGTGCATCCAAAAACATATTTTTTGCATGACACATAAAAACCCGCCCGGCACCGCAAATCTCTTCGCGGCCCAAGCGGGTTTTTCATCTCTATTCCGGGAAAGCCTTATCAGCTTGCCTTGTTCTTTCTCTGTTTGATGACCTTCAGTCGTGTGAACTCCTCGCGCTCCTTCTCCTCCAGTGCGTCCGCGATATCCTTGGACAGCTGGGTGTAATGCGGAATCGTGATGTTCTTCAGCGCGTTGGCACGCTTCTGTGTTTTCTTGATTGCCGCAGCAAGGCGGTACGCCGAGTTCTCTATCATGGAAAGGTTTAAGGTCAGGTCTTTTACTTTTTCAAAGGCCTGTCTTGCCTGATCCAGGGACTCCTTCGTGCTGTAGTAAGCATAAGTCGGGGCCTGTCCGGACGGATCAGCCTCTACCAGCGGAATTTCCACGCCCATGATACTCCTTGTCTTGATCCGGATAGATTCCTCCACCGGAACGGTATAGGACACGGTCTGTACGTTGGTGATACCGATCTCCATGTTCGCAATCTGCAGCGCCGCATATGCTTCGCGGAATGTCACATCAATCTGACGCTGAATATCTTTTGCCTCATCGATCAGGCCCATGAGCTCGCGGATCAGAATATTCCGCTTCTTGTCCATCAGCTCGTAACCCATGTGGGCAAGTTTCAGAGAGTTCTTTGCAAGAATCAGGTTTCCCTTGGTAGGAAAGGTATTCGGGTCCATTCCGATCTCACTCCTCTCGCTTACTCATTCATGGCATCGGCTTCTGCCTTTGCTTTTGCTACTGCATCAATGGTGGTCGGATGATAATACTGATCCAGAACCTTGGTGTTGACACGGTCGAGCTCTTCTCTCGGAAGCAGTCCGAGAAGCTCCCATGCCTTATTCAACGTATCTTCCATGGAACGGTTCTCATCCATTCCCTGGCCGATAAATTCATGCTCAAATTCATTACCGAATACCAGGTACTGTTTATCGATCGGAGAAAGCTCATCCTCACCGATAACGGATGCCAGGGAACGCGCATCTCCTACCTTTGCATAGCAGGAGAACAGCTGGTTCGCTACGTCCTGATGATCGGCTCTTGTGTAGCCCTCACCGATACCATCCTTCATCAGACGGGAAAGACTCGGCAGTACGCTGATTGGCGGGTAAATAGACTGGCCGTGAAGCTGACGGTCCAGTACGATCTGACCCTCGGTGATGTAACCGGTCAGGTCAGGGATCGGATGCGTAATATCATCGTTTGGCATGGTCAGGATCGGAATCTGTGTTACGGATCCCTCTACACCCTGTACAATTCCGGCGCGCTCATACAGCGTAGCCAGTTCACTGTACAGGTATCCAGGATAACCTTTACGGGAAGGAATCTCTCCACGGGAGGAGGAAACCTCACGCATAGCCTCGCAGAAGGATGTGATATCGGTCAGGATAACCAGGATATGCATGCCTTTCTCGAATGCAAGGTACTCGGCAGCTGTCAGTGCTACCTTCGGGGTGATCAGACGCTCTACAACCGGGTCGTTTGCCAGGTTCAGGAACATAACAACGTGGTCAGATACACCGCTTTCCTCAAAGGTCCGGCGGAAGAACTCTGCTACGTCGTATTTAACACCCATAGCGGCAAATACGATTGCAAACTTCTCATCAGAATCTCCAAGGGATGCCTGCTGTACGATCTGTGCTGCCAGCTGGTCGTGCGGAAGTCCGTTTCCGGAGAAGATCGGCAGCTTCTGGCCACGAATCAGGGTGGTCAGACCGTCGATTGCAGAAATACCGGTATGGATATAGTTTCTTGGGTATTTACGGGTAACCGGGTTCAGCGGCAGGCCGTTAACGTTTCTTCTTACCTCTGCGTCAATCGGTCCCATGCGGTCGATCGGTTTTCCGATACCGTCGAAGGTACGTCCCAGAATTTCCTCGGAAAGTCCGATCTCCATCGGATGTCCGGTCAGACGGGTATGGGTATTGGTAAGAGACATGCTCGAAGTTCCCTCAAATACCTGAATAACGGCTTTGTCTTCGTATACAGCAACGATACGTCCCAGTTTTTTCTCATTGCCGTCTACGGTAAATTCTACGATTTCCTCGTAGGAAGCATTTTTTACACCTTCCAGAACAACCAGAGGGCCATTGACCTCACTAAGGCCTAAATATTCAATTGCCATGATGAATTCCCTCCTTAACCATTCTTCTCGAGTACCTTATCGTAGAAGGTGTCGATATCTTTTTTGTATGTGTCAAACAGATCCAGACGGTCATTCGGTACATCGTATTTAATAGAAACGACGCGGTCGAAGATCTTGTCCTCTTTCAGTACGGACATTGGCATGCCCATCGTCACGAGCGCTTTGGATTTCTTGTACAGATAAAGAATAACTTCCATCATCTTGTACTGTTTTTCCAAGGATACGCAGGTGTCATCTGGATGGAATGCGTTCTGCTGCAGGAAGCCCAGTCGAATAACTCTGGCGATTTCCAGGGTCAGCTTCTGGTCATCCGGAAGAACATCGCTACCGATCAGTTTTACAATTTCCATCAGGGAGCTCTCGGAGTTCAGGATTCCCATTAACTGGTTCCGCATATCTACAAAGTTTTTGTTTACGTGATCTTTGTACCACGGCGACAGATCCTGCAGGTATTCACTGTAGCTGGTCAGCCAGTGGATCGCCGGGAAATGACGGGCGTAAGCCAGAGATTTGTCCAGTCCCCAGAAGCAGCGGACAAAACGTTTGGTGTTCATGGTAACAGGCTCGGAGAAGTCACCACCCTGCGGAGATACAGCTCCGATGATGGATACGCTTCCCTCTGCTCCGCAAAGGGTCTGCATCATGCCGGCACGCTCATAGAAAGCGGACAGACGGGATGCCAGATATGCCGGGAAACCTTCCTCGGCAGGCATTTCCTCCAGACGGCCGGACAGCTCACGGAGTGCCTCTGCCCAACGGGATGTGGAGTCTGCATGATTGCTACATCATAGCCCATATCGCGGTAATACTCAGCCAGTGTCAGTCCGGAATACAGAGATGCCTCACGGGCTGCAACAGGCATGTTGGATGTGTTGGCGATCAGGTAGTACGTCCATCAGCGGGTTGCCGCTCTTCGGTCGATCAGTTCCTGGAACTCCTCCAGAACCTGTGTCATCTCGTTTCCACGCTCTCCACATCCGATATAGATGATGATATCGGCATCAGACCATTTTGCGATCTGGTGCTGGGTCATGGTTTTTCCGGTACCGAATCCGCCAGGGATGGCTGCTGTGCCGCCTTTTGCGATCGGGAACATCGTATCCAGGATACGCTGTCCTGTGATCAGCGGAACGGATGCCGGATATCTTTTCAGGGTTGGACGCGGTACACGAATCGGCCATTTCTGTGCCAGTGTGATCTCTTTTTCGGTGCCGTCTTCCAGTTTCAGTTTTACAATCGGGTCAAGGATGGTGTACTTTCCGTCTTTGGCAGCCCAGATAACCGTGCCGTTGACATCCGGCGGAACCATCGATTTGTGTACGATGGAACGGGTCTCCTGTGTCTCTGCAATGATTGCGCCGCCCATCAGCTCTTCGCCTTCTGAAACAGTTACATGGACATCCCATTTTTTCTCTGTATCCAGAGAATCTACGGTAAGACCGCGGCTGATATATTTACCGGACTGCTTTGCAATCTCAGACAGCGGACGCTCAATACCGTCAAAAATGTTGTTCAGGATTCCAGGTCCCAGTGTAACAGAGAGGGCATCTCCGGATGCGGTAACTGTTTCGCCTGGTTTCAGTCCTGTGGTTTCCTCGAAAACCTGTACTGTAGTGGTATCCTTTGTCAGGGCAATAACCTCGCCGACCAGACGTTCTTTACCAACGTAAACCATCTCGGACATTTTAAATCCGGTGTTTCCTTTCAGATATACGACCGGACCGTTGATTCCATAGATAACTCCGGTTTTATTCATGCTCTACACCTCCGTGAAAGATGAAATTCTCCCGCTCTTCGTTCAGAAGGGTCTCGAAGGAATTATCGATCAGAATATTTTTCTCCGGAATGACCGCGCGCACGCCGCCAAGGAACGGCATGGCCGAAATGGTAAGGGTTACGGAGAGTTTCTGCTCCAGGGAAGCCTTATGAGCTTCGTCTGACGGATCCAGATATAAGGTCAGTTTGTCATTTCCGGCAAACGTAACGGCTTCGCGGATTTTGCGCTCCAGATACTCCTCATAGGATGGATCCTTTTTATAAGCGGTAAGTTTTTCACGAACTTCTTTAAACAGTTTTTCTTTTAATTCCAGATTTTTACGGGACAGCTTCCGTCTGATATGAAGCTGATCCGCTGACAGTGTCTTGTTGACATCACGTTTTGCTTTCTCGGTCTCGGCAGCAACTTCTTCTTCTGCCTGACGTCTTGCGGTTGCTTTATGCTCCTCGAAGATCTTATCCAGAGCTTTCTGGTGATCGCCGATCACACGTTCTGCTTCACGGTTTGCACTGTCCAGGGAATGATTATAAAAATTCTGAAGTTTTTCCTCAGTAGTCAATGTGTGTCACCTCCAGGGCATTCTTACAGTTTTAATCCAATAGATTCATTTACAAAGGAAGTGATAAAGTCCGGCGCTCTTCCGGTACCGTGACGGTCCGGAATTTCAATGAGCAGCGGAAGCTTATGGTTGAGGCGGACATCCTCCAGAATGTCCGGGAATTCCTTCCCGAACTTTTCTGTAAGGAGAATAATTCCGATCTCTTTGTCTGCCAGTGTTTTCTGCAGTGTATCATAAAGCTCCTCGCGCTCATGAACGACAACGCCTTCCACTCCGGCCAGGCGCATGCCCGTCTGAGTGTCTACGTTATCACTGATCAAGAACATTTTCATTTATGATTCCTCCAACTTAAGGTGAAGATCAATACCTTCCGGTTTTGGAATCAAAGTTTACCAAGAATCATGAAGGAGATGATCAGACCATACAGAGCGATACCTTCGGCCATAGCTACGAAGATCATGGATTTACCAAAGATGCTGCCGTCTTCGCTGATTGCTCCAAGAGCTGCGCTTGCGGAAGATGCAACGGCGATACCGGAACCAATACCGGAAAGACCTGTAACAAGAGCTGCACCGATGTAACCAAGACCGGTTGCAAGACCAGCGCCTGCTTCTGTTGCAGCAGATGCAGTTGTTGCGCCTGCGAAGGAAACAACGGTTGCGATCAGCAGAAGGCCGAAGAAGCCGCTTACATTGGCTGCCAGAGATTTTTTGTAACGATTTTTGTTGTGCTCACCTTTGAAGTAATAAGTCATAGGAACAACGATGGTTAATACCATTGCGATTGCAGTAAGTACCTGTACAAATGCTGAGTTCATAATAGTTTTCCTCCTGAAGTTAATTCATTAAATTTACTCTTTGCTGCGATCCGGAGCCATTTTCACTTTTTCCCGATACAGCTTCCCGCCATATTCGCTTCCATTTTGCATGGCTCTGAATCCTCTTTTATTTCTCGCCTTTTTTCAAAAACGGAACAAACGGTTTTCCGTCTCCTTCATAGAACCGGCTGAACATCTCGTAATACTCCAGACGCAGTACCTGGATCGCTACCAGCAGTGCCTCAAGGCAGGCAACGAAGACATTTCCGAGAACAATAACCGGCCAGCTGATGCTGCCGCCGCCTGTTGCTCCGCCGAGCATCAGGACAACCTCCATCATAGCCGCATGCTGACTGCATATGCGCCGACACGGACAAAGGAAATTGTGTTGGAGAAGTAGCTCAAAAGCACATCGAAGAGTTCGAAGAATGCCTGTACAAAGAACATTCCCTTTCCGGTCTCCGGAAATGCATTGCCCTTCTTCTCTACCATACGCTCCAGTGGCTCTTTTAAGAAAATCGCAAGAAGCGGAATACCGAACATGACTACCATCACGCCGACAGCCGGAGCTTTATGGCCGCTGAACAGGAGAACGAGTGTAACGGCAAGGGCTCCGTAGAAAATGAAGCCTGCCAGGGAGTTCTGGCTGAACAGAAGCTCGCCGAGCTTATGGTTTCTTGCTGCATTGATCATATGCAGAACCATTCCTGTCAGAATCATGAACATACCAAATGCAACCGCTGCGACAAATACGGTGTTCATCGAACCGATGAACGGAAGCGTTGTCATCGCTTCCTTCGGATGCAGCCAGAGGGCCGGTATGACATTCTCAAATCCGAAGAAGCTGCCGAACAAGAATCCGAAGATCACAGAGAATACCGCGCAGGTACTCATGATCGCTGCCAGATCCATCTTCTTGTAGTGGTACAGCAGTGCGCCGCCAATCAGCAGACACAGTCCCTGTCCTACATCGGCAAACATGATTCCGAAAATAAATGCATAGGTAAGTCCTACGATAATCGTAGGGTCAATTTCATTGTAATTTGGCAGTCCGTACATCTTCACGTACATCTCAAACGGACGGAAGATTTTCGGGTTTTTCAGCTTTGTCGGCGGCTGACGCAGAACGTTGTTTGCATCATCCTCGATAAAGCAGAAGAGATTTGTGTCGTTTTCGATGTCCTTCTGGAAGGAATCGGCATCTTTTTCCGACATCCAGCCGCACAGAATATAGAAGGTTTCCTTCTTGGATTTCGTGCAGGCTGCCAGGCGACGGACATCAAAGTTGCCGGAGAGCTGCTCTAACTGCTCTTTTGCTGCAACCAGATCCTCTGCGGAATCCGAAAGGCATTTTGCCAGTTTCCGTGAGCACTCGCTGAGTGCATCGTCTGTCTTTTTGATTTCTGCCTGAAGTGCTGCGTAAGCATCCTCCGGCGTTCCGCTGTACTCGTCCGGAACGTAGATTCTTTCGAAGTGCAGGGATGAGAATACGGCGTCCACTTTCGTGACCTGATCTCTTGGGCAGAAGTAAATGCCCCATACATACTGCTCATCGGAATGGCAGCGGTAGAATACCGTATCGCTGTTCTCATAGCAGTAGCTCTCAAATTTGTTGTAATACTCTTTTGTGATCTTTCCGAATCTGAATTTAATAAAGTGGAAATCCAGAATGGAGGAAAGATTGCAGTGCAGATCCTGGAACGGCTCGATTTTCTGTGCTTTTTCCATCAAGTCTTTCTTTTTTGCTTCCAGTTCTGTACGCTCCTGGTTCAACTGGCCAAGGGTGTGATCCAAACCATGGACACAGTTGATGGCATCTTCCAGGGAAAGTCTTTTCGTGGTGGTACGCTTCTCTTCCGGCAGAAGTGCTGTAAAATCTTCCGCCTGTTTTAAGGTCTCTTTGTATGGGTTGATCTGGATATACGGTGTGATATTCTGCATCGTAGACAGCTCCGTCAGAGCGTTTTCCAGATGTATCTCATATTTTGAGAGATAAGTGTTGACCACACGGTCAATGTCGGCTTTCGGCCCGGTGATGCTCAAAAATTTCATCTTGACAATCAATGAGTACACCTCCCCGTGTATTAAGTTTTTGCGATATGCTGCATTGCCTCGTCAGCGCTGATACGGTAACGTACGCACTCGAGTGCAATAATAAGCCGGTTTACCTCGTGCTCTTTGTGATAGAGGTATGAGTATATTGTGGCAACGGAATAAGGATCCTGTCTGGATTCACTGGAAAGTATGTGCTTCATAATGGCTGCATACATGGATTCCAGCGTATCGACCTTGAAGGAATCATACCGTTTCGCATAATAGGTTTGTTCCAGCAGCTGGGAAAATGCACTCATATTCTCGGCTTCTACCAGTGCCTTTACCACATCCTTTTTCAGCCGGTGATGAACCGGAATCAGCAGGGCGTAGATTTGTGCGCTGGTCATGTGATAATAGCGTTTGGAACGGTAGATCCACTGAAGGTTCAGCATGTCAAACTTGCTTCCCCATGCAGCGGTCAGCTCTTCCAGATCCCGCTTTGTCACTACTTTTGATCTGTCTTTCCACATCTGTGCAAAGTAATACAGATCCAGGGTCATCTCATAGTCGAACAGGGTCGGACGCTCGATATCCGCGAGCTGCGACAACGGGGCATAATATTCTGTCCCTTTCAGGTTCGCAATCAGTTCTTCGATCGTCCTGGAGGACGCCAGAAGATTGATGTCCAGCTGGGAATGCTTGTTAAAGAACTCGTCGAATATGGACAGGTTCAATACCACATCACGGTGATCAAATACCGTGTTCAGGCATTCTTTGATAACGGACACTTCGTATCGTTTAAAGTAGAGCGCAAGGAACTTTCTCTGCTCCACATTTGCAAAACGGTACAGCTTGGAAAAATCCCGGTATACCGTCAGGCGCAGCATTTTCTCGATCTGACCTCGGTGAAGGTCAGCTTCGTTGTAGCCTCAAACAGATCCTCATAGCCTTTATGCTGCTTGAGGTAAGAAACTGCCTGCGGTACACTCTCCAATTCCACGATTTCCCGAAAATTCTGGTCGTTTAAAAGATGGCTCTGCATGGCTCTTATCTTTGTGGTAAGGCCGCTGTAGGATAATAGACCGCTCATCGTTTCACTTCCTTATAATGTTTTCGTAAATCTGCGTGGACAGTGTTCCGTGATTCTGTTCGTAATAAGCGTCCAGTGAAGATAGAAGTTCGGCGGCAGAGTCCCGCTGCTTTTTCTGATCCGCATCTGTAGTAGAATGAAGTTTTGTTGTGATCTCTTCAATCCGCTTTGCCGTTTCCGCTTCCAGATCTGCATCGAATTTTGCAATCCGCTCTTCCTGCTGCTCATCCTGGAGCTTCTTCTGATTCTCGGCAGCCTGCATAATCTTGGTAGCAGCCGTTTCGATCTCTGCAAGTTTGTTAATTACAGATTCCATAGCATCGCTTCCCTCCTTATTTATTTAAAAGACAACAAAGACGAGGAAAACTCCCCGCATCTTTGCTGTTAGTATTCTACACCTTTTTTTCCAAAGTTGACATATTGAAATCGTAAAAAAAAGTGGAATTTCGATCGACTTTTTGATTAAAAATAGACAATGGGTCATATTTTTTCTTCCAATCTCAATAGCCAAAAGATGGTCCCTCATATGATTTCGATATGGTTCCAATCCGATTGTCATATTGCTGATAAGAAATGCTATGTGCAGGTTGATATTGTATATAGTATTTTGAAAATTTGAAAATTTGAAACGGGATTTTTCTGTTTTGCTTTTCGGGAGCTATGATATACTGGATATGATTGGCTTTTATTCTAATATTTATCACTTAAGAAAGGAATTTTACGCATATGCGCCTTAGAAATATCAGAGGATCAAAAGATGTGATTGCTTCCTGTCCGTTCGTTGTGCAGGAGCCGGAGAGCTGCCGGGGACGGTGGGCTGAAATTTTGGGAAATGAAAATCCGATTCATATTGAGGTCGGTATGGGAAAGGGCCGCTTTTTGATGGATATGGCGGTTCTGCATCCGGAAATCAACTACGTCGGCATTGAAATGTACGACAGCGTGCTGCTCCGCGCAGTACAGAAACGGGAAAAACTGGAGACGGAAATCAAAAACCTGTTTTTTATCCGCATGGATGCACGCCAGCTTCCGGAAGTGTTTGCTGAGGGCGAGGTAGACCGCATTTACCTCAACTTCTCCGATCCGTGGCCGAAAGACCGCCATGCGAAACGGAGACTGACATCGCATGAGTTTCTTGCACGGTACGAGAAGATTTTAAAGAAGGACGGAACACTGGAATTCAAAACCGATAATAAAGATCTGTTTGACTTCTCTCTTGAAGAGATGAAAAATGCAGAGGGATGGGAACTCACTGCATTCACATACGATCTGCACCACGATGTGGTTCTCTCAGAAGGAAATGTAATGACGGAATATGAGGAGAAGTTTTCCTCAATTGGAAACCCGATCTGTAAGATGGAGGCACGGTTTCTGTAGCGGAATGCTTTCGCAAATGATTTGATTCCCATCCAAAATACAAACCGGCAGCAGAACGGTCTCTTGAAAAGTAAGACCGCTCCGCTGCGGTTTTTCTCTGTTTCTATCGCAATGTAAAAAAGTTGATACACAGACTTTTGGTATTTTGCTTGTAAAACAAGAAAAACAACCGTCCCCGCAGCTCTCAGGTCTGCAAAAACAGTGCTTTCGATGCGCCTTCAGGGACTCGAACCCTGGACAAATAGATTAAGAGTCTACTGCTCTACCAACTGAGCTAAAGGCGCTTACTTTTGTTTTTCTGTGTTTCATTGGATGATCCACTCGCTGAACACAAATAAGATTATAAAGGATTCTGCCGAAAAAAGCAACCTTTTTTTTTTCACTGTTTCTTTACTTTTGTTAAAAACAGCGAAAACAGGTCTTATAATTCTATTAAATTTCACAATTTTTTCGTATATTTCCGTTTGTTTCGATGACGGCTCCAATGGCAGCCGAACCTACTTCCGTTTCTTATCTTTCTTTTTCAAAAGCTTCTCCAGCTCCTGCATGGATTTCTGGATTTTATAAAGACAGCCGCTGCCGGCATATTTATTCTGATAGCAGAAATCCTGGAGTTTCTGCTGAAGGAAACCTGATTTTCTGATCAAACTTCTTCTCCACTTTCCGGCGTACCGGACACGGGCACCGGAAAAGTTCTTTTTCTTCTATATTATACAGGGAATGTCAAAAATGACCAGAAAATAGCTTGTTTTAGCCATTGTTTTCCCATTTTCTTTCCGCTATAATACAGCAGAATACCATCTAATATCACTTACTATTTTGGGGGAATTTTATGAAAACACGAATGAATTTCAAGGATGAGTTTTACCAGAAATTAAAGCTCCTCGTCCTCCCGATTGCGATTCAGAACTTTATGCTGGCTCTCGTCAGCGCGACGGACGCAATCATGCTGGGATGGATTGACCAGACCTCGCTGTCGGCGGTTTCGCTGGCCGGACAGGTGCAGTTTGTTTTGAGCCTTTTTATCTCAGGCATCGCGGCGGGCGCCGGTATTATGGCAGCGCAGTACTGGGGGAAACAGGATGCCGCTTCGATCGAAAAAGTGATTCCGATCGCACTTCGCACCAACCTGCTGTTCTCCGGCCTGTTTACCATCCTTGCCGGTTTCTGTCCCGAAATGCTGATGCGCATCTTTACAAATGATGCGCCCCTGGTTGCAAGCGGAAGCCAGTATTTACGCGCTGTTGCACTCTCCTACGTACTCTGCGGTATTTCGCAGGTCTATCTGATCCTGCTGAAAAACACCGGTCATGCAGCAGTCAGCTCCCGCATCAGTTCCACTGCGGTTGTACTGAACATCATTTTAAATGCCATCCTCATCTACGGTCTTTGCGGTGCTCCGGCACTTGGGATCCGCGGAGCAGCTTATGCAACGGTAGCTGCCCGCGTTGTGGAACTGATCTGGGCTTATCTCGAGACAAAGAAACCGGAGCGTGTACGGATTCTCTGGAACCGCCTCTTCTCTTCCGCAGGGAAAATACTTTCAGAAGACTTCTGGCGCTACACGCTTCCCGTGCTTGCGGCCTCCCTCGTCTGGGGAATTGCCTACGTTCTGTACTCCGTTATCATGGGCACATGGGAAGCGATGCTGTTGCAGCAAACTCGATTACCTCGATTGCAAAGAGCCTCCTCTCCTGCCTGATCCGCGGTGTGAGCGGCGGTGCCGGTGTTCTGATCGGAAACCTGCTCGGTGCAGATGAACTCGAGAAAGCACGCGAATACGGCGGCCGCCTGACGCATCTTGCAATTGCCATCGGCGTTGTGACCGGCGGTCTTCTGATGTTGATCTCTCCTGCAATCGTCCACTTCGCTCCGCTTACCGATACCGCGGCAGAATATCTGCAGTACATGCTTCTCTTCTGCGGTCTGAACTTGATGGCACAGTCGGTCAACACCACCGTTCTCGACGGCATCTTCTGTGCCGGCGGCGATGCAAAATTCGATATGCAGGGAAATATCGGCGCGATGTGGTGCTTTTCCGTACCGCTTGGCTTCCTCGCCGCGTTCTGGCTGAAGCTGCCGGTCATGGTTGTCTACTGTATCGTAAACCTCGATGAGATCGTGAAACTGCCTGCGGTTTATCTTCATTATAAAAAATACGTCTGGGTACGCAACATCACCCGCGATATCGAAGAATAATTACCGAACTATAAAATCCCCTGCGGAAAATCCAAACCGAATGGATTTCCCGCAGGGGATTTCGTTCTTTTATCGTATTACAAATATCGCAATGATTTTACATCGATTTTCTTTCCGCAATTTCTGCCATCTTCGCCTCGTTCAGACGGGTGTCGCCATGGACACGGCTGTAGGAAAGATAGCCGTTCATACGGTCAATCTTCGTCAGGTTCTTGGAACCGCAGACCGGGCAGACATCCATGTCGAGTTCCTGGTGGCCGCAGTCATCGCAGTAAGCCAGGGACAGGTTGACGCCCTCGTAGTAGCCGAGCTCCATTGCACGCTCGATCAGGGTCTTGATCGCACCTTTGTTGTAGCCGACCGGGTAGCGCACATACTGGATTTTTCCGCCGTTGCAGAGCTCCCAGAAACGTCCCTCGAGATCCTGTTTCTGGATCGGGGTGATGTCCTCGGTTACGTGGCAGTGGAAACTGTTGCTCACATACGGGCGGTCCGAAACGTTGCGGACGATGCCGTACTGTTTGCGGAACTGCTCTATCTGCAGGCCGCACAGGGATTCTGCCGGTGTGCCGTAGATCGCATAGAGGATGCCGTCCTCTTTCTTAAACTCGGCAACCTTGTCGTTGATATATTTCAGCGTGTCGAGTGCGAACTGTCCGTCCTCAACAAGAGATTTTCCGTTGTACAGCTCCTGCAGCTCGTTCAGCGCCGTGATACCGAACGATGCGGTCATCGGCTTTAACAGCGGGCGGATCTTGTCGGACGGTTTTAAGTGGCCGCCGTAGAAACCTCCCTCGCAGTAAGCCAGCGGGTTCGTGGATGCACGCATCTCGCCGAGGTAATCGTAGGTCCGTTTGTGCAGATCGCGGATCATCTCGAGGTAGAAGTCGAGCACTTCATGGAAATCGCGGTTCTCGGAACGGGATTTTGCCAGGATCATCGGAAGATGAAGGGAAACGGCTCCGATGTTGAAACGTCCGACAAAGACCGGTTTGTCGTTCTCATCTGCCGGCTCCATGCCTCCGCGCTCGTACCACGGGCTAAGGAAAGCACGGCATCCATCGCTGATGAACTCTCTTGTATTTCTTGTACATCTCGGCGATGTAGCCCTCGCCGCTCATCGACAGCCAGTCCGGATACATGGTTTTAGAGGAACAGTCAAGTCCTGCCTCAAAGACATCTTCTGCGATGCCGCCCTCTCCGTGAATTGCCTTGTCATATAAGAAGACAATTTTCGGGAAGAGCACCGGCTTTTTGTGGCCCTTCTTGCCCTGTCCGTTTTTGTGGACCTCGAGAAGGGAGATGGAAATCATCTTCTCGAACATGCTCGTTCCAAGGCCGAGGGTCACGGTAACGAACGGATAATCACCGCGGGAAGATCCAACAGTGTTCAGCTTATACTCAATTCCCTGCCATCCCTGATCACACTCTCTTCTTACTTTGTCGATCGCATACTCGATGGCTTTCTCCTGTGCACCCTCCCAGGATGCGTCGGTATATTTCAGGAACTCTTTTACGTAGTAATCGTAGCTCTTCTGTGCGTACGGAGCAAGGATCTTGTCCACCTCCGGCACAGTAAAGCCGCCGTACTGCTGTGCAGCGGTGCTGAGGACGATATCGCCCATGACATCAAATGCAGTGTCGAGTGTCTTCGGCTCGTTGTACCAGACATTTCCCATCTCGAAGCCGCCTTTTAAAACGTTTCCGACATCGAACAGACAGCAGTTCATGGTATCGAGACGTGCGGACTGGTCGTGGATGTAGATGTAGCCGTCCTTACAGGCCTGCAGCTCGTTGCGGTTCATGAAGAACTTGCGGTACAGCTCTTTGTTCAGCTCGTTGAAAATCAGGCTTCGCTTCGTTGCAACGAGGGCGCTGTCGGTGTTGGCATTGCTCTTGTCGCCGATGTAGCGGATGGACTGGCTCTTCGTGTAGACCTCGTCCATCATATGGATAAAATCAGTTTTGTAATTGCGGTAATCGCGGTAGCTTTTTGCCACAGCCGGGTTTACTTTTTCGAGTGCTCCCTCCACGATATTGTGCATATCGCTGATCGGAATTTCGGTCTTTCCAAGGGAATATACGTGCTCGGTTGCGAACTTACAGATAAAGTCAATCTCCTGCTGTGAGAAGGTATACAGGATTCTCTGTGCGGATTTATTTACGGCACGGACGATCTTCTGCGCGTCGAATTCTTCTTTGGTGCCGTCCTTTTTGATAATATAAACCATTGTGGTGTCCTCCAAATCAAACACTATATCTTGTGTGTCCCCCACCCTTTTCTTGTAGCGGGTACCACATATTGTAGCATGTTTCTTTTAAAAAGAAAAGGCATTTCCTGTAAGTTTTTATTTTCAGAATATTGCATACTGCTCTTTCGTGCAGACAGAAATCTGCATTTTTCAAATTCGTTCTGCAAGCGTTCCTTCAAAAACGGTCTCGGCCGGGCCGGTCAGAAGGACCTTATTTTTCGTCCGGTCCCATGTAACGAAAAGCCTGCCGCCGCGCAGTTCTACGGCAGTTTCTCCCTCCGAAACACAGCCGGAAACCATCGCCGCGACGGCTGCCGCACACGCTCCCGTTCCGCAGGACAGCGTTTCACCGCTCCCACGTTCCCAGACTCTCATTTTTATTGTGTGTTGATCTAAAGTCTGGATAAACTCTGTATTGATACGGTCCGGGAAGCAGGAAAGGTGTTCAAAAGCGGAACCGGTCTTTGCAATGGATATTTTTTCCACATCTTCCACCGGAATCACCGCATGCGGATTTCCCATCGAAAGGCAGGTCATCGTATAATTTTCCCCGCACACGGTAATTTTATGCTCCAGCACATATTCCCCCAGAGAAACAACGGGGATCTGTGCGGCGCGGAATTCCGGCGTTCCCATCTCCACTGTCACCTGACAGATCTCATTCAGATTCTCCCCCGTCTGCAGATGAATCACACGGTTTCCGCTGCCGGTTTCGATAGTCAGCGTCGTTTTTCTCGTCAGCCCATGCTCGTACACGTATTTTCCCACACAGCGGATGCCGTTGCCGCACATCGCGCCCTTCGAGCCGTCGGCGTTGTACATTTCCATCGAAAAATCTGCTGTTTTGGATGCCCCGATCAGAATCAGCCCGTCCGCGCCGATGCCGAAATGGCGGTCACTTACCGCTTTTGCCAGCCGTCCCGGACTCTCCACCCGCTCCTCCATGGCATTTACATAGATATAATCATTTCCGCAGCCCTGCATTTTTGTAAAACGCATACACAGCCTCCTCCCAGACTTCTGCCCTTTCCAGTTCCTTACTAAATATGTATTCCGTACCGCGCTTTTGAAAAACCATTTTTCTCAAATCCGCTTCAGACATTGGAAAACGAAGCGGAATGTGATAGAATAGGAGGAACTGATATCGTTACTTACATGAAGTAACTCTCAAATATTTTTAACCATTTATTATGAGGAGGTTTTGATGAAAAAATACCGTTGGGTTTTAACAGCAGTATTTGCCGCTTTCCTCGTGGGAACGAGCGGCTGCGGAAAGAAAACAGAAACGATTCCGATCACAACCATCAGTCAGAGTACCGACGATGACGACCCCAAAGACAATCTGGCGGCCTCCGGCGATTCCGATGAGATTCCGGAATACGATGTGGATCTCTCGAAGAACCTGAACAGTTTTCAGCTTGCCATCTGGGGCGATACATACGAAATTCCGGAATCCTACGCGGATTTTACAGCGCTTGGCTGGGTCTACAGCGGCGACGACACAAAGGAAATCCAGCCGGAATCCTTCTCAGAGGGCGAAAGCTTTGAAAAGGACGGAAACCAGATTACCGTCGATATTGCCAATCCGGACACCACGCAAAGCCAGTGGCGGAATGCCTGATCGGAGGCATTCACATCGATACCTCGACCGCTGAGGGTCAGAATATCTATGTCGGCCTGCCGAACGGCGTCACCCTGCAGCAGTCGCTGATGGAGGATGTGGAAAGCATCTACGGTGCGCCAAAGGACCGTTATGAGGCCGATACCTCTGTGCAGTTCACGTATGAATACGGGCTGTACCAGACGATCACGCTCGGCTTCGATAACGAAACGGGAATTCTGTATTCCCTCGATATGCAGAACTTTACGACCACGGCTGATGCAGAAGCGCTCGATGGTGTCAGCGATGCCACAACACCGGAAGTGGAGCCTACCAGGCACCGGAAGCCGACAGCAGTAAAATCAACGACTGGACCGTCCGCTTTGACGATGTACTCTATCATCTTCCCGTTCCGGTCAGTGAACTTCTGGACCACGACTGGACCGTCAATACGAAAGAGTCCGATACGGCCGTTTTAAACGGAAAATATGGCTACGTCACGCTGGAAAAGGGCGGTCAGAAACTTACTGCACCGTACATAATTACGGCGCGGAGGCGACGACAGTGCGCAACTGTTTCGTTACTTCGCTGTACGGCGATCTCGATACGACAAAGATTCCGATTTCAATCACAAACGGCATCACGCTCGGCACTTCCGAGAGCGATTTTCTGGCGAAGGCAGGGGATGCCAAATCAGAAAAAGCGGAAAAAGAGGATAGTAACCTGACACTCTACACATTCTATAGTGATGACGAAAAGCTGGACTACACTGAAGTCGGCATCGACAACGATCTGAAGCTGGTACGCAGCATCAAGGTGGTTCACAACCAGCCGGAAGCGCCGGAAGAAGAAGCCAAAAAAACTTCCGCGGAAGATTCATCTTCCGTTTCCGACAGTCAGGAACCGTCCGAAACACCGGCTTCGTAACGATACTTTCAGAAAAATGGCTGCATGGCAGCTTACTACAGACGAAAACGAGGATTTTTATGGAAACTTATACGATGTTATCATCATCGGCTCCGGCCCGGCGGGTCTTTCTGCCGCGATTTATGCGAAACGCGCAAAGCTCTCCTCTCTTACGATTGAGGCAAACTTTGCAAGCGGCGGCCAGGTGCTGAATACCTATGAAGTAGACAACTATCCCGGCCTTCCGGCATCAGCGGCATGGATCTCGGAAGCACGCTGCGCGCACACGCTGAAAAAATGGGCGCGGAATTTTCCCGCGAGCGTGTGAAGGAGCTTGTTCTTGACGAAGAGATCAAGATTGTCCGCACGAGAAAAAATGAGTATCATGCCAAAACGGTCATTCTTGCAACCGGTGCGGAGCACCGCGCGTTAAATGTACCTGGTGAAAAGGAGCTCTCCGGCATGGGCGTCTCTTACTGTGCAACGTGTGACGGCGCATTTTTCAAAGACAAAACCGTTGCCGTTATCGGCGGCGGCGATGTCGCCGTGGAGGATGCGATTTTCCTTGCCAGAACGTGCAAAAAGGTTTACGTGATCCACCGCCGCGATGAACTGCGGGCAGCCGGTGTTCTCCAGGATGCACTGCTGGCACTGCCGAATGTGGAAATGGTGTGGGATACGGTTGTGGATTCCATCGAGGGAAACGAGATGGTGTCCGGCGTGAAGGTAACGAACAAAAAGGCAGGGGAAGCCGGTGAGATCGCGGTGGACGGCGTGTTTATTGCCGTCGGCATCGTTCCGGTCTCCGCACTGATCGCAGGCACCGTAGAAACCGATGAGGCTGGCTACATCAAAGCCGGCGAGGACGGTGTGACGAGCGTGCCGGGCGTGTTCGCCGCAGGCGATGTCCGCACGAAGCAGCTCCGTCAGATCATCACGGCAGCCGCCGACGGCGCGAACTGTGTGACTTCGGTAGAGAAATATCTGATCAGCCACTGATGGCTTCTTTCAAATAGAATACAGCAAAAGCAGGCATTCTTCGTATTGTACGAAGAACTGCCTGCTTTTTTTTGTTTTCCCGTATTTTCTGAAATCTGAAAAACCTTTCATGTCAGTCGTGCAAAACTTTAAAACCTCTTTTTGTCGAAATTGCACAAAGAAACCGGGGTTTTTCCACACGGGCCAATTTTATAAACATCTCGTCCACAAGTTATCCACATAGTTAACCACCGAAAACATGCCTAAAAACAAGTTATACACCGAGTTATCCACATTATCCACGAAAAACGGTGTGGAAAGCATGTGTTTAAATCTTGCGAAATCAGAACGCGTGTTTTGGTCATAACAGAGAAAACCGTTATTTCGCCAAAAGATTTTACAAAGCACTTGACTTTTTAAGTGTCAATCTCTGTTGGTTTTTGACTTGAATTGTGTGAATTTTTCGTACAATTTAATATTACATTTTTCGTGTTCTTTTGCTGTTTTTACAATGGCTGTAAAAAAATCTCCTGTTCGGAAAACGATTGTTTCGTTCCCAGACAGGAGATTTTGATTGGATTTTTCTTTGTTCTACTCTGCCAGCTTTCCAAGCCGCTTTGCTTCTGCCCTCAGCTCTTCGATCCGGCGGTTGCACATGCCCACCGGGACGCCGGTGTCGATGACACGTTCACAGCTCTTCATCAGCTCGCAGGCGCGGGCAAATGCCTCGTCGCTGATCTCCTGGAACGGTACTTCGGTTACCGTCTCCATCGCCAGAATGCGGGCGAGCTGGTAATCGATATCGTTCGTATACAGGACGCCTGCCGCAAACGGGATATTTTCCTTCTGCAGTTTCCGGAACACCGGGATTCCCGTTCCGCCGCCTGCGAGGACAAAGACGCGCGGTGTTCCCTCCGGCCGTGGCAGCTCGATACTTCCGAAGCACGGGTCAAACGAACCATTGTCAATCTCGTACAGTTCGCGGATGATATCCTCGCGGAAAATTGTCTCCGGTGCGCCGAAATGGGAAATAGCATCGCCCTTGACGCAGATGATCTTATCTGAAATTTTCTGTGCCAGATCGATCTCATGCAGCGACATGATGACGGTGATGCCCTTCTCCTTTGCCATGCGGCGCAGAATCGCGAGCAGTTCCAGCTTGTGGCGGATATCGAGGAAAGAAGTCGGCTCGTCGAGGATGATGACCTCCGGCTCCTGACAGATCGCACGCGCAAGAAGCACTCTCTGGCGCTGGCCGTCGCTGATGGCGTTGAAATCGCGGCCGCCGAGCTCTTCGGCATGAACGGCGCGCATCGCCTTCTCGACCTTCTCCTCATCCTCGCGAGTCAGCATGCCGAGCCGTCCGGTGTACGGATAGCGGCCCGTTGCCACAATATCGTGGCAGGTCATCAGCTCCGGCTTCATGCGCTCCGTCAGCACAACGGCCATCTTCGTGGACAACTCGCGGAACGAAAGCTCATGCAGGTTTTTCCCATCAAACTCCACATTTCCGCCGACCAGCTTTAACTGGCGGGTGATGCTTTTCAGAATCGTTGATTTACCGGAACCGTTCGGTCCGATCAGCGTAACGATCTCGCCTTTTTCGATGCTGATGCAGATATCTTTGATCAGCGGCTTCTTATCATAGCCGACCGTCAGGTGGTCCAGATGAAAATAATATTCATTCATATTCTCTTACCCCCTTTTCCGGCGCAGCATCATGAAAATGACGACCGGCGCACCAAAGATCGATGTGACCGTACTGATGGACAGCTCCAGCGGTGCAAACGCCATACGCGCGATCAGGTCGCACATCATACAGAAGACGCTCCGCCGAGGAACGTTCCCGGGATTACGACGAGCGGACGCGATGTGCCGAGGCTCTGTTTTGACGAGGAACGGGACGCAATGCCGACAAACGAAATCGGACCGGCAAATGCGGTGACGCATGCGGAGAGAATACTCGAAAGCAGAATCAGCGCGATGCGGAATACTTTGATGTTGACACCCATGCTCTGCGCATACGCCTCACCGAGCTGGTATGCACCGATCGGTTTTGCCATCAGGAACGTGATGACAAAAGGTGATGCCGATCACAGCCGCAGAGATCGCTACGTTGCTCCAGCTCATGCCGGAGAAGCTTCCCTGTGACCAGCCGTGGAGGTTGACGATATCGGAATCCTCCGCGAAGGTGACAACAAAATCCGTGACCGCCGAGCAGATGTAACCGATCATAATACCGCCGACGAGAAGTCCTGCCATATTTTTGATCCGTCGGGACATCAGCAGAATGAAGCTGACGGAGAGAAGGGATCCTAAGAATGCTGCAACAATCATCGTGTAAGATGTGATATTGCGCGCCCGCTCCAGATAAAAGATCATGGTCAGCGCCACGACCATTTTGGCTCCCGAGGAAATTCCAAGAACAAACGGACCGGCAATCGGGTTTTCAAAGAAAGTCTGTAAAAGGAAGCCCGACAGGGACAGAGCACCGCCTAGGATTGCCGCCATCAGAATACGCGGAAGGCGGATTTTCCAGATAATATTGTACGCTTTCCCCTCTCCGGTCCGCCGCAGCAGAATCCGGAAAATTTCCGGAATCGAAATATTTACGTTTCCGGAATTGATATTCAGCACGGTGATGGCGGCGAACGCCAGAATCAGCACCAGGAACACAGCGGCATACCGCGAACGGCGCCGGAAGTTTTCCATATGGAAACTGTTCTCTTTTCCTGTCATATTTTTTTTCTCTGACATACGTTCCTCCATCAGGATAATTTTCTTAAGAATACCATCTGATCCGGATCGCCGCCCGTTACCAGAAGGTTAATGTCGTTGGTAAACTGTGCAATTTTATCGGTTGCCTGATACATGGATTTCTCGGTTGTCCAGACGTTGCCCTCTTTGACTGCTTTGTAATCGGCAAACATGGAATCCTTTGCCAGCAGGTCGTCCAGGGTTTTGACGGTGGAATCGATGCTTGCGTTGTAGATCAGGTAGTCCGCATCTTCGGCCGTATCGTAGAACTGCTCCATCGTGATCGGCACGGATGTTTTTCCGCTGTCGTCCTGGAGATCACGGAAGGCGTTGCGCGCACCGCCAAGCTCGATCATGTTGGAAATATAGTCCTCCGGGTTCCGCACAACGGCAGCTCCGCTCGTATTAATATAGAAGAAAGCGACCGTTTTTTCGGTATTCTGGAAATCCTTCAGATTTTCCACAACACTTGCCTGACTTGCAAAGAAGTCGCTGCCTCCTCCTCTTTGTCCAGCATGGCACCGTAGAGTTTGATCCATTCGGTTCTGCCAAGAGGCTGGGATTCGTAGCTGGAACGGTCGATGAAGACCGGAATATCGAGCATCTCGATCATCTCCTGTACCTTCGGGGAATGGAGGATCATCGTGGATTCAATGGCCAGATCACAGTTCTCACTGACCAGAAGTTCGTAATCCGGCTCACTGTATTTTCCGGCGAAGATCATCGTTCCGGCATTCATCGCGTCAACGGCATCCTGTACGTACCAGTTGTCTGCGGTTTCACCGGAGAGACGAATCGTATCGAGGGAGTCGATGGCATCGAACAGCGCCATCGGAGAGGTTGCTGCCATGTAGATGCGTTCCAGCGGCTGATGGATTACAATTACGTCGGAATCGAGGTCATCCGGCGCCTCTTTTCCGTCCGGGACGAGCAGATACTGCGCGCCGTCTTTGACATCGATCAGTTTATAGCCGTCTGTGCAGTAGTATACGTTAAAGCACTCGGCGTAATTCAGGACCATCTTGCTCTCGATGGTGATTCCGGTGATGTCCGGTGCGTCGCTGACATCGTCTGTCGTTGCGAAACCATCCGCGGATGCGGTATCACTCCCGGAGGTGCTGCTCGCAGCAGTGGCTTCGGAGGTGCTTTCACTTTCAGCCGTACTTTCCGAGACGGATGTGCTCTCCGTCTGGCTTTCGGAAACATCTGCTACGGATGCTGTGGATGTGCTGCTCTCAGAAACTGCCGAAGTGCCCGACGCGGACGATGTGCTGCTTCCCGTTGATGCGGTGCTGCCGCAGGCCGTCAGTGACATCGCTGCTGCAAGAAAAAGTGCAGCCCATTTTTTCAGCTTTCTTTCGTTTTTTCCTGTCATTTGATATTCCTTTCTTAAAGAAAAAGCCGCTGCCATACGGCAGCAGCCCTTTCTCATTTTTTGCTGCAAATTATTGTACTTATTTATTCTCTTCTGCCTTTACCATCTTCTGGAACAGCTCATTTGCCTGATCCTCGCATCCGAAGATCACGCCGTAGACTTTCAGCCACTCTGCTTTCGCAAGATCGGTCTTCTCGTCTGCGGAACGGTCAACCAGCATCGGAATGGTCAGGGTTGCCAGACGCTCTGCGGTGTCGGACAGACGCTCATTTTCCTCTTTCAGAAGTTCTTCCGGAGTCTTGTCTTCGTCTGCTTTCTCATCCGTTGTCTTATCGTCTTTATCGTCCTTCTGATCCTCAGCTTTGGTATCTGCGGTCTCGTCGGCTGCATCAGCATCTTCCTCATCTTTTGCATTTCCCGGAAGGAACTCAGACGGAAGAATTGCAAAGTCGATTTCATCTTTTACCAGAGCTTTGTAGTCCAGATCATCGAATGCTCCGTCGAAGGAGATTTTTTTGTCTTCCATTGCTTTTGCAATGTTTTCGATCTGGCAGTCTTTCTGCTCCATGCCGACTGCTTTGATGCTCTCTGCTGCGTCTAACTGCTCGTCGAGAAGTTTCAGGGCATCCTCAGATGCTACGTATGTTTTCTCAACCGGAAGCTGGATCACAATCATATCTTTGTCCAGTCCTGCCGGAATCTCAACATCTTTCGGAACGATCAGATATTTGACAACATTGCCTTCGTACAGCTCTTTTGTCTTTTCGGTCAGATCTTTCGCTTTCTCAGTGCTGGTTTTTTTGGAATCGGATGCTGCTGCCGCTTCTTCCTCGTCGGTTGCTGCTGCGGTATTCTCTGCTGCTGCGGTATCGGTATCTTCTGCTTTCTTGTCGTCCTCGGTCCGTTTCTCCGGATCACGCTCGGTATCTTTTGTCATATCGATCTCCAGCAGGGTGATGCCTTCGTCGTAATGATACATCTTGAAGTACTCTGCGTAAGCAAGTTTTGTCTCTGCTTTGTATTCCAGTCCCATGATCTCCGGAGCGGTGGTATCCAGCTTGGAGTTATCGGTGCTGATCGTGGAGGTTGTTCCGTCTGCTTTTACAAATCCTGTGCTGAAAGAAGTGCTGCCGCCCTTCTTTGCTGCTGCCAGGGAGATGAAGATGTTGTAGGAAATCTCATGGGCAACGGACATTCTGGTGGTCATACCGATAATGGTATTGTTCTTGTTCAGCTCAACCGGAATGGTGAAGATGCTGCTTCCGCCGCTGACATTTGCCATGTATTTATTTCCGTTTGCTTTTACATATCCGTAGTACGGACTGCTGAATGCGATCGTTGCATAAGCCTGTCCGTTCGTTACAGTAATCTTGCTGCAGGAGATGGTTACCTTTCCGGATCCGCCGGAGAAGGAGAATCCGTCTGGTGTGTAAACGCCGTCTGCCAGTGTGGTTGCACTGTCTACTTTGGATGTGCCGCCGCTTAAGTCAGACTCATATTTGGATTCCTGCTCCGGTTTGGTATCGGCCGGTTTCTGGGTCGGTGCCGGAGTCGGGGTGCTGGTCGGTTTTACAACCGGTGTCTCAGATGGAGATACGGTTGGGGTATTGGTCGGAACGAGGGTTGGTTCGGAGTATCGCCCTTGTTGTCATCCGACGGAAGGTCTCCGGTCTTTTTCAGGCTGGAAGATGCAATCGTGATGGCTCTGTCGTACCATTTGCCGCTCTTTACTGCATGAGCTGCTACATCAAGTTCCTGATCCAGTGCTTCTACCGGGATTTCAAACTGCATTCCGGTTTTGGTTTCACCGTCTAAGGTGTAGTCCACTTTTCCGGTGGAAGCGATCCATGCGCCGCTCTCTGCTGCCGCATCTTTTCCGGTTCCCATATACAGATAATCATAGCCGCTTCCGCTTAAGGTGATAACTGCTGTCATTTTTCCGTTTTTCGCGGTCAGTTTTACGCCGACTACCTTGAACATTGCTGCATTAGTTGCTGCCTCTGCACTGTAAATACCATCTGCTACTTTATTGGTCTCATCTGCCGGAAGATCTGCGGTCTTTTTCAGACTGGAAGATGCAATAGTAATGGTTCTTGCATACCATTTATCCCGTTTTGCAGAGTGGGAAGAAACAACAAGTGCCTGATCGAGTGCTGCTACCGGAATATCATACTGCATTCCTGTTTTCGTCTCGCCGTCTGCTGTTGTGTAATCAACGGTGCCGACGCCTGCAATCCATGCACTCTTGTCTGCGGCAGCTGCCTCTTCCGGTGTTCCCATGTACAGATAATCGTAGGCAACACCACTTAACGTGATGCGTGCTTTCATGTCGCCGTCTTTTACGGTCAGCTCTACGCCGACTACTTTGAACATAGCTGCGCCGGTCTCCGCGGTTCCGCTGTAGATACCGTTTTCTACTTTCGCCGGTTCCGGAGTTGGAGTTGCGGTTGGAACCGGAGTCTCACTCGGAGTCGGGGTTGCAGTCGGGACCGGAGTCTCGGTCGGCTCCGGTATCGGAGTTACTTCCGGTGTTTTACTTCCCGGAACTGCAAGATAAAGCTGCTGTTTGGTGTACCAGGTTCCGTCTTTCTTTCCAAGAACGATCGGAACGGTTGTGCCGGCTTTGTCCGCATCTACTTCAAATGTAAAGGAATAACCGCCGTTTGCTTCCTGCATTCCCTGGATAGCCGGTGTTTTTGCAAGGTCATCGTTCTTTCCAAGATACAGTTTATCAAATGATACGTTGTTTGTTTTCAGTGTAAGAACGAGTTTATCGCCCTTGTTGATCATTGTTGCCTCGGAGATGACGAACATTTTGAATACGCTGCCGTCCTCTTTGGTAACCGGTGCTTCTACACTGGCTGGCTTATTCGAGGAATCCTCACCTGGATTTTCGCTTGGAGTCTCGGTTGGTTCCGGTGTTACCGTCGGGATTGCAGCGGTGCTGTGGATCGTAACAGTTTTATCAGCCCATGTTTTTTTCTTGGCTGAGCGAACGGCAACATCCATCTGTTTGTCAAGCTCTTCCACCGGAATTTCAAAACGATATCCGGTCTTTTCTGCACCGGTCTTCGTATCCGTATAGGTTTCGCTTCCTGTCGGAGCAATCCAGCTCTTTTCATCTGCTGCGGCAGCTTCTGCTGCTGTTCCCGTATACAGGTAATCATAGCCGGTTCCACTCAGCAGAATGGATGCTTTCAGTTTTCCATCTTTTACGATGAGTCTGGAAGAAATCACACGGAACATGCTTCCGGTTGCTTCTGCAGAAGTCTCATACTCACCATCTGCCGGTTTTGCTGCTTCCGCTGCTTTTGTTTCTTTCTCCTCGGCTGTATTGGATGCCTCATTTTTGGTTGTTTCTTTTACTTCCGTTTTCGGCTGTTCTGCCGCCGGACTGGTATTCTCTTTTACAGCATCTTTGGTTTCTTCTTTTGCCGGTGTTTCTTTTTCAGCATCTTGGGAAGTCTCATCTGCTGCTTCCGGCTCTTTTTCTGTGGTATCGGCAGTCTCTTCACCGTCTTTTGCAGTGTCCTCTGCAGTATCTTCCGAAGCATCCTCATCTGCGGATGGTGTCTCGGTCTCGTCAGATCCTGCCGGTGTCTGATCCTCTGCAGGCGCGGCCGGTGTTTCCGTCGGCTCTTCTGCCGGAGTCTCTGCAGTGCTTTCACTGCTCTCGGTTTCTGCCGGTGTTGTTTCCGGTTCTGCCGTCTCTGCTGTTTCTTCGCTCTGCGGCGCTTCCTCTGCGGCTGCGCTGCTTTCTGTCTGTGCTGCTTTTCCTGCGTATCTGCTAATACGCTGGCAGTCGGGCTCATGATCATGGACGCCGACAGCAGCAGTGCCAGAAATTTGCTTGAATTTCCTTTCATAACTTCTCCTTTTCTTCGGATCTCCTTCGCGCATCTGCTCCGGATTCCGTCTGACTTTTTCAGGCAGCTGGGCGGTGCCTGTCCCCGTCAATGATGTCTCCCTGCAAGTAATCTTGTTTTTGAGGACACATTTTTTCTGCGAAAAGACAAACAGACATCTGCTTTTTCTGCAAAAGAGTTTCTCCACCGGAGCTCTTTTTCGGACGCATGGCGACAAAAAAGCAGATGTCCGATTTTACTTCGTACATCTTTCCATGAATATATATGCTTTTATCGGAAGCGATTCACTAACCTTTCCAGCAGGTTTCCTGACTCGCAGATCTTCACGCAGCCGCGCCTTCTCATGCGTTTCGCACAATGGCATTTCTGCAGCTAACACTCCCTGCTTACAGTGACCGGATCGCTCAGGATTTCCACCTGATTCCCTTTTACCTTCGCGGATTCTTTTTCAAATCCGTTCCGCACTGAAAAGTCCCTTATTTCATTCGTTACTGATTATAGCAAAGCCGTTTTGGAAAGTCAAATGAAAGGCCACGGAAAAAGCGCATAAAATCAGCATTTTTTACATACTTTATGATAACTGTCCGCACCGGAGCCTATTCTATGAAACCAGCTTCTCTGCACCGCCGCATCCTGTTCCCTCTGCTTCTGTGCGGCGGACTTCTTTTCGCTCTGCTGTTCTGGTATTTTTCCCCGTTCTTTTCCCCTGGTGAGAACCGCCGGTTTTCCGCGTATGTGGAGGAACGGTTCCACTCCGAGGTAACCTCTTCTGCCATCACGCTCCACTATACCCTCGCCGATCCGGCTTCCCGCGGAATTGCCCCCGGCACTGCCTCGTTCGGCACGGTTTCCATCCCTGACCGCACCTCGTATGATGCCCTGCTGCAGAGTGTGGAAACAACGCTCACATCCTTTCATCGAAACCGCCTCTCCGCGGAAAATCAGATCACGCTCGATCTTCTGTCTACGAGCTGGACTGCGAGAAAATGACCGGGCAGCACCAGCCTTCTTGCGGAACCGCTCGGTCCGTCGCTCGGGATTCAGGCACAGCTTCCCATTCTGCTCGCAGAGTACCCATTCCGCACACAGCAGGATATCGCCGATTACCTCCATCTTCTGCAGGATCTCCCGCGCTATTTCTCCGACCTCATCGCACTCGAGCAGGAAAAATCCCGGCAGGGCGTGTTTCAGAATGACCTTGCGGTCGATGGTATTATCCGCCAGTGCAGTGCTTTTCTCGCCGACGCGGATACACCGGAAAGCCATCTGCTCCACACCGTTTTTCAGAATAAACTGCAGGCGTCTTCACTGTTTTCTGAGGCGGAAAGGAATCTCTGTCTGCAGACGCATGAAAAACTCCTTACCTCCTGTGTTTTTCCCGCCTACCGCTCTCTTTCCGATGCGCTTTCTTCACTCCGCGGCAAAGGAACGCAGAACGCCGGCGGTCTTTCCCGGCAGGAAGGCGGACTTTCCTACTATGCGTATCTTCTCCGCAGCCGCGTCGGTGTTGACGTTTCACCGGAGGAGCTGACCCGCCTTTTAACACAGCAGCTTGCGGACCAGTGTGCCGAAATGCAGATCATTCTCGATCAGAATCCGTCGCTCTCCCTCTCCGAGCAGGCGCTCGTGCTGCCGTTCTCCACGCCGGAGGAAATGCTTGCCGATCTGCAGAATGCCGTTTCTGAAGATTTTCCCGTTCTTTCGGGTATCGCATACGAAGTAAAGACCGTGGATGACTCTCTCAAGGATTTTTTAAGCCCCGCCTTTTATCTCACACCGCCCGCCGATGTCAATTCACCCAACTCCATTTACCTGAATCCCGCGGATGAGATGACCGGCATCGAGCTGTATTCCACACTTGCCCACGAGGCTTTCCCGGCCATCTGTACCAGACCGTCTCGTTCTCGCGCTCCGACCCGCTTCTGATCCGCCATCTCTACGCGCCGTCGGGTTATGTAGAAGGATGGGCAACCTACGTTGAATCATATGCCTGCCGCTACGCCGCACGTAATCTCGATGCAAACACGCAGGCGCTCTGCCGTCTCTGGTATCTGAACCGCTCGGTGCATCTTACCCTCTGCTCGCTGCTGGATCTCGGAATCCACAGCCAGGGATGGCTCCTCTCGGATGCGTCAGCCTTTTTGGCGCAGTTCGGCATCACGGATGCGTCGGCCGCTGCCTCTTTATATCAGTATATTCTCGAGACACCGGCGAACTATCTGAAATACTGTGTCGGATCGCTCTCGTTTTCGCAGCTCCTCTCGGAAGTGCAGGAACAGGAAGGTGACTCATTCTCATTGATCGGTTTCCATGAAAAACTGCTCCGTCTCGGGCCTCTGCCGTTTCCGCTCGTAGAAAAATATCTGTAAACGGTTCGCCCTGCTGAAAAAAGATCCCACAGACTTTCTTCTATAAATAATAGAAAGTTCTGTGAGATCTTTTTCATTTTCAAAATTCTTTAACCTAAATTGTAAAGAGATGGATCTGTCGGCCGCTGCGGATCAATAACAGAGGCAGAATCAAACAGATCGCTTGTTCTGTCCTCGCCGCCTCCGTAGAGGTTCTGGTACAGACGGTATCCATCCAGGTTTCTTCGTCCCATACGCAGGTAATTGTCTCTTACCTGAACGAAATACTGGGAGGAATCTACGTTGCAGTAGATGTTGAAGCCCTGACTCTTTAAGTAAGCAAACTTCTCATTGTCCATCGTGTAATCGTGCCAGTCGGAAAGATCCTGTCCATGTGCAAAGATGATGATATCGCTTCCGCCGATGAGCGGTGCAACATACGTCAGCCATTTCTCGGTATCCGCCTGGATCGTCTCGATCGGTTTGTCGCCGACACGGATATGGCCCCAGGTATGGCTTGCGAATGTCCAGCCGTCTGCTTTGATCGCATCGGCTACTTTTTTCGCCTCCTCGCACTCTTTATCCCAGTCGAAATCCGGGTGTGCATCAAGCCATGCTACCTGATCATCCGTCAGATCTTCTCTCGTCTTGTAATCACCGTCGGTGCGGTATCCGAGGATTCCATCGTAGCCGGTCAGTGCTACGGTTCCGCGCGCATTGTGGTATACGGCATCCGGATGCGCTTCGATAAACTGATCCATCAGCGGGATGCAGTCGTAAGCACCGGTCACAACAGTTCCGTCATCCTGAATGTATTCGCAGGTCGGTTTTCCGTCGTCGCCGACTACCATCTTGCTGGCAATGCCGCGTCCGTCGTAAGAGTGGTAATAGGAAAGGTCATCCAGAGAAAGAACGAATGCTTTCTTGCCCTCCGGCAGGTAAATGTCCCCTTCCTCGTAATGAACGGTTCCGTCATCATCTACGGTCTTTTTCACGAGATCGTTGATTGAAACCATGACATATCCTCTGTCGTACATCTGCTGGGTGATCGCGTTGAACTCATCCACGGTGGTCATCCACTGGCAGAAGCCTGCGGTCTGTGCGTTGTCCTGATAGAAAGCTTTCTGCGGATCGACTACAAGAGAATGATAGAAAATGTGGGTTACTTCGTTGACGTTGACGCGCACACAGGCATCTCTCGTGCTGGTGTACTCTGCTACTTTTGTGATGATATCCGCGTCGGTTGCTGCGCCCTCTACGCTCTGGAGCTTTTCAATGGCTCCATCGTAATCGTATGTCTGCGCAAGTGCATCGGCTTCCGCCATAATCTGTGCTTTCGTTGTCGGCGCTTCAGCACTTCCCGTGCTGTCCGACGATACGGAACCGTCCACCTCTGCTGTTTTCTGATCCTCTTTTTCCTGTGCTTTCTGCTGGATTTTTTCTGTTCCTCCGGCCAAAGCCAGATTCCAATGCCGAAGATGACAAGCAGAACACATAGAATTCCTGTTTTGATCATCAGCGCACGCTTCCGCTTTCTTCTTCGGAGCTCCTTTTTACTGATGTTTTTTTTCTCACTCATTTTTCCTTCCTCCCAAAACAGCTTTTGCTTTTCTGGCAAATATTACAGTTTTACCGGACTGACAGAAATTCAGCCCGGACTCTGCTCTTTCTATTTTAGCTCAAAATACCGGTTCTGTCGAGTAGGTTTCCGGCAGGTTAAGAGAAATGTAAGAAAACCGGTAACGCTCTTTCTTTTATGCGCGCTGGCCGTGTGCCTCATACATGAGAACGGCGGATGCAATCGCTGCGTTTAACGATTCCACTTTTCCTTCCATCGGAATACGGATCAGCACTCGGCGGCCTCTGCCATTGCATCAGTCAGGCCGTTTCCCTCATTTCCGATCAGGAATGCCGTTCCTTTTGTGTAATCCTCCTCGCGGTAGGAATGCACGCCGTGCAGATGTGCCGCGTACGTACAGATCTTCCGCGCTTTTAAGCCTTTTACAAATCCGACCGCATCGTCGACGATCAGAAACGGCATACGGTAGATCGAGCCCATCGTCGAGCGGATCGTTTTCGGATTGAAGATATCCGCGGTACCGCGGCTCATGATGATGCCGGTGACTCCTGCGCCCTCTGCGGTGCGGATGATTGTTCCGACATTTCCAGGGTCCTGCAGATCCTCAAGTACCATCAGAAGCGGTGTCTTTCCGTTATCCATCACCTCCTCTTCGGTGTAATGCGGCATGCGGATCACACTTAAAACACCCTGCGGCGTCTTCGTGTCGCACATGGACTGGAACACGCGGTCGTCCACTACTTCGTATTCTGTCCCGTCGGACGGCATTTCATGCATTTTGCTGCCGCTCTCAGACACATATACTTTTTTCAGCCATTCCAGCGGCGCTTCCTGGAACATTTTCCAGCCCTCCGCCACGAAAACGTCCTGCTCCCGGCGTTCTTTTGCTTTTTTGTTCAGCGCAATAATGTTTTTTACCTGTGCATTGCTGCTGCTTGTAATCATGAATGGTCCCCTCATTTCCTGTTTTTCATCAATTTGGCAAGTTCTTTGTTTTCGCCGATCAGAATCAGCACTTCCTCTGCGCGGAGCAGCGTCTTCGGATTGACCGTGACACGGATGTCTTCCCCGTCCTTGACGGCGATTACGTTGATACTGTATTTCTTCCGCAGATCCAGCTCCTCGAGGTTATGCCCCGTCCACGCTTCCGGCACGGGAAGCTCTACCATGGAGAACGAATCCGACAGCATGAAGAAGTCCTGGAAGCCGCCGGAAATCAGGCTTTTTCCGAGGCGGATGCCCGTCTCACTCTCCGCCATCACGACGCGGTCCGCGCCGACTTTTTTCAAAATATTGGCATGCATCTGGCTCATGCCCTTTGCGATGACGAGCGGCACGCCCGCCTCTTTTGCCTGCAGGGTGGCGAGGATGCTCGACTCCATATTTTCAGAGATGCCGACGATCACGACATCCATGTTGCTGATGCCAAGCGATGCAAAAACACGGCTGTCGGTGATGTCCGCGCGCGCCGCATATGTGACGAGATCGGCGATCTCCTGTACCAGCTCCGGGTCTTTATCGACCGCGAGCACTTCTTTTCCTGCCTGCGCCAGCGTCGTCGCCACGGCGAAGCCGAATTTTCCAAGTCCGATGACTGCGTATTGTTTACTCATGTTTTTTCTCCTCTTTTATCCAATCAGCACCCTCTGTTCCGGGCGCTGGATATCCACATCTTTTCTTCCGCTTCTCCGCCGCAGTGCAATGGCCAGCGTAACCGGTCCAAGACGTCCCATGAACATGACCAGAATTACGATGATTTTTCCCGCCGCCGGAAGTGTCGGCGTAAGCGACCGCGTCAGTCCCACGGTTGCCACAGCGGAAACGATCTCATACAGGCAGTCCAGCAGAGGACTTCCGGTGACAGAGATCAGAAGCACCGTCGCGGTGAATGCCATCGTCAGTGCGAAGAAGAAAATAACGACCGCGGTGCGGATGTTTTCTTCCATGACCTTCCGTCCCCAGACCACGGTGTCGGAATCGCCGCGGATGTAGGATGCGACGACCACGAGCAGAATCGCAACAGTCGTCGTCTTGACACCGCCCGCCGTTCCCATCGGAGAGCCGCCGATGAACATGAGGATCATACTTACCATCGCGGAGCCGTCCGAGAAGTTTGCCTGCGGGATCGTCTCAAAGCCGGCGGTTCGCGTCGTCACGGACTGGAAGAAGGCCGCCATAGCCTTCTGCGCCGGTTTTAAGCTGCCAAGCGAGGATGCGTTGTTCCAGTCCAGCGCGAGGATCAGAAGCGCCCCGCCGAACAGAAGAATGACGGTTGTCGTCAGAACCAGTTTGGTGTGGAGCGTGAAGCCGCGCACGAAGTTTTTCCGGGTCCGTTTTCCTTTTACAAGATCCTGCACGCGCTCCAGAACTTCCCACCAGACCGGAAAGCCAAGGCGCTTAAGAAAATCAGGCCCATCGTCGTAAAGTTGATGAGAGGGTTCGTCACAAACGGGGCGAACGAGGATTCCCCGACGAGGTCAATTCCGGCATTGCAGAAGGCGGATACGGAGTGGAACAGGCTGTAGCCGATTCCCTTCCAGAAACCGTATTCCGGCACAAACCAGAAGCTGTAGAAAAAGGCTCCCGCCAGCTCCACCGCCGCCGTGCCGATCAGCAGCTTCCGCACAATACCGACGCTGCCCTTTAAAACCGGCAGATTGTAAGTGTCCTGGATCAGTTTACGGCTCTGCAGACTGATTTTCCGGCGCAGGATCAGAAACACCATCGTCAGGCACGCCATGATGCCAAGACCTCCGAACTGAATCAACCCGAGGATCACAATTTTTCCAAAGGTACTCCATGTCGTCGCCGTCGGAACGGTGACAAGGCCCGTCACGCAGACAGATGTCGTTGCGGTAAACAGGGCGTCGAGCCAGTAAACGCTTTTTCCGTCCGCCGCAGAAACCGGCAGGCAAAGAAGAATCGTTCCCAGCAGGATTACCGCCCGCAAATCCCAGCATCATAATCCGCTCCGCCGGTGTGTGCCATTTATTTTTGCTTTGTTTTTTCGGCCATCGCTCCTCCTATTCTGCCGCTTCATTTTCTGCTTCACTGCTGTAGTAGAGCTTTCCGGTCTCACTATCCGTCACGGTAATATCCGCAAAATATTCCCCGCAGGAACCCTCACACTGGTAATAGACGTCAAACGAAACCGTCATGTCATCTTCTCCTTCCAGGTATTCCGCGTGAACCTGATTTTTCGCGGTCCCCGTCGTTCTGCTCCACACTTTATCATCCGCAAGAAGCTCCTTTTTGATCTTCACAGGAAATTCACTGGATGCAATTTCGTGCTGATTGGACTCGTTTTTGATCCGGTAATAGAGATTCATGTACAGCCCGTCATCTTCCTCATGGAAAAACCAGCCGTAGATATCATCCTCCGCAACAATCGTCGGCTGGATCAGCTCAGCGTTTGTTTTGGTCGTGAATGCATTCATCTCATGCGTAAACTCATTCTGCATCCGGCGATGCTTCATCAGCCAGCTGCCTTCCTTCACACCGGCCGCAGCCACGGCAAGAACGACAGCGCCGATGCAAAGGCCAATGATTTTCTTTTTTGTCATTATTTAATTTCCCCTTTTCTTTTTGAAATACAAAAATAAGATACCCCTAAGAACATACTTATGAGTATCTTATCAGTTTGTACATATAAAGTCAACGGAGCCGGTGGAGACTTTCCTGCCACCGTTGTGTGTAGTTTAAAATTATCCTGAAACGAGGAATATCCCCGTCAATGACGAGGATATCTTCGATGCTTGTGTTTAATAATCTGCTTAAAATGAGAAAGTTGTCCAGACTTGGCAGGCACTTGCCGGAAATCCATTTATAGACCGCCTGTGGATTTTCAAAACCCATGGCATTCTGAATGTCTCTCACGGTGTATCCGCTTTCACGAAGAAGGGATTTGATGCGGCTGCCAGTTTCTTTCTGCTGGATTGACAAATAAATTGGTTCCATCCTGCACCTCCATATGTTTAAGCCATCCCGAAACACAGTTTTATCTTATCATCCGGTACTGGAAAAATCCAGTTTTTTCTTCCTGTTTCTACACAACCCGAATGATCTGTTCATACAAAAGGATTTTCTTTTCATCTACATTCCGATTGTCGTGTGCTGCAAGATTGTTCCGTCCCTCTTCCATCTCTTCTTCGGATGCAAGCTCCTCTTTCCACCAGCTCAGGTGATTGATCCGGTACGGCTTCCAGCCGCGGTCAAAAATCTCATCTCAACGACTCTCTTGCATATGCGCTTTCCTTTTTACCGGAAGAAGATGTTTAGCTCTCCTGTTTCTTTTCTTCTATCAAATGATGATTCAGCCATTTTCCTGATTTGAACCGGATGGTAAAGAGAATGGACCGCAGGCTCCAGTCTGCCGCCATACCGATCCAGACCGCAATCGGGCCGAATCCCCATATGCGGCACAGGTAAATACAGAGACTCACACGACACAGCCACATCGTACAGCAGGATGTGATCATGGAGAATTTTACATCCCCGGCAGCCCGCATGCCGTATCCCGGGACAAACGCCATGACCCAGCAGAGCGGCTTTACAATCGTGATAAAGATCATCATCTGCATGCAGAGCTTTGCACTCTCTGCCTCCATACCGCCGATCATCGTAATCGGTTTTGTCAGCACAAATACCAGCAGACAGCTTGCAACGATAACCACTTCTGACAGCCAGCACAGTTTTTTAATATAGTAGATTGCTTCATCCTTCCGGCCCGCGCCGAGACACTGACCGACTACCGTCATCAGTCCGATGCCGACACCGATCGCAGCGACACCGTTCAGATTCTCAAGAATGTTCGTCATCGCCTGCGCGGCAATGGCAACCGTGCCAAGTGTGGACACAGTGGACTGAATCGCCAGCTTTCCAAACTGGAACATACTGTTCTCGATTCCCGATGGAATACCGATGAACAGTATTTTTGATCAAACCAAAGTCCGGCCGAATGGAAAGATACTGCTTCACAAAAATCTGTTTGCTTTCATCCCGAAGCTTCCACAGTACGACAACCGCACAGAAAATACGCGAAATTAAAGTCGAAATCGCGGCTCCTTCGACACCCATGTGGAAGCCGAAAATAAGAATGGCATTTCCGCCGATGTTCATAAAGTTGGAAATCACCGAAATCACCATCGGACTGCGGCTGTTGTTCTGCGCCCGCAGAATGGATGCGCCCGCATCGTAAAGACCGATAAACGGGAATGACAGCAGCGTAAACAGGAAATATACCTGTGAATTTTTCATAACATCCGCTTCCACTGCCCCGAAAATAACACGCAGCAGCGGAACACGGAAAATCAGACAGCCCGCGGATAATGCGACGGACAAAACTGTCATAACAAAAAGCACCTGTTGTGCCGAACGGATTGCTCCATCCCGTTTTTCGCTTCCAATATACTGTGAACAGAGAATCGCTCCTCCTGCCGCCAGCGCAGAAAGCGCCTGAATGACTAAGATATTAATGGAATCCACCAGCGAGACTGCCGAAATTGCGGCAGACCCGACATTGCTGACCATCATCGTGTCGACAGTTCCCATCAGGGAAGAAAGCAATTGTTCAATGATGATTGGAATTAAAAGCTTGCGAAGATCCGTGTTACTGTATAAATGAGTTTGTTTTGTTGTAGTTTTCATTGTTTTTGTTTCTGCATGACCTCATCTGCCGGATATGCTTTGCCAGCCCTGCCTTTTCCACACCTTTCTTTTTTCTCTCCATTCTATTCCATTTGACGATCCATTGCAATTATTTCGCGAATCTTGCTCTTATCTGATTATTTTTATCAAGCACAACATACTTTTCTATCTCATAATGACTTTTTCAGTCTTTCCAAATCTTCGCTGTCCGGGTGTGACAAAGCACGGTCAAAATTCTGAATCAGCAGATCAAGATTGGCCGGATGTTCCGGGTTTTCTTTCATTTTCACATACCGTTCACGCACAGACTGCGGCATCTTTCCCTGGCACATATACTCACCGATGACCGTATTGCTTGCATCGATCGACTGTTTGACTTGTCCGAGAATCTTTTCAAAATAGGCATCACTTCCGCCAAATCCAGCTGTTCCAAACAGGAAAATCTTTTTATTTCTCAAGGACGCAAGGAGTTTAAGGGAATCTCCGTCTGCATTTCCCTTATCGGTCCAGAAGCCAACATAAAGAACCTCCGAAGATGGTTCCTCCCCCTTCGCTTCTCCAAAATAATCACATGTTTCCGCTGGCAGCACCTCGTGAATCTGATCGGCCAGCTTTCTTGTATTTCCAGTTAAACTGCTGAATATAATTGAATATCTTTTTTCCATATCTTGTCTCCTGCCGTATGTATTTCTATTTCACCACGTTAAGGAGTTACCTTACCCTAGTCTTTATATCAAAACATGCCCGGCAGTTTCGCCCGCCAGGAATAATCCAGCACCAAATGAGATCAGATTGGCCACAAAGGAATACAGGATATAATATGCATCCTCCTTTTTCTTTTCTGATATCCTCTTAAGAATTGTGCAATACAACACTGCCTCCAGAGCAAATACAATCAGCTCAAAAAGTACATAGAAAAATGTAAATGCAAGAGGGCCGGAATTATAATTAATCACATTGAGCAGCACATTTAAGATAATCTGCGTAATAATGTTGACAACAGCCAGAATCAACAGCTGTTTTTTCTGTCTGAAACCAAACAGCAGCGCCACCAGCATTTCGATTAAAATAGTAAGGACGATCCTTGCTCCAAGAGCCAGCATCTCCTGCCGGTAATTATACGAACGGTAGGCCTCAATCCGCTCATTGGTACTCAAATCATCATTGTATTCCACCGAACCGATATCCACACCATCCATATCCACTGTATAATACGTATCAAATGCATAACGAGCATAAATTCCACTGGATACAAAGGTTTCCGTTTCCGGATAATACAGAAG